>Ga0209476_10000157_pt1 | contig 46363 bp, 40 predicted proteins | sample KloWWTrecipitate_FD_187179 | JGI IMG/M metagenome (GOLD analysis project Ga0209476, IMG submission 187179) | Active sludge microbial communities from Klosterneuburg, Austria, studying microevolution and ecology of nitrifiers - Klosterneuburg... | ecosystem: Engineered > WWTP > Aerobic digester... | reverse complement strand
TTTTATTACGTTCGGAAGATGAGATGGATTTTTTACCAATAATCCCTTTAAATGAGAGTGATCAGGAAGATATAAACAGTATCGTTGTGCCAGAAGAAATCGCTTTATTACCACTGAGGAACACCGTTTTATTTCCAGGTGTGGTATTGCCAATCACCGTAGGAAGAGATAAAAGTATTAATGCCGTAAATGAAGCTTATCGTGGTGATAAACTGGTTGGTGTAATAGCACAGAAGGATAGTAACATCGAAGACCCGGAAGTTACAGACCTTGAAAAAATAGGTACCGTTGCCAAGATTGTTAAGCTAATTAAGATGCCCGATGGCGGCACTACTATTATTATTCAGGGGAAAAGCAGGTTCAGAGTTGAATCAATTGTTGCTGAAGATCCTTACTTCAAAGCAAAGATTTCGAAACTCGACGAAGAGGAATCTCCGAAAGATGAAGACTTTAATGCCTATGTAGCGAATATTAAAGATCTGGCAGCAGATATTGTTCAGTTATCGCCAAATATTCCCGCAGAAGCTTCAATCATACTTCGGAATATTGAGAACCCTGCATTTCTTATTCACTTTGTTTCCAGTAATCTTAATACAGATATAAAAGACAAACAACGTTTGCTGGAATTGAATCAAATTCGCCAGAGAGCAGATTTACTGATGCAGCTATTGCAAAAAGAATTACAGTTTGTTGAGCTGAAAAATAAAGTAACATCAAAAACAAGAACCGAATTAGATAAGCAGCAAAGAGATTACTTCTTGCAGCAACAACTGAAAAGTATTAAAGATGAATTAGGCGGCGATACAAACTCTCAGGAAATAAAAGAGATGCAGAAAAAAGCAGAAGCAAAGAAATGGCCTGCTGCTGCAAAAGAAATGTTTAAGAAAGGAGTAGAGAAATTAGAAAGAATGCATCCAAGCACTCCTGATTTTTCTGTTGTATATAATCATCTCGATCTGATGCTTGACCTTCCCTGGGAGGAATATACTGAAGATCATTATGATTTGAAGAAAGCTAAGAAGACTTTGGATATTGATCATTACGGAATGCAAAAGATTAAAGAAAGGATTTTAGAATATTTGGCAGTATTGAAACTGAAAGGCGATATGAAGAGCCCAATACTTTGTTTTGTTGGCCCTCCCGGTATTGGTAAAACTTCTTTGGGAAGAAGTATTGCCAATGCTATCGGTAGAAAATATGTACGTCTAAGTTTGGGTGGCTTGCATGATGAAAGTGAAATAAGAGGACATCGTAAAACTTATATCGGTGCAATGCCTGGCAGAATCTTGCAATCAATCCGAAAAGTAAAATCTTCGAATCCTGTTATTATTTTAGATGAGATAGATAAAGTTGGAAGTGATCTTCGTGGAGACCCATCATCTGCATTGCTTGAAGTATTAGATCCGGAACAGAATCATACATTTTATGATAACTATCTGGAGTCTGAATATGATCTAAGTAAAGTTTTATTTATTGCAACGGCCAATAATTTTCAAAACATACAACCAGCACTTCGTGACAGGTTGGAAGTGATTGATCTCAGTGGTTATGCAGTGGAAGAAAAAAAGGAAATTGCAAAACGGCATTTATTTCCGAAACAAAAGGAATTACATGGTTTAAAGAGTACTAATTTCAAAATCAGCGATAAAGTACTGGAGAAAATAATTCAGGATTATACTCGGGAAAGTGGAGTGAGGGAATTGGATCGTCAATTAGCTTCGGTAATGCGTTATCAGGCAAGGCAATTGGTAATGAAAGATAAGATCAAGTCGACGTTAACTGCTATTGATGTTGAAAAAATATTGGGTAAGCCTCGTTACAGCAATGACATTTATAAAATAGCGAATATGCCGGGTGTGGCAGTTGGCCTTGCCTGGACTTATGTTGGTGGCGATATACTTTTCATCGAAACAAGTTTGAGTGATGGAAAAGGAGAGTTAAAACTTACAGGTAATCTTGGTAATGTGATGAAGGAAAGTGCTTCAACAGCTCTTACTTATCTCCAATCAAATGCGAAGAAGTATAAATTGGATTCAATTCTTTTTGAAAAGAAAAATATTCACATACATGTACCTGAAGGTGCAGTGCCGAAAGATGGGCCAAGTGCTGGTGTCACAATGATGTCTGCGATTGCATCCGCTCTAACTGGCAAAAGAATAAAACCATTTCTCGCAATGACAGGTGAAATAACTCTTCGAGGTCAGGTATTACCAGTTGGTGGTATTAAAGAAAAAGTATTAGCTGCAAGACGAGCTGGATTAAAAGAAATTATTCTTTGCTGGCAAAATGAAAAAGATGTGCAAGAAATAGATCCTGAGTTTATTAAAGGGATTAAATTCCATTATGTAAAAACGATGAGCCAGGTGTTGGAACTGGCGTTGGTGGGATAAGTTTATTTAGAATTTAAGATAGAATGTTGTGTCTTTTAGCAATGGCAATTGTTGATTAAAAAACTTATTAGCTATAATTCTAAATGTGTTACCGTTATTAATGCTGTCATTTAGCATCCTGTAATCCTTGTCAGGGAAATAGAAGGCAGAATAGTTTCGAAAATAATCTTCCGAACTTGTTACTATCTCATCTTCTCTACAGCCATGATCACTTTGTATTATTATTACGGGTGCTGTGCTGCAATTAGCAAAAATCGAATCAATTGCTGCAGTAATTTTTTTATTTACATAGGATATATAATTGACATACATATCTCTTCTTTTTATCGAATCGGACTCATAGAGTTCTGAAACAGAGTAACCTTTTCCTAACGAATCGTATAAATAAGGAGAATGTGGCATTTCAAAGTGAGCATAAGTAAAGAAACGATTGTTTCCAACGGAAGGATTTTTCTTTATAAGTAAACTATAAACTGTGCTATCGTATTTTTTATAATCAGCCACTTTAGATGAAGCGTCAATTACTTGTTCTTTGTATAGAGTTTTTAAGAAAGCAGGAAATAGTTTGGGTATAACCTGCCATTTGATTTTATTCCATAAAGTATTTCGGAAAACGATATCGGGTGAAATAACATAAAAGAATTTTTTATCCGTAATTGATTTATTGTCAGCTATGTCAAAAAAGGAATAATTATTTATTGCATACCCGTTTTTTTGTAGCCATCTGAATAAAGGGGCTTTTTTTATCAACAGTACTGCTTTGTTATAATCCTCAGGGCTATTGTATGAAATATTTTTAACCCAGGATAAATAATTCATTGTAAAAACTGATGCTATTGAAAAGGCGGTATAATTATAGCTGCTGCTGGATTTATTTGCAATAAAAAAATTTCTTTTATTTAAATTGATATCAAGATTGTTAATATCGATGTTCAGCTTTTCTTTTAAAAAAGAGGATGAAGGATATCCATCAATAACGATGTAATAGATACTTGGAAGACTGTCAGGCGTAGCGTTAATTGATAGGGAAGGATGAGTAAAATTATCAGACCTCTCATTTTTATATAGTTTAGCCAAACTAAAAAGCTCAATTAAAAAATAGGCTAAGAAAAGTATATTCAAAAAAATGGTGAGTTTAGGCACAGCTACTACTTTCCTTGTTTTGTAAACGGAAAGTAATGAAAGTACTAACAACAAAGGAAGCAAAACTTTGTAAGAAGAGAAAAAATGCAATATCGGAACTGAAAATAAAAAATCTTTAATCTCTCCAAAAAAAAGGAAAACTGTTCCAAAGAATGTTGTAAGAAAGCCAGCTTTTGAATTGTCTTTATAATAAAAACGTAGTAGTAGAAATAGAATTATTAGAGATGCTGTTAAAACAAAGTAATTTTTGATAAAATATCTCTGTGGAACAATTGTTGCCAGGTTTAAATAATTGTGCAACATGAAGAACGCCGGTAATAGAAAAATATGAAAAGGCCATTTCTTTAGTTTTTCAATTACAATAAGATAAAATGACATTTTTGATTATATCAGAAGTTATTGCTGAATAAAAACCGTTGAATCTGCAAGTAAAGATAGCGTTTGATTAAATTGGATATTCAAAAAAGTTCTTATTTGATTTACAGATGAACTGCTATCATAAAACCTTGTATAATCTCCATTTGGAATTGAAAAAGAACTCAGATTCATAAAATAGTATTTCTTATTAACTGAATCATTGAATTGACGAAAGCCATGGTCGCCCATCAAAATGATAATTGGTGGTTGGACTGATTTTTTTTTAATATGGTCCACTAATTTCAATAATTTATTATTAGCATATTGAAGGTACTCAACATAATCTTTTTTATTAGCACCAGAAAACTCTTTTAGTTTATCAATTGACGTAGGGTTCCCATTCCTATCAAAATAATATGGATGATGTGGCATTACTAAGTGGCTATATACAAATTTGGGTAAAGGCGATTCTGTTTCTACAATATCTTCTGTTAGTTTAAGCACTTTATTATTATTTCTGAGTTGGCCGTATACGCTTTTATTTATAACAAAATTTAATTTTAAATCGGTAACAAGATGATACCAGAGGTCTCTGCTAATGCGTCCCCAAAGTGTTTGTGACGAAATGACTCTTGTTTTGGCAAAGAGAAAAGTAGGACTTGTGGCAGCAGGATGATCGGTAAAGTAAAAATCAGAGTAGTTATAAAATTGATATCCTATGCTTTTAAAAAAAAGTAAAGTTTGATTTTGCTTTATTAAGTCATAACATATTGCAAGATTTTCTTTATTGTAAATCAGACTAGAAAGATCATTTAGATGTCTGAGGTTTAACATGGAAGTCATTGAGTGAGCTGTAGAGTTATAATTTGAAAAGCTATTATTGATTACATGAAAATTTCTTTTCTTTAGTTCAGTTTCAAAATCAATGTTATCATAACTGAACACTTCTTTCAACGCAGTATTGCTGGTGTAGCCATCTGCAACAATCAGGTAAATATCAGGTGTTGGACAATTTATACACTCAATAAATTCCTTGTTTAAAGAAACTACAGTTGTTTTTATATCTGCAATTTTTTTACTAATAGCAAATGATTCAACAACTAACAATACTAGAAAAACCATATTGAGATAAAGGAAAGGCGGCTTGAAATTAGACTTTGACTTTTTAATCAAAAAGAATATTAATAATGCCAGAATGAAAAGTAAGGGAAGGATAAAAGTATATTTAGTAATAAAGCTGCTTGGAAAAATGCTTTTCAAAGCATCATGAAAAGATCCAAAGAAAAAAAAGATAACCATCAATACAAATGCCAATAGGCTTGCTTTTCTGGAATTTCTATAAATTATCCAACACAATAAGAAAATTATAAAAGTAGAACCAATATAAAATAGAGTCAACCAAGCTGCATCTTTTAGAGAAACAAACTCATAGTTCTCCGTTAGTCCATGAAATACAAAAAAGACCGGTAACAGGAATAGAAAAAATGCCGAATTGGTAAATTGCTTTTTCAAATCAGTAAACCTCTTGTTTAATCGTTTAAATAACTGGTTGAATCTTTCAGATAAGGCAGGTTTTGCTTGAACTGCCTGTTTAAAATTACTCTGAAAAGATTAACTCCACTCATACTATCATTGATGTTTTCATAATTTTTTCCAGGTAGATGAATGCTGGTAAGATTAAGGAAATGATATTTGTCTTCTACCTTTTCTGTAAAATGTCTGAAGCCATGGTCTCCCATTAAAATGATAATTGGAGGTTCTTTACTGTTCTTAAGAATATGGTCAATCAATTCCAGAAGCTTTGCGTTGGAATACTGAAGATACTCTATATACGCTGGCTTATGGACTTGGTAGTCCTCTTCCAGTTTTTCAAAAGGCTGCTCTTTCCCGTTTTTATCATAATAGTAAGGGTAGTGTGGCATTTCCAAATGGGTATATACAAACTTCGGTTTTGGACTCTTCTTTTTACTAATTTCTATTGTGGACCTGTAAGACTGTTCATTATTTACTTTATTGCTGTAGACCCTTTTCCTAATTTCCTTTTTTGATTTTAAAAAAGTAACAAGGTGATAGCTGAGATCCCGGTTTACACGACTTAAAAAAGTTTGGGAAGTTATTAGTTTAGTTTTTGCAGGTAATAAACCCAAGTTCATTGCAGCAGGCTGACCTTTAAAATCAAAAATTGAATAATTATAAAATTCATAACCGGTGCTTTTAAAAAAACGTATCAACTTACTTTTTTTAATAACCTCGTAGCTATAGGCGAGGTCGTTTTTTTGTCTGTAACGATTCTCAAGATTAAGATAATCCATATCCAAAATGGAGCCTACAGAAAATGGCGTATAATTATAGTTACTTACACTTTCAGGAATGGTATAAAAATTTCTTGCTGCCAATTGACTGATAAAAGAACTGTTGTCGAATTGAAATAAATCTTTTAATTCTGTTTGCCCGGCATATTCATCAGCTATAATAAGATAGACATCAGGTTTTGGACAGTTGTCACAAGATGTAAAACTGACAGGAAGATTAGCTACTTTATTGTTAGCAACAGCTTTAATGGACAACTGTACTACGTCAATTGTAATTAAGAGCATGAACAACAAATTAAGGTATAGATTAATTTTACTAAAGTTCGATTTACTTTTTTTAAGGAGGATAAAAACGGCCACAAACACTACAAGTGAGGACACTATTATGCAACTATACTTGGTAAGAAAGCTGTTGGGAAAGAAATCTTTTATATTATCATGAATTGACCCAAAAAATAGTTGGAATGACATGATCAAAAAAGCAAGCAGCCCCGCCCTTGTGAAGTTTTTAAAGAATAACGAGAAAATAGCGGCTAAAACCAAAGATGCTATTACGTAAATAGTGCTTAAAAGAAGTGCATCCTTTACAGGAATAAAATCATAATTCTCAAGACAGCCATGCAACACAAAAAATATTGGTAGCAAAAGTAAGGAGAGAGGATATTTAGTAAAAGCTGACTTCATTTCGAGAATTCGACTCAAAACTAACGCAGGAAGCCTGTTTTTTTATATTTTATTTTTCCCCGAATGTTTTTTATCCGGCAGCCGGAATAGTTTATTTTCGGCTTTCAATCATTATGGAAAAGATCGTCTATATCGGAATGAGTGCTGATCTGGTTCACCCAGGTCATCTTAATATTATAACTACTGGCAAAAAGCTGGGCCGTGTCATTATTGGATTGCTCACAGATGAAGCAATTGCCAGTTATAAAAGAGTTCCCTATCTCAGTTATGAACAACGAAAAATTGTTATTGAGAATATAGCTGGTGTAAGCGAAGTGGTGGCGCAGACCACTTTGGACTATTCTGAGAATCTGAATAAGATAAGACCAGATTATGTAGTACATGGCGATGATTGGAAAAATGGTGTGCAACAATCAACCCGACAGAAAGTTATCGATACCTTAAAGCAATGGAATGGCGAATTGGTTGAAGTTCCTTATACCGGAGGAATTAGTTCTTCTGCTATTCAAAAAACAATCAAAGAGGCAGGTACAACGGCTGAATACAGGTTAAAAAGACTAAAACGAATATTGGCAGTAAAACCATCTATGAGAGTTTTGGAGGCGCACAATGGTTTAAGTGGATTGATTGCCGAAAATACTTCCTTTACCGATGAGCAAGGGATTATTCAGGAATTTGACGCCATGTGGATGAGCAGCCTAACAGATTCTGTTGCGAAAGGAAAACCAGATATTGAAGCAGTGGATATTACTGCCCGTTTGCAAACCTTGAATGATGTATTAGAAGTAACTACGAAGCCCATAATATTTGATGGTGATACTGGAGGTAAAACAGAGCATTTTGTTTTTACGGTTCGAACTTTGGAACGATTAGGTATTTCAGCAATTGTTATTGAAGATAAGACTGGTTTAAAAAGAAATTCGCTAATTGAAGAGCAGTCATCGCAGGAACAAGAAACCATTCCTGCTTTTTGCGAAAAGATAAAAGCAGGGAAAAAAAGTTGTGTTACCAAAGATTTCATGATCATTGCCCGTATAGAAAGTTTAATACTTGGAACGGGTATGGAAGATGCTTTGCAGAGAGCCACAGCTTACATTAATGCAGGTGTTGATGGAATTATGATTCACAGCAAATCATCTGATGGTGCCGAAATACTTGAATTTGCAAAACAGTTTAAATGTTTTGAAAAAAGAGTTCCATTAGTTGCGGTTCCATCAACCTATAATGCAGTTTCCCGAAAGGAATTGGAAGAAGCCGGATTTAATATAATTATCTACGCCAATCACTTGCTGCGAAGTGCTTACCCAGCAATGCATTCCACTGCTACATCTATATTAAAAAATGACAGAAGTAAGGAAGCGGAAGAAAACTTAATGACAGTAAAAGATTTACTAAAATTGATACCTGATAATTATGATCCATCCTGAACGATTATATAATTATTTATCGCAACAGGGTGTTGACTTCTATACCGGTGTGCCTGACTCTTTGCTCAAAGATTTTTTAAAGTATGTACAGGATAACAGCACTGCAGAAAAAAATATTATCACAGCCAATGAAGGATTAGCCGTGGCCTTGGCATCGGGTTATCATTTTAAAACAGGCAAGCTGCCGTTGGTTTATTTACAGAACTCTGGTTTGGGAAATATCATTAACCCATTGACATCGCTGGCAGATAAAGAAATGTATGCGGTGCCAATGTTATTGCTTATTGGATGGAGGGGAAGACCTGGAACAATAGATGAACCACAGCATGCCAAAATGGGAAGGATAACTATTCCTTTGTTAGATGCATTGGAAGTGCCCCATTATTTTATGGATGGTGATGAAAGTTTTTCATTTGAATCAGTTGATAAAGCAATTACTTTGGCATTGGCAGAGCAAAAACCTGTTGCGTTGATTGTGCCTGATGGAATTTTTGAAAAATATGAAGGTGCAATCAAAGAAGATGAATACAGCTTGATAAGAGAAGATGTTTTAAGCAAGATTATTTCAAAGTTAAATGGCAATGAAATTGTTATTTGTACAACAGGAAAATCGGGCCGTGAGTTTTACGAAACAAATATTGCAGCTAATAATAGAATAAAAAAATATTTACTAAGTGTTGGCGCAATGGGACATGCCAATCATATTGCATTAGGAGTAAAAGGACAATCGGATGAAAAAGTGATAATGCTGGATGGTGATGGAGCTTTGCTGATGCATATGGGTTCATTACCTGTAATTGCACATCATGCTGCTACAAACTATATTCATATTGTAATTAATAATGGAAGCCACGAATCAGTTGGCGGACAACCAACAGAAGGATTCTTTGCTGATTGTTGCGGCATTGCAAAAGCAAGCGGCTATAAAAAAACGGTTTCAATTGCCAGCGAAGCAGAACTGGAAGAATGGCTTAGTAACGGATTAACAACTTCGGAAACACAATTTGTAGAAATAAGAACCAGCCGCCAAAGCAGGCCTGATCTTGGAAGGCCAACAGGTAATCCGGGTGATTGGAAAAATGATTTCATGTCGGCACTAAATAACGACCAATAATTTTTCATGCAAAAATTATTACAAGGAAAGAATACTATTTATGAAGCTGCTCCTTATTTGATAGAAGCAGGTTATGAAACAGTGTTTTTAATAACTGGTAAGCATTTTCAATTACATAAAGATGTCAATTTTCTGAAAGGCATACATTACAATCATTTTATTAAGAATGGAGTAAATGTAACCGAAAATGAAACTAACGAGGCTTTCATCGAATTTTCGAAAGAAAAATTTCAGGCAATACTTGCTATTGGCGGAGGAAGTGTAATTGATCTGGCAAAATCGCTGATCTTTCAATTAGAGAAAGAATCAAAACATATTCCTTTTTTTGCGGCAGCGCCTACAACTGCTGGTTCCGGTACAGAGGCCACTCAGTTTGCTGTTATATATGTTGATAATAAGAAAACATCTTTAGTCAGTAAAGTGTTGATACCGCAATTGGTGATACTTGATCCGGCATTGGCATATTCTCTTTCTTCATATCAAACAGCTGTTTCAGGAATGGATGTGCTGGCGCAGGCCATTGAATCTTACTGGAACAAAAGTGCAACTGCTGAATCTAAGATTTCTGCTATACATGCTATTTCGATCTGGAAAGAATATTTTATTGATACAGTCCTTTCTCCAGAAGAAGAAGGACGAGATAAAATGCAATATGCCGCTTATCTGGCCGGTAAGGCAATTAACATTACAAGAACAACTGGGCCTCATGCATTATCTTATTACTTGACAGCGAACCATGACATCCCACATGGACATGCGGTTGCTTTATTCCTGCCAGTTTTCTTTTTGTATAATCATCCGCAGGAAGAAGTATATCATTTGCTTCATGTGGAAAATGCAATAGATGCCGCATATTTTGTTACTGAAAATTTAAAGAAGGCAGGACTTGCTACTAAATTAAGTGAGTTAAAAATAGACAAACACCAGATTATTGAAGCATTACTTGATGAAGTGAATGAAGAACGGTTTGCTAACAACCCTGTTTCTTTCGACAGAGAAAAACTGAAACAATTAATACTTGAACAACTTTAACGAATGAGTTTCTTTTCAGAATATAATGTTGTATTTAAATTACTGAAAGAAAAACAACAGGTTGTTTTCTATTCAGAGAGCCGTCATTATTATCAATATTTTGAAAAACTTATTCAGGATTTATTAAATAACGGGATTGAAATTTGCTATATCACTTCCGATCCGAAAGATCCTTTGCTTACAACTGCACCTGAGAAAATGAAAGTAATCCGGGTAAAATTGTTGCTTGGCTTTTTGTTTTCAAAACTAAAAGCAGATGTAATGATTATGACAATGCCTGATCTTGGGAACTATTTATTTAAAAGGTCGCCGGAAGTTGGAACTTATATTTATATGTTTCATGCTGCGGTAAGTACACATCAGCAATATAGAAAAGCTGCTTTTTTTAGCTATGATACAATTTTTTGCACTGGAGAATATCAGCAAAAGGAAATACAAAAAGCAGAAGAGCTTTATGTACTGCGAACAAAAGATATAATTCCATACGGTTATCCTTTGTTGGATAAAATTAAAAGAAGTGTTGCTGAAGTATCTAACAAAAATGAATCGAAGCAAACGCTTCTTATCGCACCATCTTGGTTTGATGGATGCATTTTTGATACTTGCATACAAGAATTACTACAAGAATTATCAAAGCTGCCATATAAAGTTGTGCTTCGTTCGCATCCAGAATTTGAAAAAAGAAAAAAGAAGATTTTTAAAAGTATTCAGCAATTGATAAAACAATATCCGGGAATGGAGATAGATGAGTTACCGAATGTTTTTGAAAGATTGCAGTCCACAGATATTTTGATAACAGACAGATCGGGAATAGCTTTTGAATTTGCCTTTGGCATCCAAAAACCAGTTTTGTTCATTAATACAAATTTGAAAATTAATAACCCCGATTATCAGGAATTAGAAATAGAACCAATTGAAAATTCATTGAGATACGAAATGGGAGTTTCTGTTTCGCCAGATAATCTGGAACAGATAAAAGATAAACTCACGGAGCTTCAAACAATGTCAGTTGGATTTGTTCAAAAAATGGAGAGCCTTTCTTCTGAGATTTTTTATAATAGTGAATCAACCTATCAAGCAGGTCTTGGTTATATTATCAGCAAGCTCAGAAATGATTAAGAAGCTGGTTTGTCTTTCTCTTCTTTTTCCTTATTCACTTTAGTCCCACCAAAAAATGCTTTGATGCGGTGCCACGACATTTTGATCCAGAAACCGGCACCCAATACAGCTGCAATAATTGCCTGCAATAAATAACTACCACTTCCCGGATCTATGTATAATAAATAATTCATTACAGGTAACTGAGATTTGTTTTAGGCGATAAAGTTAGCAATGTTTCATACATCAGCTTGATGGTATTTTCAATATCATCTTTGTGTAACATTTCAACAGTTGTATGCATATATCGAAGCGGAATTGAAATCAGTACGGAGGGACAACCATCATTTGAATAAGCAAATGAATCAGTATCAGTGCCTGTACTTCTGCTTAATGCTCTCCATTGTACAGGAATTTTTTTATCAGCAGCCACTTTTTCTACATGTGCCAGCAATTTATTATGAATGGCCGGTGCATAAGCCAATGACGGTCCTTTGCCGGTACTCACATCACCTTCAATATGTTTATTGATCATTGGAGTGGTGGTGTCATGCGTCACATCAGTTACGATTGCAATATTAGGTTTTATTCTTCTGGAAATCATTTCTGCACCACGAAGTCCGATTTCTTCCTGCACTGCATTCACTACATATAAGCCAAAAGGCAATTTCTTTTTATTTTCTTTTAATAATCTGGCCACTTCAGCAATCATAAATCCGCCGACACGGTTGTCAAATGCTCTTCCGATATAATTACCATTCGCCAATTCATCAAAACCATCCTGATAGGTTACCACTGCACCAATATGAATTCCCAGTGCTTCCAGTTCTTTTTTATTTCTGGCTCCGCAATCCAACCATAAGTTTTCTGTCTTAGGTTGTTTTTCTTTATCGTCAGCTCCGCCTCTTCTAGTATGAATAGCTGGCCATCCAAAAACAGCTTTTACAGCTCCTTTTTTACCATGAATAAATACTCTTGATGCCGGTGCAGTTTGGTAGTCGGTACCGCCATTTCTGGTTACATACATCAACCCATCTGCGGTAATATAATTCACAAACCAGCTTATTTCATCTGCATGAGCTTCAATTACAATCTTGAAAGGATGATCAGGATTGATAACACCAACAGCTGTTCCATACGGGTCTACATAATGGGTGTCAACATATGGTTTCAGGTATTCAATCCAAAGTTTCTGACCCCAGGTTTCAAAACCTACAGGCGAAGCATTGTTGATATAGTTTTTAAAAAATTCAAATGAGTTGTTTGTAATGATTGACTTTTTAGCTTTTACAGATTTTGCCATATTTCTTGATTAGGTTGCAAAAATAATTAAATACCGGGGATAAGCATGAGCAAAGATGAAAAGGCCATCATGCCATCTAAAACAAAGTAATAGAGAGTATCCGTAAAATGTTTTTTTGAATAATTGAATAATACCGTAACTATTATGCCGGGCAAAAGCAAAACCGCTATTCTTAGGTTGGAGATCCCTTCATCAGCAAGTAAAACTGTCGAAGCTGTAAATAAAGCCATCATTAAATAGAATAGCAAGCTGATATTTTTCTCACTAAGAAAGCTGAACAGGCTTCGTATTCCTGAAATGGCATCATCTTCCAGGTCACGGTAATCGAAAAGCATACAAATAGCATAAATAAGAAAGAAACGATGACCAATAAAAAAATAGAACTCATTCCTCCAAGGCTGTTCAGCAATTTCTATGGGAAGAATAGTAGTAACAAACATCCACACCACTGAAAGAAATAAGGTTTTACCAACTGCTATTTTTCGTAATGACCTGAATAAAGGATGAGGAATTTTTGGAGCAGTATATAAAAATGTAATAAGTGCCGAAACAACCAGCCAATGCCAATAATCTAACAAGTAAAAAAAGAAAATGCCAGTGCCAATGATACCGATGAAAAATAAAACAAGATGTAATGCTTTGTTTCTTTCCCCCCATTCAATTCTGGGCGAAGGAATGGCAGATTCAGTTGTAAGATACCAGTGAAAACTATAACTGGTAATGGTGGAGAAGAAAACGAAAAAGAGAAAATAATTATTGTAATGATCATTCAGTAATAAATGATTGGTTTGCCAGACCATTACAACTGCACATCCAGCAATAAATAAATTACTGTTTATGAAAAACGTAAATAGTTTTTTACCCACCGGGCAAAGTTACTACCTGATTACGATGATTTGCTGAGACTGTATCGTGTCGCTAGTATTTCCTCCATTATCTCTTACTGCAAATTTTAGGATCAACGTATCTCTTTCTTTTGTTATTGGGTTAGATCCGGGGATATTCGGAGGATTCAATGCTGATAAGATAGTCTGGTAATCCAATGTGGCCTGTATTTCAGTAGTGCTGTTGTTAGGGAATATTGGAAACTTGTAGCGAATGGTATCACGGATAGTTGCCACAACTCTTATGTTCTTCCTATTTTTAATAATTATAAGCGAATCTTGCACATCACCTTCTTTGTCAAAAGCTTTTAGATTTACAACTAATGTGCCATTAAAAGGAACGGTTGTAGTGTTATAAGATTTTATCTCCAATGTTGGTTTGGTCTGAAACTTATCTTTGTTGCAGGCAACTGCAACAATCAGGATAATAGAAAATATAAACAATGTTTGTTTCATCGGGAATAGTTGAGTAACAAATTTACTCTTTTTAACAACATAAATAGACATGCAGAATCAATGGAATCATAAAATTTTTAACGTAGAAAAGGAAGGATTTGAGGCGCTAGCACTTGAAATATTCCACTTTCAGTACAAAAACAACCTTGTTTATAAGGCTTATGTTGATGTTTTGTTGTCTGATATTGCAGCGATTGATTCTATAAACAAAATCCCTTTTTTGCCCGTACGGTTTTTTAAGTCGCAGAAGGTTACAACTACAGAATTTAAACCTCAAACTGTTTTTGAAAGTAGCGGCACTACTGGTTCTGTTAACAGCAGGCACTTTATCAAAGACTTGTTGTTGTATGAAGAAAGTTTTATGAAGGGATTTGAGTTGTTTTACGGCTCAATTAAAGATTATTGCATTGTAGGTTTGTTGCCTTCTTACCTGGAAAGGGATAATTCCTCTCTGGTATATATGGTCAATAAACTAATTGAACGAAGCGAACATCCGCAAAGTGGATTTTATCTTGATGAATATGAAAAGCTGGCGTCTGCAATTGGTGATTTGGAAAAAAAACAACAAAAAACTTTGCTCATCGGTGTCACTTTTGCTTTGTTGGATTTTGCAGAACAGTTTCCGATGCCATTACAACACACCACAATTTTAGAAACCGGAGGTATGAAAGGCAGAAGAAAGGAAATGATTCGGGAAGAATTACATGGTACTTTGGAATCTGCATTTAAAGTTTCATCAATTCATTCGGAATATGGTATGACGGAGTTGTTATCTCAGGCATATTCCAAAGGCAATGGGATATTTAATACGCCGCCGTGGATGAAGATATTGGTAAGAGATGAAGAAGATCCGATGCATATAAAGCATGCAGGCTCGGGCATTATTAATATTATTGACTTGGCGAATATCCATTCCTGTTCCTTTATTGGTACTGATGATGCAGGAAAAATTTATGAAGACGGTAGTTTTGAGATTTTGGGGAGAGTAGATGGAAGCGATATGAGAGGATGTAGTTTGTTGGCAGTTTAATATTTAAAACAATAGAAAGTATCTTTAATCACAAATATTTTTTATGAGAAAATTAGGTTTATCAATTTTAATAGCAGGCTTGTTTCTATTTAGTTCTTGTAGTTCTACACAAAAAAGGGCAGCAGCAAAGGACGATGGAAAAATCAGTTTTACCATCGTTCAAGTTAATGATGTATATGAAATTGCTCCGTTGGATGGTGGTAAGTCAGGCGGTATGGCCAGAGTGGCAACCGTTAAAAAAGAATACTTGAAAGAAAATCCGAACACTTTTATGGTAATGGCGGGAGATTTTTTAAGCCCCTCGGTTTATAACAGCCTTAAATACGAAGGCACAAGAATAAGAGGTAAGCAAATGGTAGATGCTATGAATGTGGCAGGTGTTGATATGGTTGTTTTTGGTAACCATGAATTCGATATCGCCGAAACTGATGTACAAAGCCGTATCAATGAATCTAATTTTAAATGGATTTCTACTAATACCTTTCATAAAACAGGTAAGGGAATTTTTCCTTTTGTAAAACAAACGGTGCAAGGTGATGAGCCTTTTCCTCAATCGTATATAATGGAGTTAAAAGATGCAGATGGCACAAATGCCAAAATCGGTTATATAGGATTAACGCTGCCTTTTACTAAAGTTCCATATGTAAGTTATACAGATGTATTTGCTTCAGCACAAAAAAAGTATGATGAATTAAAAAGTCAATGCGATGCGGTTATTGCCATTACACACCAGGCAATGGAAGATGATATTAAACTGGCGAAACAAATTCCGGGATTGACCTTGATAATCGGCGGACATGAACATGAAAGGCATTATGCCAAAATTGGTAATGTATATATAACCAAAGCAGATGCTAATGCAAAATCCGCTTATATTTTAAAACTAAATATTAATAAAAAGAATCATCAGGTGAGTGTTGCAGCAAAGATTATTGACATAAATGAAAGCACTCCATTTGATGCTGCTACTGATATCGTTGTAAAAAAATGGACAGCTATTGGTAATGCAAACTATGCATCGCTTGGTTTTGATGCAACAAAAATTTGTATGGCAACTGGTGAACCGTTTGATGGGAGAGAGTCTTATACCCGTGCAACCAAAACAAACTTTACCAAACTGATTGTTGCTGCAATGGAGAGAGCTTCGCCAACAGCAGATATAGCTATCATGAATTCTGGAGCGATAAGAGTGGATGATATTTTGCAAATGCCCGTTACGCAATATGATATTATCCGTAGCCTGCCATTTGGTGGTTCTATTATGGAAGTAGAAATGAAAGGCAGTTTGCTAATAAAAGTACTGGAAGCTGGTAAAAATAATGTGGGAAGCGGAGGATTTCTTCAATATTCTTCATCAATTATTAAAGACAGTGTGACCAACAACTGGACATTTAAAAATACTCCTTTTGATATAAACAAAGTGTACAAAGTAGCAATTTCAGATTTTTTAATGACAGGCGGTGAAGCCAATCTCGGGTTTCTTACAAAAGATAATTCTGATATAATAAAGGTTTATCCAGTTTTTACAGATTTAAAAGATGCAAGGTCTGATGTAAGAAGGGCAATCGTTAACTACATGGAAAGTTTAAATAAATAAAAGCCTTTAGAATTTTCTAAAGGCTTTGTGCCCAGGACTGGATTCGAACCAGCACATCCTTGCGAACGCTGCCACCTGAAGGCAGTGCGTCTACCAATTTCGCCACCTGGGCATTTAGGTGGAGGACAAATATAATAAATCAGATTCTACGTTATACAGAAACATTAAAGTCTCTCAACGCATCATTCAAACTTGTTTTTAAATCGGTACTTGGTTTTCGCTGGCCAATTATTAAGGCACAACCAACGCCAAACTCTCCTGCAGGAAATTTCTTTGTATACGTACCAGGAATAACAACGCTTCTTGCCGGTACTCTGCCCTTCATTTCTATTGGTGCATCACCACTCACATCAATGATTTTTGTGGATTGCGTTAGTACAACATTGGCTCCCAACACTGCTTCTTTTTCTACTATTACACCTTCTACCACAATACAGCGGCTGCCAATAAAACAACCATCTTCTATTATCACCGGAGAAGCTTGTAACGGTTCTAACACACCGCCAATGCCAACTCCTCCACTTAAGTGAACTCCTTTTCCTATCTGTGCACAACTACCAACGGTGGCCCAAGTGTCTACCATTGTTCCTTCGTCTACATATGCACCAATATTAACGTAAGAAGGCATAAGCACCACATTCTTTCCCAAAAAAGCACCATATCTCGCCACTGCATGCGGTACGGCTCTTACCCCAAGATCTTTATAGTTTTTTTTCAACAACATTTTGTCATAGAATTCAAACGGCGCCACATCCCATGTTTGCATTTGTTGAATGCCGAAGTACATGAGTATTGCTTGCTTCACCCATTCATTTACGACCCAGCCATTTTCTGATGGAGTAGCTGTTCTTAACCTGCCTTTATCTACCTCTTCGATTACAGCCTTAACAGCATCGCTGTATTTATTGTCTTTTAATAAATCCCTGTTTGTCCAAGCCTCTAATATCAAATCTTTCATCATTTCTATTTTGCTGCGAAAATAAGCTAATGTCAGAATTTAGCTGAATGCCGATTTGCGGAAATTAATCTGCAAATTTGCAGCACGACAAATCATTAATGTAATGAACATTGGTTTTGATGCAAAAAGGACATTTCATAACAATACGGGACTTGGAAACTATAGCAGGAGTCTAGTTACTGCTCTTTCCGAGTATTACCCGGAGCATCAATATTTTTTGTTTAATCCGGTAGCGTCGTCTTTATTCCCTTTTGTCGCTCCAAATATGTACGAAGTTCAGCCGAGTTCATTTTTTCATAAAATTTTTACAGGAATATGGCGAAGCAATTGGGTAAGGAAGGATTTAAAAAAAAATAAGATTGACCTATATCATGGACTTAGTCATGAGATTCCAATAGGTATTCAACATACTGGAATTAAATCTGTTGTTACCATACATGATTTGATTCATGAACGATATCCTGAACAATATAGTTTTATCGATGCGGCGATATATCGAAAGAAGTTCCGCAATGCCTGTAAATATGCTGATAAAGTAATTGCTATCAGTGAGCAGACTAAAAAGGATATTATGGAATTTTATAAAATTCCGGGGCATAAAATTAGTGTGTGCTATCAAAGTTGTAGCCCGGCTTTTATGGAATCGGTAAGAATGGAAGAAAAGAAAAAAGTTAAAGAAGTATACAATTTACCGGACGAATACTTTCTATATGTTGGTTCTATCATTGAAAGGAAAAATCTTTTGAATATTTGCAAAGCAGTCCATTTGTTGCGAAAAGACTTTGATGTGCCTTTGGTAATTATTGGAGAAGGAGGAAAGTATAAACAGATGGTGAAAGAGTATGTTAAGCAAAACGATTTAGAAAGCAGGGTTATTTTTCTTTCTGATAAGCATATACATAAGTCTGTAAGATATAATTATAAATTGGGAGAGCTGGAAGAGCTGGAAAATGAGATACTTGAGTATAATGAAAAAGGAGATATTCCGGAAGAATTAGGACAGCAAAGATTGAAGCTTTTAGTCCAGCTAGAAAAATACGAAAAGTTTGAAGCTGACTTTCCAGCGATTTATCAATCAGCTATTGCCATGATCTACCCTTCCTTCTTTGAAGGATTCGGTATTCCAGTACTTGAAGCATTATGGAGCAGATTGCCGGTGATTACTTCCAACGTTTCTTGTTTGCCGGAAGCAGGCGGGAAGGGTGCCTATTATGTAAACCCAGACAGTGTAGAGGAGATAGCAGTCGGAATGAAAAAAATCTATACAGATAAACAATTTGCAACTGACATGATTGAAAAAGGATGGCAACATGCACAAAAATTTACTCCCAAAAAACATGCGGAAGCAGTAATGAATGTTTACAGAAGTATATGAAAAATTTTGAAAAAGATATTGAAGAGTGTTTGAAGGTATTGCACAGTGGCGGATTAATTCTTTATCCTACAGATACTGTGTGGGGAATTGGGTGCGATGCAACGAATGAAGCTGCAGTAGAAAAAATTTATGCACTAAAACAAAGACCAGATAATAAAGCAATGATTGTATTGTTGGCCGATGAAAGAGATGTGCTTAAGTATGTTGCTGCTCCTGATTTACAGGTTTTTGATTACCTGGAAAAAGCTACTAAGCCAACAACAGTGATTTATAAAGGTGCTATCGGGTTTGCTGATAATCTTGTAGGAGCAGATGGAAGTATTGCTATTCGCATATGCGAAGATGATTTTTGTAAACACCTTTTGAAAAGATTTCGGAAACCTCTTGTCTCTACTTCAGCAAATATAAGCAGCCAACCAACTGCCAAAATTTTTAGGGAGATTAATCAGGAAATTAAAGATGGGGTTGATTATATTGTCAACTACCGGCAGGATGATGAAAGGATTGTGCCACCTTCATCTGTTATCAAATGGAGTAATGGAAAAGTGGAAGTGCTTCGTCCTTGATACTTGTACCTTGTATTCCTTGTGCCTTGTATCTTGTTAGGATTATCTTTGTAACGTTTATGGAAATTAATTGTACAGAAAATGAATTGGTCTCAATTAAAAAAGTCGCCAATGCTGCTCAGGCATTGGGAATGGAGACTTATTTAATTGGCGGATTTGTGAGAGATAAATTATTGGGAAGAGAAACGAAAGATGCTGATTTTGTTTGTGTGGGTGATGGTATTGAACTAGCTAAAGAAGTGGCAAAGCAGTTTAACCCTGTTCCGCAAGTTGATGTGTTTAAAAATTTTGGAACAGCTCACATAAAAATTCAAAACGATTTCGATATTGAATTTGTAGGAGCAAGGAAAGAAAGCTACAATTTTGATTCCCGTAATCCTGATGTAGAACCGGGTACAATTGCTGAAGACCAGAACCGCAGGGATTTTACCATTAATGCATTGGCAATTAGTTTAAATAAAAATGATTACGGAAAACTGATAGATCCGTTTAATGGTGTTGAGGATTTGAAGGATAAAATTATCCGTACACCATTAGATCCTTTAAAAACATTTAGCGATGATCCTTTACGGATGATGAGAGCTATTCGGTTTGCATCACAACTTGGGTTTTTGATTGAAGAAACAACATGGCAGGGAATAAAAGATAGTGCCAGTAGAATAAAAATAATTTCGCAGGAAAGAATTACAGATGAGTTAAATAAAATAATTCTTTCGCCTAAGCCTTCTATTGGTTTCGACTTGCTTTATAAATCTGGGTTGCTTAAAATCATTTTTCCACCAATGGTAGATTTAGCAGGTGCTGAATATATTGATGGCAAAGGGCATAAAGATAATTTCTACCATACGTTACAAGTTCTTGATAATTTATCCGCAAATACGAATGATCTATGGTTGAGATGGGCGGCTATTTTACATGATATTGCAAAACCTGTTACTAAGAAATTTGAAGAAGGACATGGATGGACATTTCACGGACATGAAGTAGTAGGAGGAAGAATGGTGCCGAAGATATTTACGAAATTGAAACTGCCGCAAAATGAGAAAATGCGTTTTGTTCGTAAACTGGTGGAATTGCATTTACGACCAATCAGCCTGACAAAAGAGAACATTACTGATTCGGCTATAAGGCGTTTGCTTTTTGATGCCGGAGAAGATTTTGATGCTTTGATGATGCTTTGTGATGCCGATATTACTTCAAAGAACAAGCAAAAAGTAAAGAGATTTCAGGATAACTTTCAGATGGTTCGCCAGAAGTGTAAAGAAGTAGAAGAAAAGGATCATATACGAAACTGGCAGCCGCCTATATCAGGTGAATTAATCATGGAAACTTTTGGATTGTCGCCTAGTAGAGAAGTGGGACAAATAAAAGATGCACTGAAAGATGCAATGTTGGATGGTGAAATCGTAAATACTTATGAGGCAGCATACGATTTTATGCTGCAAAAAGGAAATGAGCTGGGTTTAAAGGTTATTAAATCTTAATTCTTAAATTTGTGTATGGCAATTTTAAAATTCAGAGTTTATTTTGAAGAAGATGAAAGTGTGTACCGGGATGTTGTAATACGGCATAATCAGTCTTTTTTGCTTTTGCATGAAACAATCCTGAAGTCATATGAATTTGATTCAAAGCATCAAGCTACTTTTTTTCGTAGCAATGACCATTGGCAAAGAGGTAAGCAGATTTCTTTAGAATTATATGACGATGTTGAGTACAAAGCACCTCCATTAATGATGGCGGATACTACAGTGGGTTCAGAAATAAGAGATCCGAATCAGCGATTCATTTATGTATATGATTTTAATAAAGGGTGGGCTTTTCATGTCGAACTGATTAATGTTTCAAAGGAGGAAAACCCGAAAATAACTTATCCTGCTACTTCCCGAACAGAAGGGATTGCACCAAGTCAATACGGTACCAAAGGTTTGTTGGGCGAAAAGTTTGCAGACATAGAGGAAAAATATGACCTTACACAAGCAGGAAATGGTTTTGGAGAAAAAGATGAAGACGGCGAAGACACAGGAGTGGAAGACGAAGTTGGTGGAGAAGAGGAGGAAGAAGTTTAATAAATGATTAGATATATAAAATTAACCCCGGCCTTTTAACCGGGGTTTTTATTGAGCAGCATGTCGTCAAATAAAAACAAAAAGATAATTATTGTAGCCGGACCAACGGCTGTGGGCAAAACTGCAGTGGCCATTCAAATCGCTAAGCATTTTAATACTGAAATTATTTCTGCTGATAGCCGCCAATGTTATAAGGAATTGAATATTGGTGTAGCAAGACCTTCAGTTGATGAACTAAGTTCTATAAAACACCATTTCATTGCATCTCACTCTATTCAAGAGGAAGTAACAGCAGTAACTTTTGAACAATATGCGTTGCAAAAAGCAGAATCAATATTCAAGGATCATGAAGTGGTAGTAATGGTTGGAGGTACGGGCCTTTATATAAAAGCTTTTTGTGAGGGATTAGACTCGATTCCGGATATTGATGTAAGAGTTCGTCAACAGATAATAGCTGGCTATGAAGAAAAAGGAATCAGTTGGTTACAAAATCAATTAGAAGAAAAAGATCAGGCATATTTTCAGTCTGGTGAAATGAAGAATCCGCAACGAATGATGCGGGCATTGGAAGTAAAAGAAAGTACTGGCAACTCAATTTTATTTTATCAAAGGGGTGAAAAGATTAAAAGAGACTTCTCTATTGTTAAAGTAGGATTGGAATTACCCAAAGAAGAATTAGTAGAACGAATAAATAAGAGAGTGGATATGATGATGGACGAAGGGCAATTGGAGGAAGTGAAAAGTTTAGCAGCGTTTAAAAATCTTAATGCATTACAGACCGTTGGTTATTCGGAGTTGTTTGATTATTTGGATAAAAGAATAAGGTTGCCAGAAGCGATAGAGCGAATTAAAATCTCAACCCGTCAGTATGCCAAGCGGCAACTTACTTGGTTTAAGAAAGATGAAGACATAAGTTGGTTTCAACCGGATAAAATAGATGAAATAATCAATCATATAAAATAAAAAAAGAACCCCATTCCGATTTATCGTAATGGGGTTTCTGATTATATAAGCAATTGGTTATGGGAAAATTCCTAGTTCTGCATAGCTGGTAGCAACTTTATTGATTGCAACAACATAAGCTGCTGTTCGCATATCTGGAATAGATGGATTTTCTAGCCATATATTCATAATCTCATTCGTTGCAGTAATCATTGTCTCTTCTAATCCGCTATAAACCAGATCAACTTCATCCGGTCCATGCATAATGAATTCTCTTTCGCTATCTTTTACTTTTTTGCCACTCAATTCCTCTATCTGTCCAAGAATATGTGTGTTCAGATTTTCTGTAAATCTTTTTTCTAAGCGGCCGTATCGTACATGACTTAGGTTTTTCAACCATTCAAAATAAGAAACAGTTACACCGCCGGCATTCAGGTACATATCAGGTACAACTAGTATGCCTCTCTTTATAAATTCTTCATCTGCTTCAGGAGTTAATGGTCCGTTAGCTGCTTCGCCAATTATTTTTGCTTTTACTCTTGGTGCATTTTCTTTGTTGATAACATTTTCAAGAGCTGCAGGAATAAGAATATCGCATTCCATCTCCAATGCTTCACCATTTGTTTTAAAATTAGTTGAACCTGGAAAGTTTAATATTGAACCAGTAGTTTTTCGGTGATTAAAAACTGCATCAATATCAATACCTGCATCACTCCAAATTGCACCTTCATATTCTGCAAGGCCAACTACTTTAGCACCTGCATCCTGAAAGAATTTAGCAGAGTGATAACCAACATTTCCTAATCCTTGTACTACAACTCTTTTGCCTTCTACACCTGTGGTAAGCCCAAGCTTGTCCATCACTGCTTTTGTATTGCAAACTTCTCTTAGTCCGAAGAAAACACCAAGACCAGTTGCTTCTCTGCGGCCACGAACACCACCTTGCGTTACTGGTTTTCCAGTAACACAACCTGCTGCATCAATTTCGCCAGGGTGCATTGCTGTATAGGTATCTAATATCCATGCCATTTCTCTTTCGCCGGTTCCGTAATCAGGTGCAGGTACATCTGTACCAGGGCCAATAAAGTTTTTCTTTATTAGTTCAGCTGTATATCTGCGGGTAATTTTTTCTAATTCATAAGTAGTATAATCTTTGGGATTGATTTTTATACCACCTTTTCCACCACCAAATGGCACATTCACTATGGCGCATTTATAAGTCATTAAAGCAGCTAATGCCATTACTTCATCCTGATTTACTGCTTCACTAAAACGGATACCGCCTTTACATGGCGTTTTATGGTGTGAATGCTGCACACGGTATGCTTCAATTACTTCAATACTTCCATTATCTCTTTTTATTGGGAATCGCATACGATAAACAGCATTACAAGCTTTTATCTGGCCAAGAATACCTTCATCCCACTTAGTGTGTTTGGCAGCTTTATCGAAACTTTTTTCTACGGCTCCAAAAAAACTGTAGTGTTGATCTGACATGAGTGATGTTTTAATTTTAGCAATCGTTATTATGAATGCAAGGTAAGGGATACAAAATTCAAAAATACCTTGCTATGAAAATCAATTTTCTTTTTCTAGCTTACTTATTTTTTTGTCCAATCGTACTATATATAAGATAAGACCGAAAAGGATTGTAAGCATAACTGCAACCACTACATAAATTCTGCCATTGCTGCGCATTGTGTCAGCCATATCTACTTCTTTTTCTTGTGCAAATGTTGCCAATGTTGAAAGCATCATAAATACAAGCATTATACAATTCTTAAAAAATCTTATCATGACATCATCTTTTTTTCTTTTAATAAGGCTATCCTTATTTTTAAGGTAGTAATCCAAACGCCTAAAAGTGTCCAACCGATTACAGCAGGGTAAAAAACCATTCTCATATTTCCGCTAATATCATTCTTTACATCCAATGCAGGATTTCCTTCGTTTCCAGGATGTAAGCTTGGTAATATTCTTGGTAATATCCAGATGGCCGGAAAAAGCATGGTGTAAGCAAAAATGTTGTAAACAGCACTAACTCTTGCTCTTTTATCCATATCCTGAATTGAATCTCTCAGAATTAAATAAGCAAAGTAGACTAATAAGGCAATGGCTGCTCCTATCAGTTTCGGATCTCTTGCTATGCTGCTAAATGAACTGTAAGCAGGTTTATTGGGATCTGCCCAAGTATATGATGCCCAAATGGCGCCGGTAATATATCCTAAAATCCCAAAGACAATTCCCATTATGGAGAACTGTCTTGCATAAATATCATATTTAATATTAAGGGTTCTAAGATATTTGATTGCATTAACCACTGAAATGGTAAACAAAATCATCATAGCAAACCACATACAAACATGGAAATACAAATTGCGAATGGTCTCTTGTAAAGCAGGTAATGCAGGCACTTTTAACAATAAACCGGCTGTAAATGTATAAATCAGCAAGAGAACACCTGTTATCTTCCACCAGGGCTTGTACATATAGTTTTTTGCTTCTGTCATCTTGGGGCTGGTAGTAGTTACCAACCGTATAGATATGATGGCAAAAATAAGGGGAAAACAGAATATAGCATTGAAGAATAAAGGATTAAAAATTGAAGCTTAGTGTAACCTTTCTGAATTTTCTAAGCTTTTAATAGTTTTTATAAATACTATTTAATAAATGGTTAGTCTTTCCAAAGGAATGGAAACAGAATTACTGCTAAAAGAATAACCATAATATCCAATGCAATTAATAAAAGAACAGTTGTAGGCGATATTGTAAGCAGAGGTGCAAATGCTGCATTCGATAATTTCATCAATAATACGATCTGCGGAATGATAATTGGAAAACCAAGTACAGCCATGATGGCAGCATTTTGCTGTGCCTTTGCAGCAATAGCAGCAAGAAAAGTAAATACAAGACTTAGGCTCCAGCCGCCCAATAAAACTAAACCAACAAATTGACCAGCTTTTTGCATCGGATTGCCCAAAAAGAGAGTAAATAACAACAGACTTAGCAAACTCATTGCCAACATCAATAATGAATTGAAAAGTAGCTTGGCCAAAACAAAATTCGCTGGGCTTGTAATGGAATAGAAATAAAGCATTCGACCACGGCTTTCCTGTAGAAAACTTTTCGCTACTGCATTGATACAAACAAATAACTGAATAACCCAGAATAAGCCATTCCACACTTTGCTTTCCGGCGTATCCATGGCATTGAATAATACAAAAATGGTAGCACCAATATATAAGAGAATGCCATAGAAACTGTACTGTTGCCTTACTTCAAGCAAAAGTTCTTTCTTAAAAAGTGTAAATATGTGACGGGCAGCTGTAATAAAATGAAGTTTGTGCGAAAATACAGATAACTGCTGTTTGCACCATTCTTTAAAGTTCTAAATTGCATCCAAATTAATAGAAATGAAAAGAATACTTTACTTATTACTGCTATCCTGTTTGTTTATAGGAGTGATAGCTACAGAGTCATGCCAATCGTCCAAGAATTCGACAGCAACAAAAATGCTGAAATTTAATTTTGAAAAAGGGAAAGGGTACGATTATGAAATGACCATGAACATGGATCAAGAAATAATGGGGCAGAAAATGAAAATGGATATGTCGACTTATTATTCCATGGATGTAGTGGAAGATGATGGCGATATAAAAACTGTTACATCAACTTACGACCGGTTTAAAATGAATATGGGAGTGGCCGGAATGAATATAGAGGTTGATTCTGACAAACCTTTACCAAATTTTGGTACAGATGAGGATGGTAACGATCCCATGAAAATGTTGAACGGATTGTTGGGAGCAATTAAAGGCAGACAATTTACAATGAAGATTAATGCCGAAGGAAAAGTGCTTGAAGTAACTGGTTTTCAAGATATGGCAAAATCAATAGTTGATTCATTAGGTGTTGAAGGCGCAAAAGGTCAGCAAATGATTGAGCAGTTTAACCAGCAATTTAATGAGGAGAGTATAAAAGATCAGTTTGAAAGAGTGCTTTATATCTTCCCAAATAAAGAGATAAAAGTGGGTGATAGCTGGGAGAAGAAATCGTCATCATTAGGGATTGCAAAAGGCGATTACACTTCGATATATACTGTTACAGATATAGAAGGAGATATGGTTACATTGGATGAAGTAAGTACAATAAAAGCAAATGAAGAGGGTGCTAAAATGAACGGAAAGATATTAAGTAAACTAGTTGTTGATAGTAAAACGGGTCTTGTCGTTTCAGCAGATATGGATATGACTATAACTACTCAAGCCGAAGGTCAATCCTTTGATATAAAAGCAAAAACAAAAATAAAAGGTAAGGCGAGATAGAGGTTTTCAGATATTGAACTTAAATGCCTCCAATCGGAGGCATTTTTTATTTTGTGTCATAGCATTTTCTGCATCGTGGTTCGTAAACATCTGTTGCTCCTAGCATTACTTGGTCATCGTTAGGTATTTTCCGGTAGGAGTAATTGGCCATATTGCCACATTGCATGCAAATAGCATGAAGTTTTGTTACATAATCCGCTTTTGACATTAAAAAAGGCATTTGACCAAAAGGGTTGCCGAGATAGTCCATATCAAGCCCCGCTACAATTACACGAATACCTCTAAAAGCCAATTCATCACAAACGTTGGCGATTTCATTATCAAAAAACTGAGCTTCGTCAATACCGATAACGTCCACATCGCTTGCCATTAACAGTATTTTCTGCGAATTATCAATCGGAGTTGAGTGAATGGCAGAGGCATCATGCGAAACAATTTTTACTTCATCATACCTTACATCAATGGCTGGCTTAAAAATTTCGACTTTCAAATTGGCAATTTTCACTCTTTTCAACCTTCGAATCAGTTCTTCTGTTTTTCCACTAAACATAGATCCGCATATCACTTCTATACTTCCTCTGCGTTCGCCGCTTGTATTCGGTTCAATAAACATTGTTAAGATTTGTTATGAGTGTTGGGTATTTGTTTTTATTGGCAAACAGTTTGTAACTTTAAAACAATTCTGAATTGCAGGCCGTAAATATAAATCAATGGAACGAATTGAATCTCTCATCAATAAATTAAAAGAACAGTTTGAGCAAAATGCAGACCCAACCTTAATGTTGGGCACAGCTCAACTATTACAGTTTGAGCTAACCAAGTTGAAAACCAACGATCATTATAGTCTTGGTACCCCAAAAGTTGCAGTGGTACTGCCTTCATCCAATTTAATACCATTATCTAATGGAGAGTATGAAAAATATGCTCCAAAACCTGCTGCAAAAAATACCGAAGTAAAGGAAGTCAAGGAAACCTTACTTGTTGATAATGGTTCAGTCTCTGTAATTCAAAAAAACGGGCAATTGGATATGACATTTGACCCGATGAAAGATATACCGACACTTTCGCATCAGCCGAAAGAAATAAATGATTCAGGGCTTAGTGAACTTTCAATGAATGACAAGCTGAAAGAGATGAAGCCAGAGATTGTAGAACGCCTAAAGGAAATGCCTGTAAAAGATTTGCGTAAAGCCGTTGGAATTAATGACCGCTTCCATTTTATCAATGAGCTTTTTCGGGGTGATGAAAATATGTATGAACGTTGCATAAAAACCATCAATAGCTTTAGTATTTATGCCGAAGCCGAATATTGGATTACCAGAGAATTAAAAGTGAAATTGGGTTGGAATAATGAAAATACAACCGTTCAGCATTTTGATCAGTTAGTTAAGAGACGCTTCTCCTGAATGTATTGAGTAATTATTTCGGTCGCACCTTTATTTGTGTGTACAAATTTTTCTGCAGCTTCGCATCTGTAATTATATTCCTCCTCATTAATAAGTAAGGCATTTATTATTTCTTTAAGCATTATGCCATTTCTTTTTTCATCAGTAAAAGGTAGCCCGCCTCCTGATCTTACGAGTTCTATTGCTTCATTATATTTTTTGTAATTGGGTCCGAATAAAACTGGCTTGCCATAGACGGCTGCTTCTAAAACATTATGCACACCGCCTGATTTTAATCCACCACCAACATAAGTAATTGTTGCGTATTTATAGATGCTGGAAAGCATACCAACATTATCAATAATTAGAACCTGGGATTCGGGCATTAGTTCGTTTTTTTGTTGTAGGTCAGAAAATAAAATGGAATCAGGGAAAAGCTCCTTCAAGGATAAGAAATGTTTCTGATCTATTTCATGGGGAGCAATGATCAGTTTTACTGATGGGTAATTGATTTCTGAAAATGCTTTTTGTATAACCAGCTCATCTTCCGGCCATGTGCTTCCTGCTACAATGCATTTATAATCGACAATAAATTTTTCAATTTCAGCAATCCTTTTCGTTGTAGCAGCAATTTCAATTACACGGTCATATCTTGTATCTCCGGCTACCGAACAGTAAAGAGAAAGGTCAAGTCTGTCAATCAATTGTTTTGATGCTGGAGTTTGTACAAAAATGTGATCAAACATCGAAAGCATCTTCCTGTATAAATTGCCATACCACTTAAAAAAGACCATATCTTTTGTAAACAAAGCTGAAATAAGCAGTATCGGTATCTTTCGCTGATTGATAGCTTTCAAATAGTAAAACCAATACTCGTATTTTACAAATATGACTAGCTCAGGATGAACGATATCTAAAAATCGTTTTGCGTTTCGAGAGCCGTCCAGAGGTAGATAAAAAACCCAATCTACACCTGCATAGTTTTTTTGTACTTCGTATCCTGATGGGGAGAAAAAAGTCAGCAGTATTTTATGGTCATTATATTGTGATTTCAGATTTTCAATTACCGGACGACCTTGTTCAAATTCGCCTAATGAAGCACAATGAAACCAGATGACTTTTGTATTATCTGGGATTGTTTTTTCCAATCTGCTAAAAATTCCGATTCTTCCTTTTACCCACTTTTTGGCCTTATGATTATACATGGCTTTGATGCGGGCAGCAACGCCGAATAAGAAAAGAAAAATATTGTAAAGAAATAATGACAGACGTATGGGTTTGAATATTCAGCAAATGTAAAAGCATTCGGGTAAACTACCCTTATTTTACTATTTTTGCGGCACTTAAAATAAGCTTAGTTTATGCGACCTATTCAAATGGTAGATACAAAAACACAGTATCAGAAAATAAAAGAAGAGGTGGATAGTGCTGTTATTGAAGTAATGGAGAGTTCTGCTTTCATCAACGGCAAAGCAGTAAAGGACTTTACAGCAAATCTTAATAAATATATCGGCTCAAACCACACTATTACTTGCGCAAATGGAACCGATGCCATTCAAATAGCATTAATGGCCTTAGGTTTAAAGCCGGGTGATGAAGTAATTACTCCATCCTTCACTTATATCGCCACAACAGAAGTTATTGCTTTGCTAAATCTAACTCCGGTATTTGTAGAAGTGAACCCAGATACTTTTTGTATTGATCCCGCAGCTATTGAAAAAGCAGTTACACCAAAAACAAAAGCAATCGTTCCGGTACATCTTTATGGCCATGCAGCTGATATGGAAGCCATAATGGCAATTGCAGAAAAACATAATCTTTATGTTATTGAAGATAATGCACAAGCAATCGGTTGTGAATACACATTTTCAGATGGCACAAAAAAGAAAACCGGAACAATCGGTCATATCGGAACCACATCATTTTATCCATCAAAAAACTTGGGAGGTTTTGGTGATGGCGGCGCCATTTTTACAAATGATGATGAATTGGCAACAAAATTATTAATGATAGCCAATCATGGTCAGAGCAAACAATATTATCATGATGTGGTTGGTTGTAACAGTCGCTTAGATTCAATTCAGGCCGCTGTACTCGATATTAAATTGAAACATTTGGATGAGTATAATGCTGCAAGAAGAACTGCCGCTGATTATTATGATAATGCATTTGCTAATAATCAAAAAATTAAAACACCTTTCAGAGCTTCTAACTCACATCATGTATTCCATCAATATACCTTGCAGTTAGAAGGTGTTGATCGTAATGGGTTAAAAGATTTTTTAGCATCACATAAAATTCCGGCAATGATTTATTATCCGGTGCCGGGTCATAAACAAAAAATGTTTGCACATTTCAATGCATCCTCTCAGGATATGCCGGTAACGGATATGTTGACTGAAAGAGTAATTTCATTACCAATTCATTCAGAACTGGATGATGAGCAATTGCAATTTATTACTTCAAAGGTTTTAGAATTTGTAAATAATTAAATATAGTTGAATAGTATGTACCAAGAATTAGTTGATAGGAAAGAAAAATTGGCCGTTATTGGATTAGGTTATGTTGGGTTACCTATTGCATTGGAATTTGCAAAAAAGATTTCAGTTATCGGATTTGATATAAATCCTAAGCGAGTTGAAATGATGAAACAAGGCATTGATCCAAGTAATGAATTAGTAAAAGAAGATTTCGAAGGTTGCGATATTGTTTTCACTGATTCGTTAGATGTATTAAAGGAAGCAAAGTTTTATATAGTTGCAGTGCCTACACCTGTAGATGAACACAATGTGCCAGATCTTACTCCTATACAAAAAGCATCCGAGACTATAGGAAAAGTAATTAAGAAAGGTGATTATGTTGTATTCGAATCAACGGTATATCCTGGTTGTACAGAAGAGGATTGTTTGCCGGTAATTGAAAATTTATCAGGATTAAAAGATAAAGTTGATTTCAAATCTGGCTATTCTCCTGAGAGAATAAATCCAGGAGATAAACAACATACTTTGTCTTCTATTATCAAAGTTGTTTCTGGCTGTGATGCAGAATCGTTGGAAGAAATTGCAAAAGTGTATGAACTGGTTGTAAAAGCAGGTGTACACAGAGCATCTTCTATTAAAGTAGCTGAGGCTGCAAAGATTATTGAGAATACTCAAAGAGATTTGAACATTGCCTTAATGAATGAATTGTCTATCATTTTTAATATGATGAACATAAATACATTTGAAGTACTAGAAGCAGCTGGAACTAAATGGAATTTTTTAAAATTTCAACCAGGCTTAGTCGGTGGACATTGTATAGGTGTTGATCCTTATTACCTTACTTACAAAGCAAGTGAATTGGGGTATGATGCAGAAGTAATTTTGGCGGGTCGCAATATCAATGATAATATGGCAAAGTATGTTGCAAAAACTGTTGTGCAACATATTATCAAGAATTCCCAAGATGTAAAATCAGCAAAAGTGCTGGTGAAAGGAGCCACCTTTAAAGAAAATGTAAGTGATATCCGCAATTCAAAAGTAGCCGATGTTGTAAAAGCGTTGAAATCGTATTATGTAAATGTGGATGTAGAAGACCCTTATGCAGATTCTGATGAGCTGCAACATGAATATGGTTTTGGATTAACAAAAACAATTGACACAGATTACGATGTGGTAATTATTACAGTTCCTCATAATGAATATAAAAAACTGGATGATGCTTATTATGCTAGCATCACAAAGGAGCATGGAATGGTAGCTGACCTTAAAGGAATCTACCGCAACAAAATTAATAACAGAACTTACTGGAGCTTATAATATGCCATTCATAAAAACAGAATTGCCCGGTTTATTAGTGTTCGAACCGAATGTGTTTGAAGATAGCCGTGGCTACTTTTTTGAAGCCTATAATGAAGAACAATTTCAGCAAGAAGGCATTGATATTCGTTGGGTGCAGGACAACCAGTCTTCATCAACTTATGGTGTAATACGAGGATTGCATTATCAATTGCCTCCATTTGACCAAACAAAACTGGTAAGAGTATTAAGAGGTAAAATTCTGGATGTAGTAGTCGATATAAGAAAAGGCTCTCCAACATTTGGAAAAAGTTTTTCAAAAGTGCTTTCAGCAAAGAATAAACGTCAATTATTTATTCCAAAAGGATTTGCCCATGGTTTTTCTGTGTTAAGTGAAAAAGCAGAAGTATTGTACAAATGCGATGGCTTTTACAATAAGGAAAGCGAAGGAGGAATAATTTATAATGATCCGGCATTGGAAATTGATTGGCGCATACCTGCAGAAGAAGCAATAATCTCTGATAAAGACAAAGTTTTGCCAACGCTGGCAGAATGCAGAAATAGTTTTGTATTTTAAGGGATGAGTTTAACCCCATCAATACTTGTAACAGGTGCTAACGGACAACTTGGAAGTGAGCTAAAGAAAATTACGCAGGAATTCCCTCAATTTAATTTTACATTTTGTACAAGACAAGAATTGCCGCTTGAAGATGAGGTGGCAATCAGAAATTATTTTGAAGCACATCAATATGATTTTTTAATAAACTGTGCTGCATATACAGCTGTTGATAAAGCTGAATCGGAAAGAGAGTTAGCTTTTCAGATTAATGCAACTTCAGTAGGATTATTGGCAGCTATTTGTCGAGACAACAATACAAAGTTTCTTCACTTTTCTACTGATTATGTTTTTGATGGTAATGCAACAGAGCCTTACAAAACTGATGATGCTACAAATCCTCAAACTGTTTATGGCGCATCCAAACTGAAAGGAGAGAAGTTGGCAATGGATGAGAATTCTGATGCAATCATTATTCGTACCTCTTGGGTCTATTCTTCTTATGGTAAGAATTTTGTAAAAACAATGCTACGTTTGTTTCAAGAGAAGGAAGAGATTTCTGTAGTGAACGATCAGATTGGTTCGCCAACATATGCTAAAGACCTGGCAGATGTAACAATGAAAATTATTGCATCAGGCCAATGGTACGAAGGTATTTTTCATTTTAGTAATGAAGGTATAATCAGTTGGTTCGACTTTGCCAATGCTATTAAAGAAATTTCAAGAAGCAATTGTAAAATAAATCCAATCCCAACATCAGCCTATCCAACTCCGGCAAAAAGACCGGGCTATTCCGTATTAAATAAAAGTAAAATTCAACAATTGTATGGTATCCAGTTTAGAGACTGGAAAGAAAGCCTCACTGATTGCTTGAATGAATTAAGCTCTTAACTTACTTTTTTTATTGCTTTGGTTCTCTATATGATTATACTAATTCGGTATCTCCATTAATTTTTAATATTTAGATAATCTGGTAATACAGGTCTGCAACTCAATGCATCGTCAATAACTTTCTGTATACGATGTTTTTCTTCGCCTTTTAGTACAAGCCTTGGAGCTCTTACATATTCACTACCAATACCAGTTGCAGTGGCAGCCAGCTTTATGTATTGTACCAATTTTGGATGAATATCTAATTCAAGCAGCGGCATAAACCATCTATAAATAGTGAGAGCTTCAGCAATGCGATTTGCTTTAACCAAACGATAAATGGCTACTGTTTCTTTTGGAAAAGCATCAACGAGTCCTGCCACCCATCCATCTGCTCCCATGCAAAGGCTTTCCATTGCCAGCGGATCTACACCTGTAAAAACACTATACCTGTTTCCAAACCGATTGAAAATTCTGGTAATATTTGTTACATCTCTGGTAGATTCTTTAATTGCTTGTATATTTTTTATTGCAGCTAAATCTTCCAGCATGTCCAACGAAATGAAAGTTTTATAATCAACAGGATTATTATAAAGCATTATCGGAAGAGCAGTATTATGACTTACTGATTTAAAGAATTCCAGTGTTTCATGGTCATCAGAGCCATACCGCATTGGAGGTAATAACATTAGTCCGTCAGCACCATATTTTTCTGCATCTTCTGCTAATGCAACCGCTGTTTTAGTAGTTTGCTCTGCAATATTTATTATAATTGGAAAGCCTTCAGGCAGATATTGTTTAGCACAGTTGAACAACTCTTTTTTCTCTTCATTAGTTAATGTACTGGCTTCCCCCAAAGAGCCTCCTAATATTATGCCATCTACTCCGGCATCAATCTGTGCCTGTAGCGATATTTTGAAAAGGTCAAAATCGATTGTGTCATCTTTTGTAAACGGTGTTAGTAAAGCCGGAAAAACACCTTTCCATTGAAATGCCTGCATAATTTTCATTTTATACTACAAAAATAGAGGAATGAGCTTTGCATTACTTTCTTTCTTACTTTTTTTTAAGTAAGTTGAAAACTATAAAAGTAAAATGTATTGTGTTTCAAGAAAAACATGTAGTTTTTGGAGAGCTTTATTTGAGTAATATTTGTAAATGGGATATTGCTTATACAGCAATCAAAATTCAGAGACTCACAAAATAATTATTGTAAACCATATTAATAAAACACATGAAGAGAAATGAATTTTTAAAAGCAACCGGAATTACTGCAGCTGCATTAGTATTAAATCCTTCAAAGAATTTATTCGCAATTAACAGAGTAGATGCAAAAGTCAAAGTTGCTATAATCGGTGTAGGGCTTCGTGGACAAAACCACCTCGACTTACTCTTAAGAAGAGATGATGTAGAATTAGTAGCTATCTGTGACATTAATGACAGAATGCTTACAAGTTCAAAAGAAATGATAAACAAGAGCGGAAAAAAAATGCCCCAAATTTTTACTGGTGATGATTATGCCTGGAAAAAAATGCTAGAAATTAAAGGTGGAATAGATGCAGTTGTTATCGCTACACCATGGGAATGGCATAAATCAATGATTGTTGGTTCAGTTGAAGCCGGAATAAAATATGTTGGCACAGAAGTGATGCTCGGAATTACTTTACAAGATCATTGGGATGTGGTGAAAGCCGCTGAGAAATATAATGCTCATGTAATGATGCTGGAAAATGTTTGCTACCGCCGGGATGTGATGGCGGTATTGAATATGGTACGGCAAGGAATGTTTGGGGAATTGATTCATCTGCAAGGCGGCTATCAGCATGACCTGCGGGAAGTGAAGTTCAATGATGGCGTAAAAGCTTATGGTGGCGGATGCGAATTTGGCGAAAACGGTTTTTCAGAAGCACATTGGAGAACACAGCATTCTGTACATCGAAATGGTGATCTTTATCCAACGCATGGAATTGGCCCGGTTGCTCATTACATAAATATCAACAGAGGTAACCGCTTTATTAACCTGAGTTCTTTTTCCAGTAAACCGAGAGGATTGCATAATCATATTGTAAAAACATGCGGTCCCGATAGTAAAAATGCAAAAATTGAATTTAAGTTAGGGGATGTTGTTACCACTTCTATCAAATGTGCTAACGGCGAAACAATTTTATTGCAGCATGACACCAATTTACCACGGCCATATTCATTAGGATTTAGAGTACAAGGTACAGAAGGAATATGGATGGATGTGAACAAAGGGATTTATATTGAAGGAAAATCCGCAAAACCTCATCAGTGGGACGATGCAAAAAAATGGCTGGATGAAAATGATCATCCCTTATGGAAACGTTATGGATCGGATGCGCAAGGAGCAGGGCATGGTGGCATGGACTTTTTTGTTATTCATTCTTTTATCGAGTCAGCTAAACGCAAACTACCAACGGCTATGGATGTGTATGATGCGGCTGCATGGAGTGCCGTTACACCTTTAAGCGAACAATCAATTGAGCTGGGGAATGAAACGGTAGAATTTCCAGATTTTACAGGCGGGCAATGGATGTATCGAAAGCCTGTATTTGCATTGAGTAATGATTATTGATAACTGACCAAATTATTCAGTCAATAAAAGTTTTCGGGATGATTGATGAAGTATTAAAAAAGTATGGGTTAGAAAAAGAAACGGTAACAATATCACCCTTGACTCAAGGATTGATTAATACTACCTGGAAAATATCCACGAATGGGAATTCATATATTTTACAAAAAATAAATAATCAGGTATTCAAAAGGCCTGAAGATCTTGCTGAAAACATTTCTCTTGTTGCTGAATACTTACAAAATAATAATCCAGAGTATTTTTTTGCTGCGCCGATAAAAACGATTGATGGATTATCATTAGTTTATATAAAGGAACTTGGATATTATAGGCTCTTTCCTTTTGTAAACGGGTCACATGCAAAGGAAACGGTGCAAACTCCCGAACAAGCTTTTGAAGCAGCCAGGCAATTTGGAAGATTTACAAAGAATTTAAGCGGATTAGATACAGATAAACTTAAAACTACCATTCCGTCTTTTCATAATCTTACATTAAGACATGCTCAGTTTCTAGAAGTTTTAAAAACAGGAAATGCTGAAAGAATAGCTAAGACTATAAATCAGATAAAACAAGTACAACAGTTTTCTTGGATTGTGGAAAAATTTGATCAAATCAAAATAAACCCTGAATTTAAACTAAGAGTAACACATCATGATACAAAGATCAGTAATGTGTTGTTTGATAAAAATGATAAAGGCATTTGTGTGATTGATTTGGATACAGTGATGCCGGGATATTTCATTAGCGATGTGGGAGATATGATGCGAACTTACCTTTCGCCAGTAAATGAAGAAGAAAAGGATTTTGAAAAAATTGAAGTACGAAATGATTTTTACAAAGCTATTGTACAAGGATATCTATCCGAAATGGAAGCAGAATTAACAAATGCTGAAAAAGAATCCTTTTTCTATGCCGGCATATTTATGATTTATATGCAAGCAGTAAGGTTTTTGACGGATTACCTGAACGATGATAAATACTATGGTGAAAAATATCCTGATCATAATTTAATCAGGGCAGAAAACCAGTTAGTGTTATTACAGCGTTTAATTGAAAAAGAAAACTTACTGTAGGATTTAAGTAAGTAAACATAAGGATGGCAACAAAAAAACCTTCCCGAAAAGGGAAGGTTTGTTGACCCATATGGATTCGAACCATAAATGACTGAATCAAAATCAGTAGTGTTGCCATTACACTATGGGTCAATCCTGTACCAAAATTGCTTTTGGGAGTGCAAAAATAGGGTTTGCCAGCTTTTGAACCAAATGGTTTTTAAAGGATTTATACAGTTTGCCTTGTACTTTTTAGCTCCATTTCCTCCCGTTGCTTTAACTCCTTAATTTTATCCAGAGCCCTTGCTACCACATCACACATAATGGTATATAATGCGCCTTCTTTAGGATTTTCATAAATATGATCCAAAGCAAGGTCTTCGTTAGGAATAATAGTGGTTGGTATATCAGGATTCACACTATCCATTCCCTCTTTAAGCAACCCAATTATTTCATCAGCCGTTCTGCCCCGTAGGTTTTTATCACAACGAATAATAATTTCATCAAAATGGCGGGCGGAGATTGCCCCGAGCTCCCGGATGTCTTCATCCCTTCTGTCACCGGTTCCGCTTATAACACCAACTTTTGATGGATAGTCGAGCTTTTCCACAAAATCACATAGTAATTGCAGGCCATGCGGGTTATGCGCAAAGTCGGCCAGTATAGTAAAATGTTTGAAGTTGAAAAAATTCAACCGACCAGGTGTCAGGCTTTCGCTTGGTATAAATGTTTGCAAACCGGTTCTGATGTCTTCAATGGTAATATCTCTGAATAAATAAGTGGAAAGCACAGCAGGCAGGCAGTTATTAATATTATGTATTGCCTTCCCTTCATAGGTTAGTGGAATATCCCTTGCAGGCAACACCCTTATTTTCCAGCTTCCCTTCATAATCGTTACATATCCGTTTTCATACACACAAGCCAGACCATTATTTTTTGCATGTTCTTTTATCCGTGGATTATTTTCATCCATGCTGAACAAAGCAATATTACATTTCAGGTCATTCTTCATTTTATATACCAGGTCATCATCTGCATTCAACACAGCATAGCCATGCGGGAAAACCGTTTCAGGTACCACCTGTTTTACTTTTGCCATGGCTTCAATGGTATGTATACCACCAAGCCCCATATGATCTGCGGCAACATTCGTAACTACAGCCACTTCACAATTCTGAAATGCGAGGCCTGCTTTTAAAATGCCGCCTCTTGCACATTCAAGCACTGCAAAATCTACAGTCGGATCTTTTAAAACAAAAGAAGATGAAACCGGTCCGGTACAATCACCTTTCATCATCAGTTGATTTTGAATATAGACTCCGTCAGATGTTGTGTAACCAACTTTTTTGTTTGCACTCTTGGCAATATGTGCTGTTAATCTTGTAGTCGTTGTTTTTCCATTTGTACCTGTTATGGCGATGATGGGAATTCTTCCCACACTTCCTTTCGGAAAAAGCATATCTACCACAGGCTCAGCCACATTTCTTGGCAAACCTTCAGACGGGTCAATATGCATCCGGAAACCCGGTGCTGCATTTACTTCTAAAATTGCTCCGCCATTTTCTGCAACAGGTTTTCTCAGGTCAGAAACCATAATATCAATGCCACAAATATCAAGACCGATGATTTTTGCAATACGTTCAAACATAAAAATATTCGCCGGATGCACTTCATCTGTTACATCGGTTGATGTGCCACCAGTAGAAAGATTCGCAGTTGGTTTCAGCATTACTCTTTCTCCTTTGGCAGGAACAGTTTCTAAGGTGTATTTAGCATCGTCCAGCATTTTTTGTGTAAACTGGTCAACAGTAATTTGTGTCAGCACTTTTTCATGCCCAAATCCACGGCGAGGATCTTTATTCGTTTCATCTATCAGCCATTGAATATTGTTTTTGCCATCTCCAACAACAGATGCCGGCGTTCTTAATGCTGCGCAAATAAATTTATTATTAATAACAAGGCAACGAAAATCAAAGCCGGTAATAAATTTTTCAATGATAACACTGCGGCCATATTCTTTAGCAGCAGCAAATGCTGTCAATGCCTGTTCACGGTTAATAATGTTAGTAGTGTTTCCTTTTCCATGGTTACCATCAATCGGTTTTATTACCAAAGGATAGCCAAATTTTTCAATAGCTGCATCCATACCTTCTTCTGAACGTATCACTGTTCCTCTTGGTACAGGGATTTCCGCTGCTTCCAATAATAATTTTGTTTCTTCTTTATCGCAGGCAATATCAACAGCAATATTGGAAGTAGTAGATGCAATCGTTGCCCTTATTCTTTTTTGGTTTACTCCATATCCTAATTGTACAAGACTATGTTTATTTAAACGGATATAAGGAATTCCTCTCTTCGCTGCTTCTTCTACAATACAACCCGTAGAAGGTCCGAGCCTTGTATCTTCTCTTATTTCCCGCATCTCCTGAATGTCTGCTTCCAGATCATATTCCGTTCCTGCAATCAATGCTTCTGCAATTCTCACCGCCGATTTTGCGGCAAACACACCGGCATCTTCTTCCATATAACTGAACACTACATAATAAACACCTTCCTGTTCGCCTTCGGGAGTCCTTGTTCTGCCGAAACCTGTATCCATTCCGGCCAATGTTTGTATTTCCAAAGCAATATGTTCTATCACATGGCCCATCCAGGTTCCTTCATCTACCCGCATAAAAAATCCGCCACGAACAGCTTCGCTGCAGCGATGCTCAATCATCGTCGGAAACATTTTTTCCAGCCGTTCTCTGAAACCCGGGATCAGGTTCGTTGGTTTTTGTTCAAGGTCTTCCAGATCCAGCTTCATCTGAATCAGTTTCGTACGGCGAACACTCCAGTAATTCGGGCCTTTCAGCACTTTAATCTCTAATACTTTCATATTGGTTGATGTTAAGGTTGGAAGTTAGTTTTTTTTAATTAGGTAGCCAACACCTGTACTACTATCATCGCCTGTTGTGTCACTCACTGCATCGTTCGGTAATTCTACTCAGCAACCCACCCCAAACCCCTCCCCGGAGGGGATGCTAAGCACAGCCCTTGCTTGTGAAAAATTTAAAATTATTTCAATAAGTTCTTTATTGCACTTCCCCTCCTTGGAAGGGCGAACTAAGGAAACTAAATACTATAACGAAATCGGGTGGGTTTTTTCCTACATTTATAAAAACTAAACATCATGCCAGCTTCTAACCGCAGAAAATTTTTACAACGGGCAGGAATTTTCTCAGCAACAGCATTTCTTTCCTCAATAGGCCAACCAGCCTGGAGCAGAAATCTCTCGACTGTATTAAAAGAAGCCGAAGGAATTTCGCCTGATGATCTGGCAACAGAAGAAGATTTTTGGTACCATATCCAGCAATCATTTACTGTTTCACCTTCATTAATAAATCTGAACAACGGTGGTGTTTCCCCCGCACCTAAAACTGTGCAAGATGCAATGAAAAGATATTATGATTACTCAAACGAAGCACCTAGTTATTATATGTGGCGGATTTTGGATCAGGGCAGAGAGCCATTGAGAAATAATCTCGCCAATATCGCCGGTTGTTCTCCTGAAGAAATTGCTATCAATAGAAATTCATCCGAAGGATTAGAAACAATCATTTTTGGGTTGCAATTAAAAGCTGGTGATGAAGTGGTAGCAGCATTACAAGATTATCCAAACATGATAAATGCTTACAAGCAAAGGGAAATGCGGGATGGCATTAAAATGAAATGGATAAGCCTTGAGCTGCCAAGTGAAGATGAAGATTATTTAGTACGCCAATATGTTAGTGCATTTACTCCTAAAACAAAAGTCGTTCACATCACACATATTATCAACTGGAATGGACAAATACTACCAGTGAAAAAAATTGCAAACGAAGCTCATAAAAGAGGAATTGAAGTGATAGTGGATGGAGCTCACAGCTTTGCCCATTTTAATTTTAAGATTCCTGATCTGGATTGCGATTATTTTGCCGCCAGCCTGCATAAATGGTTATATGCACCTATTGGTACAGGAGTTTTATATGTAAAAAAGGAAAAGATAAAAACAATCTATCCTTTATTCGCCACCAGTGAAAATCCATTGAAAGATGATATCCGAAAATTCGAAAATCTTGGAACCCGGCCATTTTTTATTGAACAGGCCATTACCAAAGCCATCGAGTTTCATGAAATGATTGGTATTGAGAGAAAAGAAAAGCGATTACATTACCTGAAGAATTACTGGATGGAAAAGGTGAAAGATATTCCCGGTGTAAAATTGAATACTTCTCTACATCCTAAATGGGGTTGTGCAATAGGTAATGTAGGTATTGAAGGAAAGAAACCCAATGAATTGGATTCCTTCTTAATGACTAATTATAAAATACACACTGTTGCCATTACCTGGGAAAATATTGTTGGCGTAAGAATTACACCGAATGTGTATACCACTACAAAAAATCTTGATGTGCTGGTGGAAGGAATAAAGGCGTTTGTGAAAAACTAAGCCCGAAGGGCTTAAATCTGATTAGCTCCCGGTGCAACCGGGAGAAATGATAATTTGCGAACCAAACCCCGAAGGGGTTGAATTTATATTTGTTTTTAAAATAGTAGCATGGGCACATACCGGCAAATATTCTATCAGATTGTTTTCAGTACAAAGAACAGGGAAATGTCAATTTCTGAAGAACATGAAGAAGAACTATATAAATATATATGGGGAATTATAAATAATCACAAGTGCAAGCTATACAGAATTAACAGTATGCCCAACCATATTCATATTTTTTCAGACCTGCATCCATCTGTTAGCCTCAGCGATTATGTAAAGGCAATAAAAGTAGCCAGTAGTATCTGGATGAAAGAGACTGGTCACTTTCAACAATTTGCCGGATGGCAAGAGGGATATGGAGCTTTTACCTATTCAATCAGGGAAAGGGATATGATTATTGATTATGTCAAAAATCAAAAGGAACATCACCGGCAGGAAAACTTTTATGATGAATATAAAAGATTGTTAGAGGAACATGGTATTGCGTTCGACGAAAAATACTTATTGTAATTGTTTGTTGAACCCTTTCAGGGTTCGGCGTATAATTTTTGTTAATCCCCGATTTTTGAATCGGGGTTATGCAAGTGTAAGCCCTTCGGGCTATTTGAGTATTATTAATTCCGATTATTAATTCCTATTTAAACTAGTTTCAAATCTTAGAGAATAAAGCAATTTGTCCACAGTGTCTACTAATTGCAAAATAAATATTCTTTTCTGTTTGCCGACCTGCCTGAAAATAGATAAAAAACAAGGCATCGTTCAATTACCCTGCGGGAGAAATTGCTGGGTAAAAGTGGATGATAAGCACTTTTTTATTTATCCGGCTGATTTTTTGTTGTTGCTATTGAACGGCTCTTTTAGAAGATACAAATTGAAACCTAATATAAATCCAAATAGAGAAAAAAATGCAAAGATTGGTATAGGAAAGACAATAGCATGAAGTATTAAAGAAAAGATTCCAGCTGCTAGCGACAAAAGAACAGATATTATTAATCTGTTAGTTTTTTTTAACAAAATGGAGCTAACAGTACCAAAGAGAATTGTTGACCCAAAGAAAATACCATTAAGAATAATGTAAAAATTAAGAATTGAATCACTCAACGAATATTCGGGAAGCTCTGGCTTATTAATGTAAAGGATACCGCCAATTAAACCTACAAGTACTTCAAGCACTATAAAAGACGTTGCGATATTTTTCAAATTTTTCAAGAAAAGAAAATTCTTAAATGAAAGGGAGTTCTTTAATGTATGCTATAAGATAAACTAGGCAAAATTAAAGTGATGATGAAAATTGCCGAAAAGAATTCATACAGCACAAGTGTGCGACGCAACAGGCGATGCTCAGGGAACTACTGCTGGCAACCATATTTTCCACATATCCACAACTGCACTTATTCCTAATTACCTGTAAGTTATTTTTCTATTACATTTGTTCTTTATCAAACCCTCTTGAATGAGTAGTCCTAAGGGAAAACTAATTGCAATCGGCGGAGCCGAACATAAAGGAACGACATTGGAAGTTGACGGCTTCCAAACCAATAATCTTAATTTTTTTGAGCTGGGTATACTTCGCCGTGTGGTGGAAGAAGCCGGTGGCGTTGATGCAAGGATTGAAGTAATTACTACTGCTTCGATGATTCCGTATGAAGTAGGAGAGAATTACCTTGATGCTTTTGGAAAAATTGGTTGTACCAATATCGGCCTTTTGCATATTCGCACAAGACAGGATGCGATGAATAATGAATTTATAGATCGTATTCGTAATTGCGATGCGGTAATGTTTAGCGGCGGAAATCAATTGCGGCTAAGTGCTACAGATGGCGGCACTGAGTTTCTTTCTATTCTTAAGAAAAGATATAAGGAAGAAAATTTTGTAATAGCAGGAACATCTGCTGGTGCCATGGCGATGAGTAATACCATGATTTATGAAGGTAATGCGGCAAGGGCTCATCTGAAAGGCGAAGTAAAGATTACAACTGGTCTTGGATTTTTGAACAATGTTATTATTGATTCGCATTTTGAGAAAAGAGGAAGGTTTGGAAGATTGGCGCAGGCAGTTGCTGCTAATCCTGGTTGTATCGGTATTGGTTTAGGAGAAGATACCGGAATGCTTATCACCGAAGGGAATAAAATGGAAGGTATCGGTAGTGGTTTGGTTGTTATTGTTGATGGGCATGAAATACTACATTCTAATATTGCAGATATACCGGATGGTAATCCAATTAGTCTGGAAAACCTGAAAGTACATTTTTGTGAAAAAGGGAACGGCTATCTGATAAATGAAAGAAAGTTTTTACCGGAAGCAAGAGAAGGGTCTGTAATTCCTAAGCAGGTAGATGTGGAGTGATTGGTTTATTAGTTAATTTGTCAATTGGATCCTTATACCGGCAACCTTCTGCTTTTTGTCAACATCTGCTAAAAGTTCTACTTTTTTAAATTAGTTTACGATTATGAAGAAGCTCCTATTTGTTACAACAGTATTATTTCTTTCCTGTGCCTTTTCTCCACAAAAGAAAACAAAGATTATTTTTTTTGGCGATTCAATTACAGAATTGGGAGTTAAAGAAAAGCCATACAGAGGATACATTCTTGAGCTTGAAGATAAAAGCAAAGCTGAAAATAAAAGCGATCAGTACGATTTCATTGGTTCAGGCATTAGTGCCAATAAGGTTTACGATCTGTATTTAAGATTAGAAGATGATGTACTAAGCAAAAATCCTGATGTTGTTTTTATTTATGTGGGTGTAAATGATGTGTGGCATAAAACATTATTGGGTACAGGAACGGATGCGGATAAGTTTGAAAAATTTTATCTGGCTATTCTAAAGAAATTAAAAGATAAGAATATTAAAGCTGTTCTTGTTACTCCGGCTGTAGTGGGAGAGAAGACAGACATGAGCAATCCTTTGGATGGTGACCTGAACAAATATTGCAACATCATCAGGGATATTGCTAAGAAGAATGATTTGCCTCTTGTTGATTTACGAAAAGAATTTGGTAACTACTACAAAACAAATAACCCAAACAACGAAGAAAAAAATATTCTTACTTATGATAAAGTGCACCTGAATACAAAAGGTAATCAACTGGTTGCAGATTTGATGTGGAAGGTTGTAAAGGGATTTTAAATTAATTTCTTTAGCAAATCAGAGATTTCTTTCGGATGATTCATAATCATGAGATGTGTGCCTTTGTCAATTGTGTAATCTGCTTTTACCAATTTATAAGGAAGCAATGTGTCAGATGTTCCGTGGATATGAGTTATGTTGATAGGTTCAATTTTATTTCCCCAATGAAGAATTGAATGAATAGCCCATTTAGTAAATTTTGTATCAGTGTCTTTTAGTATTTGATTAAAGATCTTTTTTTGATTTTCACCCTTTGGTCCAAAAAACCTAACTCGGAAAGCACCAGCTTTTTTTAATATTGTTGAAGGAATCCATTTATAGAGCGGAATATATTTTCCAATCAATAAAATTTTCGGAAACTCTTTTTTAATCTTGTTGCTGGAAATAATTATAACTTTTGCCGAAGCATCCGATTTTGCAATTTCTGTTGCAAGCATTCCTCCAAATGAAACGCCAACTATAATGGGTGAGGGTTCATTTATTTGTTCTTTTAATCGCATTGCATATTGGTATAGCGATTCGTTATCGACAGGTTTTATCCAATCGATAAATATAGGTTCGCAAAAAGATAAATCGAGAAATGAGAAGGCTCTCTTGTCTGCACCAAGTCCGCTAATGAAGTAAACTTTTTTCACATTTTTAGTATCAGGGAATGCTTACCAAATAATAGTTTTTCTTTCCTTTTTGTACGAGTAAATATTGATTATGAAGTAACAAACTGAGCTCAATTTTTAAATCGATATTCTCTACTTTTTTTCTATTGATACTTACGCCACCTCCTTGCACCAATTTTCTAGCTTCGCCTTTACTTGGAAAAATAGTAGCTTCTGCAAGAAATGAAACAACGTCAATTCCGGCTTCAATTTTTTCTTTTGGGTAATCAATTTTGATAATGCCTTCCATTCCTTTTAGGTCTTCAATCGAAAGACTATCTGCTGATGCAGATTGATTCAAAAATAATTTTTCAGTAGTTGTAATAGCTTCTGCTAAAGCTTCATCACCATGAACAAATTTTGTAACTTCTTCTGCCAGCTTTTTTTGCAATATTCTTTTTGCAGCATCTTCTTTATGTTCAGCAAGAAGTAAGTTTATTTCAGATTGAGCTAAGAAAGTAAAAATCTTAATCCACTTTTCCCCATCAACATCACTTGCATTTAACCAGAATTGATAAAATTGATATGGAGTAGTTCTGATTGGGTCAAGCCACACATTTCCAGTTTCTGTTTTGCCAAATTTCCCTCCATCCGCTTTTGTAATTAATGGGCAGGTAAATGCAAATGCTTCGCCACCGGATTTTCTTCGGATGAGTTCTGTTCCTGTTACAATATTTCCCCATTGGTCACTACCACCCATTTGTAGCTTGCAATTTTTGTTTTTATTGAGCCAGTAATAATCATACCCCTGTACCAATTGATAAGTGAATTCGGT
>Ga0209476_10000156_pt1 | contig 46464 bp, 44 predicted proteins | sample KloWWTrecipitate_FD_187179 | JGI IMG/M metagenome (GOLD analysis project Ga0209476, IMG submission 187179) | Active sludge microbial communities from Klosterneuburg, Austria, studying microevolution and ecology of nitrifiers - Klosterneuburg... | ecosystem: Engineered > WWTP > Aerobic digester... | reverse complement strand
AGGCAGTTTGGAGAAAAAAGTGATGATGAGGGTAAAACATGGGTGGTAGAATACGATTTGGAATACAGAAGAAAAAAACGATAACTTAAATAAATTTTTAAAAATGAAAAATGCAATCAGCTGGTTTGAAATACCAACCACAGACATAAACAGGGCACAACAATTTTATGAATTCATTTTTAATATGAAGATGAGTTCACTTGAGTTTCAGAATATTAAAATGCGGATGTTCCCAATTGATAATCCGATGGAAGGAATTGGCGGAACATTGGTACAAATATCAGATGACTTTTATAAACCATCAGCAACAGATGGCCCATTGATTTATCTTGATGGCAATCCGGATCTACAAATTGTACTTAACAGAGTAGAAGAAGCTGGTGGTAAAATACTTGTCCCTAAAACTACTATCTCTGATGAGTATGGTGATATGGCTGTGTTTTTAGATACGGAAGGAAACCGTATTGCATTGCATAATATTCCTGCTAAGTACCAAAATGCATAAAGATTAAAAAGTATGAAACGAAATACACGGCGTCTATTATTACTAGTTATAATTTTCTTTTTTCAATGTAAAAGCAAAGAGCCTTCGCAGGAAAAAAATGTAAGCCTCTTTAAATGGCTCAATGGTTCTTGGGCGATGGCGGAAAAAGATGGAGTTGTAACAGAAGAGTGGAAATTAGTAAACGATAGTCTGATGGAAGGTCGTTCTGATTTTATAAAGGGAGATACGATTATCCCTTTCGAAACAATAAAACTTTATAAAAAAGATACTTCTTTTTATTATGAAGCAAAAGCGGCAGGACAAAATAATGAGCTACCAGTTGGTTTTAGAATCACTTCTATTTCTGACACAGCTTTTGTGGCCGAAAACCCGGAACATGATTTTCCTAAACGTATTACTTACCAATTAATAACAAAAGATTCAATCCATGCTTTTATAGATGGAGGCCCGTCCATGCCCGAAAAGAAAAGCGATTTTTATTATTCAAGGATAAAAAAATAAATTCAGTAATAAACAATTTCTATGCAATCAAAAGCAGCTACGCCGGATGAATATATAAAGGAAATACCCGTAGAACGACAGGCAGCGTTTAAGAAACTTCGGGCTGTAATAAAGAAAAATCTACCAAAAGGTTATAAAGAAGGAATGGGTTATGGCATGATGGGGTGGGATGTTCCTCACAGCATTTACCCGGCAGGCTACCATTGCAACCCTAAAGATCCGTTGCCATTTATGGGCATAGCTTCTCAAAAAAATTTTATAGCTGTATATCATATGGGTGTGTATGCAGACCCGAAATTGCTGAAGTGGTTTCAGGCAGCACATGCAAAAGCATCACCCAAAAAATTAGAGATGGGAAAAAGCTGTATCCGATATAAAAAGCCGGAAGATATTCCCTTTGATCTTATCGGGGAACTAGCCTCAAAAATTACACCTGCTGAATGGATTGCTACTTATGAAAAAAATATAAAGCGATAACTTATGAGCTCTGAAAATATTGATAAGGCCACTCAAACCCAGATAACCAACATCGAAAAGAATACAGGTAAAAAACTGGATCAATGGGTTGCCATTGTAAACAAAAGTGGTTTTACCAAGCATGGCGAATTAGTCAGCTTTTTAAAAGATAAACATGGCTTTACACATGGCAATGCTAATACCATTGTTCATTTTGCCAAACAAAGCCATGCAGGTGCTACTGAAAACAGCGATGACCTTATTACAGAACAATACAAGGGAAAGGAAAATCTGAAGGCATGGTACGATAAAATAATAGCGGAAGTAAACAAGTTTGGAAAGGATGTGGAGTTGGCGCCAAAAAAAGCATATCTAAGCCTTCGAAGGAAAAAACAGTTTGCAATTATTCAGCCATCCACTAAAGATAGGCTGGATGTAGGTTTAAATATTAAAGGAGTGGAGCCTTCTGGCATAGTTGAAGATGGGAAAAAATGGAATGCAATGTGTACTCACAGAATTAAAGTTGAAGATGCTAAAGCTGTAAATAAAGATTTAATAAGCTGGATAAAAAAAGCTTACGAACAGGCAGGTTAATTTCTTTTATAAAACTAATTACATGAAAAGAGTAACAGGTATCGGTGGAATGTTTTTCAAATCGGATGATCCGAAAAAAATGTACGATTGGTATGGAAAGCATCTTGGAATTAAATGTAATGACTACGGGACTGTATTTGAATGGAGAGAAAAAGAAGATAAAGAACATATAAGCTATACAGTATGGAGTGCATTTAAAAAAGATACCGCCTATTTCAATCCCAGTGAAAAACAATTTATGTTTAATTATCGAGTAGAGAACCTGGTTGAATTATTAAAAATATTGAAAGAGGAAGGTGTAACTATCGTTGGGGAAATGCAGGAATTTAGTTATGGTAAGTTTGGTTGGATACTCGATCCCGAAGGGAATAAAATTGAACTATGGGAGCCAGTTGATGATGTATTCCAAAAAGAAAATGGGCTTTAATAAAAGAGGCCGTTTATTGTTAACGACAATTAAATACCAATTATTATATAAGAATTAGTGCTATATATTCTTACATTTAATTATGAATTAAAAAAATATAAGGCTGCAGTGTGAAGACAGATAAATAAATTGTTTTACTAATTCCCTTAAAGCATTTAGTTTATGAATGAGTCACTATTTACCCTGCTTTTTCTTCCAATATCCCTTGGTATAATAATGTTTGGATTAGGCCTTTCTTTGACTTTTGATGATTTTAAACGAGTTGTAAAGTATCCAAAAGCAGTTGTAGTGGCATTGATATGCCAAATGTTTTTGCTTCCTGTTATTTGTTTTTTCCTGGCAAAAGTATTTAAGTTGGAGCCTGCACTGGCTGTTGGTATGATGTTGCTTGCTGCTTCACCAGGCGGAGCTACCTCTAATTTATATAGCTATCTGGCAAAAGGTGACGTTGCCTTAAATATTTCTCTTACTGCAATAAATAGTGTGCTTTCGATTTTCATTTTGCCTTTAATTGTCAATTTATCTTTAGATCATTTTATGGATTCGAGCCAGTATGTGCCCTTACAGTTCAAAAAAGTAATAGAAGTTTTTGCCATTATGCTTTTACCAGTATCGATTGGAATGCTTGTAAATAAATTGTTACCTGGGTTCGCAGTAAAAATTCACAAACTAGTAAAATTTGTTTCTGTCCTTGTTCTTCTAATTATAATTGTAGCAATTCTCATTAAAGAAAATGAAGTATTATCCAGTAATTTCAAGAATCTCGGATTGCCTTTATTACTATTCAACCTGTTTAGTATTTTACTTGGTTATTTTATTCCCAGATTAATGAGTATTGAAAAAAAACAATCTATCTCCATAAGTATGGAAATAGGAATACACAACGGCACACTGGCAATTTATGTAGCATTGAGTGTACTTCACAATTCTGCAATGTCTATTCCACCAGCTATATATAGTATACTGATGTTTTTTACAGCTGCTTTATTCGGATATTGGATAAACAGGAAAAATAAGTAAGTAGAAATGAAATTTTTAGTGAAAGCTAATTACTTTCTACATGGCCTGATCCTGAGGGTACTAAAATAGAGCTTTGGAAACCGGTAGATTGAGTCTCTCAAAAAGCAAATGAACTGTACTAAAAAACCCTGAAGGAAATCTTCAGGGTTTATCGTTTTCTTTAAGAATTATTTCTTTCTGGTGAATTTAATGTGCATTGTTTTGAATTCTGAGCCATCAGGCATTTTTACATACATCGTCATTTCTTGTGTATCATTATCTACAATAGTAAATGTCTCTCTTACTTCTGTCTCACTTTTTGTTCCAGGGTCTGTCATTTTGCCCTTTAAGTTCATTGTTTTTGTTCCCTCATCCCACGGACCTTTCAGTACCATTATACCAGAGCCCATATTATCAATCCAGGTACTTACAAATTGCTTCTCATGGTTATCATATCCTACAGTGCTTAGTCCATTAAATGGCATACCCATCATTTCGCCTGCATGGGTACTTTGTTGATATAAACCATTCATGATCATTTTGTTTTCAGCCATAGAAGTACTTTTTGTTTCAGGAGCACCGGGCTCCATCCACATGGTTAAGTCACTGTTCCATGTTCCATCCCAAGTGGCCATCATTTTATGCATGTCTCCAGGAGTGCCATATTCTTGAAAGTTTTTCATCATAGTGGCGGAGTCCGGCATCTCCATTGTCTTACTATCTGTTTTGTTTTCGATAGTTGGGGAATCTGTTTTGGCCTCTTCAGTTTTTTTGTCACTGTTACAGGCAAGCATCAGCAGTGAAGCTGCGCTAAAGATCAGAGCAATTTTTTTCATGATTTGTTGATTTTGTTTTTGGATAATGAATTTACAAAATATTCAAACCATAAAAAATTATAATATAAGAATGGGGATTATTGGGGTAACCTATCTTGACGCTTGAATAGTCTTAATCTGCATAACCGTGGCAATACTGGTTGCCCGTTCTTTGATTATAAAGGCATTATCTCCGGAGTACAGTTCGTCAACAGATGTTTTAAAATATCGAAGCCAGGTCTCAAAGTGCTGTTTTTGCAAAGGAGATTTTTGATGAAGGGCAAGATGCGGTTGCATAGCATTCTTCTGGTAGGTATTGGATTGAAATAAAATTGAATCCCAGAAATCTACTAACACCGGCAAGTGATGGGAAAGGTTAATCTTCGCTATATCTGTAAAAAGATAGTTTATAGAATCGTCGGTCAATAATTTTTTATAAAACTCTTGCATTAGCAGCAAAAGATCTTCTCTGTTAGTAATATCTTTTTTATCCGGCATTTACTTCCTTTAATATATTTTCAATCCTTGCTTCTATATCCTCATAAGTTGCATAGCCTCTTGCAACCAAATAGAATTTTGTTTCACCGATTTGTAAAAGCACAGCCGGAAAACCTGTTACCTGCAATTGCTTGCATAACGAAAACTCGTAGTGTGCTTTTTCTTTATACTCTTCGCTTTTAAGTTTTGTGTAAAATGATTCAGCATCAATTTTATAATTTTCCAGCAAATGTCTGTAAGCTTCATCATCTGTCAAATCTCTTCCTTCATAATGCAACGCATATTGTAAGTCCGCAGCAAACTGAACCTGTAACTCAGGATATATTTCTTTGAAAATGGATAAAGCAATCGCCGCTTTTTCTGAATGCGGAAACCAATCACTTTCGATTGGATTGCGAATATGCCAGAGATAATCTTCGCCAAATTTTATTCCGGTCAATTCTTCTACCCGATGATATGCCTCGTTGATATAATCAGCTGTTGCCGCAATCGGCCTCGGGTTTTCTGCCGGAATCATTCCACCAGACAGCACTTCGAAGGATAGCTTGTCTTTATATCTTTCTGCTATTTTTTTTATAACCCTACTAAAACCATAGCACCAGCCACAATAAGCGTCATAACAATAATATACTACAGGTTTCATAATATGCAAACCTACTTATGCTAGTCCAAATCTGTTTATGACATCGGAAAATTAATGTGCTTCGAGCCAGTTCTTTCCTTCACCACACTCGGCAATGATGGGCACTTTGTGCGGAAGATTCATTGCAGCTTGCATATTTTCAATAATTAGTGGCTTTAATTCTTTTGCTTCCGATATCAATGTATCAAACACTAATTCATCATGCACCTGTAAAATCATTTTGCTTTGCATTTTTTCATTTTGCATGGCGGCCTGCACTTTTTGCATCGCTAACTTTATCATATCAGCAGCCGTTCCTTGTATCGGTGAGTTAATGGCATTTCGTTCTGCAAAACCTCGAACAGTAAAGTTGGCGGAATTAATATCTCTTAACCATCTTTTTCTACCCATCAATGTTTCTACATAACCATTTTCTCTGGCAAAGTTGATAGTGTCATCCATATATTTTTGAATACCGGGAAATTCCTTCTTATAATTTTCGATAATTTCTTTTGCTTCTGTTCTGGAAATACCAAGATTATCGGCAAGCCCAAATGCACCTTGACCGTAAATGATGCCAAAGTTTACACTCTTGGCTTTATACCGCATTTCTTTGGTTACATCTTTCGCTTCTACATTATAAACTCTTGATGCCGTAACAGTATGTATATCGGTGCCATCTAAAAAGGCTTGACACATATTTTTATCGCCACTGATGGCTGCAACAATTCTTAATTCAATTTGCGAATAATCCGCAGATAACAAGATGTGCTTATTATCTCTTGGCACAAAAGCTTTTCTTATTTCTCTTCCTCGCTCTGTTCTTACGGGTATATTTTGCAAATTCGGATTGTTACTACTCAATCTTCCCGTAACAGCAACCGCTTGTGCATAGGAAGTATGCACTCTTCCTGTTTTCGAATTAATCAATTGAGGTAAAGCATCAACATAAGTTGATTTTAGTTTTGTCAACTCCCGGAAAGTAAGGATGTCATCAACAATCTGATGTCCTTTTACAGCCATCTTTAACAATACATCTTCACCTGTTTTGTATTGACCTGTTTTTGTTTTTTTAGCAGCGTCGTCCAGTTTTAGTTTATCAAATAATACTTCGCCCAATTGTTTTGGTGATGCAAGGTTGAATCGTACGCCTGCTTGTTTATACACACTTTCTTCTGCAGTCTTCGCATCTTTTTCTAATTCCTTAGAGTAGTCATTCAAAAAATCAACATCTACTTTTATTCCTTGGTATTCCATTTCCACTAATACTTTTACAAGTGGATTTTCTACTTCATTGAAAACCTTTTCTACATCTCTTTTCTTTAATAGCGGAACAAAAATGTTTTTTAATTGCAGGGTGATGTCTGCATCTTCACCGGCATATTCTTTTATTTTTTCTATTTCTACATCTCTCATTGTTCCCTGCGACTTACCTTTTTTCCCAATCAGCTCTTCAATGGAAACAGGTTCGTAACCCAAAAATTTTTGGCTTAATTCATCCATGCTTCTTTTACCATCAGGTTCAATTACATAATGTGCCAACATCGTATCAAATAATTCTCCGGCTACTTCAATGCCATACCATTTCAATATCAGCAGGTCGTATTTTGTATTCTGACCAATCCATGTTTTCTTTTTATCCGTAAACAAAAGTTCGAAATGAGAAAGGATCTCTTTTGTTTTCTCCATATTTTCCGGACATGGAACATACCATGCTTCGCCTGGCTTTACGGAAAAACTTAATCCAACAAGTTCTGCTTCATTGGCATCAATGCCTGTAGTCTCCGTATCAAAACAAATTTCATCATGCTTATTTAATTCAGCAACCAGTTTTTTAATCGCTACTTCTCCTTCTACAGACCTATAACTATGGGGAGTGTTATTGATGTTTTTATCAACCGATACTATATCTGTCAGCTCTTCATCAATTACAATTGTATCATTAGACCTTACTACTTTTTCTTCTGGCTGCTCAACAATATTCCCAAACAGATCAGTCTGTACTCCTTGTGGTATTTCTTTTTCTATTATGGATTTTGATGTTGTAGAAATAGTGAAACTATCTCCTAACAATCGTTTACCTAAGGTTTTAAATTCTAGCTCAGCAAATATTTCACTCAACATTTCTTTGTTCCATTCACTCAATTTAAAATCTTCTTCATGAAACTCTACAGGAACATCCAAAATAATAGTAGCTAATTTTTTTGAGAGAATGGCCATTTCTTTTCCCTCTTGTACTTTTTTACCCATGGCACCTTTTATCTTGTCGGCGTTCGCCAGTGTGTTTTCTAATGAGCCATACTCCGCTAAGAATTTTGCAGCTGTTTTTTCTCCCACACCTTTTATACCTGGAATATTATCTACCGCATCACCCATCATACCTAGCATATCTATAACTTGGCTTACATCTTTGATTCCCCATTTGGCACAAACTTCTTCCGGCCCCATTATTTCTACATCTCCACCTTGATATGCTGGTTTGTAAATTTTAATTTTTTCAGAAACCAATTGTCCATAATCTTTATCAGGTGTTACCATGTACACTTCATAACCTGCTTTCTCGGCTTGTTTTGCCAGTGTGCCAATTACATCATCGGCCTCATAACCATCTTTGAATATGATAGGGATATTTAACCCTTCAATTATTTTTTTTATATCTGGTACTGCAGCACTGATGTCTTCCGGAGTTTCCTGCCGGTTGGCTTTATAGTCTGCAAAATCTGTATGCCGTTCCGTTGTAGCCGAAGTGTCAAAACAAACAGCCATATGTGAAGGCTTTTGTTTATTGATCAACTCAACAATAGCATTGGTAAACCCAAACTGTGCATTGGTATTTTTGCCTTTTGAAGTTATTCTGGGACTGCGGATCAACGCATAGTAAGCTCTGAAGACCAGGGCAAAGGCATCTAATAAAAAAACTTTCTTTTCCATGCCCCTAAGGTAAAGAAATCAACGGAGGCTAATCTAAAAACACAACTACCCTGTCTCGCCGGGGCAAAACAGGGTAGCCGATATGTTAACGCTGCAGAAATTAGTTAATTGATAATTTCAATTCGCCTTTTTCTTCTTTAGTAGCTATTGGCTTAGAAACAGGAGTAATTACCTGAGCTTGCTGAACCGGGTTATCTACCAATACAGTTGTTCCGCTAAAAGCAGCTGGCTGCTCTGTAGTAGCTACTGGCATTACACCTGGAGCACCTTGCTTATCCTTATGGATAAAATTCAGGTACAAAGCAAAGAACAATAAGTTAAAGGCAAAAAAGTTAGCGATTTTACGAACTCTTCTTTTCATAATAATTAGATTATTGGATTTTAATAAAATTGGTTTCTCTGATATTCTTATGCTAAGATATAAAGGCATATATCTTCTTGCAAGGATTGATATATTGATTTTTGTAAAATCAGGCACAAGTACTCTGTACGGTATCGTAAACTTACGAACTAGCTGTGTTTACCAAAGCTCCCAGTCGAATTGCTGTGTTTCAGCTCTAAAAGTTGGTTTTTGTAAACCGCCTGTTAACTGTGGCACTTTTTCTGTTACCACTTTCTTTAAATCGGAAATTTTAATTGTGCTGTTACTATTCATTGCCTCCAATAGGCAATAAGTAAATACTCCATTTTTTAGATCACCTCTTTCCAAAGCAAATTGTGTACCTGCTGCTGCGGAAATAACCGTAGCACCAGTACCTCTTCCAACATTTACAAAGAGTTCCTGCATGACTTCAAAACTATTCTTCATGCCGAGTTTGTTATCACCTGTAGTTTCAAGAATAATACCCTTTACTCCTTTTATATCTAATGAATCTTTAGCCACTGTATAATTTTTCATTTCATCTTTATCTACCTCGCCACTATGGCAGGCATCAATCAACATCAATTTTTTTCGAGCCTTAATTCCATCCAGTAAGTTTTCTAATTCATCATAAGGTAAACCACTTTGCTCGGGTTGAGTAAAGGTTACAGGGTAAGTAGAAAGATAATAGTCATACTCTTTACTTAGGAGGCCATGGCCGGAATAAGCAATAATAACTTTATCCTCTTCATTTGTTGTGAGCAATTTATTTTTTAGTGCAACGATATTTTCTTTGGTAACATTTTCGTCAAACAAAGTATCAATAACAGCATTTTTTGATCCAAATTTTTGAGCCAGGTCCCTGATATCTTTTACACTCCAGGAAAGATTATTGCTACTATCGGCAAAGCGATTTATGCCAATACCAATAAAATAAGTTTTAGCCGGTTGCTTTTTTTCGGGAATATATTTTACAAATAGAGGTTGGCGGTAGCTTTCAATACCGTTTACATCAGTAATGGAAGTTTCAATGCTATTATCACCTTCGGATAAATTGATTGAAAGGGTAGTGTCAAAATTCTTTTTGTTTTTATTCCTAAGATTTATTCCCTTTTGCCCATACAAAGGAACTTCATTTACCCAGACATTAAAACGATCAAGGTTTTCGGTGCTATTGCCGGTAATTTGTAGTTTTAGTTGTTTGGTCTTTTGTTCATATTCAACAGCTTTTCTATTTTTAAAATCAGCTTCGGGTATACTAAACCCTTCTTTAAAAGAAGTGGTATCTACGCCAAGTTTCTTAATTCGTTTGTAGTATGCATTTCGGTAAGAATCTATTAAAGCTGTATCCGTTGAACCGATTGCTTCGAGTACTTTATCGGGGCGGTTGTATTTGATGTCGAGCTGATCGAAGGTGATATGATCTAGCTGATTATTTGAAAACCCTATTAATTTATTTAGTCGTTTAGAAAAAGTAGCAAAATAGTTATCTTTTAAAAACAAAATCTCCTCCATATAAGTCGTACACAATTCATATTCTGATTTCAATGAAGTAATATTTAGATATTTGCTTAAACCAGAAATACCATTAACTATGATAATCGAATCTGCAATGTCGACTCCCACAATTGGTTCAGACATGGTTTTACTATACATATCAGACTTCAAAATATCAATAACAATAATACGGTTTGAAAAGATTGAAGTTGTCAAAATAATAAAATTACCCTCTTTTGAAATTTTTATATCTTGAATAAAATCTAGCTCATACCTTGGGCTCCAGATCTTAATCAATTTGCCGGTATTTATTTTATAGGCATATACCACACTGGATGAATCTGAAAATACAACAAGATCATTTTGAATATCAATGTTAGAAGGTTTTTGTGGTAGCTCAATTTCAGTTGCAACTGATTTTATATTAATACTATCCGCATTTTTTTCTATTAGATGTGAAAATATTTTTCCGTTACTATCTAAAGAGTAAAACTTGTTCGCTTTCGAGGGAAACAAGGCCTTCGCCCTAATATTTGCTTGCGTATCAAGCACTTTAATATTATTACCTAGGAGCTTGTAAACATAAAATTTGCCATCTTTAGTATAAATAAGACAATCCCAATTACCATATACCCGTTGGACTATGGAAATATTTTTGACCTTAACTGTCTTTAAAAGATAACATTCAGAATTTTGTAATTCAAAAAAAGTAACTTGACTTGTATCATAGGCTGCAAATATTTCATCATTCAAAAAGTAGAGCTTAGAATCCTTTGCTCCTGGAATTTCAATATTTCGCATATCACTTAGTGAATACAGAATTTCATCATTTTTAACTATGAAATTTTTCGATTTATTAAACTTATAAGTAGAACTAATCGCTATCTCATCCTTATTGTTTACTAATTTGTGTGTGATAAAATTTAATTTGTATATGGACCCAAGTGACCAATCGGCAATAAAGGCAAAACTTGTTTTATCTAAAGTAGCTATAGGAAATCGAGGAATTTTTTTTGTTTTAAGATAATCATAGATTGCATTTTTCATCATAAAAATGGTTTCTTGATAGCCACTTTTAGCCACAAATCGAATTTCATTTTTTGACAAGAGAATAAAACCAGTATCAATTGAGCCTAATTCTTCAAACTCAAGTGTAGAGTCGATAGGGATATGATAGTCCAGAGCAAGGACATTGTTTAAAACCGAAATTTTATTTTTTTCAAGTAAAGCAATTTTATTATTATTTTCAACAACAATAATTTTTTTTACATTTTTGCCTGTTAGATCAAATAAACGATTACTTATTGTGAAATCCTTAATATCTAACTGGACAACTCTGGCTTCTTCTTGAATAACAAGTTTATTTGATATTGGATTCAGGATTATATCATTTATTCTACTTACACTGACGAAAGCAGTATCAATTGTTTTATCTGTTAGTGAATATGATATAATCATTTCTTTCATCTGAAAAAACAAATTGTCTTTACTTAAGATTATTTTTAGTCCCATTGGTTCATCTACTTTCATATCATATTTATAGAGCAAAAACTTCTTATTTATGGAAAAGTCAAGTCCATAAATATTGACAGAGGAGTCTTTTCCTGATAATCCTATATAATATACAATATTATCTTTTTCACTGTAGCAAGAACTTATGGATAATTCTGGTACAGGAAACCTTTGTATTAATTCCAATGTTTTTGAATTCCAGATATAGAAAGAGCTCTCAACTATTCCATAGCCTATTAAATATTTCTTACTTTCTGTTGGGTATAATTGAAAAAGTCCTGCTGGAGCAGTAGGTAGTATTGTTTTAAAATCTGTATTTGATTTTAGTTTCAGCCCGTTTGCTTTAAAGTGTCGGGATATATTTAAATAGTTCTTTTCTTTTGCCAGCTCAAGTAAATTTGGCTCGGCGTTAATGTTTGCACCTTTTTGTGTCAGCAATTTAACAATATTAAAATTTCCTTTTGAAACGGCCCAAGTAATAGGGGCCCACCCTTTTTTCTGATTCGAATCTGGGTTATATTCTGGTTCATTAATATCTAATTTACAATCCTCCGTAAGGTAACTTAATAAATCAATCTTACCTTCTCCAGATGCGATACATAACAAACTACCATAATAACTCTTTAAAGTATCAAGATATATTACACCTTTTCCTACCAAACTTGCTCCGTTTTTATGAAGCCAGATAAAGAGATCTATATCAGCTTTATATGCCGCCCACATTAGAAGTGAGGCTCCGTTTGAGTCGACATAGTTAATATTAGCACCTTTTATAACTAAATTTTTCGCTTCCTCTTTTTTATTTGAAACAACAGCATTGAATAAGTTTGTTGTCAGGATGTCTTGCGAAAATGAAGGCAGTTTTAAAAAGATAAATAAAAAAAATAGTATGCTTTTTTTAAACAAACTAGACATGCTGTATTTTATTTTTTATTCAAAATAATTATATCCCCTTTTTCAAAAAATAATTCTTATTGCAAGAGATTTATTTCTTCATCTCCCCCAACTCCTTCTGCAACCGAAACATTTCATCCCTCAACCTCGCCGCTTCCATAAAATCCAAATCCCTTGCCGCTTTCTCCATTGTCTTTTTAATCTTTGTAATCGCTTTTTCCATCTGGGGAATGGTTTTGTATTCTGTCTGCTCTTCTGCTGCAACAGTTATCAAGTCTTCATCTGGTGCAATGGCATAAGGATTAGCTGGATCATATCCTTTAATATCTAGCACAGATGTTTGTGCAAAGACTTCTTTGGTTGATTTGATAACTGTTCTTGGTGTTATATTATTTTCAATATTAAAAGCAACTTGCTTTTCTCTACGGCGGTTGGTTTCATCAATTGTTCTTCGCATACTTTCTGTCATCTTATCCGCATAAAAAATAACAAGACCATTTACATTTCTGGCGGCACGGCCTGCTGTCTGTGTCAATGATTTTTCATTGCGCAAAAAACCTTCTTTGTCTGCATCCAAAATAGCAACCAACGAAACTTCTGGTAGGTCTAATCCTTCTCTTAAAAGGTTTACACCAACCAATACATCAATTGTTCCCAACCTCAGTTCCCGAAGAATTTCTATTCTTTCCAAAGTATCAACTTCGCTATGTATGTATTTTGATTTGATGTTGATCTTATGCAAGTACTTATCCATTTCCTCCGCCATTCGCTTGGTGAGTGTTGTAACAAGCACACGGTCTCCCATGTTTACTCTCTTATCAATTTCATCTAATAAGTCATCAATCTGGTTTACACTTGGGCGGATTTCAATGGGCGGTTCTAATAATCCTGTTGGTCTTACTACTTGTTCAACCACAACACCTCCACATTTTTCTAATTCGTAATCATCCGGCGTAGCAGAAACAAAAATGGTTTGGTTTAATAGGGATTCATACTCATGAAAATTGAGTGGGCGGTTATCCAATGCAGAGGGCAAACGAAAACCATAATCAACTAAAACTAATTTACGGCTTCTATCACCACCATACATGCCACTTACTTGTGGAATGGTCTGGTGACTTTCATCTACCACCATTAAAAAATCTTTTGGAAAATAATCTAGTAAGCAGAATGGTCTTGTGCCAGGTTTTCTTCTGTCAAAAAAACGGGAGTAGTTTTCAATGCCATTGCAATAACCCAACTCACGGATCATTTCAATATCATAATTTACTCTTTCACTCAGTCGCTGCGCTTCAATATATTTCCCCTCTCGTTTAAAATATTCTGCTTGTGCTGCTACTTCATCTTGTATCTCATATAAAACTTGTTGCAGAATATCTTTTGGAGCAATATATAAGTTTGCGGGAAAGATGGCCGCATTTTCCATTACAGCAATACGTTTCCCTTTCAACACATCAATGCTTTCTATTTCTTCAATCTCATCTCCGAAAAATGTAACACGGTATCCATAATCTACATATGGCAAGTTAATATCTACCGTATCGCCTTTCACCCGAAAAGTAGCCCGGTTGAATTCTATTGTGGTTCTATTGTATAATGAATTAACAAGAGCATGAAGAAATGCTTGCCTGGAAATAGTTTGTCCTTTGTTGATACGTATAATACCATTTTCATAATCAGTTGGATTGCCCATACCATATATACAACTTACAGAAGCGACAACTATTATATCTCTTCTACCGCTGAGTAAACTTGAAGTAGCTCTTAGCCTCAGTTTATCTAATTCATCATTAATACTTAAATCTTTTTCGATGTACACATCACTTACCGGCATATAAGCTTCGGGCTGGTAGTAATCGTAATAAGAAACAAAATACTCAACAGCATTTTCTGGAAAGAATTGGCGAAACTCTCCATACAACTGTGCTACCAGTGTTTTGTTATGTGTCAACACCAATGTTGGCCGCTGCACATTCTGAATTACATTGGCGATAGTAAAAGTTTTTCCGCTACCAGTTACCCCCAATAAAGTCTGATATTTTTCATCATTTATTAAGCCTTCTGTTAATTGACGAATTGCATCCGGCTGATCACCGGCAGGAGGAAAGGGACTATATAAATTAAAAGCCATTGTGGAGATGCAATTTATACCAAATATAAAACATAGATAAACCAATAATAATATTATCGAAAATAGTAAACGTATAATACGGACTAGTAAAATAACATTTGAATTACATACTATTTTATTCGGTATTACTGAAAGACGGGAAGAGATATATTCTATAAATGATGAAAGCCTCTGAAAATACAGAGGCTTTCTAATTTATAGGTAACAAATTATTTAAAATTCTGCAGACATTGTGATTTTAGGTTCTTTCGCCACTTTACCTGCATCAATTGCTCCACCCGTAATACCATAATCAGTTAATTCAATTTCAAAAGAAGACGAAGTTTTAATTTTGCCTCCTACAATTGTAACAATTACTTCCATTTTCTCATTCTTACTTACGTCACGAACTTTCATATTACCATTTACAGTAACATTATATACCCCGTCTTTACTAAAGTTTACTTTAGATAGTTTGTCAATTTTTCCGCTGAAAGAAAAAACAGGATAGGTATCAGAATTCATCCATTTTTCTCCGTTGAAGTGACCCTGAAGCGTAGGATTAGTAAATGAGAAGTTTTTTACTGCTGCTTCAAAAGCAACTTCGCCTGTTGCTGTATTAACTGATCCTATAACAGAGTTATTGGTAGCTTTTGGCAATGCATCTTTTGCTGTGGTAGCATCAAAAGTTACAGTTGCAGATGAGGTCGTTTTTTTTTGTGCAAAAAGCTGGCCGGTAGCTACAACTAATGCCATTACAAGAATTGTTTTTTTCATTTGTTTGTTTTTGTTGTTTTAAAAAGTCAAATGAAATTTGCTATCATAGCTCATTTCATTTGTTAGTTCTAGTTTTTATTTAAAGTTGATCGTTTAAAACTTATTTGTATAGTTTCCAATATTTCGCTGTAAATACTACCACTACAGGATCCTTTCAATGATACCTCGTCACCGGGATTAATATCTTTAACTAATTCATATTGATCTTTCTCAAAAGAGAATACGATGTAAGAGCCTTCTGGATCATCAAACCGGATATTTGTAGTAGAGTCATTCTTTTTTTCAACCTGCGATGCAGTTCCGTTTACTATTACAATCTTTTCCCTGTATTTGACATTAGCTAAACTGTCTGACTTTACAAATTCATTCAGCATTTCAACAGCTGAGATGGTGTAATCCGCTTTTACGTTGTCAGTTGTTTGATACGTTTCTGCCATTACTTTCTTTTCTCCGAATTTAAATGCAGAAAAGGCAATAACCGGACCTAAAAAAAGCCAGGCAATTTTTTTAACCCATTGATTGGCAACTGAAGCTGTCAAAATAAAACCGATGGCTGTTATTACTGCAATATAAGAAGGCAATTGAAGCATTTGAAAAACGTCAGTACCTATTCCAAAACTGATTATGATTTTTGTAAAAAGGTAAAAAACAGTAACGAGGGCAAGTGATAAAGCTCCTGCAACAAATGATGGAAAATTGTTCCTTTTATTTGTAAACACAAGGAAAAGGGAAACTATTATTAGAACAGGAATTAACCAGAAAATATAAAATGTAAAATCAAGCTGTGGAAAAGGATTAGCAGGACCAAACTCAGCTACAGATTTAGTAAAGAAGTTTCCCGCAGGCATATCAAATCCGGCTACTGAAGTTTCATTCCATTTAACCCAAGGAAGGAAAAATGAAATCAGCAGGCCAATACCAAAAATGATATGCAGCCATTTTTTTGTTCCAACGTTTTTTTGAATACTCTTTTCCATGCTTACTTAATCGGCTATCAAAACTATTTGGTTACAACAGCAAAACAAATATACAATGTTTAAACATTGAACCTATTTTTATCTATCAATTTATTGTTAATACCGATTGTGCTTCCGTAATAATTCAATTACATTGGATTAAACGGCTGCTACATCGGCATTATACAGTAAGAGAAAAGACTAATATATAAATACAGTTGGTATAAGACGATAAAAAACCCTCCTGCTTTTGGCAAGAGGGTGTACAAACTAACCCATCTGTAATGTTTTGTAAACAAGGAAGTTAAGCTTCCTGCATTTCCTTTATTTTCTCTCTTATTTTACCTTCAATTTCGTTGGCTAGTTCTGGATTATCTACCATTAATTGTTTTACAGAGTCCCGTCCCTGCCCCAGTTTATCATTATTGTAGCTGTACCAGCTTCCACTTTTTTGTACGATACCTAATTCAGTACCCATGTCTACAATCTCACCGGTTTTAGAAATACCCTGCCCGAAGATGATGTCAAACTCAGCTGCACGGAAAGGTGGTGCGACTTTATTCTTTACCACTTTTACTTTTACATGATTACCAATGGCAGAATCACCATCTTTAACTTGTGCCTGACGGCGGATATCCAAACGTACAGAAGCATAAAACTTCAATGCATTACCACCAGTAGTGGTTTCAGGATTGCCAAACATCACACCTATCTTTTCTCTCATCTGGTTGATGAAAATGCAAATGGTATTTGTTTTAGAAATGGTTGCGGTCAATTTTCTCAAAGCCTGGCTCATCAATCTTGCATGCAATCCCATTTTACTATCGCCCATTTCACCTTCTAATTCGCTTTTAGGAACTAACGCTGCTACCGAGTCAATTACCACTACATCCAATGCTCCGGAAAGAATCAAACGATCAGCAATCTCTAATGCTTGCTCACCATAATCCGGTTGAGAGATCAATAGATTGTCAACATCAACCCCTAATTTTTTTGCATAGGAACTATCAAAAGCATGTTCAGCATCTATAAAAGCACACATGCCGCCTTTCTTCTGCGCTTCTGCTATTACATGTGTTGCAATAGTTGTTTTACCAGAAGATTCCGGGCCATATATTTCTACTACTCTGCCACGGGGCAAGCCGCCGATACCAAGTGCTACATCTAATCCAATAGACCCTGTAGATATTACCGATTGTTCATGTACTGGCTTATCGCCTAATAACATTACACTACCTTTACCATAGTCTTTCTCCAACTTATCCATTGTAAGTTTAAGTGCCTTTAGTTTTTCACTGTTTGGTGAAACTGCTTCTGTTGTTTTGTCTGATTTTGCCATGGGTTAAAATTAAGTTTTTACGTATTGTAAGTCGAAATATTTCGACCGAATTTCAAAACTAAATGATTTAGTAATACAAAACTAATATTTTGGGGAATTTATTTTTAATTACCCATAAGTAGGTATTTGTCATACAGATTTATAGTGTTATTTTTTCCAAAAGATTACCTATGAAGGCTTTAATTAACATACTCATTATTCTCATCATATATTCCGATGCAAAAGCCCAGCAACCGGTGCTGAAAATTCCCACTACACACACTGCGCTGATAAATGGATTTGATGTATCACATAACGGAAAATTCATTGCTACTTGTGCGACTGACTTCAGCATTAAACTATGGGATTATAGAACAAAAAAGGAATTAAATATTTTTAATGGACACCGTGGAAGTGTTAATGCAATCCGTTTCTCTCCTAACGATAGTTTGCTAATATCAGGAAGTAACGATGCTACAATAAAAGTATGGGAGGTAAGTACCGGTAAATGCATTGCAACTTTTGATACTTTATTTTACAGTGTTGTGAATGATGTATGTTTTTCATCCAATGGAAAAACATTGGCAGGTTGTAGTGATCGGGAGATATTTGTGGTTGATTTAGCTACGAAAAAAATCAGTAATAACTTTTATTTGGGCGCAAGGGGAATGAAAATCAATTTTTTTCCTGATGGTAATAAGATTGCTTGTGCAGCATCTGATAGCCTTTTTTCTGTATGGAGCCTTATAGATACAAGTAGTTATGTAAAAAAAGAAAGTTTTTGGTATGCTCATGGTAAAATCAATGATTTTTTTATCTCGAAAGATGGGAAGCAACTCTTTTCGGCGGTAGACGCACAAATCAAGAACATACGTATCCGGATTTTAGGTGAGAAAGACACTTTCAGGTTTGATGGCCACATAAATCCTGCCCGTGCTATTTGTCCCGGAGAAACAGATGATGTGTTTTACTCAATGAGTAATTATAATTTTAAAGAAAAGTTCAAACCCGATATTGAGATAAAAAAATGGAGTGTATCACTACAGAAGTGTATAGACTCTTTTTATATAGATGTCAGCACCAGCCAAAATGTAATACTTGCCAATAGCATTAAGCTAACTGCTAAACAAGACCTGATTGTCGCCAATTTTCGGGATTTATTTATTATTAAATCTAAACCACTTGCTGTGGCAAGTAAAATTCAAAGCAGAACAACAATCAATAATGGCATTTTATCAGAAGACGGTTCTTTTGCATTTACTTCGGAAGATGGAATTATACGTTTTCTTAATGTTACAAATAATAGTTTAAAAATAGAGAATACAAATTCAAATTTTAGCAGCTCAGAGTTTTCAAGCGATAATAATAAGGTAGCCATTATACAAAAAAAGGTTATCGGCAATAATTACAATTCATATATCGTTACTCATGATTTGAAAAGCGGCAAAGCTGATACATTGGTAATAGAAAAAGGTTATATAAGTTTTTTGCCAGGCTTAACGATATCAGACGACAAGTCCCGGATTGCTTATAAACTAATTCCTTTAATTGGTAATGAACTATCAGTAGATAGTTCAGTTTTCAAAATAATAGACAATCGTTCCGGAAAAGTTATAAAAAAATCCAGGGCTTCGAATATTTCCGATGTAAAATTTTTACCAGATAATAAGTCCTTTGTTCTTTGCACAAATGTTTCTAACAAACTCTTCCTTTTAAGGGACAGTAATACTGTTGTCTTTCAGGATACTCTTATTGGAAAACATGACCTATACAATCAGCTGGAAATAATAGACAGTAACCATGTAATTTGTAGTGATAACAGGGGAATAAGCATCTGGAACTTGGCAACTAATAAAATTGAAGATAAAGTTATAGTGTTTCCAAGGCAATGGGCATATATCGACCCTGTGAAAATAAAACTTTCAAAAGATAAGAATTGTCTTTTGCTGGCGCAGAACGATACCGTCAGGCTGCTAGATATGAAGACTTTAAAAATACGGCAAACCTTTACCGGCGATATGGGTTGGGTAAATCAATTAGCTTTTGGGAGTGACGGAAAAACTATAATAACATCGAGTATAGATAATAGTATTCGTTTGTGGGATATCGCCTCCGGAAAAGAAAAATATAAGATCATTTTCATCGATTCAGCGGATTGGATCATTGTATCGCCGCAAGGATATTATCAGTGTACACCTGCTGCTGCAAAACTGCTGCATTATGTAACCAAAGACTATAACATAATTACGTTTGAACAATTAGATATTAAATATAACCGTCCGGATAAAGTGATGGAAGCCATGGAAAATAAAGATTCATTGATAATCAAATCCTATAAAAAAGCCTATGAAAAACGGATAAAAAAAATGGGTATTGACACACTGTCATTCAGGAATGGCTATGGTTTACCTGAAGCTTACTTTAAAAACAGGGATGAGATAGAATATGAACGAAAGACAAAAATGCTTAAACTTCATATCAAAGGTTTTGACAGTACTTATAAACTGGATCGCTTCAATATATGGGTGAATGAAGTGCCAGTGTATGGTCAGCGGGGGGTCAGCATTCGTAAAAGAAAGAGAAACGATTTCGATACAACGATAACTCTCACATTATCACAAGGAGAAAATACAATTGAAACAAGTATTACGAATGTAAACGGAACTGAAAGTTATCGAATACCGTTACAAGTAAAATATACACCTGCAAATCCTGTTAAAGAATCTATATATTTCATCGGTATTGGAATAGACAAATACAGCGACAGTCAGTATAATCTGGAATACAGCAGCAAAGATATTAGAGACTTGGCAAAAAAATTAAAAGAGAAGTATAAAAACGACATCATCATAGATACTCTTTTCAATAAGAATGTAACGGTAAGGAATATAAAAGCATTAAAACAAAAATTACAGCAAACATCTATCAATGATAAAGTGATTATCTCTTATTCCGGTCATGGTCTGTTAAGTAAGGATTATGATTATTATCTTTCTACTTATGCAGTCAACTTTAATAAACCCGAAGAGAACGGATTAGCATATGATGAATTGGAAAATTTATTAGATAGTATTCCTGCAAGAAAAAAACTAATGCTAATAGATGCCTGTCATAGTGGTGAAGTAGATAAAGAAGAAGGAATTGCCATGAATAAAATTGCTGATTCATTGGGGCTTAGCAAAGGAATCGATTTAGGAAATGACACAATACAAACGCAACAACTTGGATTAAAGAACAGTTTTGAATTGATGCAATCATTATTTGTAAATGTTGGCAAAAGCACCGGTGCTACAATAATTTCCGCAGCAGCCGGTAATCAATTTGCATTAGAAAGAGGAGATCTGAAGAACGGCGTATTTACCTACAGCATTCTGGAAGCAATGGAAAAGAACCCGACAATGAAAATAAGTGAACTAAAAAAAATAGTAGGTGAAAGAGTTGAACAACTGACAAATGGAATGCAGAAACCAACATCAAGAAATGAGACAATTGCGGTGGATTGGAGTATGTGATAAAAAAATAATTTACGTCAATAGTTGTTCTTAATTTTGCAGCAGATAATAGATAAAAAATGAACTGGACCGTACTCAATACCGAAGAACAATTAGCTGAAATAATAAATAAATCGCACAGCAAAGCTCAGGTTATTTTTAAACATTCCATACGTTGCTCCATTAGTTCTATGGTAAAATCGAGATTAGAAAAATCATCAGCACCTGATTCAATTGACTTTCATTATCTCGATTTAATTAATTACCGCTCTTTATCCAATAAAATTGCGGAAGACCTTAATGTGTATCATGAATCCCCACAGGTATTATTCATTAAAGATGGAGAATGCATTTATGACGAAAGCCATATGGCTATTCGTATGGATGATATTGCAGAACAAGTTTCTTAGTTAATAACCAATTATTGGTTTAAGTTTTCCCCATAATTCAGAATCAAAACTGGAAACAGCCAGTTGTACATTGCCAGCATCATTGCCCATTCGTATCACTACCAATTTTTGCGAAGGAACCACATACATTTTCTGATCGTTCTTTCCCAATGCTGAATACATATCTTCTGGTGCATTCAAAATAAGTTTTCCATTAAATATAAACTGAGTTCCCGGAAGCATATGGCTGCTTTTACCATTTAGCCAGGTTAAATACCCATATGAGTTGTTCAACGTTTGCGAACTATTTACCTGTGCATTAAAATAATTACTATCGTTAAGCACTGAAGTAGTATTCCATTTCCCTTTATTCAGCATCAGTAATCCAAATCTGGCCATGCTTCTTGGTGTGCTGTAGTACACATTATTGTAAACCGAAGGAATCCATAATCCATTCATACCAATCTTCTCTTTAATTTTTGACTGGAAATAGGCATTGTATGATTGGCCACTTGCATTCTCTACCACTTTATCAAGAATAGTGTACGGCGCATTATGATAAGCCCATCTTGTGCCCGCATCTGCTTTATAAATCATACAGGATGGTAAAGTACAATCAACGTCAGGCACACCATCGTCCAATCCCGATGTCATAGTTAGCTGATGCCTTACTGTAATTAAATTTTCTTTTGCCAATGGCAAAGAAGTCCAACCTGTTCCCAAATACTGAGAGGTCTTATTATTAATATTCAATAAGCCTTCTTGTTGCGCAATTCCAACAAGAAAGGCAGTTGCCGTTTTTCCAGCTGATGCCCAATACCAGTTACTGTCAGCAGTAAAAGTGCCGAAATACTTTTCCATTACAATCCTTCCATTTTTTAAAACGATGAAACCCTTCGTTCCTTTTGATTGCAGATAACTGTACAAGTCTGGTATTAATGCTTCATTCCAGCCAAGCGATGAAGAAGTTGTTGTTTGCCACTCTGTACCACTTGTAGGTGGAAAGTAAAGAGTTCCCGATGGCGGTTGTGGATCAGGATTACTAGAAGTATCCTTTTGACAACCGATAAGAAATATTGTAAAAACTAAACTTAGAGATAAAAATGCTTTGAACATAGGTAATACTTAGGGTGCTTTTCAGACTATTGGATTTTGCTATCGTTTAATAGTGCTATAAAAAAAGGCTTCTTATATTGTCTGATAACGCATTATCTATTTAGTGTATTGTACATTATATCAACGAGTCCATTGGTGTTCTTGTCTTCTGATAACTCCCAGAACATGATTCCGCCTAGTTTTTTTCTTCTGATAAATCTTGTTTTCGCCTTAATGGATCGTTCATCGTCAAATGTGGCGAATAGCTTTTTACAAGCATTATATTGATAGGGAGCTTTTGCTTTTTTATCCCAGTAATAACGATAACCAGAAGTGTCGCTGAAGTAAGCAGGGAAATTTTTAAAAGCAACGCCTTGTTTAAATTTCCCTTGTTGATACAACCCATTTTTTGTATCCGGCACATTTTCCCATACTCTTGCATAGAAGGCAGCGCCGATTACTAATTTATCAGCCGGTATTTTTTTATTCAATAACCAGCTAACACATTTTTGTGTTGATTCCTGTCCAAATCTATAATCTCTCAATGGTGTATGATGTCCGGTAACGGTGCTATAACCACCCACCAAGTCGTATGTCATCAGGTTTACAAAATCCACCAGTGGTATTACTGCATCCCAATCAATTGATTTTTCCAGGTAGTTGATAAATCCTCCAGCGGCAAATGTTAACAGGTATTTATCTCCCATTTCCTTTCGCAAAGCCTTTACCAACTCAGTGAAGTTGTTTCTATCTGTAGCACCAAACCGATGACCCGGATAACCTTCAATAGCAGGGTACTCCCAATCAAGATCAAGCCCATCGATACCATGTTTCTCAAAAAGTTCTACAGTTGTTTTTGCAAATGTCTCCCGGTGTTTTTCAGAAGAGAAAAGCTCCGAACAGGGTGCACAACCACTCCATCCTCCAATGGAAACCATGATTTTTAGCTGTGGGTTTCTTTGCTTTAGCAATACCAATTCTTCTACTGTTTTGCGTTGTTTTTCATTGGTAAAAGTGAGTGTGTCATTCTGTAAGCGAAGAAAACTATAGATAATATGAGTGAGCTTTTTGACTGGGTACTGCTGTATAGTATTGCCATCTCCGGTATAGTAAGCTATGATTTTTTTATCAGGTAAAACCTGCGAATTCATAGTTTTCCCTATGAAAAGTAAAAAAAATGGGAATATCTTTTTTAGTGTAATCAGTGTTTCTCGAATAGAAATCATATATATTTGACTTTGGTAATAATAAATACTCATTAAAATTCTAAATCTACAACAACATGGCAACAAAGAAAAAAGCAGCAAAGAAAGCAGCTCCTAAAAAAGCAGCAAAGAAAGCAGCTCCTAAAAAAGCAGCAAAAAAAGCAGCTCCTAAAAAAGCAGTGAAAAAAGCAGCTCCTAAAAAAGCAGCAAAAAAAGCAGCTCCTAAAAAGAAAGCAGCTCGTAAGCCTAACCCGGCATTTATGAAACCTTTGACTCCAAGTGCAGCATTAGGTGCAGTAGTTGGAACTAAACCAGTACCTCGTACTGAAGTAGTTAAAAAAATCTGGGTTTACATTAAAGCAAATAAATTACAAGATCCAAAAAACAGACGTATGATCAATGCTGATGCAAAACTGAAAGTTGTTTTCGGTGGCAAAGCACAAGTATCTATGTTTGATATGGCAAAGCATTTAGCAAAGCATCTTAGTTAATAATTACTACTAAGAATTTTAAAAGGGCATCATTAGAGATGCTCTTTTTTTGTTTCAAAGATTAATGACTACTAATTATAAAATCACTAATCGTAGTTTTCCTATACATGGGGTTGTTTTATATAAATTTCTCTATTGTTATAAATACAAGCAATACTTTGAAAAGTATATCCTTAGTAGAATTTTTTCTTTTCTGATAGAGCATAATCGTAAAAACACTATAAAAAATTTCTTCTTTTACTAAAAATAATAGAAGAATCACTTGCATAAGCTACTATTCGGAATTACATTTGTTCAGTATTTATCCGACCCTATATGAAACAAATGTACTCTACCCTTCACAGGTTAATTCCTGTCTTATTGGTTTTTTTAATTCACTTACCCTTGAACGTTCATGGGCAAACTTCAGTAAATTCTATTGCTACTTCCGGCTCTACAGCTAATGTTGTTACGTATTCAAATTTAAAAGCCGCCGGCTTACGTAATACTTCAGGTGGATTGATTTCTTATTGGGATAGTACCGGTTCTGCTTTTACAGTAAACTTTAATGCACCTGCTACTATTAATACACTAAGCCTTACACAAATGACAGTTAGTGGTATTTCATCGTCGGTTATAAAAATGCCTACAAGCGGTATGGTAAAAATAAGAAGAGCAACAAATGATCAAGTTGGAGATGATAGAAGTTATTTTAATTTTTGGGCAGCTTGCTCCTCTATTCCTGCATCTGGTGCTACTTCTGGCACATTTAATTTTACAGCACCTGAAGTATTAAATCCTGATGAAGCTTTTTTATCCAATAACCTTACAAGTGGTTATGATAATATATTTCAAAACACAATTGCGTCTCCTCACTTTGGAAATATTGAAAGGATAGATTTTATTATCCCTTCAGGATTAAAACCAATAAATGATACTGACAGGATTGAAAGCGGTGCTGTTGTATTTGACAGAGGTGGTGGAGATCCATTTAAAATTGCGGCGATAACTGCTGTTGATGCGTCTAATGTGCCAACAGCATTTGGGCCATTGATTTCTATTGCAATAGCTCAGTTTGGTCCATCATTATTTGGTGCAGGGTTTGATTACGGCATAATGATCAACGATGTAAACTATGCTGGACAAAGCAGGCCTTCAACAAATAATAATCAAAACATAAAAGGAGTATTTATAAGTCTCCGTGATTTTGGAATTACTGTTAATCAAAAATTTTACGGGTACGCAATTTTTAGTGATGATGTTGTAACTGCTGATCCTGATTGGACAACTTATCCAAATAATTCAAATGCAGGTTCTCAGTTAGACCCTGTAAACATGTTGGGCATGTTTAAGTCAGCAAAATCCGTTTTATCGGTTCCTGTAAACTTTGAAGTAGTAAAATATAGAAATCAGTCAGAGTTAAATTTTACGCTGTATAATAAATATGTTAGTGACGAGGTGATTATTGAAAGATCAGTTGATGGAATTAACTATACAGCTATTGGCTCATTGCCTGTTGCGGAAGCAAAAGATTATAGCTACAATGATGTAGCACCTGCAGAAGGAAATAATTTTTATCGATTATTCTTTAAAGAGAAAAAAGGAAGTGGCGGATATTCTCAGGTAAAAATGGTACAATTTCCTAAAACAAAAAATGTAAAAGTTTATCCTGTTCCAGCAACTGATGTTCTTAACCTTGTAGTGCCGGATAATTGGAAAAACGAAAATATAAAAGTTGAGCTATGGAATCAAGCTGGACATCTTGTTCAACAAAATTATTTGAAAGTAACTGCTGCCACTTTTCCTTTAATGTTGAATAAAAAACAGAGTGGATTTTACCAATTACGAATAATAAATACTAACGATCAGGTTTCGGTAATAAAAAACATTACAATCATACAATAAAAGAACACTAATTGCTTATTCCGATTTTGAATTTTTTGGGTGACACTAAAAAATATAAAAGGGTTATCAGTAGATAACCCTTTTACTTTATATTCTAATTTTTTACCTTATTTGGAAAAGGTGGCCGCTTAGGTTCTGGCTGTGGATTTTTTTCTAATTCTTTTAATGCAATTTCAATTGCTTTTTCTAATTGCGGATCTCTTCCTTTTATAACATCTGCAGGTGTTTGTTCTACTTCAATATCTGGCGCCACACCCACATTCTCTACTACAAAACCATCTTTGGTCCAAATAGCAACATTGGGTGCTGTTACTCCGCCGCCATCTAAAAATTCTGGAAAGCCTAATATGCCTACTAATCCGCCCCAAGTTCGTTTTCCTACTAATGTACCTACATTAAATTTCCGGAACATCCATGGCAGCATATCGCCACCAGAGCCAGCTGTTTCATCTATGATCATAACTTTTGGACCTTGTATAGAGGCACTTGGTGATTTTAAATCTTTACCATATCTCATATTCCAGTGTGCTTGGTAAGGCTTTTGCAATAAGTCAATATAGTAATCGGCTAATTGTCCGCCACCATTAAAACGTTCATCAATGATGATTGCTTTTTTATTTGCCTGTGGATAGAAGTATCGCTTAAAATATTCATGTCCTAAAGTAGTGGTGTTAGGTACATAAACATAAGCTACTTGTCCTTTAGTAGCTTCATTTACTTTTTTCAGGTTTCCTTCCACCCAATCTCTATTGCGCAATGCTGATTCATTGGCAACTGGAACAACTTTTACTACTCTTGATGCTGTATTATCTGGTGTTGTACTAATTGTTAGTTCAACAATTTTGCTGACAGTGTTTTCAAAAAAACTATAAAGATTGTCTGTAGCAACAACAGTCTTTCCATTCACAGCAATAATATAATCTCCCGCTTTTGCATTCACACCTGGTTCTGTTAATGGAGATCTGAGATTTGGATTCCAGTTTAGCCCGCCATAGATTTTTTTGATCTGATAACGATTTTTGTCAATTGTAAAATCGGCGCCAAGTAATCCGCCACCTACTTTTTTTGGAGTATTCAAACGATCTCCGCCATCTGTAATTCTGTGATGACCAACTGCCAGTTCACTACACATCCATTGTATTAAAACATTTAAATCATTACGACAAGCAAGATGAGGAAGAAAAACTTCATACTTCTTTTTAATGGCCAGCCAGTTGTTGCCATGCATTCCAGGGTCATAAAAATAATCTCTGTTCACTCTCCATGCTTCATCAAATATCTGCGGCCACTCTTCTTTTGGTTCTATTTTTATTTCTATACTTTCTACATTCAACATGCCTTTTCCCGGCTCGCCTTTTTCTCCTGCGCCGCTAGTAAACCATTTGCCACTATTAGCATATAACATCTTTTTGCCGTCAGCAGATAACATATAACCGTTCATTGGCATTACTTCATTATCCTTTCGTTTATTTAGATCATACTTATGCATAACTCCCGGTCCATTATCATTATTTGCTACATAAAGCAGCTCCCCTTCTTTTCCCATGCCCAATTGATTATAGTTTCCAGCTTGTATTGGCAGATCTATAATTCTGTTTTGAATGCCATCCCAATCAATGACTAGCGAAGCTGATTTTTTTTCACTTGTAGCCACAGCCTCTTTTTTTGTTTTTGATGTATCTGTTGGTTCTTTTACTTTCTCTTCATCGCTTTCTTTGGCAAATGGCGAATTAGTTTCTTTCTGTAACGTAACCAGGTAAATTGAATTTGTTGAACGCATATCCTGATTTGATTGGTCAAACCAATTGATAACCGGTCCTGCATCTGTTGATGCAAAAAAGAAAAGATATTTTCCACCCTTGTCAAAAACAGGCTCTGTCGCATCGCTTAATCCATCTGTTAAAGCAATTGATTTATTCTTATCAACATCATATAGAAATATTTTCTGAAACTGTGTTTCGGTTATTTTAGTATAAGCCATCCATTTGGAATCGAATGACCAACTACCAAACTGACTTCTGAATGGCCCCGGTATATATAATTCATCAGCATCAACTTTATTGATTGATCCGGTTGCTACATCAAGTATGTAAAGATTGCGGCCATTGTCAACGAAGCTTATCTTCTTACTGTCTGGCGACCATACAGTATTGGCATAAAATCCAGTTCCATTTAATTTATATGTTTTAGCATCACCCTTTCCATCTTGTGATTTAATGTGTAATTGATATTCTCCTGATGCATCTGAGAAGTAAGCAATGTTTTTCCCATCTGGCGACCATGCAGGATATTTTTCATGTGCTGAAGTTGTTTGTGTAAGATTTCGGGCATCACCTTTTTCGGCAGGCAGTGTAACTATATCTCCTCTAAAATCAAAAACAACCCGTTGACCTGTCGGCGAAATATCTGCACTGCGTACATAGTTGGAACCTTTTGCATACCTAGAACGTAACTCTAGCAAATCGGCGGCGATACCGACTTTTATTCTTTTAGTACTTGCTTCTCCGGGAGTGTAGGTGTGTAAATAGCCAGCTTGTTCAAAAACAATAATGTTATTTCCAGCAGATGCATTTAGAATCGGAAAGTCTTTGAAAGTTGTTAGTTGCTTTATTTCTTTTGTAGTGGTGTTGTAAGAAAACAGATTGAATTCTCCATTGCGATCGCTTCTGAAATAGATCATGTTTCCCAACCACATTGGACTTACATCGTTACAACCACCTGCGGGTTGTGGAATTCTTACAGTAGCATTATCTGAAAAATTAAATATCCAGATATTAGCAATCGAACCACCCCTGTAATGTTTCCATTGTTTAAATGCATCACTAAGCGGAGTATATGCCATTTGCTTTCCATCGGGTGAATAGCTGGCCCAGCCTGCATTTGGAATTGCTAATTGTACCGGCATCCCACCTGAAACAGGTACAGTATATAGTTGTGCATAGCGATTAGTAAAAGCATTTCTTGGCGAAAGAAATAATACCGATTTTCCATCGGGAGTAAACCCTCTTACAATGTCTGGTGAAGGATGCCAGGTTAACCTAGTTGGTATACCTCCTTCAACGGGAATTGTAAATACATCTATATTACCATCGTACTCACCATTGAAAGCAATTGTTTTTCCATTGGGAGAAAAAACAGGGTTTGATTCTATCCCTTCATCTATCGTAAGTCTTCTTGGATTTGAACCGTCTTTATTGGCAATCCATATATCTTCTGCATACACAAATGCAATATGCGATGAACTGATGGCAGGTTGCGCCAGCATTCTTGTATCGACTGGGTCAATAGCTAGTGAAGACAAAGTGGAAGCCCAAAAAAAAAGAATGGTTGAGGAGAGAAAAGAAATTTTTTTTTTCATAATTTATGATTGGTTGAGGTTAAATGAATTTACCAGAAAAGGTACAGACGGATTTCTAAGGTACTCTAATATTTAAATTGATGAAATAATTATTTGTTATGAGAATAATATGATTAGTTGAAATGAATGAAATTCGAGTTCATTTATGTACATTTCAGTATGTTATTGAATAGTTTTCTTCTGTATGGGGCAAATGGATACACCGGGGAATTAATTGCCCGGTATGCAAAACAGTACAATCTGGAACCCATACTTGCTGGCCGCCGCAAAGAAGTAATAGAACCACTGGCAAAGCAATTAAATTATACATTCAGGGTTTTTGATTTAAATGACAAAGCTTCATTAATTGAAGCTTTAAAAGATGTAAAACTTGTAATTCATGCTGCTGGACCATTTCAGTTTACGGCTCAGCAAATGATTGAAGCATGCCTGGAAACTGGCACACATTATCTGGATATCAATGGTGATATTGCAGTTTTTGAATTGATAAAACGATATGATGCGGCAGCTAAAAAAGCCGGGATTATGTTGTTGCCTGGTGCCGGATTTGATGTTGTGCCCACAGATTGTGTTGCATTACAATTAATAAAATTATTACCTGATGCTGTTCAGTTAGATATTGCATTTGCAACATTGGGCGGCGGACTTTCTCATGGCACCGCCACTACTATGGCAAGCAAACTAGGTGAGGGTGGTGCAGTCAGGCGAAATAAAAAAATTATCAGGCAGGGACTTGGTAAAAAAGGAATGTGGGTTGATTTTGGTAAGAAAAAACTATTTGTGATGAGTATTCCTTGGGGAGATATCTCTACTGCCTATACTTCTACTGGCATTCCTAATATTACTTGTTATACAGGCATTTCAAAAAATGTTTTTTACCTTTTAAAAATGCAGGGTCTTTTTAACTGGCTGCTCCGAACCAATTTTATAAGAAAATATTTTCAGAAAAAGATAGATCAAAGACCTGCTGGTCCTTCTGATGCGCAACGTTCAAAAGCAATAAGTTTGATATGGGGGCAAGTTGTAAACGATTCCGGCAAAAAAGCTACAGTACGACTTAGTGGACCAGAGGGTTATTCTCTTACAACCCATGCAGCTTTAATAATAACCCAAAAAGTATTGAACGGCGATTTTAAAACTGGGTATCAAACACCAGGCACTGCTTATGGCGAAGATTTAATAATGGAAATACCGGGTATGGAAAGAACGATTGGAGAGAATTAAAAAATATTGATCAGAATAAGGTTAATTGTCTTTCGTCTTTAATTTGTTTACCCTTTGCTTTTTGTAATCCGAAAGCTGGGCTTGCATTAATTCTAAAAACCGGTGAAGCTTCATAACGGCTCGCAACAATTATTTTAGTAGCTTCCGCATGTGGAGTGAACATATTTTCTACCAGCTCCGGCTTATTGTTATTTTTAGAAAGATGTGATAATATCAACAATTGTAAATGCGCTGACCTATAATGTTTAAACAGTTCAACAGCTTGTGCATTGGATAAGTGACCCACATCACTGCTAATACGTTCCTGTAAATAATAAGGATAATTGCCATTGGCCAGCATCGTATCACAATAATTCGATTCTAAAAAAGCAGCATGGCATTGACCAAAATATTTGATTACTTTTTTACAGGCAAATCCAATATCTGTTATTACACCTACATTAACTCCGTAACCTGAAACCATAAAACTATGTGCATCCGCAGCATCATGATTCTTTTTAAAAGAAGTGATTTTTAAATTTCCAATGCTTATAGGTTTTGTTTCTTGAAAATGTTGAATAAGATTTTCTTCTACTGGAACTTTACAGTTTGCAAAAGTGCCTTCGGTAATATAAACCGGCAATTGATATTTTTTTGAAATGCCAGCTAATCCGGTAACATGATCACTATGTTCATGTGAAATAAAAATAGCTTTTACTTTATCCATCGAAAGGGTAAGTCCGTTCATCCTTTTTTCTGTTTCTCTGCAGCTAAGACCGGCGTCAATCAACACCGCCTCATTATCATTGCCTATATAATAACAATTGGCATTACTTCCAGAATTAAGTGAACAGATATTAATGTGCATATATTTTCAAAAGTAAGCATGAAAAGAGACTTCATTATTGAAAAGAAATAAAAAAGGTCTTACCGTAGTAAGACCTTATAGCCATGAAACCAAAACTGAATTTTAATATCGGCCTTCTTTCTTATCTTTTGATCTTCCCCATAAGTAACCGATACCACCTAGTACTGCGCCACCAATTGCGCCACCGGCCACTCTGTTCTTTTTGTTAATAACAGCTCCTAACACTACGCCTGTACCACCACCAATTGCACCATATTTTGCTGCCTTACTCCAGCCTTTCTTTTTTTCTACTTTAGCCTGGTTAGTTGTAGAAGAAGACATTGTTCCACTCTTATTATAATTTACTTTATTGCTTTTCTTAGCAACAATAGCATTTGCTTTTTCTACTTCTAGTTTATCATTTATTGCTTTCCATTCCTGGAATTGTGCAAACCCTGTTGTGTCGTTTCCACTTAAGGACGGATTGCCAGCAGAATTTTGCGTACATGCTGTCATGATTAGTGCTAAGGCAGAAAAAATGGTAATAATAGTAAATAATTTTTTCATGATTATCGTTTTAAGTGAATAAATAATAATTCTATCCCCCATAATTCATAAACGATGCCAGTAAAATTGGGGTTGTTAAAAAGGAGAGAAATAAAAGACTAATAGACTGAGAGTAAGAGTTCTAAAACTTTTTTCTTTTAACACTTAATACCAAATTGCTATGGCATAGTGTAGATCTGTTGAAAATTATTAGATTACTTTATAAATTCTTTCGGAATATAGGTGGGTTACCTTTTCGCAGGGAATAAAAAACAACTAAGTAATTATAAATAAAGATTAATTATATAGAAAAGAATGTTCTCTATTTCACTTTTATATAAACCAGTTTCACATTTTTTCTTCCTGATTCTCTTTCATCTATTTCAAACTTGTTGAGGCTTTTAATTAATGGCAACAGTTTAGCATATCCATAATTTCGTGGGTCGAAGTCAGGACGTTTTTTCATCAACAAGCCTCCTAACTCACCAAGAAATGCCCATCCATTTTCGTCAGTAATATCATTAATACTGGTAGTAATAAGGCTAACTAAATTTTTATCTGCTTTATTTATTCCTTTTTCTTTTTTTCGTAATTCTGACAGTTTAATTTGTTTAGGCTCAACATCTGTCTGTTCTAGTATTTCTATATAAATAAATTTATTGCAAGCCGCTCTGAAAGCGGAAGGTGTTTTCTGTTCACCAAAACCATATACTTTCATCCCCGCTTCCCGAAGTCTTGTAGCCAGTCTTGTAAAATCACTATCACTACTTACTAGACAAAACCCTTCTACACGGCCTGTATATAAAATATCCATCGCATCAATAATCAAAGCTGAATCAGAGGAGTTTTTACCAGTGGTATAACTGTATTGTTGCACAGGAGTAATAGCATGATCCAACAAAACGGATTTCCAGCCAGAAACATGTGGCTTTGTCCAGTCAGCATAAATGCGTTTGAAAGTTGGCACACCATACTTGGCTATTTCTTCCAAAATGCCGTTTATTAAGCGGTGCGGTATGTTATCTGCGTCTATCAGAACTGCAAGGCGAGGATCGTTTGTATTATCCATAATAATTATTGAATTGGAAAGGTAATCAATCTTGTAGGACAGAATAGTACTTCAAAAAAGCTGTTGCTATAAATTACTATTCAGCAGCAGCACCAACAAAAATCTTTGATACTTTTTTATTAGAAAATTCGAAAATAATTCCTCCATATAGTGAGCCAACGGTCACAACATTTTCATCACTTGATGTTTTATCAATTTCTTGGGCATAGGTAGTCATCACTTCGTCGTAAGTGCTTCCTATTCCTACGTTCTTTTTTGTCTTAAACGGACATGGGTTTGTAATACTAATTGAGAAAACTTCCATTGCCGAAGAGTCCTTATCTCTAGTCATATTTAAGTAAATACCATTTGCTTTATATCCCCAATCCTGATGTATCCATCCGTCTGCAGCCCATTCCTCTTCTTTTGATTTTACTTCTGGTTCGCCAAGTTTCTCAACAACCGCATTCATTTTCATGCCCAAAGAAAGGTCACCAACATGATTAAGATCTGTTTCTTTTAATTGGTCAAAACTTGTTGGAGTGTTAATATTCAGTGAATCTTTATCGGTATTATCTTTTGAATCTCCCGACTTGCAACTTATTATCGCCAATATTATTGTAGCGATGAACAAATATTTTTTCATATTGAGGCTTTATTTACTGAAAGTTAGTAAAAATTACAAGCAATATTATTTCATATTGGAAACATCCCGATTAAAAGGTAGAAGAATTGCGGAATTATATTGTTCGTAGTATTACTTCTAAAAAAGAGTATTAGTAGGATTGTTTAGCTGGTTAAATATTATTTGCTTTGTGTATTACAAATCCACTATTACCTATGAAACTAATGATGTATATCGGCAACGATTTTATTGAAGCAATCAATCTCGACATTAATAGAATTTCAAAGCCTGGCTATGTCGGTCAGTTTAAACGTACTCTTAAGATCAAGTATCGGAACTTAATAGAAGAAAGGAATAATAAGCCAGATTTTCTAGTTGTACCGCCTGACGAAACGCAGAAAAAGATTCGGTTGAATTAATATTTACACTTCTTTCCAAAACAAACTATCCGCTTACTACTTTTCATGATACTCTCTGGTGGTAATATGAGAGATCATTTGCCATGAGCTTTTTCTAAGAGCATACACTCTTATATAGTATAGTTGATAGCGGTCTATTTTCTCTTTATTTTTCTTCTGTACCGAAAGCTTCCCTCTTACAATAGCAAGTTGAGGATGAAACTCTACAGTTACAGAATCATGAAGTCTTGACAAAAAGCTTCCTTTTGCAACAGAAGTAAACCAGCCTTGTTTTCCTTCTACCCTGCCAGAACCATGGCTAAAAACAAAATCATCTGCATATAAACTATCTAATGCCGTTGTATTGTGTTCAACAACATAAGTGTCCATTTGCTGATTACGAATAATAATAAAATTACTATCAGCTACTTGTGCCGACAAAAATTGAGTATTGCCAATAAAAAAGAATAAGAACAAAAGTCTATGCATCAGTAAAATTATTTGATCTAGTTTAAGGAATGAAAAATATCTAATTACTTAAAATTCACTCTTTCCAACCGGAATAGCCGTCTTATTTGCAATTACATACAACGATATAGTATTGAAATAAATCATTCCATAGATTTTAAGTATATTTAACTATAACCAAACACTTTGTATTATGAAACGTTTATATCTCTTCATCCCGGTTCTTTTATTCGCATTTTTTTTCTGTAGTAACAGTTCGGCTCAATCTGCATTTCTTAAATTTGATGGGGTAGATGGTGAATCCCCTGATGCCAGTCACAAAGGTTGGATTGATGTCTTAAGCTTTAGTCAGGGAGCCTCTAAACCAGGTGGCGCATCTACTGGTCTTTCTAGACGACGTGGATCAGCGCTTTTGGAAGATTTTGTAATTACAAAGAAACTAGATAAAACCTCTCCTAAAATGGCAGATTTTTTATTAAAAGGACGTATAATTCCGACAGTTACATTAGAGTTAGTAAATTCTGGAAAAAGTCCATATTATAAAGTTGTAATGTCAAACGTAATTATCAATAGTTTTAAAAATGGCGGCACCTGCGGAAACCAATGTCCGGTAACCGAAGAAATTTCTTTGAGCTTTGAAAGAATTACATGGACTTATATAGATGCGAGTGGAAGCATAACAACTTCTACGTATAGTGTTGAAAAAGGGATGTAGACTTAAAATAACAATGTTTAGTCGCCGGTAGTCCATTTTAAAAAAGGCTACCGGTGATTTATTTATTACTATTCAAACATAAATAAGCTAATTTTCATTATTCATAATTGATTACTATAAAGAATGAAAAAATCGGCTACACTTATTGATGAACTTTATTCAATCCGGAATAAATTCGGAAAAGCTGAAATAGAAAGAAAGATTTACTTATTACAGAACATAAATACCGATTTTGTAAAAGGAAAGAATGCTTTACAGCTATTTTATGATACAATTTTATTTTTAATTGCATACCCCGAAAATAAATTGCTGTACTCGTTGGCAAATCTTTCCTTGCAAAAGCTGGAGCAATCAGTTTCTTCGTCTGAAAAGCTACAATACAGTTTATACAATTCCGGTGTTACAAAGTCATCCGTTTGTGCAGCTTTCAGTTTCGAAATTGTAAAATGGCTCCGACAAAAACACCCATTAGATATACGACTTGTTTCATTGGAAGCCGCTGACGAACAAATACGATCTATACTGACGGTAGTAATGCAAAAGGTGGAAACGGAAAAAATGCAGGAAACAAAGGCAGCATGGAAAGCCTGGATAGAAAATTCCCTAAAAGAAGGAGAAGATTTGCTTGATGGCTTCATCAATATATTTGAAAACTCAACACTGCGGCCGGAAGTAAAAGATGAACTCTGGAATACAATTGGCATAAATACGGAGATTGATTTTTCATCGCATTGTTCTCTTTCCGGCAAACTAGTGCAACCTTATTTTCACCGATCCATTATCCGAAAACTCTCTAACCAAGTTGAATTTAAACCTAAAAAAGTAAAGCTAACAACAGCAGAGGCTGAACAAATTATTGATAGCAGCAGAATGATTCTTATCCGTCAGTTGAGGGAAATAGATCCAATTAGTTTTACTTATCCCGATGGGGTTGTCTATTATCATTTACAAAGAGGATATAGTATTACTTTAGTGAATATGATTCCTCAGCGGCAAGTCCCAAACGACTGCTATCTCGGTTATACCGTTTTTAAAAACGGATTGCCGGTTGCTTATGCCGGTTCTTGGATTATGTTTGACAGCAGTCGTATCGGTCTTAATGTATATCCTTATTACCGTGGTGGGGAGTCGCAATATATTTTTCAATTAGTGTTACAGGTGCATACAAAAGTTTTTGGATTAAAAAGGTTTACTGTTGATGCTTACCAAATAGGAAAAGAAAATTATGACGGTATACAATCAGGAGCATTCTGGGTTTATTATAAAGCCGGTTTTAGGCCGATAGAAAAAATACAAAAGGAATTGGCTGCGGCCGAGGAAATAAAGATCAAAACAACTCCCGGCTATCGAAGCCCAATTACTGTTTTGAAAAAATTAGCAGATAGCCGCATGGAGCTAATCCTCAATAAAAATGCATTGTCTTTTGATGCCGTAGATTTAAGTGATATGTATGCAACTATCCTTAAGAAACAATATAAGAATAACAGGATGCTGGCAGAAAAAGGAAAAGCAATGAAACTTGCAACAATACTCGGAATTAAAAATGGAAATGAAGCTCCGATGAATTACATTCTAAAAAACTGGGCTTTGGTTCTTTTATATAAGGAAAAAGAACTGCAAAATAATCGTCTTTTAAAAAAAGAGTTGACTCTTCTTTTTAAACTTAAAGCTGCTGGTCTTGAAAATGATTATATCGTTGCAATGAATAAAGCAAAAGCATTTAGAAAATATTTAGTAGAAATATATAATGAGTTTCATTAAGCTATATAGATTTATGTGCTGCAGCAATAATCATCAGATAATTACTTTTTAGCAACCATTGCTGGCCTCACTTCTATTTTACTTGGCAATGTTCTTGGATTCATTTGTAAAAGATCAACTACCATTTGTCCTATATCTTCCGGTTGTATTTTCCATGCATCTGCCTCATCGGGCACATGATTATTAAAGTAAGAAGAAACAGAACCGGGCATAATAGTAGAAACCTTTATACCATATTTGCGCAGGTCCAGCATGATGGCTTGGGAAAAACCAACAAGGCCAAATTTACTCGCATTGTAAGCGGCGCCATTTTCAAAAAAATTAGCACCGGCCAGGCTGGCAATAGTAATGATGTAACCTTTGGATTGTTTTAGTGATTCAACAGAAGCTTTTACACTATTAAAAACTCCTGTAAGATTGGTGTCAATCGTTTCTTTCCATTGCTCTTCTGTAATACTATCGATAGGAGCAAAATGCCCGATTCCTGCATTAGCAATTACTACATCCAATTGACCAAAATAATCGGTCACAGCTTTTATTGCCTTCATTTCGGCTGCCAGCGAACTTACTTCAGATTCTATAGCTAATATTTTTGAAGAATCATTGCTCAATGATGCCGCCGCTTCTTTCGCTGCACCGAGTGAACGGCTGGTAATAGCCACTCGCATACCACTATCTAATAACGATTTTGCAATTCCTAATCCAATGCCTTTGCTGCCACCTGTTATATAGGCCACTTTATTTTTAATATCATTCATCGTTTTTAAATTTAATTAGTAAACATTCTCTGTTGTGTTGAAACGAAAATAACAAAGAGTTGTTCACTAAGAATTATAAATCAATCTCCATTCCTTCTGCAGCCAGTTCAAATACTACATCGCTTTGTTTGTTAACTGCAGCGACAAGTGCTTCAAGCATTTGATCTGTATGGGATGGATCATGATGCGCAAGAAGTATTTTTTTTGCACCAGCCAGTGATGCAAAATAAACAGCATCATCCATTGAAGAATGTCCCCAACCCATTCGTTGTTGATATTGCTCTTTAGTGTACTGTGCATCATGTAATAAAATATCTGCTTCATTCGCAAGGTCAATACCTGAAACCCATTTTTTATCTGCTACTATTCCATGTAACCCAAGTGCAGGTTCATGATCAGGAATGTAAGTGAATATTTTGTTTGCATGAGAAATTCTGAAACCTACCGTAGGCCCCGGATGAATAACGTATCTTGATTGAATACGAAATGGTCCAATATCAAATTCGCTATTATCTATTTCATGCAGGCTTAATTTACATGGCAGGTCACGGATATGAACCGGAAATAGTGGCGGCGAAAGATATCTGCTTAATCTTGAGTGTAATGATTGGCGGCTACTGGCAGGTCCCCAGATATGTACTTCCATTGAGGGGTCGAATAAAGGACTGAAAAAACCTAGTCCTTGTATATGGTCGAAGTGTAAATGTGTTAATAAAATATCTATCCGATTGTTTGCAGGCCTTTCTCCTGTATTGGAGTTGCGCATTCCAGAACCGGCATCCAGCAACAATTGCCATCCTTCTGCACTTATATCGGTGCAGGAAGTATTTCCTCCATACTTTTCTGTTGCAGGGCCCGAAGTAGGTATGGACCCACGAACACCCCTGATTGTAACTTTCATAGTTCCTTTTATTCGTCTTTTGAATCCCAGAATAAAGCCACTGCTCCCAAAAAAGTTGAAGATCTTCCTAAAATGGGATAAGAAGTAACTGATATCTTTTCAATGTTTCCGTTCAGGTTTTCAATAAAAAATGTTTTGTGATAAGGCTTGCAATTCATCAGTGTTTTTACCAATGGTAATTCGTCGGGTGGCAAGGCATTGCCTTCCTCATCCATTGGTTTAAAAATAGTAGACCATTCTGTAGCAGGCATTTCACCAGTGTCATCGTATCGCTTTCCAAGAATCAGTTCTGCCGGTTCGTTATAATAAATAAGATTGCCTTTTCTATCAGTAATAAATACAGGGATAGAAAGACAATCAGCCAGCTGGCGGTTTAATATAATCTCTATTTCATAAGCCATATTGGTGGCAAGTTTTGCTTTCCTTAAATATAAACTAATTATAATAAGGTTTAAAATATTATGATTTAATTGTTTTAAATGGAATGCCAGATAAATACTAACGGTATATTTACCAAAAGGTTAAGGTATGAAAAAACAACTTCTTGTATTAGCAGCATTTTTTTTATTTGCTACAATTTGTCAGGCGCAGCAGGAAATTAAAATGGAAGATCTGAGTAAGCATGTTGGCGACTCAGTAACAGTATGTACAAAAATATATGGCGGCATTTTTCTTGACAGGAGCAAAGGCACTCCTACTTTATTAAACGCAGGAGCAAGCTATCCAAACTCTCCATTAACTATTGTAATTGGACCAGAAGCCAGAAAAACGTTTAAAGAAGCTCCTGAAGTTTTTTACAAAGAAAAAAATGTTTGTATTTCTGGAAAAGTGATTCTTTATAAAGAAAAGCCAGAGATTGTAGTGTATGATGAAAATCAGATTATTCTGAAGTAATTTCTGCAGAATAAAGCCGTACTAGTATTTATTTAAGATAATAAAAAAGAAAGATTAGTTTCATTTCTTAGTACTTGCTTTGTTACCGAATTATCTTTCCATTCAAAAAAGTAAGCAATATTATTACCTAGCAATTTTAATTTTTCTTCTTCTAATAACAAGGCGGTTCCTTCTGGTAAAGCAACTATCTGCTTGGTAGGGTTCAGTTGCAAAAACTCTGTGAGGCGCTGATCTCTAGTTTCTCCATTAAAACCTGTAATGGGTTGATTGTAATAATGCGGATTGATTTGAAAGGGAAAAAACTCCAACGCTATAAAATTACCGGGGTTGACGATGGGCATATCATTACTTGTACTTATCGTTTCGCCAGCAAGGTTTGCGCCAGCACTCCAACCGATGTAGGGTATGCCAGATTTTACTCTTTCTCTTATCAGCTCCATCACTTCTAGTTGATATAAGTCATGCAATAACTTAAAAGTATTACCACCGCCAACCATTATTACTTGGGCATTTTCAATTATCGTTTTTGCATTTTCAGGATTTAAAGTATGTATTGTATATGGCAATCCTTGTAATGCAATACGAACTTTATTGGAATAAGCTTCGTAATCGCCATCGACCGACGCAAAAGGTACAAACGCAATTGTTAGTGGCTTATCCCCAAGAAAATTTTGTATTAGAGGTGCCGCCGTTTCCAGATAACCATAGTTGCCCTCTTTGGAGCTGCTGAATGTCAATACTCTTATATTCATGTATATTTTTTTAAACCTTTCAAAAATAAAAGATGAAAGAAGTTGCTCTATTTTTTGACTAAAACAAATACACTTATATCTTCCTGTTTTTCACGCAGCAGCACAGGTATAGTTGCTTGATTTATACATTTGACCAGTACTTGTTCTATAAAATTTTTCGCCATCAACCGTTGTGGTGTACTTAAAATAATAGTACAGCTATTTTCTAAAAGATGGTTGATCATTATCAGTAATGGAGCAAAAGCATCGGGTTCGTAATTAATATCGCTGAGCAATACTACTTCCGGTATGGTAATGTTTTCAATTATATCCCAATCAATTACTTTACAGCTTACATTGTTTAACTGGTGATGCAATACAGATTTTTCTACAATAGCTATAGCTTCTGCTGATTTATCGCTGATGCAAACATCCTTTGCATTAGCTGCTGCTGCAATACCGGGTAACCCAAGGCCTGCTCCTAATTCCAATACAGTTTTATTCTTGATATACTCTGGATGTTCTTGAAGAAAAATACAAAGACCAATTGCAGCATGCCAAACCTGCCCCCAATAGGGAGTGTGTTGATGTTTATATTCTTTCTGTATTGCAAAACTATCTGGCACAAAAATGCTGATGGCCTTTTTACCGATTGTAAAGGATTGTAACCGAGTTTGCATGGTGGCAAAGATGAGTAAAATTGGTTAGCCACAGATTACGCAGATTGACACAGATTAATTACAAATGGGCCATGAAAGCACACTAAATAATACGAATAAATTAAAGTAAAAAAAAATATCTATACCCTCTGTGGTAAAGATTTATTCCCTCATCTTATATACCATAAGAATAGAGTAAGTATGATGCCACTGATGGAATACACAGTCTTAATACCTATCAGAAAAAATAAGTCCTGATTTTATATAACCGGGGGAATTTATACTGACTAGCTTTAGAATGAAAGTACGGGTATAAATACAACTGCAACATATTCCTACCTTTATACTGATAAATTAATTTATACTCACATGGAATTCATCGACTATTATAAAATCTTAGGGATTGGTAAAACGGCCTCGCAGGAGGAGATTAAAAAAGCATACCGTAAGCTGGCTCGCCAGTTACATCCCGACTTAAATCCTAATGATAAAGATGCACATAAAAAATTTCAGCAGGCCAACGAGGCCAACGAAGTATTAAGCGATCCAGAGAAAAGAAAAAAATACGACCAGTATGGAAAGGATTGGCAACATGCCGATCAGTTTGAGCAACAACGGCAGCAGCGAGGCCGCACCCAACAAGGCAGCTCACAGGATTACTCCAATTTTGGTGACCAGGATTTTTCCAGTTTTTTTGAAAGTATGTTTGGCCAAGGCGGTGGTCGGCAGCAGCAAACAAAATTCCGTGGACAGGATTACCAAGCTCAATTGCAGCTAAGCCTCGAAGCGGCCATGACCACACACCAGCAAGTACTAACAGTTAATGGAAAAAACATCCGCATTACCATTCCTGCCGGAGTTGAAAACGGCCAAGTTATTAAATTGGCAGGGTATGGTGCACCCGGTGTAAATGGCGGACCTTCCGGTGATCTCTACATCACCTTCAACATTTCTACACATCCAATTTTTAAAAGGCTTGGTAACGATTTGTATATGAACGCCACGATTGATCTCTACACAGCTTTGCTCGGTGGCGATACTACTATTGACACACTGAATGGCAAAGTAAAACTGACCGTGACACCAGAAACACAAAGCGGCTCCAAAATACGGTTGAAAGGGAAAGGATTTCCGGTGTATAAAAAAGAAGGAGAGTATGGCGACCTGTATGTAACCTACACTGTACAGTTACCCGTTAATCTTTCAGACAAAGAGAAAGCATTGTTTACTGAATTGAAAAACTTAAAATAAGTAATTATGGCAACGCAAGACATGATAACCGCACAGGATTTCTGCATACACCATAATGTAGAAATAAGTTTTATCCAATCTCTAAATGAATCTGGTTTGATAGAAGTTACACAGCAAGAAGAAACATTATGTGTGCCGCTACACCAGTTGCCACAGCTGGAAAAAATGGTTCGCCTCTATTACGAAATGGATATTAATATGGAAGGACTTGAAACCATCACTCATTTACTCAACCGTATGAATGAAATGCAACAGGAGATTGTAAAGTTGCAAAACAGGTTGGGAGTGTATGAGGAGGAATAAAAAAAGAGAATTAATTTTTTATAGTTAATTAAACCCTTGTCGTTTAAATTGAATGGTGAAGGAAAAGCATTAGTGGGTTTTTTAGTACAGGAACTGATTGTAAGCAAGATAGTAGTGGCAAGGCATCATTATTTTTTATCATCATATGAGATTTGTCAGGATAAGTAAACTCCGGAATGAACTGTAAGGCAATCAATGGCACTGCAGGTAACAGAAATGGGGCTAAATTATTTGTTGTGAAGAGATTATAAAAAATAGGTGGGAGGATGTTTAATGTATTGTGCGTTTAAATTAATTTGCTTTTGACATATAAATACACGGCCTGTTGTTTTATTTTAAACAAATAACATAACGAAAATAAAATTTTGTTTAAGGTTCTTTTCGGCAAAATGGTTATAATCTTGCATAGAATTTAGAATATGGGATTGATACCAAAAATTTCGGTTTTGCTTACGGTTTATAATACGCCTTTTTACATGTTTAAAAGGGCCATCGACTCCGTATTAAAGCAAGACCTGCAGGATTTTGAACTAATATTGATTGATGATGGAAGCGATGATGCACTTGCGGATGAATATGCAGGCTACGTACATTTTTTTCGGGAGAAAATAAAATACCTGTGGCATTCAAACTGTGGCCAATCTGAATCCATAAACCGAGGAATCGCATGCAGCCGCGGAGCATATATTACTATTTTAGATTCGGATGATGAATTTAAAACCAATCATCTTAGCAGTTGCCTAGACGAAATGGCATTTGCCGATTTAATAGCCTCGAATACAGAAACAGTTGTGGATGAAGAAGCCGATTATTTTGTACCGGACCGCCACGACAACAGCAAAGTGATTCATGTAGATGACTGTATTTTGTTTGCCACACTTTTCGGAAAAAGACAGGTTTTTAGCCGGTATCGTTTTAGCAAGAGTTATGCTGCTGATGCCCATTTTTATGAACAAGCTGCAGGGGAATACATTGTACGGAAAGTGAACCTAAGAACTTATGTTTACTACCGGAATATTCCTGGTAGCACCTGCAGCATGCTAAAACAGAATACGATTGCACAGTATCTGCAGCAACAATTATCATAATGTCCCCGGAGAATAACAATACCGAATATGTGTTTTGTTGCCATATTGCCGGAGTATTCGATGTAAACCGGCAGGCTATTTTACCCGCAAATGATTTTTCAATGCTGGAACCCTGGTTGGCTTCTATTGTGGCACAAGGAGTGAAAGCTATTATTTTCCATAACCATTTTTCTACAGATACCTGTGCCCGTTATGCTCATCCGTTGGTAAGGTTTGAAAGGGTGCTATATGATGATACCTATAGGCCGAATGTGTTTCGGTATTTTGCTTACCGGAATTATCTGCAACAGCAGGGCCATTCTATCACATCCGTTTTTATGAACGATGCTACTGATGTAGTGATGCGACGTAACCCTTTTACCGATCCGTATTTTTTGAAGCATCCAGATAATTTATTTTGTGGTGATGAACCCAAGCCGCTCGATAATGAATGGATGCGTAACCACGGGAAATATTTCAGGGAACAATCGAAAGCCTATATCTTGTTTGAAGAAACATTCGGACATCAAACCCTGCTGAACTGTGGAATTATAGGAGGAAAGAAGGAGCTAATCTGTAATTTTTTAGAAGCACTCTGTACTTTTCACCGGGAGTGCAATCAACATAACCCAACTGCCTACACCGGTGATATGGGGGCTTTTAATTTTATAGCCCGTACGCTGTTTGGTAAAACACTGCTACATGGAGAACCTGTAAATACAGTTTTTAAGCAGTATGAAGATGAACGAAGGGACTGCTGGTTTCAACATAAGTAATATTATTAAAGAAGGAAATTCATCGATCCTTTCTCTCAGCCGAAAAAAACACTACTCCACTTTCATTAATTCGATAGTTGACAATAATACTTTTCGGAGATCCATTTCAACTGTAATTGGTTTTTTTGAAACTGGAAAAACAAATGTTTCTGATTGTTTTTTGGTCGTCACATTTTTCAAAACGGATGACTTGCTACCGGGTAAAGTAGTAATAGCAAAATCGAGTGGGAAATTATACAAGCTTTCCTGATCCTGTAGTTGATTAATAATCAAAGATTATTTATTGCTGATATTTTTTATCTCAGGGTGAAGAAAAAATTATTGGATAGCAATAAAATTATCATACAAGCAATTCACTGTTTTCTTAATTACTGCGTTAAATCCATCTGTGTAAGCAGGATGGCAGCCGTTAGAAATAACAACAATCCCAAATTTCTCTTCGGGATTAAAAAACATAGCACTGTATAGTCCATAGGCAGAGCCTGTATGTCCTGTCATGGTTTTACCGGCAATTAATTTGTCCGTTTTCAATAATGCTAATCCATAACCTTCTTTGTCTGACAATTTTGTTTGCATTTGTCTGGCACTCTCTTTTGATATTATTTTTTTGCCTTTATACTTGCCCTGGTTCATGTGCATAATCATATACGCCGCAAGGTCAGGTGCAGAAATTTTCATTCCTCCTGTGGGAGAAAAGATGGGAGTGCTGTAGCCCATTGTATAATTCTTTATTTCTTCGCTGCGAGGTGCATAGGCTGCAGGCGAAGCCGTAAACTTCTTTAGCGAATCATTGTATTCATAAATGGTGGCAAACTTTGATTTATCTAATGAGTCCACACAATAACCGCCATATAATTTTAACGGGTCGAGAATATGATGTTTTACATACTGGTCAAATCGTTCACCTGATTTTTTTTCTATAATGGTACCGATCATATTATAATTCAAGTTGCAGTATTGATAACCGGTACCGGGTTCATAATCATTATAGCATTTTGCCCAGTCCTTATTTTTATCCGGATTAATAGCATTGAGGGTGAAATAGCCTTGCTTGTCATTAATAGATGATCGGTGCGACATGACCATTCGGAGTGTAATAGCAGTCTCAGGAAATTTTGGGTTTCTTATTTTAAACCCAACTAGATCACTTATATCATCTTCCAACGAAAGCTTTTTCTTTTCTGCCAATTGCATAATGGAAGTAGCCGAAAAAGATTTGGAGATAGAAGCAATTCTAAACAGGCAATCATCTGTAAGCGGTGTATTTGCTTCTATATTTTTACTACCAAACGAGTGAGTATAAATAATCTTCCCATTTTTTACAACCGCTACCGAAAGCCCTGACACCGGTGTTTGCTGCATTATGTTTTTAATGCACTCTTCTACGTTGGTGGATTGTGCAGTGCTTTGCACTAAAAAACAACATAAAAGAAAGAATATTGTTATTGTTTTTAAAATTGCTGAACGAATCATTTTAGTAGAATTAGTATCTAAATATAAGCAAAGTGTCTGTTTACAGAGACACATGAATGAAATGCAGCAGGATAATCGCACTAAAATGACATGAAAGGCTTGTTAAGTAATATTGGTTGACCAAGAATAATTAAATACAAATTGAACTGCCTTAGACGAATTAAAAAGCCCCATCCCTTTTACGGGGATGGGGCTTTGGTAATAGATTGTAATATCCTTATTAGTTCTTATCTGTTATAAACAATGATCTTCCTTGAGCCCATCAATCTGCCATCGGCTCCTCTTACATCTACAACATATGTACCGTTAGCCAGTAATCTGCTTGTAGAGAGGTCTACATTGATAGTAGTGTAA
>Ga0209476_10000153_pt1 | contig 46571 bp, 40 predicted proteins | sample KloWWTrecipitate_FD_187179 | JGI IMG/M metagenome (GOLD analysis project Ga0209476, IMG submission 187179) | Active sludge microbial communities from Klosterneuburg, Austria, studying microevolution and ecology of nitrifiers - Klosterneuburg... | ecosystem: Engineered > WWTP > Aerobic digester... | reverse complement strand
ACTTTTGCAATTTGTGCTATACAACCTTCATGATTGGGAACATTAAAACTATTTAGTTTGAAGATTGGAACATAATTAACAGGCACTCCATTTTCTCCAGCCAGTCTTTTAATATCGCTTATTTCTGCCCCTAGAACTTTCGTATCTAAATAAATTCTATCTAATTGTTGACCGCTTTGCAGAGCTGTTAGTACAGCATTGCGCCCTATTACAAGTGTGTTTTTCTTTGGTCGTTGTTGTTGTCTAAAATTTTTCACTTTTCAAAATTAATGGTTTTGGCACTGGGCCTGAAACACAGAGTTATTAAAACAAAAAATCCGAAAGTCTGCCATTACTATCGGATTCTTAAGCCCCTCCTGCGGAGGGGTTTGGGGAGGCTGTTTTATTTCAACCCAAATGCTTTTTTCACTTTCGGCACATAGTCCAATTTCTCCCAAGTAAACAATTCAACTTTCTTTACAATTGTTTTTCCATCAGGCGAAGTAAATTTCTTTTCTACAACTTCAGACTTACGGCCCATATGACCGTATGCAGCTGTTTCACTATAAATAGGAGTTCTTAATTTGAAACGCTGTTCAATAAAGTAAGGACGCATATCAAAAAGATTCTCCACTATTTTTCCAATCTGGCCATCAGTTAATGAAACCTTTGCTGTACCATATGTATTTACATTAATACTGGTTGGTTGTGCAACACCAATAGCATAAGAAACCTGAACCAATACCTCATCTGCTACACCAGCAGCTACCAAATTCTTAGCAATATGTCTTGTGGCATAAGCTGCAGAACGATCCACTTTAGAAGGATCTTTTCCACTGAAAGCTCCACCACCGTGTGCACCTTTACCACCATAGGTATCAACAATAATCTTACGGCCTGTTAATCCAGTATCGCCATGTGGCCCTCCGATAACAAACTTACCTGTTGGGTTAATGTGATATTTTATATTGTCATTGAAAAGCTTTGCAAATTTTTTGTACTTAGACTTAACTATTGGAATAAGAATCTTGATCATGTCATCTTTGATTTTAGCAAGCATTCTTGCTTCAGAATCAAAATCATCATGTTGAGTAGAAATTACTATTGCATCAATTCGAACAGGCTTGTTGTTATCATCATATTCTAATGTAACCTGGCTCTTTGCATCTGGACGCAAATATTTTATTTGCTTATTCTCTCTTCTAAGCGCAGCTAGCTCAATCAATAATTTATGAGAAAGATCTAATGCCAATGGCATATAGTTTTCTGTTTCGTTAGTAGCATAGCCAAACATCATTCCTTGGTCACCTGCACCCTGCTCTTCTTTTTTCTTTCTGTCAACACCCTGATTGATATCGGATGATTGTTCATGTATTGCAGACAATACTCCACAACTGCTTGCTTCAAACATATATTCACTCTTGGTGTAACCAATCTTACGAATAACGCCTCTTGCAATTTCCTGTACATCTAAATATGCTTTTGATTTCACTTCGCCAGCTAATACAACCTGACCTGTTGTTACCAACGTTTCGCAAGCCACTTTTGATTGTGGATCAAAAGCAAGAAAATTATCAATTAACGCATCAGAAATCTGATCAGCTACTTTATCAGGATGTCCTTCACTAACAGACTCAGAAGTAAATAAATAAGGCATGAATATTAATTTTAGGCGGCAAAGATAAGGGTGAGGTTACAACGAAAAAAGTCCGCTTTCATAAGAAAGCAGACTTTTAAACATATCTTGATAACTATCGTTAAGATATTACAGTTTGGAATAAATAAGCCGAAGCCTCATTCTTTGAGTTGGATGATTTCCACCACCTACTCTTACTCTTCCTTTTGCAACACTCGTATTTATAGAAATAGGTATAGTTATATCTGCACCCGGAGGTATACCAAATTGCTCTATAAATGAGAATGGAGCAAGAAGTCGAAAATCGTATATTGACTGAGTTCCGGTTAAAATATGTTGTACATATCTAGATAAATTAAACTTCCATACCCGTATTTTATTTCCTGCACCATCAACAGACATTGTTGGAAAACTTCCAAAACTTCCAAGATTAAAGCTACCAGCACTATTTATTGATAAATCGTAAGGAATAGTTCTGTATTTATAATTAGCAGTTATACTTGGATCAAAGGCATCTAAATAAAGCAAATCTGGAACGCTGAAAGTGCTATCGCTTAAATCATATAATTGCTCTATAATTAACTCTGCCCTGTGAATAAGGCGGTTATTTACAGTTGCCAGGTCTGGTATTTTAATGGTGGTAAAAGTTCCCGGTGTTGTTTGTATATATGCTATCTGGTCAGAAATTGCACCTCCTACAGAAGCCTCTACTGGTGTTCCAGAATAATCTCGTTGTATATAATTAGCAGCAGCACATAGTGAACTAAAGAAAGAGAAATAAGCAACTGTTGTATCTAGTTTTGGAGTTGTTGGTACTACTCTTTTATCATAACGATAATAAATGGCAAGCTTGGTGTTGACTCCATTTAAATTAAACCCCATCACTGCATTACCAGAACTCATTGACCGTACTGCAAATCCTTTTAGCTTAGATTTAAAAGCAGAATCATTTGCATAAGCACCATTCAAAGAAGTTTTGGAAGAGTCATATGATAATAACCTTGTACCAAAACTATTGTCAAGCCGGATTCTTAACTGGTTACGAGAGGTATCTCTAAATACTTTTACAGAATCCTTTAGTGATTTCGGTGTAAAAGTTTTTGAACCTAATAAAGCGGAATAAGAAAAATGTTCCTTCCTGATTAAGTAGTTGGAATCCACTTTAAAGTTATTGGCAGGGATATTATCCATTTCATAAACATTCACCGTTTGCACGGTGTTAGTGTCTCCATACGTTTCAATATAATCCATCACTAGTACTACCGAATCAATAAATAAGCTATCAGGATGAGCATTTCCGAAACTATAAGGATATACCAACGGTTTTAGTTCAAAGAACATTCTGGCATCTGTTTTGCCGAAAAATGGATCGTTGTTTATTCTACCAAGAAAAAATTCCTGATTCTTATCAAGATACTGAGAATCAGTAGCCAATCCAAACGTATCATTAAAAGTCTGAACATTAATTAATGTATCAAATGTATTAATGCCATCCACTGGTGGTATTAATCCGCCGCCAAGTTCTGTGGCTTCATTAATTCTTCTGCAAGCTGAAAATACAATAGCAACCGTTGTAACGATTGCTATCAGGTTTAAAAAGAAATATCTGTTCTTCACAAAGTAGATTTATGTCCGGGTTAGTGATTTTATTTACTCGCAAGGTCGTTATACAGTTGTAAATAGTCTGTTAAATCTCCGTCTTCTGTATAAGGAAGTGTCTTTTTACCTCTTACTTTCGAAAATTCGTCGACCAATTTTTTATCTATTTTATCTGCACCAAATGTAATAGCGTCCGCATAAGTGGCTCCACCACGAAACATTGCTGTATTCGTTGTTTCTTTAAATGGCTCCAGGTCTTTATCTTTTAATGAAGCATGTATAAGTGCCTCTTTTAAAAATTTCGCACCCAGCTTTTCTTTAAAAGTATTTTGCCCGATTGTATATACGATTTTGCTGTGTGCAAAAACTGGTTCTTTTTTGTACACAGTTTTTAAGTATGCAGGAATAAGTCCTGTCATCCAGCCGCTGCAATGAATAATATCAGGAGGCCATCCGAATTTCTTTACTGTTTCTAATGCGCCTTTGCAATAAAAAATTGTTCTCAATCCATTATCATCATACCATTTTTCATTTTCATCATGAAAATGAAACTTTCTTTTAAATAGCTCCTCATTATCCAAAAAATATACCTGTAATCTAGCACTAGGTAAAGATGCTACTTTAATCTGCAAAGGGATGTCATCGTTATCTACAGAAACATTGATTCCCGAAAGCCTTACAACTTCATGCAATCTGTGTCTGCGTTCATTAATAGTACCAAAACGGGGCATAATGCACCGCACTTCAAAATTATTATCGTTTGCCTTGATTGCTAATTTATTGACGATTTCAGAAAACTCTGTCAATTCAAGATATGGAGACATTTCGTTGGCGATAAATAAAATTCTTTTTTTTGCTGACATTTGTGTCTCGTTTAGTTTAATCCGCTTTATTAAAAGGTGGCAAAGGTAACTATTTCAGGGCTAAAATTGTGATTTAAGAATTATCAACATTAACTTGCTCTATCAATGATATTATTTAAGAAAGCCATGGCTTTACAAAACTGGCTTGATAAACAACGAAAATCAGGCCTAAAATTGGGTTTTGTACCTACAATGGGAGCCTTACATGATGGACATATTTCTTTAATTCATTCTTCAAAAAAGGTTAATGACATCACAGTTTGTAGCATATTTGTAAACCCTACCCAATTCAACAATACCATAGATTTTGATAAATATCCAAGTACGATCGAGCAAGACATCCCAAAATTAGAAGATGCTGGATGCGATGTTCTTTTTCTTCCTTCTGTTGAAGAAATCTATCCGAGCGGTCTTACCATTGAAAAAACATATGATTTAGGTAACCTAGAAGCAATATTAGAAGGCGAATTTCGTCCGGGACATTATCAGGGAGTCTGCATGGTTGTTGACCGTCTGCTTAATATTGTGGGGCCGGATAATCTTTATCTGGGAGAAAAAGATTTTCAACAGTGCATGGTGATTACTAAATTAATTGAACTTATTGGACTGAAAGAAAAGATAGCCATCACCATCTGCCCTACACTTCGACAAACTGATGGACTAGCTATGAGCAGCAGGAACATGAGGCTTAATGAAAATGAACGAAGCAGATCCGCTTTAATTTTTGAAACTTTATTGTTTATTAAAAATAATGCCGGTAAGTCAACTCCTTTTGCATTAAAAAAAGAAGCAGCAAGAATGCTTGAAGAAGCTGGTTTTAAAGTTGACTATGTTGAAATAGCAGATAGTTCAACATTGACAAGTATCAAAGATTGGGTTGAAAGCAAAAAAGTAGTTGCACTAATTGCCGCTTATAATAACGAAATAAGATTGATCGATAATATGTTATTGTTCAATTAAACAATAAAATTATTAATCATAAATAAGAAACATCGGGTTATTTTCGAATTCATGAACAAACGGCTTCGTACCATATTACAATACAGCTTTTTTCTTGGCTTAGGTATTTTTTTGGTTTGGTGGTCAATAAAAGATTTATCTGCCGACGATAAATCACACATTAAATCTGCACTCAAAACAGCAAGGTATTGGTTACTTATTCCGGTGTTTGGCCTTTTACTACTAAGTCATTTTATAAGAGCTTTGCGTTGGCGATTATTAATTGAACCGCTTGGCTATTTACCAACAAAAACAAATACATTTTTTGCGGTATTGATTGGTTATCTGGCAAATCAGGCGGTGCCAAGGCTGGGCGAAGTTTTAAAATGTACCGTGCTAGCCCGTTACGAAAAAATTCCTGCCGATAAATTAATTGGAACTATCATACTTGAAAGAATAATCGATGCTCTTACTTTATTAATCGTATTTGCCATCACACTGCTTATACAACCGCATCTTTATACACAACTACTCGACACCTTTTTTTCGTCGCCAGATAATACTGAAGAAAAGAAAAAAATAGCTGGATGGATTATCGCATTGATCGTTTTCGGAGTTCTTTTGATTGCCCTAATCGTCTGGATGATAAAAAAGAAAAAGAATCTGACTGACCTAAAACTATTAATCAAAAAAATTATTAATAGCATTGTTCAAGGCGTATCTGCAATCAAACATCTTAAAAAAAGAAAACAGTTTATCTTTCTGTCAATTCTTATCTGGACTATCTATCTGATGGGCGGTTATATAGGATTTCTGGCATTACAAGAAACTGAGCATTACGGAATCAAAGAAGCCTTCACTGTTCTATCGGCTGGTAGTATTGGCATGATCGTTACGCCTGGCGGCATCGGAGCTTATGCATGGCTTATTCAAAAAACGATGCTTTTGTATGGTTTAAATGAAGGTATTGCCCTGGCATTTGGTTGGATATTGTGGTTGGCACAAACGGCAGTTATTCTCATCGGTGGTTTAATTAGCTTTGTTGCATTACCTTATTATAATAAAAGAAAAAATCTTGCAAAACGCTGACCTAATATTAACCAAAATAGTATCAAAAAAGCAAATAGTTCAAAGCGTTGCGGATTGGAGAGTTGCTGGTAAAACAATTGCCTTTACCAATGGCGTTTTCGACATTCTTCATCATGGGCATATCGTTTCTTTAATCGCAGCGGCAAGAGAGGCAGATATTTTAATCGTAGGATTAAATGCTGATGTTTCGGTAAAAAGATTAAAAGGAGAAACTCGTCCTATTAATAATAACGAAGCAAGATCAATAGTGCTTGCGGCATTACAGATGGTTAATGCAGTTGTGTTATTTGAAGAAGATACACCGCTTGAATTAATAAAAAGCATAATGCCAGACGTCATAATAAAAGGCGGCGATTACAGCGTAGATCAAATTGCAGGAGCGAAAGAGGTTATTGCAAACGGCGGTCGTGTAGTTATCAATCCAATTCTTGAAGGATTTTCCACCACTTCAATTATTGAAGCTGCCAAAAAAAAGTAACATATCTCGAAAAACTTAATATTCTACTTTTTCTGCATTTCGTAATTTCACCAACTACGGAAATAATTTACCCTTTATGGCACACGACAAAAGAAAATTAATTGCAAGAGATATAAGCTGGCTCTCATTTAATGCAAGAGTATTACAAGAAGCCGCCGATGCATCAGTACCCCTTCGTGAACGCCTCAGGTTTCTAGGCATTTTTTCCAATAATATGGATGAATTCTTCAGAGTGAGAGTAGCAGCACTTCGTCGTATGATACAATTGGGAAGTAAGGCAAAAATGCATCTTGAAAATAATCCGCAACAGATTATTGATGAGATACAAATGACGGTATTAAATCAACAAGGTGAATTCAACCGCATATGGGAAGAAGTGAAACATCTGATGACAGAACAAAAAATATTTTTACGAACCGAAAAGGAATTAAATAGCGAACAACAAAAGTTTGTTCAAAATCACTTTGAAGAAGAAGTAAGTTCAGATGTCATCCCTTTAATGATTGAGAATATTCCCGACTTTCCGGTATTGAGAGATAAATCAATTTATCTGGCAGTAGTAATGTGGAAAAAAGAAAGTGCATTAAAAAGGAAATTCGCATTGATCGAAATTCCAAGCCGGGCTCTTGGCAGGTTTACCATTTTACCTTCTCCCAATCCTGATGAACATCATATTATTTTACTCGAAGATATAATCCGTGCCAATCTGCCTGACATATTTTCTTACTTCGGCTATGATCAGTACTCTTCGCATATTTTTAAAGTTACCCGTGATGCAGAAATTGACATTGATGAGGACATTTCGATGAACATAATCCAGAAACTGGAAAAGGGAATTAAAAATAGAAAGAAAGGGCATCCTGTTCGTTTTGTGTATGACAGAGAAATGGATCCAGGATTGTTAGAATATCTAATTCGCAGATTAAATCTTTCAAAAAGAGATAACCTAATTCCAGGTGGTCGTATTCATAATTACCGGCACTTCATAGATTTTCCTGATCAGGTATTTAAAGATAAAAAACAACGCAAAAAACCATTTGACCACCCCCAACTTACAGAAAATAGAGTTTCAGATGTTATACTCAAAAAAGATGTATTACTTCATTTTCCCTATCATTCCTTTCTTCCATTAATTGATCTTATACGGGAAGCGGCATTTGACCCAGATGTAACAACAATAAAAATTACCTGTTACCGTCTTGCATCACAATCTAAATTAGTAAATGCACTCATAAATGCTGTTCGTAACGGCAAAGAAGTAATTGTAATGCTGGAACTTAGAGCCAGGTTTGAAGAAGAAGCAAACATAGAATGGAAAAACAGGCTCGAAGAAGAAGGCGCAAAAGTGCTAATTGAAATCCCGGATTTAAAAGTGCATTCAAAAATTTGCCTGATCAAAAAGAAAACAAAGGATCATAAATTCATTATGTACGGCTTTATCAGTACCGGAAACATGAATGAGAAAACAGCTAAAATTTACGGCGACCATTGTTTAGTAACGTCTAATCAAAAAATAATGGCTGATATAAATCGAATCTTCAATTTTCTAGAACAACCAAAATCAGGAATGCATTTTCTTAAAGAATGCAAAACGATTATTCCAAGTCCAGGTTTTGTAAAACAAGAAATGATAAAACTTATTGATGAAGAAATAAAACAAGCTAAGAAGAAAAAGCCTGCCGCCATTACGCTGAAAATGAATTCACTTTCTGATGAAGTAATGATTTTAAAACTATATGAAGCTGCAAAAGCTGGTGTACAGATTAAATTAATTATTCGTGGTATTTTTTGTATGCTAACTGAAAATAAAAAATACGAGAAGCCAGTAAGAGCTATAAGTATTATTGATGAATATTTGGAACATGCAAGAGTTTGGATTTTTCACAACAGAGGCAAAGAAAAAGTTTTTTTATCTTCGGCAGATTGGATGACAAGAAATCTTGAACATAGAATGGAAGCCACCTGTCCCATCTGGAACAATGAATTAAAAAAAGAGCTGATTGATATTCTTGACATTCAGTTACAAGATAATGTGAAAGCGAGATGGCTTGATAATGAATTAAGCAATGAATATGTAAGAACAACTAAAAAGAAAATCCGATCGCAGGTAGAAACATATAATTACCTCTATAATAAATCAAAACCCAACCGTGAGATTAGCAGCAATTGATATAGGAAGCAACGCAGCAAGATTATTAATTACCGATGTTATTTCTGGCCCTCAGGGTACAAAAGAGTTCATCAAAGTAGTTTTGGTCAGAGTTCCTTTGCGACTCGGTTTTGACGTATTTGATAAAGGCGAAATTCCTCCAGCTAAAGTAGAAAAAATAATCAAGACAATTAAATCATACCAACTACTATTAGAAGTATATGATGTAAAACACTGGAAAGCCTGTGCCACTTCCGCCATGAGGGATGCTGTAAATTCTCCGGAAATTATAAAAAAAGTTAAGGCCGAAACTGGTATAGAAATACAAATTATCAGCGGCAAAGAAGAAGCTTCGTATATATATGAAAACCATATCGCAGAAAACCTAACTGATGAAGAATCTTATTTATATGTAGATGTTGGTGGAGGAAGTACTGAACTGACTTTTTTTAGTGACAACAAACTAATTTTTAAAGAATCCTTCAACATAGGAACAATTCGCTTATTAAAAAACCAAGTTACAGAAGCTACATGGGATGAGATGAAAGAATGTATAACCAAAAAAACTAAAGGTTATCATCATGTAACTGTAATCGGTTCGGGTGGTAACATCAATAAAATATTCTCCATATCTAAACGAAAAGAAGGCAAATCGCTGCCGCTTGATGTATTAAGAGATTACTATAAAGAATTCAGCAACCTTTCCCTTTCGCAGCGTATCAGTATGTATAAGCTAAGAGAAGATAGAGCCGATGTAATTGTTCCTGCATTGCTCATTTATATTAATGTAATGCGGTGGTCTGATGCTGAAGAAATTTTTGTTCCCAAAATTGGATTGGCGGATGGGCTAATTCACAACCTATATGATGAATTAAGGCTCAGGAATATCGAAATATGATTTTAGTTACATTTATAATCTAAAAAGAACTTAATGTCCGTTAATAAAGAAATAAAAAAAGTTACTACGCTTACACTTCAAAAGATGAAAGAGTCTGGCGAAAAGATCAGTATGCTTACTGCCTACGACTTCTCTTTTGCAAAAATAATTGACGGCGCTGGCATTGATGTAATACTCGTTGGCGATTCTGCATCCAATGTAATGGCAGGCCATGAAACTACTTTGCCTATTACTTTAGACCAGATGATATACCATGCATCGTCTGTTATCCGTGCAGTTAATCGTAGTCTGGTTGTAGTAGATCTTCCTTTTGGCTCTTATCAATCCAATTCGGATATAGCTCTAGCTTCTGCTATCAAGATAATGAAAGAATCTGGCGGACATTCTATAAAACTTGAAGGTGGCGAAGAAGTTTTAGACTCAATTAAAAAAATTGTTTCTGCCGGCATTCCGGTAATGGGGCATCTAGGACTTACTCCACAATCAATTTATAAATTCGGCACTTACACTGTAAGAGCAAAAGAAGAAGAAGAGGCAAATAAATTAAGAAATGATGCCAAACTTTTAGAAGATGCTGGCTGCTTTGCAATTGTATTAGAAAAAATTCCTGCAAGTCTTGCAAAAGAAGTTTCAGCTAGCATATCAATCCCAACGATTGGAATAGGTGCCGGTGGTAATTGTGATGGTCAAGTGCTTGTAATGCATGATATGCTTGGTATAAACACAGAATTTAAACCCCGTTTTTTAAGACAATACCTGAATGTTGCTGAGCAGGCTACCACTGCAGTTCAACAATACATCAAAGATGTAAAGTCAAACGATTTTCCAAATGAGAGTGAACAGTATTAATTGTCACGTTGCTGTCATTCCTTAAATCTTCTGATAAGCATTCGAATCATCGATTATTTTTGCGACCAAAATAACCTGCATGCAACTTGCAAAACAATTATCTTTTGGGATCATAACAACTCTCTTAACCACCCTATTATTAGCGCAGGAAAAAGATATTGAGTTAAGCAACATAACAATTACTGCAAGTCTTTTAGAACAAGAACAAAAAGAAACAGGGAGAAATATAATTACCATTAAAGGGGAATCTTTCTATTCTCTTCCTGTAAATTCAATAGACGAATTACTTCGTTATATTCCGGGAATAGAAGTACAACAAAGAGGCCCGCAAGGTTCTCAAAGCAATATAATATTACGAGGTGGCACATTTCAGCAGGTATTAGTAATTATTGATGGTGTAAAATTGAATGATCCGATTACCGGACATTTTAATGGCTATGTGCCAATCCATCCTTCCGAGATAGAAAGAATTGAAGTATTAAAAGGAGCCGCTTCTGCTATTTACGGTTCAGAAGCAGTTGGTGGTGTTATCAATATTATTACTAAAACATTTGTAGGAAAAATTAGTGCTACTAAAAAGCTTCGTTTAAATCTTGCAGCAGGAGAAAACAAAATGTTCAATGCAGGTGCCCATTTTCAATATGCAAAAAACAAGTCATCTTTTTCTGCCGGTGTGGTTACAAACAATGCCAAAGGAGAACAATTAAGAGGAACAACAGGCTTTTTTCATTTAACAACAGCCAGTATTGCTTTTTCACATCAGTTTAAAAAGGATTGGAGAGCAAGCATCCGTGCCAGTGCAGATTTTAGAGACTTCAATGCACAAAATTTTTTTACAACATTTGCCAGCGACACTTCCAATGAAAAAGTAAACTCCATCTGGAGTCAAATAAATATAAATAAGAAAACAAAAAATGGATTATTAAATATTGATTTAGGTTATAAAAAACTAAGAGATCAGTTCTGGTTTCGCCCAGCAGCAATACCGAATGATAACAAATCAAATTTATATACTGCACAGGTTTATTACAATTGGAATATTAATAAGAAATACAGTATTACTCCAGGTATCCAATTCATTGAAAAAAAGATTGAGTCAAATGATAGAGGAAATCACAGTATAGCACATCTATCTTTTTATACAATCTTCCGTCAGCAATTTGCTGAAAACATTTTCCTGAATGAAAGCCTGCGGCTCGATTGGGATGAACGATACGGTGCAGTGCTTGTTCCACAAATAAATTTTGCATGGACGCCTTCAGCATTAACCATCAGGTCCTCTGTTGGCAAATCAATCCGTGATGCAGACTTCACTGAGCGATTCAATAATTATAACAAAGTATTGGTAACAAGCGGAACAATCGGAAACCCTGATTTAAAGCCAGAAGAATCCTGGAATTTTGAAATCGGTGCAGATTATCGTTTTAATAAAAACTTACAGCTTAGTTCAACTTTCTTTTACAGAAATCACAAAGGGCTGATTGACTATGCCCCTACTCCATACAGCGAAATGCCAAGAAAGGCAAACCTTATACCAACAGGCTCTTATTCGTTGGCAAAAAATGTAGAAAGTGTAAAAACAAAAGGAATTGAGGTTGATGCCATTTATTCAAAGAAAATAAACCTTTCATCTACTTTGAATTTTATATTTGGTTATACATGGTTGAATTCAAAAAATAATGACAGCATTCCTTCTTTTTACATTTCATCTCATGCAAGGCATCTTGTCAATTTTAATACAACTTATACAATCAAGTCTTTTTTCATCTCAATTGGAGGACTATATAAAAACAGAAACGAAAGAAAAGCTGCATCAATAGGTGCTGAGATCACTCCATCCTATTTCATTCTGAATACTAAACTCGGATATCTTTTGCCAAAAGAAAAAGGAAAGCTTTTCGTTCAAGCCGATAATATTTTCGACAAGAAGTATAGCGACCTGTTAGGCTCACAAATGCCGGGTAGATGGTTATCAGGAGGAATTGAGGTAACTTTGTGACCCAAATTTAAAAGCTATGGATTTTTTAAAGACACTTGGAGTAAATACTTCAAATAAAGGAATAAGTACAGGAACGAAATGGATTGATTCTTCGGGAGAAACAATTGATTCCTACTCTCCAGTTGACGGGAAAAAGATCGGATCTGTTATCGCAGCTGATAAAGCCGGATATGAAGCAGTAGTCAATAAAGCACAAGAAGCATTTAAAACCTGGAGGCTGATGCCAGCCCCACAACGTGGAGAAATAGTACGACAAATTGGAGATGCATTAAGAAAAAATAAAGAGCCATTAGGTAAATTGGTTTCTTATGAAATGGGCAAAAGTTTACAAGAAGGTCTGGGCGAAGTACAGGAAATGATTGACATCTGCGATTTTGCGGTAGGCTTATCAAGACAATTGCATGGATTAACTATGCACAGCGAACGTCCAGGTCATAGAATGTACGAACAGTATCATCCATTAGGTATAGTTGGAATAATATCAGCATTTAATTTTCCAGTAGCTGTATGGAGTTGGAACACAATGCTTGCATGGGTTTGTGGAGATGTCTGTATTTGGAAACCCTCAGAAAAAACTCCCTTGTGCGGCATAGCCTGTCAAAATATTATTTCAGAAGTATTCAAAAAAAACAATGTGCCGGAAGGTGTGAGTGGATTGGTAATTGGCGGCAGGGATGTTGGAGAATGGATGTCGGCAGATACAAGAATGCCGCTTCTATCAGCAACTGGCTCTACAAGAATGGGTAAAGCTGTAAGTGCTGCTGTTGGCGCAAGATTAGGGCGAGCCTTATTAGAATTAGGAGGGAATAATGCCATCATTATATCAAAAGATGCTGATTTAAACATTGCTGTACTCGGTTCAGTATTTGGTGCAGTAGGCACCGCCGGGCAAAGATGTACCAGCACCAGAAGATTGATCATTCATGAAGATATTTATGAAACCATAAAAAATAAATTAGTTGCTGCTTATAAACAGCTACGCATTGGAGATCCATTAGATCAAAACAATCATGTAGGTCCATTGATTGATAAAGATGCAGTGCAGATGTATTTAGAGTCAATTGAAAAATGCAAAGTAGAAGGTGGAAATTTTGTTGTTGAAGGCGGTGTGCTATCTGGTGCAGGCTTTGAAAGTGGTTGCTATGTTAAGCCTTGTATTGCTGAAGCAAAATCCGGATATAAAATTGTGCAGCATGAAACATTTGCTCCCATTCTTTATTTATTAAAATATAAAACGATTGATGAGGCGATTGCTATTCAAAATGAAGTGCCGCAAGGATTATCATCATCAATTATGACACTAAACCTCCGAGAAGCGGAGCAATTCCTATCACATGCCGGAAGCGATTGTGGTATTGCGAATGTCAATATTGGCACATCTGGTGCCGAAATTGGGGGTGCATTTGGTGGCGAAAAAGAAACCGGTGGTGGCAGGGAAAGTGGCAGCGATGCATGGAAAGTTTATATGCGTCGTCAAACAAACACAATTAATTACAGTACATCTCTTCCTCTGGCACAAGGAATAAAGTTTGATGTATAGAAATCATAAAAAACCTCTGTAAAAACTTAGCAGGCAACCTATTAGTTATACCGTCCGTCAAAAAAAGCATAAAATCACCTGCAAAAGGGTGTTTTCCTATGTAAAATGTATGAATGGTAATCATTATTTTTACGCCTACACCAATTTTGTATACAAACTAAAAACACATATGAATAAAAATTTCAAAAACAGTGCTTTATTTCTAGTGGCAGGATTCGTATCCTACGCATTACAAGCACAAGAGGTACCCAAAGGATGGCATATGATGGACAAGGCAAGTTCTGGTTACTATGGTATCAGTATCGATAAAGCATACGATTTTGTAAAAACAAAAAAGTTAAAAAGCAGTCCAGTAATTGTTGCCGTAATAGATTCTGGTATCGACACTTTACATGAAGACTTGAAGCCTGTTCTTTGGAGAAATCCAAAAGAAATACCTGGCAACGGAATTGACGATGATAAAAACGGCTATGTGGATGATGTATATGGCTGGAACTTTCTTGGTGGCCGTGACGGTCAAAATGTAGAACAAGACTCTTATGAAGCTGCCAGAGTATATCACAATTTAAAAGCTAAATATGCAGAGTTGAAAGATGTTTCTATGCTTTCCGTCGATGAATTATTTTATTATGACATGTGGGCAAGAGCAAAGCAAGAAATTGTTGGCGATGTAAATCCAATGGAAATAATTCAGATAAGAAGAATGTCTAAAATGATGGCAGCAGGCGATTCTGTAATTCGTAAATCGATAAAAAAAGAAGAATATAATTGTAAAGACCTTGAAAATTATACAACTGAAGATGCCGATGCAAAAAAAGTAAAAGATATTCTGATTAGAATTTGCGAAGGCAATGATAATAACGAAATTACCAATCAGCAGATTTTAGATCAATTGGAAGCTGACCTCAACAAAATGGAAGCTTCTGATATTGCTCCAAAAAACTACAGAGCAGATGTTGTAAAGGACAACTACAAAGACTTTAATGATAAATTTTATGGCAATAACAATGTAATGGTGAGCAATAAATCAGCATTGCATGGAACCCATGTGTCGGGAATAATCGGAGCCGCCCGTAACAATGGTAAAGGAATGGATGGTGTTGCCGATAATGTAAGAATAATGACCCTTCGAGCAGTACCTGATGGTGATGAACATGACAAAGACATTGCGTTAGCCATTTATTATGCTGTTGATAACGGAGCTAAGGTAATTAACATGAGTTTTGGCAAAGGTTTCTCTCCAGAGAAAAAGTGGGTTGATGATGCAGTGAAATATGCAGAAAGCAAAGGAGTTCTTTTGGTTCATGCCGCAGGTAATGATGCCAAAAATCTTGATACATCTTTTAACTATCCTACCCCTATTATGCTTGATCAAAGCAGACCAAATAACTGGATAACCGTTGGAGCTAGTGGAGATCCGAAAGCTGGCGGACTTACTGCAAGTTTTTCTAACTATGGTAAAAATGAAGTTGATGTTTTTGCGCCTGGGGTAAAGATTTACGCAACTGTTCCAGGTGGCAACACATATCAGAATTTGCAAGGAACAAGTATGGCTTCTCCTGTCGTAGCTGGTCTTGCAGCAATGATATTGGAATATTTCCCAACATTAAGTGCCGCACAAGTTAAAATGGTTATAGAAAAATCATCTCAAAACCCAGGGATTGACGTTAATAATCCTGGTACTGACGAAATGGTTAACTTAAATGAATTAAGTAAAGCTGGAGGAATTATTAATGCTTACGAAGCTGTAAAACTTGCATCTACGTTAAAAGGTGAAAGAAACATGTCAATTAAAAAAGGATTCTAAGATTCCTCCCAAAACAAAGAATAATATTTGCTGACAAAGTATTTATAGCCTCGTTTATAACGGGGCTATTTCTTTCTATTCTGTTCTCATAAAAGCTATTATAGTTTTATTTCTAAAAAAACTTGATTAAATTGCAGCATTGCTTCAGCAAAAAATTACATTATGAAATATTTATCACTACTTATAGGAATTGCAGCAGTTAGTTTTGTTACAGGATGTGGCAGTAATTCTAGCGGAGAAACTAAGTATATTCCAAAAAACGATTCAACAGCTGTTTATACTCCTTCAGTACCAGATACAAATGGGATAGTACCAACGAATACAATAACAGCACCAGTATTAACACCGGCAACTACATCAACAACGATAACGCCTGTTCAAACTGCTTCTGTATCTGGAGCCGGACTTAATCCTGAGCATGGCAAACCTGGTCATCGTTGTGATCTTGCTGTAGGTGCTCCTTTAAACAGCACTCCAACAAAACCTCAAGCACCAATTACTACCCCAACACTTACCAATACATCTGATATAAGTGCAAAAAACGCTACCATAGTTACTTCATCTCAACCGGTAAAACCTGCAGCTGCTGGAATGAATCCTGAACATGGTAAACCAGGTCATCGTTGCGACATAGCTGTAGGTGCGCCTTTAGATAGCAAACCTGCTGCAGTAAAGCCGGTAGAATCTCCTGTTATAACAAAACAGGAAGCTCCTGTTACACCTTTATTACCTGCTACCACTACGCCTACTGTGCCAACTACAACTCCAGTTGCGGCTGGTATGAATCCTGAACATGGTAAACCGGGACATCGTTGCGACATTGCTGTTGGTGCACCTTTACCAAAACAATAATTCAGCATGGCAAGACCAGACCTATCTTCTGCACCCGAATGGTACCATGGCTACATCAATGCGGTTAATGAAAATAATTTAACAGATGCATTAAAAAATCAAACAGCCTTGTTCAATACTTTTTTTGAGTCGATAACAGATGAAAAAAAAGAATTCCGCTATGCTGAAGGTAAGTGGTCGGTAAAAGAAGTCATTCAACATATCATTGATGCAGAAAGAGTATTTACGTACAGAGCACTTCGCTTTGCCCGCAAGGACGAAACACCTCTTCCTGGATTTGACGAAAATACATATGCAGATAATGCAAAAACGGGTAATAGAAAATGGGATGATTTATTAGAAGAATTCAATGCTCTTCGTCGTTCTTCAGAAATTCTTTTTAGTGCATTCGATGAAGATCAACTGAATGCTACAGGTATAGCCAGTGGCAACCCAGTTTCAGTTTTAGCAATCGGTTTTATTGTTGCTGGTCATGCTAATCATCATATCTCAGTTATTAAGGAGAGATACCTCTAATTAACCCTTCAACATAAAAGACGCTGCAAAAGCAACGTCCTTATTATTTATTTACGATCTATTATGCTTCTTAAACTGCAAAGCTTGTCCCACATCCACAAGTTGTGCTTGCATTAGGATTCTTGAAAGTGAATCCTCGATTGTTTAATCCATCCTGCCAATCTACCTGCATTCCTAATAAATACATTTCATGCGACTTGTCCATTATGCAGCCTATTCCGTCGACTTCAAAATGCTTGTCCTGTTCTGATGGCTGATCAAACCCCAGAATATAGGTCATACCAGAACAGCCCCCACCCTTTACTCCAATTCTTAAACGTTGAGTTGTATCAAATCCTTCCTCTAACATCAATCTTTTTATTTCGGCCAATGCTCCTTCAGTTAATGCAACCGGACATGTAATTGTGTTTTCCATACTGCAAAAATAATTATTCATTTTTTAAGTCACATAATTTACAGTTGCGAAGTGCGGAATTTTAATATGGTTACTGATTGAAATATTGCGGCGTAAACTACCTACAATCAGCCTATTTTTGTGGCAACTAAATTAATATCCATGGATCTTTCCTTACTAAGTCTTATTGTAGCAGTAATTGCGATAGCAATATCGCTTTATACTTTACTTAAAAAACCACAAACTGTTATCGAAAACACAGGCCCTAAATATGACAGTACAGGCCTGCGTCTGCAAGCTTACGAAAGACTAGTTTTACTAGCCGAAAGAGTAGCATTGCCAAATCTTATCAGCAGATTAAATCAACCAGGAATTTCAGCAGTTGAAATGAAAATCATTTTAACTGAAAACATTAAGCATGAATTTGAATACAACAGTACACAACAGCTTTATGTAAGCCCCGTTAGTTGGGATGCTGTAAGGAATCTCAAAGAACAAAATATTATGATCATCAATCAGGTGGCAGCCACTTTGCCTCCAACTGCATCTGCAGCAGAATTGAATAAAAAAATACTAGAAGTATTAATGGCTCAACCAAATGGAGCATTACATGAACTGGTATTGCAAGCCTTAAATTTTGAAGCTAAAAAAATAATGAATTAATTACGTCAAATTAAATTCATTGTAGTTAAACGATTATATGTCAGAAGAAAATAAAAAATATACTGATTCGGGCATAGAAATAAAATCTCTATATTCAAGTAAAGACATCCCAACTTCAATCTTGGATAATGCAGAAGATTATTTACCTGGCAAATTTCCATATACAAGAGGTGTTCAAGACACTATGTACAGAGGCAGACTTTGGACAATGCGTCAATATGCCGGATTCAGTACTGCAGAAGAAAGTAATAAACGATATCATTATTTATTATCGCAAGGTGTAAATGGATTAAGCGTTGCTTTTGATTTACCCACACAAATTGGTTACGACAGCGACCATCCATTAGCTGAAGGAGAAGTTGGCAAAGTAGGTGTTGCCATTGATAGTATTGAAGATATTCAAACACTATTTGAAGGAATAAAATTGGAGGATGTTTCTACTTCGATGACTATTAATGCAACAGGTTATATCTTATTAGGATTTTATGTTGCTTTAGCCAAACAGCAAGGAGCTGACTTAAAAAAAATATCAGGTACAATTCAAAATGATATTCTAAAAGAATATGCTGCAAGAGGCACTTACATTTATCCGCCCAAACCTTCCATGCGGATCATTACAGATATATTTGAGTGGTGCAGCAAAGAAGTTCCTAAATGGAATACGATCTCTATTTCTGGCTATCATATAAGAGAAGCAGGTAGTACTGCCGTTCAGGAAATTGCTTTTACATTGGCAAATGGCAAAGCCTACGTACAAGCTGCCTTGAAGAAAGGACTTGACATTAATGTTTTTGGCAAAAGGCTTTCTTTCTTTTTTAATGCACACAATAATTTATTTGAAGAAGTTGCTAAATTCAGAGCGGCAAGAAAAATGTGGGCACAGATTATGAAAGACCTTGGAGCTACTGACCCAAAAGCGATGATGCTTCGCTTTCATACGCAAACAGGCGGCAGTACATTAACAGCACAGCAACCATTAAATAATATTTCAAGAGTCACTATTCAAACTTTGGCTGCTGTATTGGGTGGCACTCAATCATTACATACTAACGGATATGATGAAGCCTTAAGTCTTCCAACTGAAGAAGCTGCTAAAATTGCATTAAGAACACAGCAATTAGTTGCCTTTGAAAGCGGTGTTACTGAAACTGCTGATCCACTAGCAGGTTCCTTTTTCATTGAGTCATTAACGAATGAAATAGAACAAGCTGCTTATAAACTAATTGCTAAAATTGATGCAATGGGTGGAAGCGTTGCGGCCATTGAGCAAGGTTTTATACAAGATGAAATTGCAAGAAGTGCTTATGAATATCAGCGAAATATTGAAAGTGGTAAAAAAATAATTGTTGGTGTCAACCAATTTCAGTCAGAAGAAACGGAGACAATTCCTATTCTTAAAGTTGATGACAATATCAGAATAGTACAAACTGAAAAGCTACAAAAACTCCGCAGCAACCGTAATCACTCTAAATGTGATCAGATACTTCAGGACTTGAATGACAAAGCAAGCTCTGGCGAAAATATAATGCCTACTGTTGTAGAAGCTGTTGAAAACAAATGTACTTTGGGTGAGATTGCGGATACATTGCGGGAGATTTATGGAGAGCATAAGTAATAATCCCTTTGAACAGCGGAATGATATTTATAATATAGTCACATTTATATTTTATTGCTAATTTCATTCCCCAATACTATTAATTATGATGTTTAAAAAAATTAATGCTTTTGTAATTGCAGGCTCTGTTGCCGCTTTATTTTGTTTGGAAAGTAAAGCACAGCTTCCACCTTCTAAAATTGGGTTCGATACAATTGTAACTAAAACTGATGAAGGTCAATCTGAAATTCTGAACAAAAGAGTTGCCGAACTTGAAGAAGTATTAAAACAAAAAAACAACTCTACTACTAAACAACCTCAGACTTCCACTTCATTTATTACAGATAGTCTTGATAAATACATTGAAAGAGGAATGCGGCAATGGCAAATCCCCGGACTGGCGATCTCCATTGTAAAAGATGGGAAAGTAATTGTAAGAAAGGGGTACGGAGTAAGAGAACTCGGAAAAAATGATAAAGTAGATGAAAATACTTTGTTTATCATTGCATCCAATTCAAAACTATTCACCGGAACTTCTATTGCAAAACTTGAATATGAGAAAAAACTTTCACTCAATGATAAAGTAACCCAATACATTCCCTGGTTTCAATTGTACGACAGCACTTCTACAAAACTGGCTAATATAAGAGATATGCTTTCTCATAGAATTGGGACAAAAACTTTTCAAGGCGATTTTACTTTCTGGGATTCTAACCTACCTAAGGATTCCATTGTATGGAAAATGAGACACCTGAAACCTTCGGGAGAATTCCGCCAGGATTATGGTTATTGCAATTCCGGTTTTTTAGTTGCCGGACAAATTCTGGAAAAAATTACCGGACAAACATGGGAAAGCTATGTAGAAGAAAATATGCTCAAGCCATTAGGAATGAACAATACATACATGAACACTGCAGGGCTTTCGCAAAGAGATAATATTGCTTATCCGCATAATAATTTATACAGTTCCATTACAAAGATTCCATTTGACCTTGTAGATAATCTTGGTCCGGCAACAAGCATGGTTAGTAATGTAAAAGATTTAACCAATTGGCTGATGTTACAATTAGACAGTGGCAAATACAATGGCAAAGAAGTACTACCCTGGTCAGTTTTACAAAAGACCAGAGACATAAATATTCTTACAGGTAGCCGTAAATCAAACTTCTACCCCACACACTTCCGGGGTTATGGTTTGGGTGTATATTCAACTGATTATAACGGGCGGCAAGTGTATTGGCATACTGGTGGCGCATTCGGACATGTAACCAATGTATGTTTTATACCGGAAGAAAATATTGGCATTACTATTTTGACCAATAACGATTACCAAAGCTTTTTTGAAGCACTCCGTTACCAGATCATGGATGCATATCTTGGAGTTCCTTATACAGACCGTAGTAAATTTCAGTGGGGATTTTTTGAGCAGAATAAAAAACAAACTGATGCTACGATGGCGGCAATGAAAAAAAGAGTAGATGCCAAAAATTCTCCTTCTATTAAATTAGAAGAGTATACAGGCGAATATTTTAATACAGTTTACGGTAAGATCACCATTTCAAAAAGCGACAATTTGCTTATTTGCCGTTTCCAACATCATCCGGATTTGATTGGCTATATGCAATACATGGATAATAATGAGTTTCAGGTTACTTATTCAAATATTGGTTATGGAATTTACCCTGCAAAATTTTATGTAACAAATGGTAAGGCAAATGCTGTTGAAATAAAATCAAATGAATTTGTAGAAAGTGATGCTTATCTGTTTGCAAAAGATCCGCAAGGGTTGATGATAAAATAATTTTTACTAAAAAAAAAGCCATCCGTTCTGGATGGTTTTTTCTTACGTTTAATTTTTTTTCTGGTCTTTCATCCAGCCGTCTTTTAAAGTAACGGTTCTGTTGAATACAAGTTTGTCATCTACAGATTCTTTGTCCAGACAGTAATAACCTTTTCTTATAAATTGAAAACGATCATCCAATTTTGCTTCCTTTAATGCCGGTTCAGCAAAACCTTTTACTACTTTCAACGAATCTGGATTAATATAATCTTTAAAATCTCCTTCTTCATCTGTTGGGTCTTCTACTTGAAAAAGGCGATCATATTCTCTTACTTCAATTTCAACTGCATCCGCAGCATTTACCCAATGCAATGTTCCTTTTACTTTAATTTCAGATGTATCTGAACCACTTTTACTTTCAGGAATATAACTGCAATGCAATTCAGTAATATTTCCATCTGCATCTTTTATTACTTCATCACATTTAATAATGTAGGCCGATTTTAATCTTACCATTTGACCGGGAGCCAGTCTGAAATATTTCTTAGGCGCCACTTCCATGAAGTCATTGCTTTCTATATAAATTTCTTTACTGAATGAAATATCTCTTATTCCTCCCTTCTCATCTTCGGAATTATTTTCGCTGTGTAATACTTCTCCATCACTTTCATAATTGGTGATAATAACTTTTATAGGATCAAACACTACCATTCTTCGTAATGCAATCTTATTCAAATCTTCCCGAAGGCAAAATTCTAATAAGCCAACATCCACCATATTATCTCTCTTGGCTACTCCTATCCTATCGCAAAAGTCACGGATGCTTTTTGGTGTGTAGCCACGGCGTCGCAATCCACTGATGGTTGGCATCCTTGGATCGTCCCAACCTGTAACATGTTTTTCTGTTACTAATTGCAATAGCTTTCTTTTACTGGTAACAGTATAATTAATATTTCTTCTTGCAAATTCATACTGATGCGAAGGATATATTTCCAGATTTTTTATCAGCCAATCATATAACTCTCTATGCGGCACAAATTCCATTGTGCAAATAGAATGTGTTACTTCTTCAATAGAATCACTTTGGCCGTGTGCAAAATCATACATTGGATAGATACACCATTTATCTCCAGTACGGTGATGATGTGCATGTTTGATACGATAGAGAATTGGATCCCGCATCAGCATATTGATATGTTGCATATCAATCTTTGCTCTCAAGGTTCTGCTTCCATCCGGAAACTCACCATTTTTCATTTTGGTAAATAAATCTTTATTCTCTTCAATGCTTCTTGTTCTGTAAATACTGTCTTTACCGGGTTCTGTAGGCGTTCCTTTTAACACTGCCATCTCTTCTGCTGTACTATCATCAACATAAGCAAGTCCGTTATTAATCAGCTTTAAAGCAAATGCATATAAGTTGTCAAAATAATCACTGGCAAAACGTTCATTCTTCCACTCAAAACCTAACCAACGAACATCTTCCTTGATACTCTCAACATATTCCGTTTCCTCTGTAACAGGGTTGGTGTCATCGAACCGAAGGTTGGTATAACCGGGAAATTTTTGTGTTAACCCAAAGTTTAAACAGATAGACGAAGCATGACCAATATGTAAATAACCGTTTGGCTCAGGAGGAAAACGAGTAACAATAGATTTGTACTTCCCGTTTTTTAAATCATCTTCTATAATTTCTTCCAGAAAATTAAGGCTGCGTTCTTCTTTTTTTATTTCTTCAGACATAGTGCACAAAGTTAAGGAAATGAAGAATTTAAAGAAGTAACTATACTTCGGAAAACGGATTATTGCCTCAATAAATTACTTTTATTAAGGTCTATTCTGATCCTTTTCAAAATCGAAACCTGTCTCAACGTCGGGCATTTTTTGTAATGTTTGACGAATGGCGAAATAGCTAAGTATTGCAAGACTATAACCAAGCAACAACATCGGTCCAAATTCTTCTGAACCAAACATTGCGAATCCAATAGCAATACCTACAATTTCTGAAATAAACCAACCAAGGATTGCATAAGCTTTCCATTTCCCCTTTTTCTGACCTTTTCTTTCAGCCAAGTCTCCTATTTTTCCTGAGAGGAAAATTACTGCCAGGATTTCAAGCATGAGTTTGAGTTTTAAAGATTGTTGTATTAGAATTGAATTATGTGTAATTCTTCTTATTGGGAAAGGTGATTCAAGAATAAAGGCAACCCTGATTTCCAGTCCTCATCAATATACAGCTCAAAAGAATAACGGCCGGCCGTTTCAAATTTCAACTGGTTAAAATTGACAACCATATTGATAGATGCAAACTGGCCATTTGGTGGAATACCTATATTAATATTTCCTTCTATTGGCTTAATGACTTCCTTACCTGCTGCATCAATCAATCGAAGCCTGAAACTATGATCGCCGGTTTCTTTTGCACCAAAACGTAACCGACAGGCAACTGCACATGCCGGATGTTGTAATGGAAACTGTTTACCATTGATACTATCAAACGTTCCGACGATAGTAAGCTTTGAATTATTGTCTTGTGCAAAGTCGCAGAGTGTGAAGATTTCTATTTCCATGTTAGTTTATTAATTGGTTTAAAGCTATGACAGAATTATCAATTTGCCTTATACCGAATAACCGTGCCGATACAGCATTAATGGTTTTTTAACGACAGTAACGAAGAATGAAGCAATGATAGCTGACAATGATGCAGTAAATGCTGACAAAATATGTTGGGATAGTTCAGAAAAAAATGTAAAGGTTTTACTCATTCCTTTTCATAAATATTACATTCTTCGATGTTTGAAAATCGCCGTAAGGCATGGGGAAATTAATTGCAAACTCCCAGAAGCCAGCTGCTCTGCAACCGCCATTGTAATTCCATTCTTTTAAGATAATGGCCGGATAATAATTATCCTGGAATACACTGAATTTAAAAGTAGCATGACAATCACCACCGGAATGAGTGAGCCATGTAGCCATTCCTGAATTTGAAACTAATACAGTATCGTAATACCTGAATTTCATAACCGTATTTTGTTCGTCATTAAGAGGCAATTTTTCTTGAGAAGAAATTTCTTTAAATGCTTTTTTGTTATCCCGCATCACCCAAGCCCATTCTCTGTTACAAACATTACGATGACAATCTCTTTGACCTTCATCATGTTTGCAATACATTTCACATTGGTTACAAATTTCTTTAGCAAGAATATGATAGTTTACAAAATCAAAATCTCTGAATTTCGAAGAGCCCTCTTTCCATCCAAAGACTTCATAAACATCTTTACTACTAATCAGGTAGAGGTATTTATGCTTTATTTCAAAACTGTAACTGTAGGCAGTATCAAATGGCGGCTTCTTTGGCAAGTTATCAATCAATTTCACAAAAGCACTATCCTTTGCAAATCCAAGTGATTGAGCCATTACGAGATTACTAAAGAATAGTAAACAAATCAGAAGTTTCATAAAAGACTTTATATTATTGATGCAATTTATAAAAAAATTGCAATCAAGGTAGTACCCATAGCAGGGTATAAAGCTACTATGGCTTTAGAATGTCGTTGATAATTTTAATGTGATGAATTGTATGAATGGCGATAACCCTTCTTGCCTTGTTTAGTTTCACATCTTTAAAAACAGGATGAGTAAAATATTTATCGTTACTTAATCTTTCGAATAACTCCGCTTTTTGTTTTGCTTTTTCCAACAAAGGTTTTATAGTTGCTTCGCTAACTTCATCGCCAGGTTTTACAGAGCTAGGAACTCTTGCTTTGCCTCTTGGAATTTTTCCCGTAGTTAACACTAGTGTTCGTTTCCAGTTAAACCTTTTTTTATACTCAGCAGGGTTTGAATGTTCTGTAGCGGTTATCATTTTTATTAAAGCAAGTAATGAATGCTCAATATGCCAGCCAACTGATACCTGAGATATGGCTGCATTCTTTTGCTCTATATATAGCATTGCATTTTCTAACTCAGTGATAAGTGCGGTGAGAGTTTTCATTTGTATGTTTTGACAAACTTAGTGAAAGAAAGGATGAGTATAGAAAAGGCCCATTGATAAACGAGCCTTTTAAAGTATGTATTTAACGGTGATTACATCTTTGTTGTATCCTTTGCAGGCATATCATCCATTTTGTGTTCAGTAGCTGGCGACATCATTTTCATCATATCTTTTGGATCCATATACATCCAATGCTCAATGGCTTTACCATCTTTGAATTTTGCAATTTCCACTGCAGTCATTTCCATTTTTTGACCATTCATTGTTCCCGAGGATTTTGACCAGGTAATAACATGGTCATCATCTGCCATAGTCTTTATATGTGTCATTTTCATGTCCGGTGACATTTCATGATATTTTTTTAAATCAGCAACTATGTTTTCTAGTCCTACAACATCACCCTGATCACCACTATGATCTATCGCATCTGCAGCAATATAATCTCCCATTTTACTAAAGTCGCCAGATTCTATGGCTTTGAAGATTGCTTCATTCACTTCTACATTTTTTTTGGCTGTGGCAGACATACCGCCTTCTGATTTGCTGTCGCAGGAGACAAAAACGCTGCAAACAACAATTGTCAACAGAATACTTAATTTTTTCATAACTGTATGTTTTTGATTTAATGTAAAAGGTAGAGAAAATTTGAGAATGTACAAAAAAGGGTAACCCTTAATGAATGGCACAAAAAAATGCCGGCCATTACTCTATGTAATACCGGCATTACGATAAATTGGAAAGCATAGTTATTTACTATTACCCTCTAAAGCTTCCTTTTGCTGTTTTTGCATTTCTGCGGATTTTCCACAGGTCTGTAATAGTGAACAACGGTTGCTTTGCTTCAGGCAGCTGAATGTCTGTTGCCAATGTTTCTTTTACTTCTCTTACCAGGTTGTTTAACACTTCTGGCTCCATCTGTACAATAGATGGACTCGCATCAATTTTCATGATATTATGGTTTAAATAATTACGATTTATTTTCCGAGCAGTAATCAGGAATAGTTAGAAGAAGTGTTGAATTTTCAGGGTCAACGGCAAGTGTGCTTAATTGCTCAGATTTGAATTGCAAATGTACGCCTATTGTACACGGTGGGTGTTACTAATTTGGTAAAATCAGTAAATAAGGATTTAATAAAAACAGTGCAGGATTTTTTTTGAGGTGATTAATTGTTAACTGCGAAGCAATTTTTTTAAAAATGGTGAGGACTGCTATTATTTTGTTTTATTGCTACACCGAGTGCCACAGCCCCGACACACAAATCCATCTGACACATCGGCTATGAAGTGCTAAAGAAGACTCGGGCGGGAAGAAAAGAACCCAGAAGGAAGGAAAGTATGAATTGTATTGAATCGTTCATTATTTTTAATAAAAAAATATGCGATTTATTTGTTTTTTAGCTTTTGTTGTAAATGCATATTCTTCACTTGCACAAAAGCAAGATATTATCCTGAAACACGAAGAAACATTTTATGGAGGCAAAACAATTGTTCGATGGCAATATAATAATCAATTTTCTTTTGAACATCAGGGTGCCCCTTACGCATTAATTAAAGCTCCAGGTAATACAGTGTCTGATTTTGAATTCCCATTCCCTGGTTTTGACAATGCCAATGCGAAGCTTGGCAAAGATTTTACTTTGAGTATAAAAGTGGGTAACGGTCTACCCCGAACGCCTGTAGATACCGGCACCTTCATCGGCGTAAACATTGAACTGGCAAAGGGATACAGTATCGGGTTAAGTGTAAATGGGGTAAACAAATTTCAGGCTATTGGTTTGGGAGAAAAATACAGACCAATGCTTTTAGCTGGCAAGTATACCGGTCACAAACCATGGGGCGACCTCGCTTTTTCGCATTTAAAAATTCAAAAAAAATCTGATAGCCTTATCTTCTCCATAAATGACAAAGCTGTTTTGCGAACCCGGATATTATTATTAGACAGTAATGATACAAGGCTTAATTCTCCTTCCGAACTTTGTTACCAAAGTGCTGCATTTTATGCCAGCAGTCAGCAATCTTTCAAATCTTCTGCATCTTTTATTATAGATGATTTTGAATTGATGTGGCTTGCACGAAAAGGAGATGAACTGCTGGCTGAGGGTTTATTAAATAACTCCTTACAGAAGCACACTTTTTACAGCAAACCCTACTTTGGCAAATACATTATTGCAAAAACACTTAAAGATGAGCAATGCGTACTAAATCTGTACGGCAATTACATCATTCCTCCCACTACCGACCCGATACGTATTACCAGCCAGCCGGGCATTTTTGTAAAAGAAGATGGTGCACGGGAAGAATTCTATAATGATAAAGGCGAATATGAAGAGTTTAGTGCTACTAAAACAAAAGCTTTGCTGGCCTCACAAAAAGAACCGGTATTTCTGCAAGACAAACCATTATTATCACCCCTGCCATTGAAACATTTTAACGCCAATGTTCGCTCCATGGATAATGCAAATTCTTATCTTCCATTTATGCGTACAATTAGTATAACCATGGACGGCAGTAAAAAGGGTATGCGGAGCAGTTCCGGTAAAATATATTACCATCCTGGATTTGAGGAAATTTGGATAGAGCAGGTGAGCGGCGTTGATAATATGTATTCGAGATGGGAATCCGATTATCGGATAAAGGCAAAATTAAATGGCAAATTAATTGGTCTGAGTCTTGAGGAAACCAATCCTGATAAATTGTTCTTACAATCCAGCACAACCAACTGTAAAGTATGTAAGGGAATGGGCGGCACCACATATTCCGGTTTTGAACGGGGAGATTTTGTACCAGCAGAATACAAAACCACCGATATCTCACATATCTATACCAATGTGTATGGTGATAAATGGAAGAAGACATATACCAGTACCATGAAAGTAGCAGAAGGGTATTACAAAAAAGGGAAAGCTTATACAACCAAAGTAAATTGTAAAACCTGTAATGGCAAAGGTTATTCCGAAAAAAAATCCACTTATTTAGTTTGGAATTCCTCCAAAAAGCAATACGAAGAGAAGATTGAAACAGAACATTAAATTTTATTCTGTCAGACGCTACCTTACTTTGCCTGCAAACTGTCTTGTCCCCTATCATACGGAAAGACACAGCTATGGTGTGAAGCTTTTTGTGGAAAACCTGCTAGGCAAAAAAGTTACAAATATTTATTTATGCCGGGAAGAAGGTAAAATTTTAAAGACGGAGTAAATGTCAAGTCTCTGAGATGCCTCCTTCGTCGGCAAGACAATAGTCTTTAAAATCAAAAATATTCTTACACTATCGGAGTCTTTGTCATTCCGAGGAACGAGGAATCGCAAAGACTTAATCTTTTCTGTTTTTTTGATTTTATAGTATATTTCTCTTAACGTTATGCTGTTGGTCTCTTGCCTGCCTTGCTTTGTCTACACACTACTTGTCCCGCACTAAGCGGGAAGACACGACCAGCGGTGTGGAGTTTTTTGTTGAAAATCGACAATGGCGGAAAAACTAAGGACGGTCATTATTTAATGCAGTTCCAACATTAATAAAAATTTTCTTCTCATGTAAAATTAATTTAAACCCCTCCCCATCTGTTCCCATAGTGGGTTTTATGGCTGGATCAATATTATACCCTTTTGTTAAAAGAAATCCGGCAACTTCCTTGGCGAAACTTTGGTTTTCAACATTACCAAGAATATATCCAAACTCTATCTCAGTGTTTTTGGACAAATTATTATCAAGCAGTATTTTATTAACTCTATTTAATAAATTCGTTTTATCATTATCATTTAATTTTCTAGGAACAATGCCAACATTATATGTAACATAGTTATTGTTAGTTATTGTAAAAGCAGTCTGACCTCCACGTTGATCATTTGATTGAACGTTAATCTGATAGCCTGCGGTTGACAAACCATATTTAGTAAGTAATTTCTCCAAATCATTTTTAAAATTGAGACTATCTTGTTTTGAAAGAATTTGCGAATGACTACTTAATGAAGAAAAGAAAACACTAATTATTATTATTAATTTCTTTTGCTGTTTGGCCACCTGATTGGTTATTAGACGTAACATTTGTTTGCTCATGAATATCTGTTTTCTGTTTAGAAATTGGTTTTACTACAGGAACTTCAAGATGTTTTATAAAACTATCTTTCGCCTTTATTGAGTCCTTATCTCGAACATTGCCATTAAATGTATTGTTTTCAATTTTTATATCACCTTTTGCATTAAAGGTATTAATTGAACCAGAGTCAACTTTTCCCTCTTTTATTCCTTGTATTTTTTCACCTGTGCTAACATTTGAATTAGTTAACCACCAAGTAAGGACACTAGCAATTAGTAAAAATGAACCTGTAATTATTGCATTTTGTCTCAAATATTTACCACTTACATTAGCTGCTTTTTCAGCAACTGAAGTTTTTTGTGCTTTAGCCATATTTCAATTTTAAAGACGAAGACCCCTGCATTTCTACAAGGGTCTTATCGTTATCAGTTATTCATTTTTTTTACTTCACTTCTTCATACGGCACATCCGTTACATCATCTCCACCAGCTGTTGCATCGGCAGTTTGTTGTCCTGCATCAGCATTAGGTTGTCCTTCGGCTCCAGGTGCACCACCTTCCTGTGTGTTCTTATACATATCCTCACTGGCGGCTGTCCAAGCTGCATTTAGTTCTGTCATTGCAGTATCAATGGCTGCAAGGTCTTGTCCTTTATGTGCTTCTTTTAATTTTTCTGCTGCTGTTTCAATAGCTGTTTTCTTTTCAGCAGGAATTTTTTCGCCGTATTCTTTTAGTTGTTTTTCTGTCTGGAAGATAAGGCTGTCTGCCTGGTTCATCTTCTCCACTTTTTCTTTTTCTACTTTATCGCTTTCTTCATTGGCTTTTGCTTCGGCTTTCATTTTCTCCACTTCTTCTTTGCTTAAGCCGCTGCCTGCTTCAATATGTATCTTCTGTTCTTTACCTGTTCCCTTATCTTTTGCGGTAACATGTAAGATACCGTTGGCATCTATATCAAATATTACTTCGATCTGCGGAACACCACGAGGCGCCGGTGGAATATTATCAAGGTTGAAAGTACCAAGGCTCTTGTTGTCCTTACTCATACTTCTTTCGCCTTGCAATACATGTATCTGCACACCCGGCTGGTTATCGCTGGCGGTAGAGAACACTTCTGATTTCTTCGTTGGTATCGTAGTGTTAGAAGGAATCAACGGTGTCATTACTCCACCCATTGTTTCAATACCTAATGATAAAGGTGTAACGTCCAATAACAATACATCTTTAATATCACCCGTCATTACTGCACCTTGTATGGCTGCACCTACAGCAACAACTTCATCCGGATTAACACCACGGTTTGGTTTTTTGCCAAAGTACTTTTCTACAATCTCCAATACTTTTGGAATACGGCTGCTACCTCCTACCATTATCACTTCATCAATTTGTGAAGTGGATAAGCCAGCGTCTTTCATGGCTACTTCGCAAGGCTTTAAGCAACGGCTGAATAAACTATCAGCCAGGCTTTCAAATTTTGCACGGCTTAATTTTTTAACCAAGTGCTTCGGCACTCCATCAACTGCTGTGATGTATGGAAGATTGATCTCTGTTTCTGAAGAAGAACTCAATTCCACTTTTGCTTTCTCTGAAGCTTCTTTCAAACGCTGCAACGCCATTGGGTCTTTGCGCAAATCAATTGCTTCTTCTTTTTTAAATTCATCAGCCAACCAATCCATGATTACTTTATCAAAGTCATCACCACCTAAGTGTGTATCACCGTTGGTAGATTTTACTTCGAATACACCGTCGCCCAATTCAAGTACGGAGATATCAAACGTACCACCACCTAAATCGAACACAGCAATCTTCTGGTCATGCTTTCCTTTATCCAAACCATACGCCAATGCGGCTGCGGTTGGTTCGTTCACAATTCTTTTTACAGTAAGTCCAGCAATTTCGCCAGCTTCTTTAGTAGCTTGACGCTGCGAATCGTTGAAGTATGCAGGCACAGTAATTACCGCTTCTGTTACTTCATGCCCAAGATAATCTTCGGCAGTTTTCTTCATCTTTTGCAGCACCATAGCACTGATTTCCTGTGGCGTATAAAGTCTGCCATCTATGTCAATGCGAACGGTATTATTGTCACCTTTTGCTACTTTATAGCTCCAATGGCTTATTTCCTCGGTTACTTCGTCAAACTGACGACCCATGAAACGCTTTACTGAAGCGATGGTATTTTGCGGGTTGGTGATAGCCTGTCTTTTGGCAGGATCTCCCACTTTACGTTCGCCATTTTTAAGAAAAGCCACAATGGACGGGGTTGTACGGCGACCCTCGTCGTTGGCAATTACCACTGGCTCGCCATTTTCCATTACGGCAACGCAGCTATTGGTGGTTCCTAAGTCTATTCCTATTATTTTTCCCATGTCTTTAATTTTTAATGATTCGCTATAAATAGTCAATCATTATGCCGATGGGGGGAAAAGTGCAAAAATGGCAGACCTCACCCCGATCCTCTCCTGAAAAAGAGGGCCACCGGGACGCAGCCCTAACTTTGCAAATAGGCTTAATTATTTGGAAAATTCACTCAATAAAAGGTAAATCTTGATTTAATTGGTGGTTTTCATTTACTTACCGATAATTCAGGATTCGGTTCGTTGGGCATCTATTTCATGTTCTTGATAATATCTTCTTTTGTGTCGTTAATTTTTTTCATGAGATTAGAAAGGGTTTCCATCATTTTACTACGTCTGTCCATATACATCTGTAATCTTATTTGATCTAGCTCACTCATTTCATTCAGAGAATTAAGATCAGTTTTCATTTGTTCAATCATTGCATTAATCTCAGCTTTTGTAGGGCTTTTTTTAGACGCAACTGATCGAACCAATCTTACCGTATCAAGGTTTTGTTTTTTTTGTATAGCAATGGTTTTGCTTCTTGATAGTTTAAAGGAATCCAATTGAGCAGAAGACATTGCTTTTTGTTGTTGCATTTTTGCTAACAACTCCCTTTGTTCTTTCTTTTGTTCATTGATGGATTTTACTCCGGCCATTATTGCTTTTAAATCTTCCTGAGCACTTTTAGATGCCTCCATTAAAATGAAGAAGGTTATTGCTTCAATGTCGCCGTTATTCATCTTCATAATCCTCACATAATCTGTAGCCATTTTTTTTGCTGCACTATCTGGGAAGTTTCTAATATGCATTTTCAATCCAAAAGCTTTAATTGATCTGACATGGCTGGGATTGATTTCTGACATAGCTTTTTTAAAAAATGCTTCTGCTTCGGGAGAAGGTTTGTCCTGTGCGGTAGCAAATGAAATGGCAAAAAGGAAAAGAAAACTACTTACAAGTATTGATTTCATGGTTTAAGGTTTAGGTATTTAAAGTTCTGACTTTTGGGGAACAAAAAGAATTTTTTGCAGGTCTATATTGCCACAGAGGCACAGAAACACAAAGAAGATTAAGCAATCGAATTGCTATTTACTTCAGATTCTGAATTATTGCACTTGATGTGTCGCTGAATTTTTTAAAGATGTTTGAAATGGTTGATATATACTTACTATGCCTATCCATATACATTTGTAACCTGAGAGATATCTTCTCTCCCGTTTCACTCAGAGAATCAAAATCATTTTTCAATTGAAATACCTGGGCGTCTATTGCGGCTTGTGTAACTTGTTTATTCAAACTTTTAGTTTTTATCACTTTTATAGTATCCCGGTTCACAACCTTTACATGTTCGCTTTTGTTTGAATTAATTTGCGTTAGCAATAGCTTGCTTTTTTCTGAGATATGCCTAACTGAATCGAGCAGAACCGCTGTAACTGGCTTCCGTTTATCTTCTAGTCCGGCAATAGCATCCATTATTTTACCCTTTTGTTTTTTGAGAGAATCGAGTGCAGATTGCAATTGAGCAATTTGCTTCTTTTGGTCTCCTTTGGTCAACGTAGCAGCTAATCCTATCAGAAATTCCATTTCATTTTTAGAAAACCCTTGTGATGATGTATAAACAGCAGCTTTACTTCCGATTTCATCAATTGTTAGGTTTTTTTCATTTGCTTCTTTAGCAATGTTCTTTATCCAATTCACATGTCGAACATTTATCTGCGACATTGCATTTTGATAAAATACTTCCACTTCGGGGGAAGGTTTTTCCTGCCCCAAAACAGGTGAAACTACAAGCAGGCAAATAAGGCTACTTAAAATTATCATCTTCATGGTTTAAGGTTTAGGTGTTTAAAGTTCCGACTTTTGGGGAACAAAAAGAATTTATTGCCTGTCTATTATTGCCACAGAGACACAGAGAAAGGATAAAGAAGAAAATCAGCTTATTTTAAGTTTTGAATGATCTTTTCCTGATGTTCAGTAACCTGATTCACCATTTTAGAAAGCATCAGCGTAATTTTTTGCTGATGTTGTTTTATTTCCAACATCTGATTCTCCTGCTGGCTTTTTGCTTCTGATAAAGCATTAATGCTCTCTTCAAGTTTTACTTTTGTAAGTGAGAAATTAGATGCAGAATTGTTATCTACTTTTTTCTCCGAAATTTTCCGGGATTGGACTTGGGCAGTTTGTCCTCCTTCTTTGGTAGCTTCTGTTATTTCTATTGAATTACTTTTGATGAGTAGGTTGATAGAATCCAATTGTGCATCATTAATCTGATAACTGCTATCGATGAGCATTTCCCGGGCTATTATTAAACTAGTTTTTTTATCGTTGATGGTCAGTGCTTGTTTGTTATACACACTGTATGCCTTACTCTCCAGCATAAATGCTTCTCTAAGCAATAAAACCTGTAACCCTTCAATAGCATTTTCACTTAAACCTTCATTTTTTCCATAATACCTCGCCATTACTTTAAAAGCCAGGTCATCCATTTTTTCTACAAATATTTTTTTTGCATTCTGTTTTACCCATACAACATGTTTTGCATTTATCTGGCTCATTGCTGAAGTATAAAAAGCCTCGGCCTTTGCATGAACAGTTGCGGCAGACATTTCGCTTAATTTGGCACTGCTGCTTTCACCTTTGGCTTGCTTCTCCAGCATCTTCAATATATCAGCCTCCTGTTTGGCCTTGGCTTTCGCCTCTGCATCGGCTTTTTCCTTGGCAGCCTTTTCAGCTTTCTCCTGTGCTTCTTTCTCCGCTTTTAATTGTTCCTTAGATGGCGGTTTAGGTGGTGGTGCAATTTGTGCAAAAGCAGGACCTGAAAGAGCCGCTAAAACAAATAATAGTAGTATTTTTCTTTTTAGAATCATCGATGTTTTACAATTGATTTTATTCATTACAAATCTACTAAACACAGGTGGTAGTTGCTAAAAAATAGTTTATGCCAAATACAATTGCAGACAAGTTGAAGATAAAAGCAAAGGAAACGTTGCTTACACTTAATGCTCCGGCTAATTTTAAAAAGAAACTAACCGGATTAACTGCGAATGCAAAGATTGTAACGGCAGGTAAATATCCAATACCTATCGAGTACAACCAGATACATTGGTTTGTACTCAACAAGGCGCAGCTCGAAAAAGAAATGAGCAAAGTAATGAAGCTGGTAAAACCCGAAGTAATTGTTTGGATATATTATCCAAAAGGCACATCCAAAATACAGACCGACCTTACAAGAGATAAAGGCTGGGATTGCCTGATGGCAGAAACTGATAAACTGAAATGGATCAATCTTATTTCATTTGACGACACCTGGTCTGTTTTTGGTTTCCGGCCAAAGACAGATGCTGATAAAAAGAAAGAAGCCAACCCTGTTGAAAGAGAAATTTTTAATTGGGTAAACTCAAAAACAAAAGAAGTAAGATTGCCTGATGAGTTAACATCTGCTTTAAAGAAAAATAAAAAGCTATCCGATTATTTTCACTCATTGGCCTTCTCCCATAAAAAAGAATACATTGAATGGATAGTAACAGCGAAAAAAGAAGAAACAAAAATAAAGAGAGTAGAAGGAACGATGGAGAGGTTGGAGAAAAAATGGAAGAACCCTAACAATAACTGATAAAATATCTTCACATTACATTATCCTTTCATTTATTATTTTTACAGCTAATAACTGCCATGAAAGGAAAATATTATTTATTGGTTCTAGGTTTAATTGCCTCGCTTTGTTCTTGTTCTCAAAAAGTTAGTCCGAGCTCACAAAAAATAAATCCGGCCAACCCCGATCTTTCTCCCGGCAATTTTTTATTGGATTCATTACCCGAATCGGAAATTAATATCCCCATACAAATTAACCTGAAACCGATGTACACCATGGCGGACAAAAGTGTGGATACGGTTTTTAATTCTCCAGGTTATCCCGACAAATGGATACAAGATGGCTGCGATTCTAGATTCAAATATGAATTTCGCCGTAGTCCGTTAAAGATAACTGGTGCAGGAAGTTCACTCAATATTGGTTTCACCGGCTTTTACAGAATTATTGGTTCAACAAGAGTTTGTGTGAATGGAACTGTGCTTTCACCATGGACACCAGCCTGCTCTTGTGGTTTTGGCAAAGAACCCGAACGAAGAGTGGATGTTTCTTTTTCTAACTCATTAACAGTATCTCCAGATTACAAAGTAAAATTATCGGTAAAAAGAAATGAACCAAAGCCATTGGATAAATGTGAAGTTTGTTTTTGGGGGCAAGACATTACCAAACAGGTAATAAAAGGATTGTCAGAAGAATTGGATGCCTCTAAAAAGGAAATGGAAAAAACTTATGGCTCGGTTGATTTGAAACCCTACTTCAAACAAGTGTGGGACAGGCTTAACCTGAATTATAATCTTTACAACTTAGGATGGCTACAGATCAATCCGCAAAAATTCCGCATCAATAATTTATTCATCAATAAAGATTCGCTGAATGTGTTTCTTGGCCTTACTGCAAAACCTGTTATCAGTTTTGAAAAGCCAACGGATAAAATTTCGACGATGCCAAACCTCGGTGGTTTTAGTAAACAACAGGGCTTTTCCATTTTTTTAGATGCCAAATTGAATTATGATTCGCTAGGTGGGATTATGAACAGTCAGATAAAAGGAAAAGAATTTAACTTCAAAAAAGGATTTATAAAAAAGAAATTTGTTATTGAAGATTGCAGCATTTATGGTGGCGGATTTGATAAAATGGTTATTAAAGTAGTGTTCTCCGGCACCAATGATGGTGTGGTTTATCTTACAGGGAAGCCAGTGTATGATGATGATAAAAAAGTAATTGAAATAGCAGATATTGATTTCGATATCAAGTCAAAGAATATTTTATTAGGATCTGCCGATTGGTTGTTCGATAAAAAGATAACTAAGGAAATAAGCAAGTATGCCCGTTTCGAATTGAAGGCTTATATAGACTCTGCCAAAATCAACATCAATCAGCAATTAAATCAGGAATTGATGCCGGGTATCCGTAGTGCAGGAAATATTAAAGATATAAAACTGATCAAAGTGTTTCCAATGCAAGAGTATTTAGTAATACGTAGCAACTGTACGGGAAATCTGGCAGTAAAGGTAGAGTCTATTGATTTTACTCTTTAGTCTCTTCGGTGTATTCATCCGGAAGGCTTGCCTTAAAAGAGAAATTCCGTTGGGCCACATAGCTAAATAGAATTACAATCGCTATGGTCATAATCTGTGCAAACACAGGATACACCTGAAATTTTTCTACCAGTATCTTCAGCAACAAGTAATTGATGAACAGATTGAACATGCAAACCAGAAAGTAACGGAACAATTGTACTCTTCCCTTCATAAACGAATCGCTAAACACTACATACTTCGACATAAAAAAACCTACAGGAAAAGTGACGCAAAAAGAAAGGAACAAAGCCGCAATATGCCCTTCAAAGGCATAAAAGCTAAAATGAAATGTCTTTTCAAAAAAAACATATTTGAAGCTGATAAAATAAATAATCAAACCTAGCAAGGTGTTTCCGCTACCAGCCGCCGCATAACGGAAAGTTTGAAGATTCATTAACCTGCGAAAAGGCGGGTAAAAAAAATCAATGATGGGAAGCACAAAATCCCTGGCACTATGCATATGTTTTCGCATTGAAGCAAAGGTAACGGCTAAGAGTGTAAAGGAGAAAAAGGAGTTAAAGAGCTTTGGTTTCAGGTGCTTATTTTTGTGGTAATTAAAAGAACTGAATAAGATGAGTATTGTAAATGAAATAAAAGGATTTGTTGCTACTGTTTTAAAGGATTTATATCAGTTTGATGTAGCAAAGCAGGATTTAACTATCAACAGTACCAAACCAGAATTTGAAGGTGATTATACATTAGTAATGTTCGGGTTTATTAAACAATTAAAAAAATCACCTGATCAATTGGGATCTGAAATTGGAGATGCGTTGCTAAAAGAAAACCCAGCAATTTTTACAGCACATAATACCATCAAAGGTTTTTTAAATCTAACTGTGGCTGATGCTTACTGGTTAGATTTTCTACAAAAAAATTATGCGGAAACAAAGTTTGGCTCAAGCCCCGCAAATTGCCAAAAAGTAATAGTAGAATATTCTTCTCCTAACACCAATAAACCAATTCACCTTGGTCACTTAAGAAATAATTTTCTAGGGTGGAGTGTAGCGCAAATATTAAAAGAAAGCGGTTACGAAACCATTAAAAGCTGTATTGTAAACGACAGAGGTATTCATATCTGCAAAAGCATGATAGCCTGGCAACAGTTTGCCAATGGTGCTACACCGCAATCAACAGGAACAAAAGGCGATCATTTTGTTGGCGATTACTATGTACGGTTTAATGATGAATATAAAAAACAGGTAGAAGAACTGATTGCTGGTGGAATGACAAAAGAACTGGCAGAGAAAGAAGCTCCGATTATGAAAGGCACACAGCAAATGCTGTTGGACTGGGAAAATGGAAAACCAGATGTAATAGAACTTTGGAAAAAAATGAACGGCTGGGTGTATGAAGGTTTTGATGTAACCTATAAAAGAATTGGTTCAGACTTTGCAAAAATGTATTACGAAAGTGAAACCTATATTCCGGGAAAGAAGTTTGTTGAAGAAGGATTAAAGACAGGAGTGTTTTTTAAGAAAGAAGATGGAAGCGTATGGATAGACTTAACTGAAGATGGATTAGATGAGAAATTAGTGCTAAGAAAGGATGGAACTTCTGTTTATATAACACAAGACTTAGGGCTGGCACAAGAGAAGTATGAAGACTTTAAATACGATCAGAGCATTTATGTGATAGCAGACGAACAGAATTATCACATGAAAGTGCTGAAACTAATTTTACAAAAATCCAACAAGCCTTATGCGGATGGCATCTATCACTTAAGCTACGGCATGGTAGAGTTGCCAAGCGGAAGAATGAAAAGCCGTGAAGGAACAGTAGTAGATGCAGATGATATGATTGCTGAAATGGTAAACGTTGCTAAAAACAAAACAGAAGAATTAGGAAAAGTAAAAGACTTTACCGAAGATGAATTAATAGAACTGTACGATACAATTGCTCTGGGCGCATTGAAGTTTTTCTTACTAAGAGTTGATCCTAAAAAAAGAATGATATTTAATCCCGAAGAGTCAATAGATTTTCATGGATTCACCGGGCCGTTTGTACAATACACTCATGCAAGAATAAAGTCGATACTCAGAAAGCAAGCTACGAGTAATGAGTTACGAGTTCCGAGTCCGTTGTTGAAATTAGAAAAGGAGCTAATTATTTTATTGGAGCAATATCCTACTACAATTGAACAAGCTGTTGTTGAGCATAACCCTTCTATTATCGCTATCTATATTTTTAATGTTGCCAAACTATTTAACAGTTTTTATACTGAACATTCGGTAATGAAAGCAGAGTCTGAAGAAAAGAAACAATTACGTTTACAAATTGCTGCAATGACAGCAAATGTAATTGCTTCGGGAATGAGTCTGCTGGGAATTAAAGTACCGGAGAGGATGTAGGCTAAGAGTTTAAATGAGTGAAAAGAGAAAAGGAGACAGAGATGAATTTTCGCATTCACTCGTTATCTCCTTTTCTCTTTATTTCTCTTAGCTAACTATTTTACATTCCTGGCATCGACTTCTTCTGTTTCAATCTTGCAAGTGATGGATCTTTCTGTATAGCAATATCACAAAGCTTTATTCCTTTCTCCGCATTTTCTTTACCACCTTTTTTCTGATAAGCCATTCCAATCATATATAAGGAAGAAAAGTTTTCTGTATCATATTCTAGCACTTTATCCCAATACTCAATTGCCTTGTCAAATTTTCCTTTGTAATAGTAAGCCTCAGCCACCATATTCAGGATGTTCAAGTCACTAGGTTTTCTTTTCAGAATTTCATCCAGCATGGCAACACCTTCATCAAGATTACCAATATTCAAATAAGCGATGGCAAGGTTTTCCAGATAATCATTATCTCTCTTCAACCCCTTTTCTCCTGCTTCGAGCATATACTTCAATGCATCTTTATCATTATTCATTGCATAGAAAATAAGGCTAAGCTCATAAATCCAATAACTTTCGTTTGGCTTTAATTCTATTGCTTGCTTGAAATAAGGAACAGCTAACTTGTAATTCATCATATCCGAATAGCTATGTGCAATCATGTATGGTGCATCAGCATTAGTCGGATCTTCTTTTATGGCTTCGTTCAGGTATTTGATAGCTTCACCATAATTATCATTTTCATAATGAATACGGCCAATATAATAAGCCACCTTTTCAGATGGGTCAGCTTTCTTTAACTTATTAGCATACAACAGCACATCATCTTTTTGTTTCAACTGAAAGGACAACGTAAGAATCTGTTTAAAATTAGCTGCCGTTTCATCACCCATTCTTACCAACTTCAAAAACGTTTCTCTTGCCAATGCATAACGGCGAAGGTCAAGATAGGCTTGTGCCAGTTCGGTGTTAATAGCCAAACTATTTTCATCGTAGCGGATTGCTTTTTCAAAATTTTTCAAAGACTCCAGTCTTCGGCCATTTTGTTTTTCCACTAAACCTTTTTGTAAAAAATAATCGGCACTGTCCACCTTGGGTAGTGATTCGATTGTTGCTAATGATGTCTGAGAATATGCCAATGAAGTCATCAGCATCAGACCGAGTGATAAGAGGTAACGAGTCATAGGGCTTTAATTTGGATTGGATTTAAATTGCTACTCATATGCAAGATATGTTTAGAGAAATAATAATCAAAGCTTAACCGGCTTGTATTAGCGAATATCGTTCCAAAAAAGTATTATTTCAGAACAATTCCCGACAGCGGTGGTAAATTTACTGTCAGTTTATATTTTTGTTGATTCTTATCAATTATCTGGCACCTGATTTCAGGATTGAAAACATCCCCTGTACCCCAATAAATCTTGCCGTCACTATTAAAAATTTCCCTGCTGTAAGGTTTTCCAATTACTTCAATTTCCCAATCATTCCGAACCACTGGAGTCATATTTAAAATAATCAACAAGTCGTCGCTTTCTTTTTCTCCCTTTCGTTTGTAAACGATTATTGACTCTGCTCTATGATTAAGATCAACCCATTCAAATCCAGCTTTTTTAAATTGATTAAAATGCAAGGCAGGTTCTGCTTTTAATAAACTATTTAAATCTTTGATACAATCTTTCAATAGCCGATGAGCATCAAATTGTAACAAATCCCATTGTAATTCTGATTTGTAATTCCATTCGTTGGTTTGACCAAATTCATTCCCCATAAATAATAATCTTGCACCTGGGTGTGTCCACATATAAGTATACAATAAACGAAGGTTTGCAAACTTTTGCCATTCGTCACCTGTTACTTTATAAAGCATCGGACTTTTGCCATGCACCACTTCATCATGACTTATCGGAAGCATAAAATTTTCATCATAGAAGTACATCATGCTGAATGAAAACTTATCTTGATGAAACTGCCGCATGTATGGATCCATTTTAAAATAATCCAATGTATCATGCATCCAGCCCATCATCCATTTCATACCAAAGCCTAATCCATCGTCATAAGTCGGTCTTGAAATACCTGGCCAGTCCGTTGCTTCCTCTGCAATGGTTTGCACATCGGGAAAGTCACGGTAAATAGTATTATTGAGATCTTTGATAAATTCAATGGCTTCGATGTTTCCATTTCTTCCAAATTCGTTTGGCTCCCACTCTCCTTCCTTTCTTGAATAGTCCAGCTTCAACATAGAGCTTACGGCATCCACTCGTATTCCATCAATATGAAAAAGATCAAACCAATACCTTGCACTGCTTATTAAAAAAGATTTTACTTCGCCTCGTTTATAATTGAATATATAACTGTTCCAGTCGGGATGAAATCCTTTCCGCATGTCTGCATACTCATAGGTATGTGTGCCATCAAACATAAAAAGACCATGTGCATCATATGGAAAATGCGATGGCACCCAATCTAATATCACTCCAATATCTTCCTGGTGAAAAGCTTCTATCAGCCGCATTAAACCTTGCGGATCGCCAAACCTTGAAGTGGCTGCAAAAAAACCTGTGCATTGATAGCCCCAACTTCCATCAAACGGGTGCTCCATTACCGGCATAAACTCTACATGTGTAAATCCTAATTCTTTAACGTAAGGAACCAATTGTTCTGTTAATTGATCGTAAGTGTTATAACTTTCTTCATCATTTTTATCAGGTCGTTGCCAGCTTGCCAAATGCACTTCATAAACACTCCAAGGTGCATCAAGAGAATTATTCCTTTTCCTTTTCTTCATCCACTCACTGTCCTTCCAATCATAATACATATCCCAAGTAATGCTTGCAGTTTGTGGTCGTTTTTCCCAAAAATTAGCAAATGGATCACCTTTATCAATTTTACTTTTGCCATAACCAATGATATGATATTTGTACGCTTCGCCTAATTTGAAATGAGGAATGAATCCTTCCCAGATACCACTTTTATCCCAACGGGGAAATAATTCAAACTCATGATTTTTCCAATCGTTAAAATTCCCTTTTACAGATACCGAAGTTGCATTGGGAGCCCACACACAGAAATACATTCCCCACACATCATTTACCTGAATAGAATGAGATCCAAATTTTTTATACAGCTGATAATTATTTCCATTTTGATAATTGGTTACATCTTCATCCGTCAGCAATGAATAATTCCAAACGGGCTTGGAAGTGTCGACAAAATTTGATTCTTCGAATTTTCCAGACACTTCTGCAGGCTTATGTACCAAATCGCTTATGGATTTTTTGTTTTTTTGACTCATACTCCGATAGAAAAAGCTTTAACTTAAAATTACATGAATGGTGACACATCGATGATTTTTTTAGAATAGTTTAGCGTTGCTTATCATTAAACCAAACCAATTTCACTCAGCCATGAGAAAAAAGCTAATATTTCTAGTGCTGATTTTGTTATGCACAGTACATTTTGCTAATTCCCAAACATCCTCTCTTAAAGGTAGTGTTACTGATTCAGTAGAAAAAAAGTATCCTGAAAATGCTGTCATAGCTCTACTACGGCAAACCGATTCAGTACTCGTAAAGTTTACCCGTGCTGACAAAGATGGAGCTTTCTCTATTGCTGATTTACAGCAAGGAAATTATATTTTAATGATTACTCACCCTTATATGGGGGATTTTTTTGATATAGTTACACTGAATAGCAATGAAAATAAAAGCTTAGGAAAGTTGTATATGACACCTAAAAGCAAGTTACTGGCGGAAGTGCTTATTAGAACTGGAAGTCCCATTCGTATAAAAGGAGACACCACAATATATACAGCAGATAGTTTTAAAGTAAGAGCTGGCGCCAATGTGGAAGAGCTTTTACGGCGTTTGCCAGGCATACAAGTAGATAAAGATGGGAATATAACTGCCATGGGTGAAAGAGTGAAAAAAGTATTAGTGGACGGAGAAGAATTTTTTGGAAGCGACCCCGGTATAGCCACAAAAAATTTAAGGGCCGATGCCGTGAAGGAAGTAGAAGTGTTTGACAAAAAAAGTGATCAGGCAGAATTTACAGGGATAGATGATGGTGTAAAAGATAAAACCATCAACCTTAAAATGAAAAAGAAAGAAGGATATTTTGGTAAAGTTGAATTAGGTGGTGGTTTAAAAGACAAATATAATAATGCCATAATGCTAAATTCATTTAAAGCCAAACGAAAATTGGCAGGCTATGGCATTATGAGTAATACTGGACAAACTAATCTTGACTGGCGGGATGCACAGAATTATGGTAGTGGAGCAGATAATATGACATCTGGTATGACGGAAGACGGGGGTATGTACATAAGTATGGAAGGCGATGCAGATGAAAATTATTATGGTGGTGCAAAAGGGATTCCTCAAAACTGGAATGGCGGCTTGCATTATAGCGATAAGTTTGGTAAAGATCAGAAACAAAGCTTTAATTCCGGTTATAAATACAGCAAGATAAATGCTCCGGCAGAAAATAATGTTTTCTCTAAAATATTTCTACCAGATAGTAGTTGGAATAGTAATAGCAACAGCAGTAGTTTTAATTCAAATGTAAAACATGCACTAAACTTGACGCTGGACTTTAATATTGATTCAGCCAACTCGCTAAAGTGGACAACCAGAGGGAACAAAAAAAACACAATAACAAGTAGTGATTATTTCTCTCAGGATATTACTGAAAATGGAGATAGTATTAATAATAGTCGCAGAAACAGTACAAACAATGGAAATAATAATGCTATAAATTCTACTTTACTCTGGAGACATAAATTTAAAAAACTTTCCAGAACCTTGTCCATCAATAATGATTTTAGCTGGAGTAATTCTTTGAATGACGGCTACCTCTACTCATTAAATAAGTTTTATGCGAATGGCTTGCTAAACAATATTGATACGATTGACCAGCAAAATATCCGCAACAGCGAAGCAAAAGGCATCAATACAAAAATTGCCTATACTGAGCCTCTTGCTAAAGATTTTTACCTTGAACTAAGCCACTCCATTGCTTACAACAGTAACACTACAGAAAGGCTTACTAATACTAAAACCAATAATGGCAAGTATGAGAACCAGGTAGACTCTCTTAGTAATTCATTTGTCTTTAACCGTCTTGTGAACACTCCAGGGTTAAACTTCCGGATGAATAAGAAAAAATATAATTATTCATTTGGAGCATCTGTTGGATTCAGCAATTTTATCCAAAAAAATATAACTGATGCCACACAGACCAAATATAAATTCACCAATTTCTTTCCACGGGCATCCTATAATTACAAAATTAAACCCAGTGAAAATATCAGGGTTAATTACAATGGGTCATCAAATGCCCCATCACTTGAACAATTGCAGCCTATCCGTGTAAATACAGACCCTTTAAATATTTACAATGGCAACCCTGATTTAAAACAATCATTCAGGCATTCATTTGGCATTGGCTACAACTCTTATAACGTATTAAAAGAAAGAAACATCTGGATAAACTTAAATATGAACATAACAGAAAATGCATTTGTACAATCAAGTAACATTGATAATGAGGGCAAAAGAACTTACCAGACTGTTAATGCAAACGGCGTTTATGATTTAAGCTTTTACGGTGATTACGGATTCAAACTAAAAAATAAATTGCGATTAGGATTTGAGCCTAGAGCAGGGATAAACCGTAACATTGACTTTATCAACAATATAAAAAATATTACTACCAACAAAAGCCTGGGAGTTAGTATGAATATCAGTAAATCCGTTCAAGATAAATTTGAATTTAATATCAGCCCAAGATTTAGTTGGAACCGATCAAAGGCGACAGTCAATGCTGCTGCCAATGCAGATTTCTGGCAATTAGACGGCTGGGCACAGGCAAAAGTTTTTCTACCTAAAAAAATTGAAATCGCCACTGATGCAAATACTCAGATCAGACAGAAAGACCCACGATTTCCGCAGAATAACAACTACACTCAATGGAATGCAACAATTATAAAACGGTTCTTTAAAGAAAACGATTTTGAGTTAAAATTTGGAGTATATGATATTCTTAATCAAAACCGTGGATACCAGCGAAACTTCAACAGTTATAGTTTTACCGAATCTTATTATACAACATTAAAAAGATTCTGGCTGCTTACTGCCACCTGGAACATTTCTAAAAATGGTAAACCATCTACTGGCTTTTAAATAAGGTACAATGAAAAAAAACATGCTGATACTTTTTCTCTTCTTCTGTATAAATGCAAATAGCCAATTGTATATCAATGATGGCAGTATCGAATTTGAAATGCGAATTAATAATTATAAAACCTTTGGAGATGGGATATGGGGCGAAATGTTCAAAGACAAATACCCGCAATTTTCTACTAACTATTTCAACTATACCTTTAAAGACAATAAAGCAGTTTATAAATTTTCTCATCGTGATGAAAAAAGCAAGCTGCCTTGGAATAATAACAACTACGAAGACGACAATATATGGTACAGTGATTATGCGAATGGCACATTTACAAATCAGAAATTTGTGTTTGACGACACCTATCTGCTCAGCGACTCACTAATGAAAATAGACTGGAAATTAGTGCCAAATGAAACAAGAGATATTGCAGGATTTAATTGCCGCAAAGCAGTCGGTATTCTCTTCGATAGTGTTTATGTATTTGCTTTCTATACTGACGAAATTACCATTATCGGAGGTCCAATGGGGATTAACGGACTGCCCGGTATGATTTTAGGAATTACTATTCCTAGAATGTACAGCAGTTGGATTGCAACTAAGCTACAAGTAAATGGAGTAAATACAAACATCATTATTCCTCCACAAAAGGGTAAAAAGAAAAAAGCTACAGATTTACAGCAGACAGTAAAAAAGGCAACTAGTGACTGGGGTAGCTGGGGACAGCAATCCGTCTGGAATATCTTTTTATGATTCACTAAACTGTTATACTAAATAACAAAACCATTAGGAATAATAGCACCTTTCTTTACCACTACAATGCCTTCTTTTACTGTATAAAGTGCATGATCCACATTCTCTAATTGGCTGCCTCCATTTATCCTAACATCATTACCTATTCTTACATTCTTAT
>Ga0209476_10000152_pt1 | contig 46767 bp, 34 predicted proteins | sample KloWWTrecipitate_FD_187179 | JGI IMG/M metagenome (GOLD analysis project Ga0209476, IMG submission 187179) | Active sludge microbial communities from Klosterneuburg, Austria, studying microevolution and ecology of nitrifiers - Klosterneuburg... | ecosystem: Engineered > WWTP > Aerobic digester... | reverse complement strand
ACTCGCCCGTGATCAGAGAGATAGGGCGGGCTGTCGGCTGGTCTGCTCCCTCGGGTGCGTCAAATAGCTCTTCGTACTCGTAAGTCCACGGCTCGTAATAATCATCGAGCTTGGGCAAGTCCGGATTATGAAATATGTTTAAGAGCCGCGAGCTCTTTCCGCCCATTTTCAGATCCGGTGCACCGTCCTTTTTCTTCCAACCGCCGTTATATTTTTCCTGATCTTCCCACGCGGTCGGATAGCCGGTACCGGGCTTGGTTTCGACATTATTCCACCACATATACTCGGCACCTTTACGGTCGGTCCAGACATTCTTACAGGCAACTGAACAAGTGTGGCAGCCAATGCACTTATCTAAGTGAAAGACCATCGAAGTTTGTAATCTGACGTCCATAACAATTTCCCCCTTTCTCTAGTAAGTGACCTTGTCCAATTTTCTGACCATAATAAAAGTGTCGCGATTCACGCCGGTCGGCCCCCAATAATTAAAGTGGAAAGTGTATTGACCGTAGCCGCCCATCATCAGGACGGGCTTTAGACGAATGCGGGTCAAGCTGTTGTGTCCACCAGCTCTCTTGTTTCCGCGAAGCGGCGATTTCGGGATGTCCAGAGTTCGTTCAGGTGCGTGATATTGAATGCAAACACCTTTAGGAATTCGGTGAGAGACGATCGCACGTGTACAAACCACGCCGTTGTCGTTATATGCCTCGACCCAATCGTTGTCATTGATCCCGAGATCAACGGCATCCTCGTTGTTCAACCAGAGCGGTTCGCAACCTCTCGAGAGTGTCATCATCCGGTGATTGTCCGAATAGGTCGAGTGGATGTGCCACTTGCCGTGCGGCGTCAGATAATTCAAAGCCTTGACCCTGCCGTCGGTCGGGCTATTCTTGAGATCGCCAAAAACTGCCGGAAGCGGCGAAGGTTTGTACGTCGGTAGATTCTCACCAAACGCTATGTAGCCTTCCTGATCTTGGTAGAAATGCTGTCGGCCCGTCAGTGTTCTCCACGGTACGAGTTTTTCGTAGTTATAGGTAAACGGGGCGTACGCCCGGCCATCGGTGACCAACCCTGACCAGACAGGGCTGTTAATAACGCGGCGGGGTTGAGCCTGCAGGTCTTTGTACGTGGCTCGCGAACTGCGGCTCTTTTCCGCTAGATCTGCGAGAGGACGGCCGACCTTTGTCTCAATGTATTTGTAGCCGCGATACGCCAATTCACCATTCGTTTCGGGTGCAAATTGGAGAATTATATTTGCCGCATCTTCGGCACGTTTCAATGACGGGTATGTGTTGCCGCCCCATTCTTCGACCGGGGTCCGGCAGGATGTCACTGCATCGTCGTAGATGTCCTCGACGTCATACTTGACACCGTGTGCCCCCAACCCCTTTCGTGCAAGCGGTCCGAAAGAGATGAACCGATTATAAAGATTCACATAATCGCGCTCGACGAATTTGATGTGTGGCATCGTTTTACCGGGAATCGCCTCGCATTCGCCCTTCGCCCAGTCCTTGATATGCGGCTGTGCAATTTCATCCGGACAATCGTGCTGCAGCGGCACCATCACCATATCTGCTACCGGATTCGGGAGGTGCTCTTGCGACAATTCGCTGACCTTTTTGGCCAAACCGCGAAAGATCTCCCAGTCGCTTCGTGATTCCCAAGCTGGCGGGACCGCCTCCGAAAGCGGATGGATAAACGAGTGCATATCCGTCGAGTTCATATCCGCTTTTTCGTACCACGTCGCAGCCGGCAAAACGATGTCCGAATAGAGAGCGGATGTGTCCATCCGGAAATTTAGGTCAATGACCAGATCCATCTTGCCTTCGGCTGCAGGAACTGAAACATTTATGTCCTTTACCGAGCCCTCAGCACACTGGTCAGCAACGTCGTTGTGATGTGTTCCGAGATAGTACTTAAGGAAATATTCGTGTCCCTTGGCACTGGCCATAAGTGCGTTGCCGCGCCAGATGAACCACACTCTCGGGAAATTTTCGGGCTTGCTCGGATTTTCAACAGAAAATTGCAGTTTCCTGTCTTTCAGTTGATCGACCACATATTTTGAGATCTGCTCATCAGATGTGGCACCGGCCGCCTTTGCCTCGTCCAGAATTTGATGATTTGGTTTCTCAAATTGTGGATAGAACGGTAGCCAGCCGTTTCGCACGGCCTGCACTTGCGTATCCGCGGTATGCCCCTTGGCAATGTCCGCCGTAGCCCCAACTGCAGTATTTTCCGGGATCGGAGCATAGACTGAGCTCTCTCGCTCATATCGCCATTGCTCACTGTTTATGTAATGCCAGGATGGCGCATTTTGCAGGCGCGAAGCCGAGATCCAGTCTTTGGCAAAAGCCAGATTTGACCACGGGGCGACCGGAGCGAGTTTCTCCTGTCCGACATAGTGATTCAATCCGCCGCCATTTTTGCCAACACAACCCGTCAACATCAGGGCGGTGATCGCGGAGCGGTACATTAAATTGTTGTGATACCAGTGGTTGATGCCCGCACCGATGATCACCATACATTTACCCTCGGTCTTTTCGGCGGTGACACACCACTCGCGGGCAAATTTAATAACCGTCTTACGGTCAATACCGGTAAACTTCTCCTGCCAAGCCGGAGTGTATGCGCGGCTTTCATCGTCGTAATCCGCCGGATATTCGCCGCTAAGGCCGCGATCGACGCCGAATTGGGCCATCATCAGGTCATAGACGGTGGCAACAATGACCGGGCCATCTTCTGTTTCGATCGTCCGGGTCGGAACGCCGCGCTTTGCAACGGTCCCTTCGCCAAACTCTCTAGTTACGACCTCAACATTGTTTTTGTCGCCATCGATCAGCGTCAATTTCGGCAAGATGTCCGAATCGTCAGACGGGTCTTTGAATTCAAGATTCCACTTGCCCTGCTGTTCCCCCCAACGATGTCCGACGGTGCCGCTCGGCATTTTCGGCGAATCCGAAAGTTCATCCCAGATCAGGAATTTCCATTCGCCGTTCTCTTCGTCTTTGTAATTGGATAACTTGTTTGCCCTGAGCAACCGGCCGGCTTCGTAGCCGCCTTCAGTTTTTACTAACTCGACGAGGAACGGTGAATCTGTATATTGCTTTCCATAATCGATGAAGTATGGCGTCTGCTTGTCGTGGTGAAATTCTTTCAGGATAACGTGATTGACCGCCTGCCAAAACGCTCCGTCTTGTCCGGCGAGAACCGGAACCCATTGGTCAGCGTACTTAGCAACCTGATTAAAGTCTGGTGCAAAGACAACCATTTTGGTCCCGTTATGTCTGGACTCAGCGGCAAAATGGCAATCGGGCGTGCGGGTCATATTGAGGTTGGAACCCATCACTGCCAGAAACTTTGAGTTATACCAGTCGGCACTTTCGCAAACGTCCGTTTGCTCACCCCAAACTTCGGGCGATGCGGGCGGCAGATCCGAGTACCAATCGTAAAAGCTCAGATTGACGGCGCCCATTAGCTGCAGAAAACGTGAGCCGGCGGCGTAGGACAAAAACGACATTGCCGGAATCGGCGAAAATCCTGTGATGCGATCGGGACCGAATTTTTTGATCGTATATATACACGATGCAGCGATGATCTCCTGAACCTCGTCCCAACTTGCTCGGCGGAAACCACCTTTGCCCCTCGCCCGCTGGAATCGTGCCCGTGATTCGGGGTTCTCCATTATCGATTCCCAGGCTTTTATCGGGTCAGCGTGCTTTTCACGTGCCGCTCTCCAGAGGTCTTGCAAAGCTCCGCGCAGATATGGATATTTCACCCGGATCGGGCTGTACAGATACCACGAATATGAGATACCGCGTTGGCAACCACGTGGCTCATAGGGCGGAAGACCTTCCTCTAAGAGCGGATAATCCAGAGCCTGCATTTCCCAGGTAACGATGCCCTGTTTAACGTAGATATTCCAACTGCATCCGCCCGTACAGTTCACGCCGTGGGTGCTGCGGACTACCTTGTCGTGCTGCCAGCGATTACGGTAAAATTCTTCCCAGCCACGTGTCTTGGGGCTGATCATATCCTTTATCCAACTCATATTTTTGACCTCCGCACAATTTCTTCTCGGACAGCTCGATGGCGTTTGCGCCAGTAGAAATTCAAACCGACTAGCGACAGTATTGAGAACCCAAAACCTAAGGCCAGGAATTTAGCATCGATGGTTTCTGACGGGGCCGTTGCCACGACAGGGGCATTTGGATTTTCTAGTTTTGAATTCTGTAGGTAAGCAAAAAGCTGAACGATCTCTTCGTCCGTCAACTTGTGATCGCGAAACATTTCCGTCATCGTCGGAAAATTTGGATTCTGCAAAATTAGGATCAGTTCCGGATCACGGTATTTAATATTCGCGGCCGTTAAATTTGGCCCCAGAGTTCCGCCGCCGAGCCAACCAACATTCGTCACCGTGTGGCACGAATCGCACGAAACACCGCCGTTCTCAAATCTCTTTCGCCCGGTAAAATACTCCCAGCCGCCTTCTACATCACCTGGCTGTATCGCTCTTGCGAGTTTTGCTCCGGCCGGGACGAACATCTCGTTTTTTGCTGTAAGACTTCTAATTAGCTCGATCAACGAGGTAAATTCATCCGCCGAAAGCGTCTGGTCAGGCATGATCGTCGGTGCGAACTTTTTGAACAGATCCGCCGCGGCAGGATCTTTCTTGGCCATCGCCGTCGGCGATTTAATATATTCTTCAAGCCACTCCTTGGTCCGGAGTTCCGTTACACCCTTCAGGTCAGGGCCTTGCTTGTCGCCGCCGCCGATGCTGTGGCAGCTGTAACATTTTGATTCAAACAATTTTGCGCCGGCATCCTGAGCCATAACATCCAGGCTTGGGATCAAAAGCAACAGCAACAATGCTATGAAAGCTTGTGCGACCGAAACCCCCGCTATTGATATTGTCTGCCTTATTCTTGACATTTTTCTCACCTTCTTTTTTTCGTTCTCGGGCCAACCGTCAAGCCCTCGGTCGAGTGGCACGTTAGTAACTGGTTAATCTCACAACTTCAGTCAACAATGTCCGCAATCGTTTTAGTTCTGAGCAAATTGACAAAATTTTCTCTCAGCGGCATCCACGAATTGTGAAGGGTACAAGGACATTTGTTGTCACAATGGTTTAGGCCGAGAATGCACTGGTCAAAATCTATCAACGGATCCAAGATCTGATAAACATCCCAAAGTGTGATCGAATCGGCCGGTATTGCTAGTTCATAACCGCCGTGAATCCCTTTCACAGAGCGTAAAAGTTGATGCTTTCGTAAATCGCCAAGGAGTTTTCCGAGATACGCCGACGGAATTCCTTCTTTTTCTGCGATCTCCTGTAAACCACACAAGTCATTTGGGGAGTTCTTGGCTAAATACGCCAAGGCTCTGATCCCGTAACCGGTAGTTTTTGAGAAAAGCATATTCTGTCAACCGATAAAATTACCTTCTTATCTACTTATTTATAATTGCGATTTGTGCTAGGCTGAACAATGATTAGAACGCATCATTTCTTTGATTGAATTGTTTATAAAATGCGGAAGCGTGAGATAAAAGCAATTGTCGAAAGCACTGCAGATCCTGCATTTGCGGTCAACGGGATGCACAACATCGAATTCTGGAATTCGGCGGCGGAAAGTTTTTTTGGTCTTCAATCAGACAAGGCTGTTGGGCGGAGTTGTAGTACGATCATCGCCGGATATGATGAGTGCGGCAAGTTTTGTTCGCACGACTGTCCGATCCTAGAGGCCACGGCCGATCAACGAACAGTTCGTAACTTTGATCTGCGTTTGAACACAGATCAAGGTAAGCGATGGTGCAATATTTCGATATTGGCTGTTTACGAGGAGAATGCGGTTTCGCCGTACACCATACACATAGTTCGCCCTGTCGATCTAAGAAAACGTATGGAAGTACTGCTCCGAGATTTTGTGGTAAATGAAACGAGTTTGCCGGCAGAACAGGCCAAGCAGTTAACTTCCACCAAACGGGCCCCCACAAGTGAAACTCGTCTGAGTGAACGCGAATGTGAGGTTCTGCGCCACCTCGCAAGAGGAACAACGACGATAGATATTGCAAAGCAGTTATTCATCAGCCGAACCACTGTAAATAATCACGTCCAGCATGTCCTGAAAAAGCTTAACGCCCGCACCCGCCTCGAGGCCATTCGACGCGCTGAAAACGCCGGACTGATCTGAGCAACTACCGGAGTATCAGTCATATACACTGATGTATTAGGGGCGAAACCAAATAAAGCGTAAAGATTCAATTCAGTTTGTCGAACACACTTCGTCCGGCGTGATTGACGTTGGCGTCACTTGTCGTCGCTGATACATTTCCCTGCCGACTGCCAACAATTCCTCACGAGACAATATTTGTGCCGCCGATGGGAATACAAATTCGTTTTCCATCTGGATATGCGGGCGATAGATATCGTAGAGACTCTCGCTAAGGTCACAAAAGAGTTCAAGTTTGTTCATTCCCAGATTTTCGTCCGTCGCGAAACCTAAGAGCATCTTGGCTAAGGAATTTTCAATGTTTGCTGCTCTTTTGTGCTGCATCTCTAACTGACCGATGACCTCGAAAACATCTGAAACAACGGTATCGCTGTATTCACGCATCCTCGGAAAAAGCGATTGATCCTCGTCCATCGCGTGTGTAACGCCGACAGTGGCAAACTCCGTGAGTGCCGCATCGATCGTCGCAAAAACGTCTTTCAGGTCGCTTTCGTCGATCGTGCGTAAACTTTCACTTGCTCTGCGAAGCGTCTCTAGATTTGTTGCAATGCTTGAATGACATATAAACAAAACGTCGAGCGGTTTGGCGAAATCAACTTTAAGCGGAACAGGCATTAGCGGCTTTGACATAATGATCCTTAATTCTATTTTATTAATTTTCTACTCCATTTCTCGTTATTCTGCCATTATTAGTGCAACAAGCGAAAGGTTTCCGGTCAGAACAAGAAGAAAAACTTTTCGATCTGAGGCAAAACGATAAATGGGTCATTTTGAACTTCCCAAGGAACGATCGCCGCATTCGATCATAAATGAGAATTAATTAACGAAATATGATTCAAATCATAGTTATTGCGACTCAGTAGTTATATAGTTATATAGCAAGTCCACTTTTAAGGAGAAAAAGGTATGAAAACAATTAAATTGATTTCACTAATTGCAGGCCTCTTGGTATGTGTGGTCTTTCTGGCAACAAATAACGCCGCCGCTCAAGATGGATCTAAAGTCGTAAATTCGGTTCCGGCTAAGAACGAGAGCAAGTCGGCAGTTAAGGCCAATGGGGCCAACGAAGCTGAGAAAGTGTTAAACATAAAGAGCGGGCTGAAATTCAACAGCGAAAAGCCCGCGATCCTATCCGTCATCAGTTCGGAAAAGCTGAACTTAAAAGCCGTCGGACTCAAACAAGGACAGGTTATGTCAAAACATAAAGCCGGCTTGAGAACCACCCTCATCGTTCTGGAAGGAAAAATTGAGTTTTCAATTGGCAACGAAAAGTTCGTCTTAAACAAACTGGCCGCCTACGAGATCCCTGTAAATGTTGAACACGAGATCCGGGCTATTGAACAAAGTATTTTTTCTTTAACGCAAGAGAAGTAAGATAGAGCAGTAGGAGATCGAGCGATGCAAAAGCACACAACGGGCAAAATCAATATCGGCGTTGGTTTGATCGTGATGGCTGGCTTTATGCTTTACGGTTTTTATCTGATCTACGCCCGGGATCTCGCTCCGGACAAGGAAGGGTGGATTGCAATCTACGCGGTTCATCCACATTTCGAAGCACGCCTCGCCCACGTTCACGGAAATCTTTTCGCATTTCTGAACGTCCTTTTCGGTTATCTGATAATGACTCTGCCCATCGGAAAGACTGCAGCAAAATGGGTTTCTTACCTTGCTCTAGCGGGTTTGCTGATGCCGATCGGAATCCTATCTGAAATATATTTAGGACTGCCGCCGATTTTGGTTGTTCTTGGAGCGAGCTCAATTGTTGCGGCAACGCTCATCTTAGGCATTGCTGTAATTCGTTTGCAAACTGATACTGCACGGATATCTGAGATCGAATAGTCAATTTTGGGATTACCAGGAGATTGTATACCGTATGAAATCGCAAAAAGCACAAAACTATGGTTATTGTCGTGAAGTAGAAACTCCGTTTGAAGAAACCTTAACGCGAATCCGCGAAACCCTTCAAAAAGAGGGCTTTGGTGTGTTGACCGAGATCGATATGAAGGAGAAGCTTAAGGATAAGCTCGATATTGAATTCCGGAAATATGTAATTTTAGGGGCGTGCAATCCGCGACTGGCTCATACGGCCTTGCAGGAGGATCTACAGATCGGCTTGCTCCTCCCGTGTAACATCATTGTTTATGAGTCAGGAAATGGCTCAGTGGTCGCGGCGATCGATGCCAAGAAAATGCTTGCGGTCGCCGAGAATCCGCAACTTGCCAGCACCGCCGAAACCGTTAATGAGAAGTTGCGCTCGGCAATAGACGACCTTTGAAGTAGTTTTGAATCTTAAGAATAGTAAGGAAGTAAACTATTGGACACGATTGACCACTTCCATTTTGGCTTTCTTGAGTTCTAAATTGCCGGACGATATTTCGATAAGCAATTTTGATCAGAACTCCTCAATATGCAGAGTGTAATGGTGGAAAGGGTAAGAAATAAATAGGCACGATCAACTAATCAACCGGTCAAGAGAAAAGCCGGATCGAGCACAAAAATAATGTTATGAGTGACCCCGAAAGTAAACTCGATAAGACTGAATCGAATGAAGATCTGAAAAATCAACTGCCTAGATCAAGAAAAAAGGGGTTCCGGATCGTTGCGGTATTGTTGCTGCTCGGACTGGTCGGTGTTTCGATCTGGTATTTCATCCTGCGTCACCCCCCGATCCCGTCAAATCTGATTGAAGTCAGTGGACGTATCGAAACCGACGATGCGAGGGTCTCGTCAAAAACATCCGGAAGAATTCGAGAAATAAATGTTAGCGAAGGTAGTTCGGTTAAGGCTGGACAGGTCATTGCCGTTCTTGATGATGCGCAACTCGTAGCGCGCGAAGAACAGGCTCAAGCGATCGTCGATCAATCCGAAACGCGGATAACCAGAGCTAGACAACAAATAGCGATTCTTGAAGAACAACTCAGACAATCGCAAATCGGTGTAGATCAAGCGAAACTCGATTCGCAAGGGCGCGTTAATCAGGCCGAAGCCCAGATCTCACAAGCCAATTCACAAATTGCGCAGGCGGAGGCCCAACTCGCTCAAGCCGAAGTAAACTTAAAGCAAGCGAAATATGACGAAGAAAAATCACTGAGGCTCTACAAAACCGGTGACGTGCCGGAAAAACAAGCCATACAAGCTCAGACTAACGCGGAAGCTCACGCGAAAGTAGTTCAGGCACAACGCAAACAGGTTGAGTCAGCCCGCGCAGGCTTGAAAGCCGCACAGGGAACGTTGACAGTCGCACGCGCCAATCTTGCAAATCCAAGCCTTCGGGCATCGCAGTCAGCTGCCATACTCAAGCAGATAAATCAGGCGCAGAGTGATATTGATGCTGCACAGGCGGATTCGGAAAGAGCCCGTGCTCAACTGCGAGAGGCTCAGGCAAACCGAGCTGATCTAAATATAATCGCCCCGTTTGATGGCACGGTCGCAACACGCTCGGCAGAACCGGGCGAGGTCGTTGCTCCCGGGGCAGCGATCGTAACCTTGATCAACCCCAATTTGATCTATTTAAGGGCATTCGTACCCGAAGGTAAGATCGGACTAGTTAAAATTGGGCAAGCCGTTCGCGTCTATCTCGATTCGAATCCAAATCAGCCGCTCGAAGCGGAGGTTACGATGATCGATATGGAGGCCGCCTTCACGCCGGAAAACACGTATTTTCGTGATGAACGAGTTAAGCAAGTCGTGGGTGTCAAATTGTCCTTGAAAAACCCAGGTGGCTTTGCGAAACCCGGGATGCCCGCCGACGGAGTAATTTTGATCCAAGGTGAATGGTCAGACAATATTCGATATGGGCAATAAGGATCTAGAAAATACCAATTTAGACCATCAAGACCTAAATAGAAATAACGCTAAGGCACTCGAAAAGGTGATTGTCGTTAAAGGTTTACAGAAAACTTACGGAAAGTTACAAGCTGTTAGAGGCATCGATCTAGAAATAGCGCAGGGGGAAATATTTGGACTTATCGGGCCGGACGGAGCAGGCAAAACTTCCGTCTTTCAGGTCTTAGGCGGCGTGATGCCGGAGACCGGCGGTGACGTCTCGATTTTCGGTAAAACGGCGCGTGACGCGCGTTCGTTCGTTGGCTATCTGACCCAGGTTTTCAGTCTTTATCAGGATCTGACCGTTGCCGAAAATCTGCGCTATATCGGTGAATTGCGATTGCTTTCTAAAACAGAAATCGAAGAGCGCGGAATGCGGTACTTAAAACTTTTCGACATGGAGCGTTTTACGGATCGCCTCGCGGGACGTTTGAGCGGAGGAATGAAGCAAAAGCTCGCACTGGCGTGTGCTTTGATCGCGGAGCCAAAAGTACTTCTCCTTGACGAACCGACAACCGGTGTCGATCCGGTCTCACGCCGGGAGTTTTGGGATACTTTGGCAGATCTATCGAGCAAGGGAATGACCATCGTTGTCGCTACGCCATACTTAGACGAGGCCGAACGATGTTCGCGCGTCGCGCTGATGTTCGACGGCAAGATCGTTGAGACGGGGGCACCAAAGCAACTTAGAGAAAGTTTGGGTATGAGCCGACTGGAACTAAGAACGGCTGACTTGAACGAAACCGAAAGGCTTCTAAGTGAGGCAAACGAAATCGAGGATATTCAGCGCTTTGGCGATCGTCTCGATCTGATGGTTGCAGATCCGGACAAAGGTAAAAATGCCGTTCAAGTGATCTTAGAAAACGCCGGGATGAAAATTAGCGACATACGTACGCGAGAACCAACTTTAGAAAACACTTTTGTTGCGATATTGCGGGACTTGGAAGGCGATCTCAAGGTGCCGCCATTTCCCTTGCGGCGCGAGTTTCGAAAACATCCGCCGGATGCGGTTGCCATCGGGGCGGAAAATGTAAGTAAGGTGTTTGGTGACTTCGTCGCCGTCAAAGATGTCAATTTGAATATCAAATACGGCGAAATTTACGGACTGTTGGGAGCGAACGGCGCGGGCAAAACAACGACGATAAAAATGCTCTGCGGACTGCTCGAGCCGACAGGCGGTATAGTCGAACTCGCCGGGAAACGCGAGCAAGCCCGCTCGCCCGAGGTACGTAAACGAGTCGGCTATATGTCGCAAAAGTTTTCGCTTTATGACGATCTCACGATTGCCGAAAATCTGGAATTTTTTGCCGGAGTCTATGGCGTGCCGCGCGAAGAACGAGAAGAAAAGAAACGATGGGTGTTGGAATTTTCCGGATTAGAAGGTCGTGCCAAAATGATGACCGGAGATCTGCCGGGCGGTTGGAAACAACGTGTTGCCTTTGGCTCGGCGATAATGCACGAGCCTTCAGTTTTGTTTCTGGACGAGCCGACTTCCGGTGTTGACCCGTTGGCTAGACGGTCGTTTTGGAAAATGATCAACGAACTTGCAGATAGAAAAGTGGCGATTCTGGTAACAACGCATTATCTCGAAGAAGCCGAGCAATGCAACAATCTGGGTTTTATGGTTGCCGGCGAAGTTGTTGCGGAAGGAACGCCTACGGGTATCAAGGCAGAGCAAAGCGGACATCTGATCGAACTGATTACCGACAAACCGCAACACGCATCAAATTTTCTAAAGGGGAAAATGGATCGTTGGCGCGTTTCACTATTTGGTGACCGTCTGCACGTCATTACCGAAGAAGATGTACAAACCGGTATCAAAAATTTGAAAGAGAGCCTGGAAGATGTAGGAATTATGGTGCTTAGAGCTGCAGAAGAAACATTTTCGCTCGAAGACGTATTTATTTCAATTGTCGAAAAACAGCGTCAAAATTAGTCAGAGAGTAGAACGCATTTTAGACCGAGTATTGAGTTGTGAAACGGATATTTGCCCAAGCCAGAAAAGAATTAACACAGGTTTTGCGGGACCGCTTGACGCTCGCATTGGCACTCGTACTGCCTCTAGCGTTACTGGCGTTAATGGGGTACGCAATTTCGCTGTCGGTTACGGATCTACCGATCGTGGTTCAGGATTTCGATAACTCGCCTTCATCGCGCCGTTACATTGCCGCTTTTCGCTCCTCATTGACGTTTCGGATCGTCGAATTGCCGATTGGTGAGAAACCCGAACGAGCGTTGCTAGACAATAGCGCCCGAGCAGCGATCATTATTCCGGAACATTTCGAGAGCGATCTGGAACGGGGATTAGCAACTGAAGTGCAGATCTTGATCGACGCGAGCGATGCCAATACCGCAAACGTGATGCGGGGTAGTGCAACCGCGGTTACTCAAGTGTTTTCAAGCAAGTTAACAACTGCGTCCGTGCCGATGCCGATCAAAGCCGAAGTGCGCTTATGGTTTAATCCCGGGAGAGAATCAGATAAATATATCGCACCGAGTATGCTGGTCGTCGGCCTCGCACTTTTTCCGCCGCTACTTGCGGCCTTAGCGATGTCGCGCGAGGGCGAACAGAAAACCATTTTGCAGGTCTATGTCTCAAGTATAACTGCGCGGGAATATATCCTCGGGAAAATTTTAGCGTATATGGCGATCGCGCTCGTGGAATGGTTTCTGTGCATACTGTTGGTCTACTTCTTGTTTGATCTGACGATAAAGGGTGATCCGACACCACTTTTGGTATGTACAATTATCTATCTTTTTACTAATGTTTGCTTCGGCACTCTGATCGGTGTGGCGATTCCTAATCAAGCCGCCGCTATTCAGGCCGTACAGATCGTCGGTTTTTTGCTTTCGTATCTTTTGTCCGGGGCAATTTTCCCAATTGCCAGTATCCCACCCGCAATTCGCTGGTTTTCATATTTAATTCCGGCAAGCTACTACAACATCGTCGTTCGTGATGCACTTGTCCGCGGCGGAAATTGGTCTAGTGCGTGGTTTGCGCCTTTTGCACTTGCGGCAATTGGAACAGTTTTCTTTACGTTGGCTTGGGTACGAATGAGAAAAATGCAGATCGAGGCGTAGCAGATATGGAAAGACTTTCGCGATGGCTAGCACTTTTCTCCAAAGAATTACGGCAAATTGGACGTAATCGTCGCTTGATCGTGATGTTGATCATTCCGCCGACGCTACAAATTGTTCTTTTCGGTTTCGCTCTTAATCCTACGGTTTCTGATTTGAAGTTAGGCGTTCTCGACGAAAGCCATTCGGCCGAAAGTCGAGAACTCGTTTCGGCAATGACCGAAAGTGGTTCGTTTGTAGTTTATAAATATTACTTGTCGGATACCGAGATCGACGCGGCAATTGGCTCGGGTAAGCTCAATACGGCCTTGATCATTCCGGCGGACTTTGCCAAAAAGCGAACTGCGGGCCAAACCGCGACGGTTCAATTACTAATCGACGCCGTTGACTCTAATACGGCAACGATCGCGGGAGGTTATGCTGCACGAATTATAAACACGTTGAATCAACGCATTTTGAAAAATAGTTCGATGCAAAGCGGTAGTGTTGCTCAGCCCCAAATCCCTATTACAGGAGTATCCGGCAGTGACTCTGCGGATAAATTGCCGGTCGTTATTCAGTCGAACGATATCCGGACCCGGTTGAAACAGCCATCGGTCATTCCGCGGGTCGCTCTTCTCTACAATCCCGGTTTGGACAACTCGTGGTTTATTGTTACCGGATTGATCGGGGCGTTACTCGTTTTGCAGGGCTCTATCGTCGCCGCGGCATCAATGGTCCGCGAGAAGGAAGTCGGCACGGTCGAACAGTTGCTTATGACACCTGCCAGTGCCGGTGAGATCATTACCGCCAAAATCGCACCGGTTTTTCTACTTCTAACGGCTGATATTGCGCTCGCTCTTGGGGTTGCACGGCTTGTTTTCGGCGTCCCGATGCTCGGAAGCCTGCCACTATTTTTTGTTTCCGGAGCAATGTGCGTACTTTCCGGCATCGGAATCGGAACTTTGATCTCCACCTTTGTCGGTTCGCAGCAGCAGGCTCAACTGATGGGCTTTTTCGTTAATCCGCCGCTACTGCTTTTGTCGGGAACGACCACGCCGATCGAAGCAATGCCGCAATGGTTGCAACCGTTCACTTTGCTAAATCCAGTTCGGCATTTTGCAATTATTTCTCGCGGAATTATGTTAAAAGGTAGCGGAATAGAGATACTCTATCCCAATCTTCTGACGCTGTTAGGATTCTGCATCTTACTGGTTGGCATCAGTGCGTGGCGCTTTCATCGGCAGTTAAAATAGCGAATAATACCAAATGGAAATGAAGCCACAAATACCTCATCCACGATCTTTTACGATCATAGATCTGCGTTTCCGGCTTCCTCAATTTTGGCGGCGAGCGGAAACAGCAAGTTGTTTTCCAAGTGAATGTGATAATGAAGGTCTCGTTCGAGTCCTAATATCCCAGAATAAAGTTCACACATTTCTGAAGTCGCTGCTTCTGGCAATTGGTAATCTGCCGAGACCTTACGCATCTTTCGTAAAATATTTACAGACTCCTCGTGTTCCAAGCGCAGCATCCGCGACTGATTTTTGACTGATTCAAATCGGATCGGCAGTGCGCTAACGCCATCCAATAGACCGGCTTCAAGATCCTTTATATACGGAAACAAAACAGTTTCTTCGTTTTGCATATGTGTCAACAGATCGTTGCAGAGCGTCTTAAAGACGTTCTGCAGGTCCAAGAGTTCCGGATGATCTGAACTGTGGGTGCGGCAAACTTCCACGAACAAAGTTGAAATACGTTTCGATTCCTCTTTGGTAAATGTATGGTGTCTTTCGACAATATATTCAACTAGGCCGGAAGCAGTCTTTTGCTCTGCAAAATCGCCAATCATATTGGTGTTTGCTCGCTCTTCTTCGATCCTTCGGGAAACAACGCCCGAATCGACTCCGGCGATCCGACACGCATCGTCAAATGATCTATTTCCGGCACAATAATAGTCGATATTGAATTCTTCAAAAGCAATAGTTGCGGTCGGAGTCGACTGAACAATTTCACGGACGGTCCGGTCATTAAGTTTGGTCATTAGCACGAGTGCCTCCAACGCTATTTGACTTATCGTACGGGGCTTCGCTCATAGGCGGGCGTCCGCCGGGTGCTGCGGATCGCACTTCTTACATTCTAGTTCGACACCTAATTTTTCTTGGCGTCCTTCTTCCGACAAAACCCATTCGCGGATGATCATCGGAGGTCGATGCCGAACGTGCTGATAGTGCCCGCACTCGAGTTCCGCTCTCCAGTCGCCATCTTCGTCTTTATCAAAACCAACTATTTTTTGCTTCATAGCCAATAGCTCCGCTTTTGGTACTAGTCTGGCAAGTTTTCGTCTGTTTTCGGAATGAACGCCGTGGCTGGATTTGGGCATTCACACCAAGCGAGCTTGAAATCTACTTGCTGTGCCTCTATTCCCTTCGTTTACCTGCCATCCGAAACGGAGGCCAGCTTATTTACCTCAGATCATACACCTGCGAATGACGAACTCGGTGAATGACTTGATGAAAATCCCACAGCAGCCACTCGATTTGCAAGCACTTTTCTCTAGTTTAACAAATTAGCGCCACAACATTTAAGGCACCTCGTATGTTACGTAAATATCTGGATTGTCGCAATAATGCTACTTTTCGCTGTCGATTTCGTCTGATTGCGCGATCTGCTCGGCTCAATCCACTCAAGTAGGCTGAGTTCATTAATAACGACTGATAGTGGATGAATCACACGGGCTCACCACAACCGAATCGCCAGAGTTGTCACGGAACACTACCGAAAGCCTGATCCCCACGCTTGCTTGTACACACCACTGCGGAAAATCCCGCACCCGAGGTGGGATAAATTAGCACTTTCCCTCGATACCGCCTGTACTTGCGAATCTTTGTAGCCGGAATCAAAGTATTTTTTGCAGTCGATCAGGCTACAACAACGATAGAACACAAAGGCACAGGGATTGCAGTATCGCCAAATTTGATCTTCTGCGGACTCACGATTATATGGAACTTTCTACACCAAAAGGCGCGAACAGGATGCTTATAATGAACACCCTGGCATTCACCGTGTGTTTCGGGGCGTGGATGCTGAATGGCGTTCTAGTGACGTTTCTGACGGTCAACCGCATTTTTGACTGGAGTGCCGCCGAGGTCGGTTGGCTCTTGGGAATTCCGGTTTTGACCGGGTCGATCTTTCGACTTCCGGCCGGAATGATGACTGACAAATTTGGTGGGAAACCAATCTTTGCGGGTCTGCTCGTGCTGTGTGCGATTCCGATGTTTCTGCTATCGACAGTTGAGTCTTATTTCGGCTTTGCTATTTGCAGTTTTGGATTCGGCCTCGCCGGCGTGAGTTTTTCGATCGGCATAGCTTACACATCGGTCTGGTTTCCGAAAAATCGGCAGGGTATTGCTCTCGGTATTTTTGGAGCGGGTAATGCCGGAGCGGCGCTGACGACACTGATCGCCCCGACGCTACTTAATCGATTTACGGATAATGGCGCGAATCTCGACGGATGGCGTACATTGCCTATCGTTTACGCCGCTGTGCTGGTCGCAATGGGAGTCATTTTCTTTATCGCAACCACGAATAAGAAACCGGCCTACCAAGCAAAGAGCCTTGTTAAGCAGTTGGAGCCTTTGAAGAATGTGCGTGTTTGGCGATTTGGGCTTTACTACTTTCTTGTTTTCGGTTGCTTTGTGGCTTTCTCACAATGGCTCGTTCCGTATTTTGTCAACGTCTATTATTTGCCACTCGTAACGGCCGGATTTCTGGCTGCATTGTTCAGTTTTCCATCCGGGGTCATTCGAGCTTTGGGTGGATGGATAAGCGATGTCTTTGGCGGTAGAAAGGTGATGTATTGGGTGCTTGGGGCGTCGGTTCTGATCTCATTTTTACTAATTGTCCCCAAAATGGAAATCACCTCCCCCGGCAAGGGGATCACTGCCGAAAAGGACGGCACTGTAACGGCCATTTCAGAAAATTCTATAACGATCGGTGACAAGACATATCAGTTTGCCGCCAAAAAGGGCGAGACGAAGAATATCGACGAAGGCATTGCAGTTTTCCCGACCAAAGAGCTTTGGCAGGAATCGGTTGTGGAGGTCGGTCAAACCGTCAAGCGAAAAGAACTAATCGCCAAGGGCGTTACAAAGATCTATTTTCAGGCAAACGTCTGGATCTTTGCCGTCCTCGTGATCCTGCTCGGAAGCATTTGGGGAATCGGTAAAGCAGCAGTGTACAAACACATTCCCGAATATTTTCCGGAACAGGTCGGTGTCGTCGGCGGTATGGTCGGTGTCCTTGGCGGACTCGGCGGGTTCGTGTGCCCGATCATATTCGGCTATCTACTCGATGGCACAGGCCTATGGACGAGTTCTTGGATGTTTATGCTATTCCTCTCAGCTCTTTGCTTGCTTTGGATGCACGCCGTCGTGCAAAAAATGATGCGCGAAAAGCATTCAAATTTAATGAAAAAGATCGAAGATTAGATCTGCGAAACGTATTCGAAGGGTGTTAACTGCCACCAGCGGAGATCGTTGGTAGTTCGAAAATGTAAAAAGCGAATTTTAAGTAAAAGGTAATTATTACTATGGCTACTTGGTTAAAAAAATGGACGCCCGAGGACGAAAAGTTCTGGGATGAGACGGGCAGTAAGATCGCCTGGCGGACGCTCGTCGTAACGACGATATGCCTTATTATGTCGTTCGCGACTTGGTTTATGATGAGTGCCATCGTCGTCGAACTGCCAAAGATCGGATTTAATTTTTCAACAAAGCACCTTTTTTGGCTGGCGGCTATGCCGGGACTGGCCGGTGGAACGTTAAGGATATTCCATACTTTCCTTGTTCCGATCGTCGGTACTCGGCACATCGTAACATTCGCAACATTTATTAAAATACTGCCGTGTATTAGCATCGGCTTGGCAGTGATGAATCCGGAAACGCCGTTCTGGTTCTTTATGGTACTCGCCTTTACTGGTGGTTTCGGAGCGGGCGATTTCTCGTCCTATATGCCATCGACAAGCGTCTTTTTTCCGAAACGCCTACAAGGCACTGCCCTGGGGATCCAGGCGGGAATCGGCAATTTCGGCGTCAGCGTTGCTCAATTTATTACGCCGTTTGTCATTACTTTCGCGATAGTTGGTGCATCCCAAACCGCCAATAAGATCGATCCGGCCACGAAAGCAGTTATTTCCAGTTCGACGATGTGGCTACAGAACGCCTCGTTCATTTACGTGCCGATCTTGTTCGTGCTTGGCTTTACAGCTTGGTTCACATTAAGAAGCGTTCCGCTTCACGCTTCATTCAGAGAGCAACTGGATATATTCCGTAACAAGCATACGTATTTTTGCACGATCATTTACGTGATGACATTTGGTGCGTTTTCGGGTTTGGCCGCCGCATTTCCTCTATTGATAAAGACCCTTTACGGAAGCTTTCCAGATGCTCCTAACGCTTTGTCCTATGCCTTCCTCGGCCCACTTGTAGGGTCGGCCAGCCGCGTGTTATTCGGGTTTGTCGCGGACAAAACAGGCGGCGCGATCCTGACACTCGTCACCGGAGTGGCTTTGATAATAGGCTGTGTCCTTTTGGTTGGGCTCGGCTTGCTTACGCCGACTTCGGTTGAACAGTTTCCGATGTTTGTAGGGATCATGTTGGGTATGTTCTTTTTTACAGGCGTCGGTAATGCCGCAACATTTCGCCAGTTTCCCATCATTTTCGGAGACAATCCGCGGCAAGCTGCGGGCGTCATCGGATTTACCGCTGCGATCGCCGCATACGGTCCATTTATCTTTGCAATATCGATCGGAACCACCCTCGAAATGACCGGCGTCGTCACGCCCTTCTTTTGGGCACTCTCAGTCTTCTTTGTGATCGCAACGGGTCTTAATTGGTGGTACTACACCCGCAGGGGTTGCGAAAAGCCGTCCTAATTGCAGCGATTGGCCGCATTATGGGCCGATCATATGTTCCTGAATCCGACCCTATTTGTCACCGCAACGGTTGCGGTGACAAATAGGGTCGGATTCGGAAGTCACGCTAGTTCACTGTAATTAAGTCGCATGGCACAATGCCCTAGTTGCGAAACGCGTGTACGGCTTAAGAAAGCTTGCTGTTGGCGGTGGACAAATTCCAATGCCAACCAAGTCGACCTAATGAACTCATTCTCCACATCGAAATCACGATATTCTTCGATTTCAAATCACGGGTCGATCCCGTTTTTGCATTAAATTTCCAAAACTATACTTGATCCTTTGATGCCATCGCCCTCGATGTATGGCAAGGTTCATCAGGACGTCGCGGCTTTGGAGTTTCTGATCCGGCACGCTAACATTCTTGTTAATGCACGACGAAAAGATCGCAATTTTTAAGCAAACGGAACTGTTTAGCAACTTGGACGATAACGTCTTGACGGTAATAGCAAAGAAATCGCTTAAGAAACGTCTGGAACGCAACGAGATCCTGTTTTTAGCCGGAGAACCGTCGAAAGGGCTTTATGTGATCGCATCGGGATCGGTGCGGGCCTTTCGAACCAGTGCAGACGGACGCGAACAGGTGATGCATATCGAACACGCTGTTACAACGATCGCGGAGGTGCCGGTTTTTGACGATGGAAACTATCCGTCGACAGCGGCAGCCGAGGAGCCGACGACTGTTTATTTTCTTGATAAGCAGGCGATCCTAAAAGCTGCTATCGAATATCCGCAACTCGCATTGGCTGCAGCTAAATTGATGGCGTCACGCCTACGGCGATGCGCATCATTAGTTGAAACGCTTTCGCTGCGCGAGGTCGGGCAAAGGCTTGCCGGCGTTTTGCTCAAAGAAGTGCGAAATTCTCATAGCAGTTCCAAAGCTGGGTTAACCGTTAAATTGCCTTTTACACACAATCAACTCGCCGCCAGGATCGGCACGGTTCGAGAAGTGGTGACACGCAGTCTACTGCGGCTTGAAGATCAAGGATTGATCGTCCACGTAGGTCGGAGCATACGGATACCTGATCTCGATGCTCTCGCTGCATTTGCTGAGGTGGGGCGTGACTAGTAACTTCGAATGACCATAATTTTCTGCGTGATGTAGTATCAGCACCTCTGGGGAGTATTTCTCCGGGTCCGATTCGGAGTGAAAAACTCTATGGTTCTCCCGGACAAGCGGACGAATGTTTAGTTTATCTTCCGTCAAATGAAAACGGTGCCAAAAAACCGAAAGCCGTAAGGTTCTCGGTTTTTTGGCACCATATGCTTTCTAAAGAGAGCAAACCATTTGCCGCAACACAAAAGCCTTGGAGCAATCAGCCGTTGTGCTGCGAAAACCGTTAGTCGCTCTTTAGTTCACTGCAAGAGCGTTGCGTTCCAGATCGACCGCGAGCGGGAAGAGCACGTTGCTTTCCAGATGGATGTGCCTGTGCAAGTCCTTTTCCAGATCTTCCAATCCCGCGTACAGTGCTGTGTAGCTCGGGCAGGCACCTTCCGGCAATGTATAGTCATCTGAGATCGCCCGCATTTTTCTCAATCGGGCTCCATCGGCCTCGTGGTCCGCCATCATCATTCTGATCGGATTTTCGACGGTGCCAAAATGTGGAGGATTGGCAATGCCGTCACCCGTGTTTAGTGACCCGATCGACTGGATGTATGGGAAGAGAACCATCTCTTCCTTCTGCATATGCGGAATAATACTGTCGGATAGGGCCACAAAAACATTTTGGAGTTCGAAAAGCTCCTGGTGCTGATCCCCGTGCCGTGTGCATACCTTTGCCATCAAGGGCGTTAGACGTTCGACTTCCTCCACCGTAAAAATATGGTGCTTGGCAAGAATATGATCGATCAGTTCCGGTGCTGATTTTTTCGTTATATCATCAGGATTGTCACGGCCGGCGTGATCCACGATCGCGGATTCGATCCGGGCGGTCACGACCACAGGGTCGACGCCTGCTTCGGCACACGCCTGTTCGATACTCTTTCTGCCTCCGCAACAGTAATCGATCTTAAATTCCTCAAAAACGCGAGTGGTTTCCGGTGCTTCGAGAGCTATCTCCCGAATTGTTTTAGTAGCTGTAGAATTCATAAATAATAGAGTCCTCCTAGATTTGATTATCCGATACTAAAGCGATTTAGAGGGAATTTTGGTGACTTTTGTCACGAATGGGAGAATTCTAGAAGATATTTTTGAATTGAAATGAATTTGGGGAGAAAGGGATACACACCGATGTGGTAGGTATTTGGGCTGTTCAACAGTTCGAAAATCACGGATCGCCGGGTATTTTGCTTAAGAAGGATTATGCCGGTCTTTGGCCCCAACAAAATTAACTCGTCGCCGGCGCGTTTCGAAAACTATTTAGCACAAGCAAATGTTGAGTGAGGCCAATAGATTGTTAGGAGATCACTAATTGCGTTGGGCAAAGCATTCGCGACGCGATAGAGAACAAGCCGATCGCTCCTTGTTCTCTATCGCCGTCACTAAGTGTCCATACCCAACGTCAAACTAACGTACGGGTCTGCATCCCTAATCTCCTTTTCCTTCATTTTCGCCCACGCCCTGATAGATCTCGCTTCCCTTTGCGACAAATTCTGCGGCCTTCTCAGTCATACCGACAGCCAGAGCTTTTTCTGCCTCGAGCCCTTGGGCATTGGCGTAATCGCGTACGTCCTGCGTGATCTTCATAGAGCAGAAATGCGGGCCGCACATTGAACAAAAATGCGCGAGTTTTGCACCTTCTGCGGGTAAGGTCTCGTCGTGAAACTCTTTCGCCTTTTCAGGGTCGAGCCCGAGGTTAAACTGATCTTCCCAGCGAAATTCGAAACGAGCTTTGCTCAACGCATTATCTCGGTATTGAGCACCGGGATGGCCCTTAGCGAGGTCGGCAGCGTGGGCGGCGAGCTTGTAGGTTATGACCCCCTCTTTTACATCTTGTTTGTTGGGCAGGCCTAAGTGCTCCTTAGGTGTGACGTAGCAGAGCATCGCACACCCAAACCAGCCGATCATCGCGGCACCGATTCCCGATGTGATGTGGTCATAGCCCGGGGCTATGTCGGTCGTCAGTGGCCCGAGTGTGTAAAATGGCGCCTCGCCGCAGACCTCAAGCTGCTTGTCCATATTTTCTTTAATAAGGTGCATCGGCACGTGGCCCGGGCCCTCGATCATCGTTTGGCAATCCATCTCCCACGCGATCTTGGTAAGTTCACCAAGTGTGTCGAGCTCGGCAAATTGGGCTTCGTCATTGGCATCGGCGATCGAGCCCGGTCGCAGTCCGTCGCCCAAGCTAAAGGCAACGTCGTAGGTTTGCATAATCTCGCAGATCTCGCGAAACCGCGTATAGAGAAAACTCTCTTCGTGATGGGCGAGGCACCATTTAGCCATTATCGAACCGCCTCGGCTGACAATCCCGGTCGTTCGTTTCGCCGTCATAGGGATATACGGCAGACGCACCCCGGCGTGGATCGTAAAGTAATCGACGCCCTGCTCGGCTTGCTCGATCAACGTGTCGCGGTAGATTTCCCACGTTAGGTCCTCGGCCTTGCCATTTACTTTTTCCAGAGCTTGATATATCGGCACGGTACCGATCGGCACCGGCGAATTGCGCAGGATCCATTCACGGGTCGCGTGGATATTCTTGCCCGTTGAGAGGTCCATAACCGTATCCGCTCCCCAGAGAGTTGACCAGCGCATCTTTTCCACTTCTTCCTCGATCGAGGATGCGACAGCGCTATTTCCTATATTTGCGTTTATTTTGACGAGGAAATTGCGACCGATGATCATCGGCTCGCTCTCGGGGTGATTGATGTTGTTGGGTATGATGGCACGGCCGCGGGCGACCTCGTCGCGGACAAACTCGGGCGTGACGTATTCCGGTATCGCTGCTCCAAATGAATCGCCTTTGTGCTGGTGATTCAGTGAGCTTCGGTCGCTTCGCTCCGATCTGCGAACCAGCGTTTCCGCGTCCTGCTCGCGGCCGAGATTTTCGCGAATGGCAACGTACTCCATCTCAGGCGTTATGATCCCCTTTCGTGCATAATGCATCTGCGTGACGCAATGGCCGGTCTTGGCTCGCAGCGGTGCACGGCGTAGCCCGGGAAATTCTTCGAGCGTGCCGCGATCATTTACTCTTGCGACCTCTTCGGCGCCTTTTGTGAGATAGCCGTTGTCCTGCGGTAGAATCTCGCGGCCCACATATTCCTCAATGTCGCCCCGTGACTCGATCCAGTCGCGCCGAAGTGCCGGCAGGCCTTCACGGACATCGCATTTCGCGTCGGGATTGGTCCAGACGCCGCTGGTGTCATAGACACGTACCGGTAGATTGGCCTCGACCGTGCCGTCCATTGCTTTTGTCGGCGAGAGGGCTATCTCTCGAAATGGAACGCGCAATTCTCCCGTCTCAACATAGACCTTTTGCGAGGCTGGTAATCGCACTTGATCGCTCGTCTGTTCTGCTGAGATCTGACTATTTACTATTGATTGTTCACTCATTGTTTTTCTCCCTTCGTCGGTATTATCCGCATCAGGTTCCAGGGATAACACCCGCTACAGGCGAATCTCAGCCGGTGCGATCCGGCTCTCCCGAAAACTTACGGTTGCCCCGTGATTGTATTATTTGTCGTAAGCCAATGACAAATCGGCCAACATTATGCCGTCGCTCATCGAGTCGTTTCTACCATCAATCCGGTGGATCCGGCGAGTTCGTTTATGCAATGAACAAACTCTTTTAACATACACACCTTTTGTGCTATACTTGCGTCAGGCATCGCTACCGAGTGCCGCTTTCCCGACTCCATCCCCTATCGAAATAGGGGCGGGATAGCAACAACAGTAAACACCATATTTGATGGAAACGACGCTCGATCTTCGGACCATGGTAGTCGTGCTGATGCTCATATCATTTGCGCTCAGTGCGGTGATGATATATGTCTTACGATCGAGCAAGTCTTATGATGGCTTTGGTTGGTGGACGGCCGGAACGACTGCTGCAACATTGACCTTCGTCGTCATAGGCCTGATCGGGAGTTCAGCACCGATTTTGACAGCTACACTTTCTAGTGCTGCGGGTACAGGCAGTCTGATAACCGCATATCTCGGCATCCGTCGATTCTTTGGCCGATCGATGCCGTATCGCACGACGGCAATAATATGGTCAGCCTCAATTTTTGTTCCTTTGTTATTCCTGTTCGTGTACCCAAACGCGATATTGCGGATCACGATCATCTCGATGCTCGTTGCGGTCATTGCGGGTGCATCAGCTTACGAATTTAGAGCTGAGGGCGACAGTGAATCCCGGCGTGTCTACCGTGTGGCCCGTTGGTCTTATGGCCTATTTACAACGTGGATGGTAGCTCGCTCCTTGATAAATATTGTTATGCCCGACGCATTCGGGTCGAACGCGGGTCAAGGTTGGACGATGGCCGTCTACATCGTCTATAACGTTTTCTGGACGTTCAATTATCTCATTCTCAACAACCAACGGCTTCGCCAAGACCTCGAAAGAGCCAAGTCAGATCTCGAGCGACAGGCTACGACAGACTTTCTGACAGGCGTGCCGAATGACCGCAGTTTCTTTGAAACCGGCGAAAAGGAGTTCAGCCGCGCCGTTCGATTTCGTTACCCGTTGTCAGTTGTGATGATGGATCTCGACGGATTTAAGGAGATCAATGACCGATTCGGCCACGCTAAGGGGGACGAGGTGCTCAAAAGCGTCGTCAACGATTGCAGAGCCAAGCTACGTTCGAGCGACACATTTGCTCGCCTCGGCGGAGACGAGTTTGCACTGTTACTTGCGTTTACGACCAGCGACAATGCTCGCATCGTAGCCGAGGTGCTTCGCGAGACGATCGCTGGCACAAAAGCCGGCCCGGCGGCCGGCGTCACTTGTAGCTTCGGCATTGCCGAGATCGTAGATACCGACACGGATATCAAGTGCACTCTCGATCGGGCCGACAAGAATCTTTACGAGGCAAAACGTCTCGGACGCAATCGCGTGGTAGGCGGGCTTTCTGATGTACGCATCGAAGTATTGATGGAAGCATAGCTTTGGAACAATGACAAAAATAGGACGGCCGTCGTGATCGACTGCCGTCCTATTACATTAAGTGGTGGCTGGAGAGTGACTTGAACACTCGACCTCGGGGTTATGAATCCCGCGCTCTAACCAGCTGAGCTACCCAGCCACAAACATATGATTATAGATCGGCAATAGAAAAAATCAAGTTATGGGGGTTCCTCGTCCTTAACGGGCAATGGTTATCGGTCGGGCGGAGTTCACAAACCGGCATCGAGGATTTAATATTTATAGGTTAAAGCATAAATAGACTATGAATATTCCGATCTTCTTTGCGGCAAATATTGAACACACTGCCATTCTGCTAGACCTTTTTATAATGCTGGCGGCTGCAAAGTTAATGGCCGAGATCTTTGAGCGCGTCAAGCAACCTGCAGTAGTCGGCGAGATACTGGCCGGTGTCGTTATCGGCCCAAGTCTGCTGGGGTGGGTCGAGCCTTCGGATATGATCAGCGTGCTGGCTGAGTTTGGCGTCATATTTCTGCTATTCAACGTCGGGCTTGAAACCAAGCCCCAATCGATTTTTCAGGTCGGTCGGCGAGCTCTTACGGTCGGCGTACTTGGTGTCATTCTACCGTTCGTGGCGGGTTATTTTATTGCTCACGCGTGGGGTGGTTCATTCGTCGAATCGATGTTTATCGCTGCCGCACTCGTCGCGACTTCGGTCGGGATCACGGCTCGAGTCCTTGGTTCGATGGGGCTGTTGGACAGCGATACCTCGCGTATAATACTAGGTGCTGCGGTCATAGACGACATTTTGGGCTTGATCATACTCTCGCTCGTCTCGTCAGTGAGCCAGGGTAGCGTTAGCTATCTCGGCCTCGCGAAGACCGCCGGAGCCGCTATTCTCTTTACGGTTTTTGTGGCGCTTGTCGGTTCGAGGCTAATGAACCGAATGGCACCGATGTTTGCTCGCCTACGGCTCGAACGTCCATTCTTTGCTCTCGGACTTATACTCTGCCTCGGGCTTTCGGTGGCCTCCGCTTATGTCGGTGTTGCAGCCATCATCGGCGCCTTTTTGGCGGGTATGACTCTAGCCGAGGCCACAGAGAATGATAGAAAGATGCACCAACTCACCACGGGCGTCACTGAGTTTTTGGTGCCATTCTTCCTTGTAAATATCGGAATGCAGCTCGACCTTTCAGTCTTTCGCGAGGGGTCGGTGATAATATTTGCCGTCGTACTTACATTGATCGCGGTCGCAACCAAATTTGTCGGTTGCGGATTGGGTGCTTGGGGATTGCAACGACGGGAGATGGCTCAGATCGGTATCGGAATGGTGCCCCGCGGCGAGGTCGGTATTGTAGTTGCTCAGATCGGGCTCGGTTTGGGCGTGATCGGTAAAAACTTTTTTGCAGCAGTGCTTTTTATGGCAGTCGCAACCACGCTGATCGCCCCTCCGTTCATCAAGATGCTCTTTGCCGTTGATTCTGACGGCGACGGTATTCCGGACCCCTTCGAAGAAGTGGATGTATCGGATGAATTCGGCCGTATCGGCTAGTTACAAACAACCCGCGTGGCGTCCGCGACGTCGAAACCACAGATGAAACGTTACCTAGTACAAATTGCTCCGATCGTCGTATTAATTGGCATTTTGGCAACGACGTCGGCAACGGCACAGGTTCGCACGAGTACCGACTCGGGTCAGTTTCGCGTGATCACAATTGCGACGGAACCTGGTGCAACAGTCTGGGTTGATGGCGTGCGCTTCGGCAAAGCCGACAGCGACGGCAAACTCGAAGTACGTACGCTTTCGACCGGTGGACATTCGCTTCGGGTGCGTGCGGACAGCTTTAAGGAACGTATTGTTTCGATCACAGCGGCCCAAAAGGGTGCGATACGGGTGGCACTTACCAAAACGACCGATTCGGCGGAGCTTGCCTTTCAGGAAGCAGAACGACTATCGCTAATCGATCGCGAGAAAGCGATCGATGCCTATAAAAAAGCTATCAAGCTGCGGCCTGCGTATCCTGATGCCTTCGTAGCTCTTGCCCGCGTACAATCTGAGACAGGCGATCTCGAGGAGGCAGAGCGAGCCATCGCGTCTGCCCGAAAGCTACGGCCTGCGTTCGCCGAGGCCTCGGCCGTTCTGGGCCGGATATATAAGGACCTCGGCCAAGAGGAAAAGGCGATAGCCGCGTTTGATCGAGCGATAAGCGAAGGCAAGGGGTTTCAACCTGAGGCATTGGCCGGACTCGGATTGCTCTATAAGGAAAAGGCCGAGGGATTTGGCGGTGCCGGCGAATTTGACGCCGAGCAGGTAAATTATGCTGAGGCCGCCAAGTACCTTCGCCGTTCCGTAAAACAGATCTCAGGGGCGCCGGATGCCGTTGTAATATACCAGTTGCTCGGACTCGTCTACGAGCGTATACAGAATTACCAGGAAGCAATCGATATATACGAGGAATTTCTGCGTATCTTTCCAGATAGCTCCGATGCGACCGCGATTCGATCCTTCATAGTCCAACTCAAGAAACAATCTACCAACGACCAGTGATGACCGGAATTTGATCACTGCGCATCAGAATGACCGATTTCCCATCAATTTAGCAAAAAGATTTGTTGACACTCGTGAATTAAACAATGTAGTATTAGGTATCAACGATGTTAATCATCGTTTGTCTGTTTGAATCCCAGCAAATTGATCGAACAATTCTCTTTAGCAGTTTCCGGTCATTTAGACTCACTCGACGAGAGAACACCTACACTTAAATGTCAGCAAAACTTGGGGAAATACTTGTCCGCGAAAACCTCATAACGCCGCCGCAGTTGCGTGAGGCTCTCGACTTTCAACGCGCTAACGGAGGACGATTGGGCTCCAATCTAGTGAAGCTCAACATCGTCTCTGACGACGTTATCACCGCCGTTTTATCCCGCCAGTACGGAGTCCCTTCCATCAACCTTGAGCTATTTTCGATCGAGCCTGACGTGATCAAGCTCATATCGCACGAAGTGGCGCTAAAATACTCGGTCCTTCCGATTTCGAAAGTCGGCGCCACGCTAACCCTAGCTATGGCCGATCCGACCAACGTTTTCGCGATGGACGATATCAAGTTTATGACCGGATTCAACGTTGAACCGGTGATCGCCTCGGAATCTTCGATACAGTTTGCTGTCGGCAAATATTATATCGGCTCTAACGAGATCGATATATTTGATGCCGCGTTTGCAGTAGAGAGCGAAAAGAAGGCTTCCAAAAGCGCGTCGAATGGCCACCTTACAAATGGTGCCGGCGTTGCAGTCGGTGAACGGTTGAATGAGTCCGATCTCGACGTTTCGCTGGACCGCTTTGAGTTTGGGAATCACGAGGCCGAGCAATTTGAGGTTGTCGAGGACAATGACGAGATCGACCTCGCGGCGTTGGCCAAAGCAAGTGAGGACGCCCCTGTCGTTCGCCTTGTTAACGTATTGCTGGTCGATTCGCTACGCCGTGGTGCATCAGATATTCACGTCGAACCGTACGAGAAGGACTTCCGGATCCGCTTTCGTATTGATGGCATACTCTACGACGTAATGCACCCGCCGATGAAAATCCGCGATCCGCTAATTTCGCGTCTGAAGATCATGGCGAAACTCGATATTTCTGAGAAACGCCTCCCGCAAGATGGCCGTATCAAGATCAAGGTCAGGATCGACAACCGTTCGCGCGAACTCGATTTCCGAGTTTCGACCCTCCCGACGCTGTTTGGCGAAAAAGTCGTGCTCCGATTACTCGACAAAGACAAACTGATGCTCGATATGACCAAACTGGGATTTGAGCAGGAGAGTCTTGATAAGTTTAAGCGTGCCATATCGAACCCATATGGAATGGTGTTGGTTACTGGGCCGACCGGTTCCGGTAAGACGAATACTCTGTATTCAGCACTTCAGGCTCTAAACACTCCTGAAACCAACATTATGACGGCCGAGGATCCGGTCGAATTTAATCTTCAGGGCATCAATCAGGTGCAGATGAAGGAGCAGATCGGTCTAAACTTCGCGGCCGCACTCCGTTCTTTCCTGCGACAGGATCCAAACATCGTCCTCGTTGGCGAGATCCGAGACTTTGAAACTGCCGAGATCGCGATCAAGGCAGCATTGACCGGCCACCTCGTTCTATCAACGCTCCATACAAATGACGCCCCATCGACCGTCTCTCGATTGGTGAATATGGGCATCGAACCGTTTCTGGTAGCTACATCGGTCAATATCATACAGGCCCAGCGACTGATCAGACGCATCTGCGTGGACTGTAAGGAAGAGGTGAGTTTGCCGCCCGAAGGCTTGCCGGGTGTTGGATTCTCGGTAGAAGAGGCCAGCACATTAAAGATCTATAAAGGCCGCGGCTGTAAGACTTGTAATAACACCGGCTTTAAGGGCCGCGTTGGACTCTATGAGGTTATGGAGATCAATGACGACCTCCGCGAATTAATAATTATCGGCGCTAGCGCTATGGAACTTCGGAGAAAGGCAATCGAGATGGGCATGATCACATTGCGTGAGTCAGGCCTATGCAAAATACGTGAAGGCATAACGACCATCGAGGAGGTCGTGAAGGAAACGGTCTTGTAGGACCGCTTGGAGGAAAAATGTTACTAAGGGCAATCGCACTATCATTGGCACTATTGTTCGGTATCGGGGTCATTATCCCGCTTTCGACCGACAACACTGAGGCCGGGCCTCGCAAACAGCGAAAACAGCGAAAACACTATAAAAAATATTCGAAAAAGTGGTGGCGCCAGTACCGTGCTCGCCAGGCACGCCGCAAATCGATGCAGGCTCGGACGCGGGCACTGCGGCTTCGTCAGATCAGGCTGGCCAAAATTCGCCGCAACGCAAACACCGAAAACGCGGTTGCTACCGCTCCGAAACGATCGGATAAAACGGGATCGGTTCAACCAAAACAAGCGAATTCTCCCGCAATGATGAATGTGGCCCAGAGCCCTAACGGCGATGTCCGTTTTCGCGTCGATGATTCGGCGGGTTCACAGGTCGGTTCAGCATCGATCTCGGTCGTCGGTCCGGCGGTCGGGGAGACTACTATCGACGGGCGAAACAAGGCCGTTGGGGGTGTTTCGACCACGACGCTTCGACGCGAGATCATCAATCGAATGATCCAAGAAAATGGTTGGGTGGTAAACGATTACCAGAAGCAGATCGGCGGCCGCGACGTTTATGTCGTTGTCGCTCAATCGCAGGCCAAGAACGGCAAGGTCCAGTCCAGAATGTTCTATTTTACCGAGGTAGACGGCCGCATTTACAACGTAGCTACCAATTCACCGGTTGAGGAGGCAGAGCGCCTCGCCGAGGAATCAGAAAAGGTCATCAATTCCCTCCAGAGCCGCATTCGGCCGGCTCAAAGAGCTTCCGTAAAGGAATAAATCACTATGAACTTCGATCAACAGGCTAGTGTCGAATCTCAACTGACACTCCCTGACCTCCTTAAAAAACTCACAGACCTCGGCGGATCGGACCTCCACCTGTCCACCAACTCAGCCCCGCAGGTCCGAGTCCACGGTCATCTTTCACCGCTGCCGGGCATTCCTGCAATGTCCGCAGGAGAAACAAAACGGCTTGCATATTCGGTTTTGACCGACGCACAAAAGCATCGTTTTGAAGAGAATCTTGAACTGGACTTTTCCTTCGGTCTCAAAGGTATGTCACGGTTTCGTGCCAATCTTTTCAACCAAAAGGGTGCGGTTGGTGCGGTGTTTCGTGCGATCCCGTATGAGATCAAGACATTCGAGGCCCTAGGTCTGCCACAGGTCATCTCGGACCTATGCAAAAAGCCGCGTGGTCTGATCTTGGTCACGGGGCCCACAGGCTCCGGTAAATCGACTACGCTTGCGTCAATGGTCGACAAGATCAATATCGAGCGTCACGATCACATCTTGACGATCGAGGATCCGATCGAATTTCTACACAACCACAAGAACTGTGTCGTGAATCAACGCGAAGTCGCGGCGGACACGCATTCGTTTGGTGCTGCCCTCCGGACCGCCCTTCGTCAGGACCCGGATGTGGTGCTTGTCGGCGAAATGCGAGACCTCGAAACGATCGAGATGGCTCTCAGAATCGCCGAAACCGGCCATCTGACGTTTGCCACATTGCATACGAACTCGGCCTACTCGACCATTAACCGTATTATCGACGTCTTTCCCGCCGGCCAACAGTCCCAGGTACGGACCCAGTTATCGCTCGTACTCGAAGGCATAATGTGTCAGACGCTCTTGCCCAAAGCGTCAGGTGACGGCCGGGCGATGGCTCTGGAAATTCTCGTGCCCAATGCAGCCATTCGAAACCTCATCCGCGAGGACAAGATCCACCAGATCTACTCAATGATGCAGACCGGTCAGGATAAGTTCGGAATGCAGACGTTCAACCAAGCGCTCGCAACGCTCTTCCATAAGAAGCAGATCACTCTCGAAGTTGCGATGCAGCGGTCGTCGAACGCGGACGAACTGAGAGAACTGATCGAACGCGGATCGGGTCTGAACGACTCTTATGGCGGCAGCGGCCGCCCGTTAACTCGGCCCGCGGGCGGCAGTCCGTACGCACAAGCAAGAAATATCGGCGAGCGACCCCGCTAGTCGCATAACGATCAATAGGAGCTAATTAAAGCCATGCCAACATTTGCATTTAAGGGCAGAAATCGCCTCAACGAACTAGTCACCGGCGAACGCGAGGCCGCTACACAGGATGAACTGCGGGCGCTATTGCGACGTGAGCAGATCGTGATGACGCAAGCCTCAGAAAAGGGGCGCGAAATATCGATCCCCAAGCTCGGCACAAGGAAAAAGGTCAAGGCTAAGGAACTCGCGGTATTCACCCGACAGTTCTCAGTAATGATCGACGCCGGATTGCCGCTTGTGCAGTGTTTGGACATTTTGGCCGAACAGCAGCTCAACGCATTTTTCAAGGATGTGCTTCGGCAGGTGAGACAGAGCGTCGAAGAAGGTTCGACACTCTTTGCCGCTTTGCAAAAGCATCCGAAAGTCTTTGATAGCCTGTTCACCCATATGGTCGAGGCCGGTGAAACCGGTGGTGTGCTGGATCTGATCCTGCAGCGTCTGGCAACACTGATCGAAAAGGTGGTCAAACTTAAACGCAGTATCGTTTCAGCGTCAATTTACCCCGCCGCCGTCATAACGGTCGCAATCGGAGCCATCGCGATCATTATGATCGTCGTCATTCCGCAGTTCGAGCAGATCTTCCTCGGCCTCTTGGGGCCCGGCGAAGCACTTCCGTTACCGACCAGGATCGTTATGTCGATCTCAGGATTCATCGCCGGATGGGGCGGACTGACAACGCTGGTCGTTTTGATCGCATCGGGAATCGGGATCAGCACCTATTACAAGACGCCAAAGGGACGCTGGCAGATCGATGCTTTATTGCTCAAAACACCTATCTTCGGTAGCATCCTTCGCAAGGTCGGGGTTGCTCGCTTTTCCCGTATCCTTTCAACACTGCTTTCGTCAGGTGTGCCGATCCTGCAATCACTCGACATTACGGCTAAAACCGCCGGCAACGTCATTATCGAGGACGCTATCCTTAAGGTTCGGGCCGGTGTCGAGCGCGGAGAGAACTTTGTCGATCCACTTAAGGCAACTAATGTATTCCCTCATATGGTCGGGCAGATGATCGGTGTTGGTGAACAGACCGGTGCCCTCGACGCGATGCTAGGTAAGATCGCCGACTTTTATGAAGAAGAGGTCGATACCGCTATCGCCGATCTACTCGGCTTGATGGAACCCGTCCTGATCGCATTTCTTGGCGTGACCATCGGCGGAATCGTTATCTCGATGTACTTACCGCTGTTTTCGCTTATTGGCAAACTTGCCGGAGGCGCAAAATAACGGCATCGATCCACAGGGTCGAATAAGTCAATTGGTCGCAGCAGGCTCATCCTTAAATTCAAAAGGATGGCGCGTCAATAGACTTCCTGCCAAAAATATAGGAACAGCGTTTGAATTTCCGCAACTATAAGTTGCCTTTCATAGTCCATTCAATGCCGCCCGATAGCAAGACTATCGGACGGCTTATTTTGTCTTACCGACCAACTATGTAGTGACGAAACTGTTGCACAAGCCTACGATTTTGAACTGATCCGTGTTATCGTGACCAAAATAACTTGGTTACGGAGAGTTCGATTTGATGTATAAATGTTTCGGCCGCCTGGGGCAGAGCGGGAGTGATTTGGTGTTGTGGGTTTTGCTCACCGCGTTTGGGTTATTTCTGCTGGCAAGCCCACCGGATATTGCTGCGCAGGATGGGGCGGTAAATGAGGGTATCACGATCAATACCGCCGCGAAATTTGATGTCTCACCGCCTCTAAGGTCGATCAAACCGGATGTTTCGACCAAGGTCAAAAAGGCTGATGACGATAAAGGTGCCGATGGCCCGGTCAACGACACTCGACACACTCCTGATCGGGCTTTGCAGTCGGCACTTGGAGTGGGTGTATTTAGTTCACCCGAACTCATCCCGCCGCCCCTCGCGAACTTTGCCGGTATGGGCGGTAATGGCAGTACGCCGCCGGATCCTAACGGTGATATAGGCCCCAATCACTATATTCAGACGGTTAACGCCCGTTTTCAGATATTTAACCGAGCGGGCGTATCTATGTTTGGACCTTCGAATATCAATACGCTATTTGCGGGATTTGGCGGCCCTTGCCAGACCGAAAATGCGGGCGATCCCGTCGTCTTGTACGACCAACTCGCTGACCGTTGGCTGATCAGTCAGTTTTCTGATTCTAACGGGCCGTTCTTCAATTGTGTGGCGATCTCGACCACCGCTGACCCGCTTGGTACGTACTATCGTTACGCATTTGAAACACCGACCTTTCCCGACTATCCCAAGTACGGCGTGTGGCCTAACGCCTATTTGCTCAACACGCGTGAGAGCGGTTTACTCGGCGTTATGGCTCTCGAGCGATCTGAGATGATCGCGGGAAATCCGCTTGCCAGATTCGCACGAAGCACGGTGAATCAGGGCGCCTCGGGCCCGAACGGACTTTTGCCGGTCGATATGGACGGCTTTGCATTGCCGCCGGCCGGCAGCCCGGCGTATTTTGTCGGCAGTTCTGACGATGGTGCCGGTGCAGCATCGGACGCTCTCTTGCTTTATAAATTTGATGTTAACTGGGCAAGCCCCGTAAAATCCGTGTTGACTGGGCCGATCATTTTGAATTCGGCGCCATTTGACACGATCTTTCCGTGTTCGCCGACCTCGCGAACCTGTATCCCTCAACCGGACACCACGGTCCGGTTGGACATTCTCTCGTACCGTCAACGGCCTACATTTCGTTTGGCGTACCGTAATTTCGGCACCCACGAATCGCTGGTAACATTGCAATCCGTTGAAGCAAGTACCGGTATGTCCGGATTGCGTTGGTGGGAAATACGAAGTCCGAATGAAAACCCCATTATCTTTCAAGAAGGCACGTTTGGCCCGGGCACGACGGATGGGATCCATCGATGGATGGGGAGCATTGCGATGGATCGCAAGGGCAATATGGGAATGGGGTACAGCGTTTCGAACGGTAATATTGTCGGACAAGGCGAGGTCTACCCCGGCATTCGCTATACCGGGCGTCTTGTAACGGATCCGCTTGGAATGATGCCGCAGGGAGAGGGCGTAATCGTTAACGGTGGCGGTTCTCAAACGAGTTCGGGAAATCGTTGGGGTGACTACACGTCGATGAATGTCGACCCTAAAGATGACTGCACGTTTTGGTACACAAATGAGTATTACGCGGCGACCTCGTCAACGGGCTACGCGACGAGGGTCGGCACATTTGTGTTTCCGGGGTGCAGGGCAACCCGAAACCCGATAGCTGATTTTGATGGAGACAGCAAGACCGATCTTTCGATCTTTCGGCCAGGCCCGGGTGAATGGTGGTATCAACGAAGCGGCGATCAGAGCACCGGTGCGGCGCAGTTTGGAGCATCGACCGATAAGATCGTCCCGTTTGACTATACCGGCGATGGTAAGGCTGACCTCGCATTCTTCCGGCCATCGACGGGTTATTGGTTTATCCTTAGAAGCGAAGATTTCTCGTTTTTTGCGTTTCCCTTCGGCGTTGGGACAGACATACCGGTTCCCGGCGATTATGACGGCGACAGCAAGGCGGACGCAGCGGTCTTTCGACCTTCGACCGCAACCTGGTATATCAATAGGTCTTCGGGCGGTACGACGATCCAGCAATTTGGTGTAGATACCGATTTACCGGTTCCGGCGGATTACGATGGTGACTCGCTCACTGATATCGGAGTGTATCGACCAACCGGTGCAAATGGAGCCGAATGGTGGATCCTGCGCAGTGCGGGCGGCACCTATGTCACCCAGTTCGGTGCGTCAACTGATAAAGCTGTTCCCGGTGATTACACGGGCGACGGTAAGGCCGATGTTGCCTATTGGCGCCCGTCAAACGGCACTTGGTATGTGCTACGTAGCGAAGATCAAACCTTTTTTGCGTTTCCATTCGGCGGCAGTTCGGATATTCCCGCTCCCGGCGACTACGACGGTGACGGCAAGATCGATGGGGCGGTATTCCGGCCGTCCAACTCGACCTGGTATGTAGATCGATCGTCTGCCGGTACGCTGATCCAGCAATTTGGCCAAGCCGGCGACCAACCGGTGCCTAATGCATACGTGCGGTAGGCCTGGTGCAAAAAAACGCGGCCGGTTTACGAACCGGCCGCACGCCTCGATGGACTAATGGAGAAGAGACTAGCTCGGTGGGAAGCGTTTTTGAGGCCGACTCGCGGGGCTGACGGGTACGGCCTCAAATCTTAAAATCCTATTGATTCACCAACCTCATACGACCATCTGCTAATCGAATGGTTATCGCATTTGGCTCATATACTGCGAGCGGGCGAGCATCTTTCTTTTCAAGCTTTACAGCAGTCTCGTTATTTACGCGTTTTGCGGATCTTACATACGAGGGATTGGTGATCGAGCTGTATCGTGCTGAAATTCGCCGCACATATTCACGCGTTTCAGTATATGGAGGAATGGAGTTGCCATACTTCATAACAGCTCCCTCGCCTGCGTTGTAGCCCGCAAGAGCAAGATTTACATCTTGGCCGAACATATTTAGCAACATTCGCATATACTTCACGCCGCCTTCGATGTTTTGTTTCGGATCGTAGATATTTGTGACACCAAGTCGGCGTGCCGTTGCCGGCATAAGCTGCATTAGGCCGCTTGCGCCTTTATACGATGTAGCCTTTAACTTAAACGATGATTCCTGATGCATTTGTGCGTAGATCAAGAGCGGGTCGATGTTATATCGCCGGCTCGAATCGACAATAAACGCATCGATCACGGCGTCGCCCGTAGTGAATCCTTTCATACTTGAACCCGCCGCCATCATTAGCCGCGTTACCTCTGCCGAGTAGACCGATTCACGCTGTGCGAGGCCGTCGCCGGCGTTCATCTTTGATTTGCCGGTCACCACGACCTGAGCAGTCTTCTGTACGAGCTTTTTTCCTTTCGCTGATTGTCTAGCAAGCGGTACGATAACCGGAGGTGTCGGCCGATAAACCTCAACGCCTTTTGCTGTATCAAAATTGTCGAAAAAGCGGGGACGCTGTTGAGCAACTGCCGAGACGCTGAGGAGGAGGATTGTGGTTAGGATCAGGTGAGACTTTTTCATTTTGGTTGGTTTGTAAGGGGTAGAGAGATTGAGCAAACCTGAACGGTCTTTCGCCTCTCCATTTATTAAAAAGAATTAAGCCCGATTGGTTTCCACATTTTTGTGTAAGTTTTAACTATGTTTTGCAATTAAATTTCCGAGTGACTCCGATTTATGTGTTTCTCGGTACTCACAAGTAGATTTCGGTTTCAGCCTGTGGCAAATCTGGGCTATCTTTTACTTATGCTTTACGTATCGCAGATCATCAATCGACCTATCTTCGATGCCCGCAATGAAAAGATCGCGGTCATTAAGGACGTGATCGTGCAATACGGACGTGAAGATTATCCTCCGGTGATCGGTTTTGTCGCCAGGTATCGACGTCGCAATTTCTTTATGCCGCGGCGTGATGTTTCTGAACTTGGAATTGGCGGAGCCAAAATGCGTTCGTCGATCCTCGACCTTAATCCGTTTGTCCGGCGTGACGGCGAGGTGCTGCTGCGTAAAGACGTGCTCGACAACCAACTCATAGATGTCGATGGAAAACGGGTGGTGAGAGTGAATGACGTGCAGATAATCCAGGCCGGTACGATGTGGCGGGTGTCCGGTGCTGACGTCAGCCTGCAGGGGTTTCTTCGCCGATTGATGCCAAAGGGGTTTTACGGAAGCGATCGAGCGGTCGAAGTCATCGACTGGGCCGACGTTGGCTATCTCGCGACCGATACCGCCACAGTGACGGTCCAGCTAAAGTCATCGAAAGATAAACTCTCCCGACTGCATCCGGTCGAGATCGCCCAGCTTGCTGAGACGCTCTCCCCGATCCACCGCACGGAGGTTGTCGAAAGCCTCGATGATGAGATCGCGGCCGACACACTGGAAGAAATGTCGACTGAGACTCAAGCGCAAATTCTCGAGGATATGGACGAGGAACGTGCTGCCGATATTCTCGAAGAGATGTCCCCGGATGACGCTGTCGACGTCCTCGATGAAATGGATGATGAAAAGGCCCAAGAACTCTTCGACCTGATGGAAGATGATGAAAAGGCGGATGTGGCCGAACTTATGCATTTTGATCACGACACGGCCGGCGGCCTTATGACCACTGAGTTTGTGGTATTTCCGAAGAAATTCACCGTCGGCGAGACGATCCGCTCACTCCGTGAGATGGCCGAAACGCCCAATATGATCTACTACCTCTATGTTGTCGAGGAGGTCGGGTCGTGGAAATTGTCCGGGCTCATATCGCTCAGGTCGCTGATACTGGCCGAGCCGACATTTACCCTCCGCGAGGTTATGCGGAGTGAATTTCGTTTTGCGCATCCCTCGGATTCAGCGACTGATGTCGCACAAATAATTTCCGAATATAATTTGCTGGCACTACCTGTAGTTGATGATGAAGGTGATATTGCCGGGATCGTCACGGTCGACGATGCGATGGAGATATTATTGCCTAAGAATTTTCAACGGCGGCTTCCACGGTTGTTTGGTTAAGCTGACCGATAAATTATGACTTTTTAAGGATGCGACTAAATAAATTAGTTTTCGAAAACATAAGTCGTGCGACACCCTGTCTGTTCACTTATCTACGAGGAGTTCTAACCGTGCTAAATCTGCGTTTTCTATTATCACCACTTGTTCTAGTTCCTTTGATCGCGTCGTCGTCACAGGCGCAGATCCCGGTTGCATCAGCAACGCCGACAGCGGTCGCGACCCAGACGCCCACTCCTGATCCGATGGCCGCGTCGGTCTTTTCCGGTTTGAAATTTCGACCGATCGGTCCGGCCGTCACTTCCGGTCGAGTAATTGCCTTTGCCGTTGATCCGGGCGACCGCTCGAAATACTATGTGGCCGTCGCGTCCGGCGGTGTGTGGAAGACTGTTAATAGTGGAACGACGTGGTCTCCGGTCTTCGAGAACGAAGGTGCATTTTCGATCGGTGCTATAACACTTGACCCGAAAAATCCGTCTACCGTCTGGGTCGGGACCGGCGAGCGCAATAGTCAACGAAGCGTTGCGTACGGTGACGGGGTATATCGCTCAGATGATGGCGGCAAGAATTGGAAAAATGTTGGCCTAAAAACTTCGGAACACATTGGGCGAATAGCCATCGATCCTCGCGATAGCAATATCGTATTTGTCGCGGCCCAAGGACCGCTCTGGTCGGCAGGCGGCGAGCGCGGCCTTTACAAGACGATCGATGGTGGCAAGAGTTGGAAACCGGTGATCGCGATCAGCGAGAATACGGGCGTCACGGACGTGGTGATCGATCCATCGAACCCGGACACAATGTACGCAGCGTCGTGGCAGCGGAGGCGGCATTTTTACACCCTGATAAACGGTGGCCCGGAGAGTGCAGTATATAAGTCGACCGATGGCGGCAACACCTGGACAAAACAGCGTTCCGGCCTCCCGCCGGGCGATCTAGGCCGCATTGGCCTTGCGATTTCGCCGGCAAATAACAGTGTGGTTTACGCGACCGTCGAGGCTGGCGGCAATCTCAGCGGTGTTTTTAGATCAAATGACCGCGGAGCGACGTGGGATCGAACCAGTTCGTCTATTGCTCAAGGGATGTACTATGGACAGATAGTTGCGGACCCGAAGAATGTCGACCGCATTTACATACCAAATGTCATTTTGCAGGTCTCGGATGACGCCGGGCGCACACAGCGCCCGCTTGGTGAGAGACTGAAGCACGTCGACAACCACGCCATTTGGATTGATCCGAATAATACTGATTTCATCCTGGTCGGATGTGACGGCGGAGTTTACGAGAGCTTTGATAAAGGCTCAAACTGGAATTTCAAGGCGAATTTGCCGGTCGCTCAATTTTACGACATCACAACAGATAACGACCTGCCCTTTTACAATGTATACGGCGGCACGCAGGACAATAATTCGCTCGGTGGCCCCGCCAAGACCCGAAATACTGCCGGTATCGTAAATTCGGATTGGATCGCCACCAATGGCGGCGACGGTTTTCAATCGCGAGTAGACCCTCTCGACCCGAATATTATCTACGCCGAAAGTCAAAATGGCGGCCTCGTGCGCTTTGACAAGCGAACCGGCGAACGCGTAGGTATCGCGCCGATCGAGGGTAAAGATATCGAATCTCAGAGGTACAACTGGGATTCACCTATTATGATCAGTCCGCATCTGAACACTCGGCTTTATTTCGCGGGCCATAAACTCTATAAGTCAGACAATCGAGGCGACGATTGGAAGGCGATCAGTGGCGATCTTTCACGCGGCCTCGACCGCAACACACTTCCCGTGATGGGAAAGGTCTGGGGGCCGGACGCGATCGCAAAAAATCAATCCACCGCGCTTTACGGCAATGCCTCGGCACTTTCCGAATCACCTAAGAAACAAGGATTGATCTATGTCGGGACGGACGATGGCCTGATTCGGATCACCGAAAATGACGGTCAATCCTGGCGTAAGGTCGACAAGATCGCCGGCGTTCCCGAGAATAGCTATGTGGCCCGCGTTCTAGCGTCGCAGCACGCTGCCGAAACGGTTTACGCCTTGTACAACAATCATCAGAATGGTGATTTCAGGCCCTATGTTGTCAAGAGTATCGATGCCGGTAAGACGTGGACAGCGATCAACGGTAATCTGCCGGAGCGCGGATCGGTATATTCGATCGCCGAGGATCATATCAACTCAAACCTTCTCTTTGTCGGAACCGAATTTGGTGTATTTTTTACAACTGATGGAGGCGCAAAATGGATCCAGATGAAGGGCGGATTGCCAACGATCGCGGTGCGCGATATTGCGATCCAGCGGACCGAAAACGACCTCGTGTTGGCTACATTTGGCCGCGGGATCTATATTCTGGACAATTATTCCGCATTGCGTTCGATCGATAGAAAGACCGTAGATCAAGCGTCGGTATTATTTCCGGTAAAGGACGCTCTGATGTTCGTCAGGTCGAGTGCCTCGCTATCAAGTTCGCTGGGTGCGTCATATTACACCGCTCCCAATCCGGCATACGGAGCCACATTTGTCTATTACCTAAGGGACGCTCCGAAAACATTCAAACAAAAGCGGCAAGAAGCTGAGCGTAACGCCGAGAAGAAAAAAGAGCCGATCAAATACCCATCGATCGCTGAGTTGCGTGCCGAAGCCGAAGAAGAATCGCCGACGATGATATTTACGATCACCAACGCCGAGGGTGAGATAGTCCGCCGTATCACGTCGCCGGCATCGCAAGGCGTGCAGAGAGCCGTCTGGGATATGCGATACACAGCACCGTCGATCTCCGCGGCACCGCCGCAACTACCGGCGGGAGTAACGCTGCCCGAGGGGTTCACTCCAGGGCCGCAGGGCCCACTCGTGATGCCGGGAAGGTTCACTGTTTCGATGGCGATGCGAGTAAATGGGGTCGTAACCTCGTTACCCGGCAGTCAATCCTTCAACGTGACGGTCGAGGGTAAAGAAAAGATCACGGATGCGGAGCGAGTACTCTTGGCTGAATTTCAACGCAAAGTTGTTAAGCTACAGCGTGCGGTAAGCGGTGCTGCTGATGCCGCAAGTTCCGCGAAAACAAGGATAGCACTGCTCCGAAGAGCAGCCTTAGACGCTCCGACCGACAATCGAAAACTAGTCGAGCAGGCAAATGCGTTCAGCAAGGAAATTGATCTGCTCATTAATGAATTACGCGGCGGACGAGAAGATTCCGATATCCCTCCGCCGTCGATCAGCTCTCGTATCGGAAACGTCGCCGGTTCGATTCGACTTTCAACGCTCCGACCGACAGCTACACAATTGGAGCAGTACGAACTTTCGAATGCCGAATTCGCACCGATATTAGCTCGCCTGCGTGAGCTGATCGAAACATCTCTGCCTCGATTTGAGAAGGAACTTGAGGCAGTCGGTGCCCCGCTGACGCCCGGGCGTTTACCTCAGTAGGGCGCGATAGCTGCGCCAAATTGCGTTGTTGGATCTTATGAGGCGGTTTACCTGTAGCTATCTATATATGCCGCGCTGTCGTGTCGGTCGGCTTGTGAATTGGTCTGCGAAATACTTGTGTATCATACGCTCCGATTGATAAACTCGTAAGACAAAGACTTTATTCAAGTGGAAATGCTCAATTTATGAAACACGCAGTATTTTTGGTTTTGGTATTGCTCGCGCTCGCTATCGTCTCAAACGCCCAGGGACTATCGATCGGGGCTAAGATGGTAAATTTCTCGATGCCTGGCATTGACGGTAAGGTTCGGACGCTCAATGAACTGCAGGGTAAAAATGGTGCAGTCATTGTTTTTCTGTCTGCTCAATGCCCTGTCGTAAAGAGCTATAACGCGAGGATCAATGAGATCGTCGCCGACTATCGATCAAAGGGCATCAACTTTATCGGGATCAATTCAAATTCCACGGAATCGCTAGAATGGGTCAAGTCAGACGTGGCAGAGGTCGGTTACAAATTTCCTGTTCTTATCGACAAGGGTAACAAATTCGCTGATCTGTGGGGCGCGACCGTGACGCCCGAGATATATTTTGTTGATGCAAATAGCATACTTCTATATCACGGAGCGATAGACAACGACCGTTCCGGAAAGGCCGTTAGCGAACAATATCTGCGGTCCGCCTTTGATCAGACGCTTGCCGGCAAAATGGTAGTACGGACGACGGCCAATGCGTTTGGCTGCAGCATTAAGCGCGTTTCTGAATAATTTATATGGCTCTTTTTTCTCAATTTTTGATGAAGACGGCGATGTTGACCATTGCACTTTGTGCTCTTGCGTCCGTACACGCCGCACAAACAGTGACGACCAAGGTTAAAAAGATCGATCGGGCCGAACTGGAAAAATTGATCAAACCCAGCGGCAAACCTTTGCTAATAAATTTTTGGGCGACCTGGTGTGACCCGTGCCGTGATGAGTTTCCGGATCTCGTCAAGATAGACGCTGATTATCGCGGTAAGATCGATTTCATTACAATTTCACTCGATGACCTTGCCGACATCGACACCTTTGTGCCTAAGTTTCTCGCTGAGGTCAAGGCGACGATGCCCGCCTACTTACTCAAAACCGACGATGAGACTGCCGCGATCAAAATGGTTTCCAGCGACTGGGCCGGCAACCTACCAATGACGATACTTTTTGACGCGAGTGGCAAGACCGCGTATCAGCGGAACGGCAAGATCCGTCACGCCAATCTTGTCGCCGAGATCGACAAGGTGCTTGCTCCAAAGCCGGTCGGCGATGACCGGTAGATGCATTTTGACTAGTTTGAGATCAAGTCTGGCAAGCGTGATGAGGCGATCTGTTCATACGAAAACAGCGGGAAACCAGACTGTGACTTAGCTATAAAACGCGGGTTATCCCATTCGTCCCAAGAGATTCCATTCTGACCACTTGGTAAAAAGGCGAATAGCAATATCGGATTCAATTAAGTAAAGCAAATAAATTATGTTCAGAAAAATTGATGATTTCGTAAAGGCGTGGGACTACGAGACTGAGGCCACCATCAAGGTACTTAACGCACTGACGGACGAGTCACTGACTCACAAGGTCAGCGACGACGGGCGAACTCTTGGCTTTCTGGCCTGGCATATGACGCAGACACTTGGCGAAATGCCGGGGTTGGTCGGCCTCGCAGTGGATGCCCCAGAGTTTTCGGATGAGTGCCCGACAACTACCGCCGAAATCGTGGCCGCGTTCGAAACCGCGGCACACTCCGTCACGCGCGAGGTTGCAGACAACTGGACAGACGAGACACTTCTTCTCGAAGATGAGATGTACGGCGAAACCTGGTCGCGCGGGATGACACTCTTTTATCTTATTGCCCACCAGGGCCATCACCGCGGCCAGATGACCGTTCTAATGCGGCAGGCCGGTTTAGTCGTTCCGGGCATCTATGGCCCTTCGAGAGAAGAGTGGGCCGCATTTGGTGCTCCCGCGATGCCTTAGGTCTTACCGATCGATCGAAAACTGAGGCTGCACCATCAGGGAGCAGCCTTTCCTTTTGTATCGAAATCGACATCAAACCCCAAAAGTTCTAAAATGTCAGTTTCGTTTTCCATTGGCGAAGTAAACATAAGATGAACGAGACTCAGATCACCGCAGACGAAGTCGCACAACACGGCCTCACACCGACCGAATACCAGAAGATCATTGAACTAATGGGCCGTGAGCCTAATATCACCGAACTCGGTGTCTTCAGTGTGATGTGGTCCGAGCATTGCTCCTATAAATCCTCGCGCGTTCACTTAAAGCGCCTGCCGGTCACCGGACCGCGTGTGATCGTGCCGCCCGGCGAAAATGCCGGAGTGGTTGATATTGGTGACGACTGGTGCGTTGCGTTTAAGGTCGAATCCCACAATCATCCGAGTTTTATCGAGCCGTTTCAAGGTGCCGCAACCGGCGTTGGTGGTATATTGCGTGACGTATTCACGATGGGTGCCCGGCCGATCGCGGCGATGAATTCGCTTCGATTTGGCCCACTTAATGATCCGAAACACGGCGCCCGCAATCGCTCGATCCTTAAAGGCTGTGTCGAGGGTATCAGTCATTATGGCAACTGTTTCGGCGTTCCGACGGTCGGTGGCGAGGTAGTTTTTGACGAGTCCTACAGTCTCAATCCGCTGGTCAACGCATTCGCTCTAGGCATCGTTCGAAAGGATCAGATCTTTTTTGGCAAAGCCGACGGGATCGGCAATCCGGTAATGTATGCCGGAGCCAAGACCGGCCGTGACGGTATTCACGGTGCGACGATGGCGTCTGCGGAGTTTGACGACGAGGCACTCGAAAAGCGCCCGACGGTCCAGGTTGGTGATCCATTTCTCGAAAAGCTTCTGCTCGAAGCCTGCCTCGAAGCGATGCGCTCCGGAGCCATTAAGGGCATTCAGGATATGGGCGCCGCCGGGCTTACATCTTCGTCAGTTGAAATGGCCGCCCGGGCCGGAACCGGAATTGAACTCGATCTGACACTTGTCCCGCAGCGTGAGACCGGAATGACCGCTTACGAGATGCTGCTATCCGAATCTCAGGAACGTATGCTGATCGTCGCTCGCGAGGGCCGCGAGAAAGAAGTCGTCGAGATATTCAATAAATGGGATCTCGATGCAGTCGTCATCGGTAAAGTGGTCGAAGGCGACCGTCTGAAGATCTATCATCACGGCGAACTCAAGGCTGATCTGCCAGTTCTGGGCCTGACCGATGAGGCACCTAAGTATCAGCGCCCGATGACGCCTCCGATCCGCCCGGACTCAGAGGTCGAAGCGGCGAAGATCATTCGTGAGCCTATCACGACCGATCTGACCGAAGCGTTGAAGGCTCTTCTCAGCTCCGACAATATTTGCTCAAAGCGTTGGGTGTACGAGCAGTATGATTCGATGGTGCGGACCAATACGGCGATCTTACCGGGAGCAGACGCGGCCGTAATTCGAGTCAAAGAAACTCGTCGGGCTATCGCAATGTGTCTGGACGGCAACGGTAAATTTACGGCCATCGATCCGCGTATGGGAGCGAAACTTTCAGTTGCGGAAGCGGCGCGAAACGTTGTTTGCGTTGGAGCCACGCCGATCGCGGTCACCAATTGTTTGAATTTTGCTTCGCCTGAACGTCCCGAAGTAATGTGGAGTTTCTCTGAGGTCATCGATGGCATCACAGAGGCGTGTAGCGCATTTGATTCTCCGGTCGTTTCTGGCAACGTCTCGTTTTACAATGAGACTGACGGCAGCGGTATCTTGCCCACGCCGACGATCGGAATGGTGGGGATCATAGATGACACCCGAAATCTGGTTACACACGGCTTCAAGTCTGAGGGCGATATCATCGCCGTCATCGGTACGGCGAGTGACGATCTGGACGCAAGCGAATACGCACAGACGATACTTGGAATGACGACTGCCGATTTGATCGCGATCGGTTCGGTTCCGCAGATCGACCTCAAACTTGAGCGTAAAGTTCAGAGTACTGTATTGAAACTCGCGGATGAGATGATCGTGCGTTCGGCTCACGACTGTGCAGATGGCGGCCTGGCCGTAGCGATCGCCGAATGTTGTTTCTCATCACTCGGACGTGACGCGGTCGGGGCAAATATTAACTTGAAGGCCAACGGCCTCTCAGACGAATCACTTTTGTTTGGCGAATCTCCATCGCGTATTGTCGTCAGCTTTGCCCCGGAAGATCTATATCGAGTCGAGGCCATTGCCGGCACCTGCCCATTCGAGGTAATTGGCAAGGTCGGCGGCAACACGTTGTCGATCACGATCGAATCGAAAGACGCAGTATCGGCACCGATCGCCGATCTTGAATCCGCCTGGAACGGATCGCTACGCGGACACCTCGAAGCCTAGTCACACATACTGCGTCAAGTGAGATTTACCCGATGAGCGCCGGCGTCTATATACATATCCCGTTCTGTAGATCACGATGCTCCTATTGTGATTTTGCAACCGACGTTTGGCTCAATAGCGATGCCGTCGATCAATATGTTGACGCTCTTTGCAAGGAGATCAAGACCGCATCCATTAGCCGTAGCCTGGACGTCGACACCATGTATCTCGGCGGCGGTACGCCGTCTCTCCTATCTCCACATCAATTGGAACAAGTCATCCGCTCCGTGTATGAAAAAGTAAACGTAGAGCCCGGAGCTGAGGTCACGATGGAGATGAATCCGGCAACCGTTACGCCCACGACACTGTCGGCTTTTCGTTCGCTGGGAGTAAATCGAGCGAGTTTTGGCGTCCAAACATTCAATGACCGTGACCTCAAACTCCTTGCTCGCGGACACGATGCCAATGACGCTCGCCGGACACTCACGATGCTGCGTGACGCAGGTTTTGATAACGTCAGCTTTGACCTGATCGCGGGCTTGCCCGGACAGTCATTAGCAGACTGGAATGCGAATCTGAACGAAGCGATTAGGCTATCGCCGGAGCACATCTCTCTTTATCTCCTAGAGATACATCAGGGCACACCATTAGCTAGACAGATACGTGATGAGCGTCGGCCCGACCCCGACCCGGATCTCGCCGCCGAGATGT
>Ga0209476_10000151_pt1 | contig 47320 bp, 34 predicted proteins | sample KloWWTrecipitate_FD_187179 | JGI IMG/M metagenome (GOLD analysis project Ga0209476, IMG submission 187179) | Active sludge microbial communities from Klosterneuburg, Austria, studying microevolution and ecology of nitrifiers - Klosterneuburg... | ecosystem: Engineered > WWTP > Aerobic digester... | reverse complement strand
GCTTTTAGTTTTGGCAAGACGTCGGTCGTGGTCTTGATGCCGTTAACCAGCAACCCGATCGAAATGATCTGTGCAACGAGGGCGAGCTTTAAGAAAATATGACCAAACTTACGGGCGGATTCATTGCTCTTATAGACATACACCACAAAGGCGACAATGGCCGAAACAAGTAGTAATCCGGCGATCGCCAAAGCGGGGCCCGCAAACGGGATCTCGAGCCGAAAGGGAGCTGAGAAAGGCTTTTTCCCGGGACCATTCTCTACAAACAGGCCAGCCCGATAGACAAACTCTGAAAACACCGAAAACTTGCTAACCGAGCCGATGACAGCAACGGCGAAAATACTCGACCATATTGCCATCGCCTCGACCTTGACTCGATCTTTTAGCAAATATATGACCGCGACCGCAAAGCACACCAGTGCGATGCCGTAACTTAGCGAGGCAACTCCGACGTGTATCGGCCGCCAATACGAATCAAGTACCGGCGGTAGATCGATAAATTCGCCGCCGATAAACCGTGCAAGCACCAGGATCAGGGCCGCAAGCGGAAGCGTGAAGGCCGTCAGAACTCGGAAATTATTTCGCCGGGCAAATACCAACGTCGTGATGCCGGCACCGAACGCGAAAGCCAGACTCAGGTCGTACAAGTTGGCGAAGGGTATATAGCGAAACAGCCAAGGCGTCGCCATATTGCCGCTCTCGCGCATCATTGCGAGTTCGCGGTCATATGCCGCGACCCAACGGATCAGCCAGCTCGAAAGATTAAAAAATACGCCGAGAGCTGCACCGTAAAGGCCGATCTTTTCGGCCATCGCCGACGGAGCATATAGATTTGTTAATTGAAACAATGCCGCGAGTATGTAGCACGCAAGCGCGATCATCATCAGGGCGGAGTCCGAGATAAAGGACGTCCCGACCTGGATCCGGACCGCAAGCATCACGAATGCTCCGATAATGACCATCACGGCCGGAAGGTAACTTAGTAATCCGTTTTGTATTTCGAGTCTGTCGAGTTCTTTCATTGTTTTACTGCTCGATCGCCCTGTCGCCGATAGCGGCAGCGATCTTTTTGAATTTGTCTTCAAAACCGAACTGATTCCGATTAGCTTCGCCGGCCAGCACGACCTCATACTTGCCGTCTTCGGTCGGCGTGATCGCCGCCCAGACGCGCTTATGCGCGAAAAAGAATACGAACATCAATGCGAATATCAGCCCAAATCCGCCAAAATACCACGCGATAAATGCCCCGTGAAACGGATCGTATTTTATCGATAGAATATGGGCCAATGGAGACTTCTCATAACCGCTCATTCGCCATTTATAACCCGCTTTGGCGGCGTTGATCGGGGCATTGTCCGGCAGCTTCTCCGAGAACGCAAAGACCCTGACCGATTCCGCTCCCGGAGGTGTGACGGTCAAAACGGCTGCGGGATTGTTGTATTCGCCGCTCTTTGTGTCAGGCTTGCCGCCCGGCCCAATTGTAAAATCCGCCAAAAACTGATCGAATTTGACCGTAGTTCCGTCGGCGAGTTGCGTGGTTCCGTTGCGGTCGATTTCGATCGTCGTCGCAGCACCGCCGCCCGCCGGCGTCAGATCGACCTTGATCTTTCGGGCACTGCCGACCGGGATCGTCTGTGCCTGAAAAAATCGATAGCCGCGATAATTGAGAGGTGCGTTCAGGGCGACGTCGGCCGTCATTCTGCCATATTGCGGATCGTCGATCAGCAACTGCGTGCGCCAGTCCATCGTATTGTTGACGTCGATCGACCCTTTAGCGTCGATCAGCGTCTGTTGGATGTCGGTACATTCCATCGTGAAGGGAAGTTTGACGTTAAACTTCTCTTTTTTGTCGAGATCAAATTGGATCATTTGGATCTCGTCCGTGCGTTCGCCGGGCGTCATTCTGACATCTGCGTCAAAGCCGGTTTGAAGTGCGACAAAATGTCCTAGAAAGAGCGTGAGCAGGGCGACGTGGACGATATACGCTCCAATTCGATTCCACTTGCCACTTTCGCCGAACACCGTTGTTATTCCGCCCTTTACGGTAGTGGTAGCTTTTAGACCGTTTTCCTTAAGTATTTCGGCGATCTTTGTTGCGGCGTCGGCCTCAGACGCAGCCTCGATCTTGATCTCTTCGTGGACGTTCCGAGCCAGGAGCCACGGCTTTGTGGCAGTCGTTTTGGGCCTTACTATGTAGCTCCAAGCAGCGGGGAAGTGGTCAATAGATGCCAGAACGATATTTAGCGAAAGTACCAACAGTAGAACGTTGAAATACCAAGTGTGATAAATATCGAAAATCCCCAGAGCGCCGAAAACATTTCTCTCGGCCGGCGTAAGCGATACATAGTACGAGTCGAAACCTTGGACATTCTGTTGCAGGACTACCATACCGATGATCGACAGGACCACCATTACGCAGAGTAGAACCACGCCAAAACGTACCGAGCTCAGAAAATCGAGAATTCGGTTTACGATCGGTGCAGATTTGGGCTTAAAGGCCGGTTTGGGCTCTATGGCGTCTTCGACAACTGACATAAGTTAATAAAAAGCATAGCCGAGCGAAAAGGGTTTGTCACACGGTTATTAATTAGTTCGGCTTTTCCATGCAAAAATGGAGCTTTGTTAAGCGTAGTTTGGAGAATTATTTTGAAAACGCTATTCTTGAAGTTCACGTTGCGAGTAGATTTTATTATTGATGGATACTTTAACCGCCCAAATTGAGGATATTAGGACTTTTTCGCTGAAGGAAAAAGCGGCCGCGTACTTTGAATTGACCAAGCCGCGAATCGCGTTTTTGCTTGTACTCACGTCGGCCGCCGGATTCTACATCGGCACGCAAGGCGAGTTTCCGATCGGTCTTTTCATTCACTCGATGATAGCGATCACGATCCTTGCGTCCGGCGTCGCTACGCTTAATCAATGGTTCGAACGCTCGCTCGACCCGAAGATGGAAAGGACCGCGAAGCGCCCTTTGCCCAGTAATCGTGTGACACCGAATGCAGCACTTACTTTTGGAGTGCTCAATTGCGCGGTAGCTGAGGCGTATCTCTTCTTTTTCGTAAACGGACTGACCGCGTTTCTGGGTCTTTTGGTGATCATCGGCTACGTGCTGCTCTACACGCCGCTCAAGACCAGAACGACCGCGTGTACTGCCATTGGGGCATTTCCGGGGGCATTGCCACCTTTAATGGGCTTTACGGCTGCGACAGGCGAGATCACAATGATCGCCTGGGCACTATTTGCCATTCAATTCTTTTGGCAATTTCCACACTTTTTTGCGATCGCCTGGATGTATCGCGTTCAATATCGCCGTGCCGGAATTAAAATGCTTCCGGCGGTCGAACCTGACGGGCGTATCACATTTCGTCAGATCGTAATGTTTACGGTGCTGCTCGTTCCCGTGAGTCTCGCCCCGTTCTTCCTCGGTATCGACGGCATCGTTTACCTCGTCGGAGCAGTTATCCTCGGCGGTTGGTTTCTGTGGGCGAGTATCCGCTCTGCACTTTCAAAGTCGAACCAATCCGCAAAGGCTCTATTACTTGTTTCGGTGATTTACCTTCCGCTACTATTCATCCTTATGGTTGCGGACAAACGATAGAGATAGAATATGAAACTCGGAACTGCAGACCTCATTGCAAGTGCCGACGAAATCGTCGGGAAACCGGTATTGACTCTTGGCGGCGGATCAACTTCGTCGGGCAACGGCCCTAGCAACAGAGGCGGCGGCGGTGGCGATGGGCCGCGTCCATCAAGTGACGACTTGGCCGAGAACGAAACTCCGGATCCGACCAATAAGTTCCGCATCCTTACGTGGTTTCTACTCCTGATCGTTTTGATGACCTTTGGCGGGTTGATCGGTGCTTACGTCGTGATCGCGACCAATAACGTCGCCGAATGGGCTCCATTCACCTTACCGATCCAGGTTTGGGTTAGTACGGCGTTGATCTTGGCCAGCAGCGGCACGTATTATATCGCCGAAAAGGCCATAAAGGCCAACATTCAGGAACGCGGAAAAAGATTTCTACTCGCAACTACGGTCTTAGGCGGTGTATTTATCGCTTCACAACTCTTGGCTTGGGTAGCACTCTCCAATCGCGGCCTGTATATGCAGGGGAATCCATATGTCGGGTTCTTTTACCTTCTGACGGCGGTACACGCTGTTCACGTGCTTGGCGGCATTACCGCCCTATCAGCGATTCTTTTGCGTTCGTGGTATCCGACCTCAAACGAGGTTGCTATCCGGCGGCGGATCGGGTTAGCTCAAGTTGTGGGATGGTATTGGCATTTTATGGGCCTGTTGTGGATCGTGCTTTTTGTTCTGCTCGGATTTTGGAAGTAGATAAATGGAATTGTTGGGAGTATTTCCGCACCTTAACGCCTCACTTAACGCACTGTCGGGAGTTTGTCTGGTATTTGGCCTGTATTTCATCCGGTCGAAACAGATCAAACAGCATCGCTTTTGTATGCTCGCAGCGTGTACAGTCTCGGCAGTATTCCTGGCCTCGTACCTGACACATCACGCTCTGCGGACTTACTATTTTGGCCTCGGCCCGACAAAATTTACCGGCGAGGGGCTGATCAGACCCATATATTTTACAATACTGACTTCCCACACGATCTTGGCAACATTGGTTACGCCGTTTGTGCTGTGGACGCTACGACGTGCTCTGCAGGGTAAATTCGACCTGCACAAGCGGATCGCACGTCTCGTGTACCCGGTTTGGCTGTACGTTTCAGTGACCGGTGTCGCGGTTTACCTGCTGCTCTATCAATTTTATCCCGATCGTTAATTTTTCGTCTGTTTTTTCTTGTCAACGGTCGGAGGTTGATGCTAATATCTAATTGTTGAAAAGTTGATCACCGAGGCCGTCTTTGGTAAGACGACGCGGGGGAACCAATGGTTGAGCGACTAGTCGCAAAACCGGGGGCGAAGCATCTCGATAAAGAGATACGGGGATACTCTTTCGTTCCTAGCCCGACAGCTAACCTCGTAGGTGTGGCAAAGAAGTAACAGCAACAGATTAAGCCGGTATGGCAAGGTTCTGATGTGCTTCGCGTCCGCTATTCAACACGGAAGCAGACATCCGGTCTTCTCAAAGGGAAAAAGTCCCGTCAAGCGATTGACGGGACTTTTTTTGTTGAAATTCGAATGACTATCTGACGATCAGAATGGGCAGGATCTTCACGTTCATTGCCAGTACTTTGCCGTCCGGATCAAACTCGATCGATTGCGGCTTTGCCCGCATCTTTACAGAAAACTTCTCGATCCGCTGATGGATATCGATCGACTTTTTCTCATAACCCGCGGTCATTTTGACCGAGACGTCGAGCGGCAATCTAAAGACCGCCGGCACGATCGCATCCGGCTTTTGTGTTTGCGTAACCGTCAACGCCAGCGTTTTGGCTTTCGTGCTGTAAACGGGGCGGACCGAAAGGCTTGGGGCTCCCGAGCTATAGACCCATTGATCGAAAAACCAAGTCAGATCTTGCCCCGACGCCTGTTCCATCGCCGCCTTTAGATCCGTCGAGATGACCGAACCGAATTTGTGCCGGTTGAGGTAATTATTTACCGCTTTCCAGAAGACCTCGGTGCCGACCTGTTCGCGAAGCATATGCAGTACAACGCCGCCCTTATTGTATGTGACGGATGCGTTGTCAAAGAGCTTTGCGGGGTCGGCGGCTCTCAGATTATAGAGTCCGTGACGCCTTTTGGTGATCGAGTCGTCAGCCAGAAAGGTTGCCGCGTCAAAGCGGACCTTGCGCATATAGTCTTCGCGGCCGTTGGTCTTCTCGCGATAGACGGCCTCCATATATGTAGCAAAACCCTCGTTTAGCCACAATTCCGCCCAACTGCGGCACGTGACAAGGTCGCCGAACCAAGAATGTGCCAATTCGTGCGAAACGAGGTCAGTGACGACGTCCTTGCCAAACTCAAAATCGCCGAAGAATATCTCGGTGTCGGCCATTGTCGTCGCCGTTATATTCTCCATTCCGCCAAATTGGAACGAGGCAACGATCGTCTGATCGTACTTGTTGTACGGAAACTTGACGCCCGTTACGCCCTCAAAGACCGGGATCATTTTCGACGTTTGCGAGAATGCACGGCGACCGGTGTCCTCCTTGCCGGGATAGACGTAATAGGCGAGCGGAACGGTTCCGGCGGTGTCGTCGATCCTTACATATTTTCCAACGACAAACGATACTAAGTACGTCGAGTGCGGGACCGGCATTTTGAAGTGCCAGGTGGATTTGCCCTCTGCCGTGTCGGTCTTGCCGAGAAATTCGCCGTTGCCGATCACTGTTTCATCGCGTTCGACCGTGATATATTCCTCGGTCGTGGCCTTATCGCTCGGAAAATCGAACGAGGGGAACCAATGCCGCGCCTCGTCGGCCTCGCCCTGAGTCCATATCTGGTCTGAATGCACGACTCTCCGCGGGTCAGTTTCGGCATTTACAAAATATATGCCCTTTTGCGGTTTCGCGGTGTATTTTAGTCGAACGCTGATCGTGTCAGCGGGGCCATAATTCCGGTCCATCGTTATCTTAATGAGGTTGTTAATGTTCGAATACTTAAGGTCGGTTCCGGACTGCTCGATCTTTACGGATTGAAAGGTCATCCCCACGGCGTCCAATTCGAACGACGTAAAGCCCTCGTTGAGCGGTTTCAGTACGACGGTCGTGTCGCCGGCGATCGACCGCGCGTCACGGTCAAAGGAAACCCGTAAAACGTAATGCTGCATGTCAAAGTTTGACTTGCGATCAAAACTTGGAAGGCCGGCAGGCTGCGAAAAAGCGGTTGCGGCCGCGATCATTGTAAAGGCGGCCGCAAGGATAAGTGAGCGAAGAGACTTCATATTTATTTCTATTCGAGGTTATTTCAAGTGCGTGTTAAACCAATCGATGACGTGGCCATACCAAAATTCGGAATTCTGGGGCTTTAAAATCCAATGTCCTTCGTCAGGAAACACGATCAATTTCGACGGTACATTCTTAAGCTGCAGCGTCGTAAATAGCTGCAGGCTCTGATCGACCGGTACCCGATAGTCGAGTTCGCCGGCGGTCACGAGCGTCGGTGTCGCAAAATTCTTAGCAAACTTATGCGGCGACCATCGGTTGTAGTTCACCGCGTTTTCCCACGGCATACCCTTAAATTCCCAATTGACGAACCACAATTCCTCGGTTGCCGTCGCCATACTTTCGAGATTGTAAACTCCCGCGTGTGAGACAAAGGTTTTGTACTTAAATCGCGGATCATTATTATGCCCAAGGAGCCAATCGACCATATATCCGCCATAGCTCGCACCAGCAGCTCCGATATTATTCTTATCGACAAATGGACGTTTGCTGATGTCCGCGACGCCGTTCTGGATATCGACGAACGCCTTTCCACCCCAGTCGCCCGAGATGTCATCAACAAACTTCTGCCCGTAGCCCGTCGAACCGCGGGGGTTCGGCATAAATACGACATATCCGGCGTTGGCAAATATCTGCGGATTCCATCTATAGCCCCAATTGTCGCTCCAGGCACCTTGCGGGCCACCGTGGATCAGCACGATCAGGGGGTACTTTTTGGATGCGTCGAACTTGGCCGGCTTGAGTAAAAATCCGTGGATGTTCTGGTTTAACGCACCCTTCCATTCAACGTCTTCCGGCTTTTGGAGGCCGAAGGCATTCATAGCCTCATCATTATCGCTCGCCATCGCCCGCAGTGCCGTGCCGTCGGTGCCGATGCTCATAATGTTGCTCGGAGCACTCATCGAACTCCACGCAAAGACGAGCGTCCTTCCGTCGGGTGAGATATTAAGTCCGCTTGCAAAACCGACGTCAGCGACCTTTTTGACGTGCGTCGCGATCCTTAAACGAAAATCCGGTTCGACCGGTACGCTAAAGATAGGTGCTCGACCGCGTTCGCCCGCAGTGAAATATACGGTTTTGCTGTCGGCAGAAACGGTGAATTCATCCACTTGTTGGCCGAATCCGCCTGTCAGTTCGACGATTTCGCCGGTTTGCGGATGAAATCGCATTATCCGCCACCGATCAGCTTCGAATGTCGGTGTCTTTTGTGAACGGAATAACAGATATTTGCCATCGGGCGTATAGGTCGGCGATGCATCGTAGCCGTTCATTCCGGCGGTGATATTTTTTGCCGTACCGTCACCGTTTATCTTGGCGATAAAAATATCGCTGTTGGTGGACATCGCTTCAACGCGGTCAGGGTTGCGTATGTAAACAATGCTCGAACCATCAGGCGAAAAGGTGTAGTCGACTCCGCTAGCGGCGGCATACGGCGGCGAATCAAAATCGCCCTTGGTCAGATCACGTGCCGATCCGCCCTTGGCTGATACGACAAATACGTGATTTCGCTTTCGGTTACGCCATTCGACCCAATGCTTAAACAAGAGCCGGTCAGTGACCTTGGCCTGAACCTTACTCTTTTCGGCCTTTTCATCCTCGGTCTTATTACAATCATCAGAACTGCACTCCGGATAGACCTCCGAGCCGAACGCGATCCACTGGCCGTCGGGCGACCATACCGGTCCACCGGCACCGGTCGATATGTTGGTCACCTTTTCCTTGTCGCCGCCATCGGCCTTCATCGTCCAGATCTGACCGCCGGTCGTGAATGCGATCCGCTTGCCGTCCGGCGACCAACGTGGGCCGCTACTCGACGCCGATCCGTTGGTCAATTGCTTTCGTCCGCTGCCATCAGCAGACATTGTATAGATCTGGCTGAGCGTGCGGTTAGCGTCCTTATTGACGACTCCGATGGTGAATGCGACGGTTTGGCCATTTGGCGAGAGCTGTGGATCTGCAACACGTTTGAGGTTGATCAGATCGTTGACCGAAAACGTCCGTTGGGCGTTCGCCGCAAGAGCGACCGCGAAAACTATAGCGACCGATAGGAATATGCGTTTCATATATTTATCCAGTTTGAAATTGTGTTGAACAACGCCATTATCGCATAGAATTTTGTAAGACTGAACACTTCGGATAATATCGTTCTATGAAAATTCTAGTTTTGCTTCTTGCGGCGATATTCCCGTCCGCCGCCGTCATCGCTCAAGTTGCCGAGGCCAAGCCAACGCCGCAGCTTTATTCTGAACAAACGGTGCGAAATATGCGTGAGATCCAGCGAGCTTCGGGCCTTAGCAGCTATGCCTACGATCAAACGAGATATCTTTCATACAATATAGGACCTAGGCTTTCCGGTTCGTCGCAGGCCGCCAAAGCGGTTGAATATGTCGCAAATGAGATGCGAAAACTTGGACTCGACGTTCGCCTACAAAAGTGCCTTGTGCCGCATTGGGTTCGGGGCGAAGAACGTGGCGAACTTGTGGAATTTTCGGGTATGGCTCCGGGGACTGTCCAAAGAGTCGTTTTGACTGCTCTCGGCGGCAGCGTGGCGACGCCGGCCGAAGGTATTACCGCCGAGGTGGTCGTGGTCAGTAGCTTTGAGGAATTGGCAGAGCTTGGCCGTGAAAAGATCCAAGGCAAGATCGTACTATTCAATTTCAAATTTGATTCCGAAATGCAGTCGTCGGGATTCGGCGGGGCAGCGTATGGCCAGGCCGTACAGTTTCGGTTTGGCGGTGCCATCGCGGCGGCACGATTCGGTGCGGTCGCTTCACTCAATCGTTCGGCGGGCGGTTCTCAAAATCGGCTCGCACACACCGGTTCGATGGGATATGTCGAAGGCGTGACTAAGATCCCGGGAGCGGCGGTTTCGTACGAGGATGCCGAGACGATCGCGAGTTTGGCGACGGCCGGCAAAGTTAAAATTCATCTTACGCTCACGCCGCAAACACTGCCTGACGTCGAGAGCTATAACGTCATCGGCGATTTGAAGGGAACTGAGCGTCCGAATGAGATCGTGATCGTTTCCGGCCATCTTGATTCGTGGGACCTCGGTCAGGGCGCGATCGATGACGCATCGGGCGTCGCCGTTTCGATGTCGGTAGCCAAAATGTTAAAGGACCTGAAAATCAAGCCCAAGCGGACGATCCGAGTTATCGCGTGGATGAATGAAGAGAACGGAGGACGCGGTTCGGCGGCATACGAGAAGGAAGAATCGGCGAATATCGCAAATCATTTCGCCGCCATCGAGGCTGATCTCGGGGCATCGCATCCACTAGGTATACTTTTTACCGGTAAGCCCGAGATACAAGCTTTTCTTGCACCGATCTCGCAGGCACTGCTGCCGCAAGGCGCGTGGCAGACTCAATTGCAGGCGGGCGGGGTGGGTGCTGATACTGCCCCATTGACGCGTGCCGGTGTGCCGACCTTTGCACCGTGGTTTAACCAGCAGACTTACTTTAATTATCACCACACTGCGGCCGACACCTTTGACAAGATCGACCCGCGTCAAATGCGTGAGCTAGGCGGCGTTGTGGCGGTACTCGCATATGGACTTGCCAATTTGGAGCAACCGTTGCCGCGATAGTGAAATGACAAGGCCGACTTCGACGGTTTTGAACTTACGGGTTGAACTGATAAGCTGATTATTCGACCTTTAATTAAGGAATTATAGAATTTTATGAATAGGCCGCCTCCGTACTTTCCGCAAAGCCAGTTGTCACCGCCTGACGAGAATCGTTATCGCAAATTCAAATTTGTGATCGTGGGCCTGGTTCTACTTTTGATCGCTCTGCTTGCGGGGATCGGCGTTGGCATCTTCTATTTGGTTCGTTGGCTGTTTTAGTAAGCCGCCTGGGTAATTTGTAAAAAGGACGATCTGACGCGAATGTCAGATCGTCCTTTTTGTTTCGGTTTTCTTACAGATTTATGGATTGGTGGGACTCTGCTGCTTGGCAGTGCTTTTCGAACTATCGACCGTCAGTTGCTTGGCTTGCGGCATTAATCCGATCGCCTTTAAGAGTTGGTCGTCGTATTCGTTAAAGACCTGACCCGATGTCTGTGAACCATAAGCAGCAGTCACTAGTTCTGTTCTAAGCGTTCGTTCGATAAACTCGCGTTCACGGTCAAGTTGTGCCGGCAAAACCTTATACTTGGTCTCCGCGAAAGATTTGAAGGTGTCGAACAATGCCGGTGTCACCGGAAAGTCGGTCTTAGTAATGTCGTAGTCAAATAGGATCGGCTTGAGAACCTTGTAGCTCTCAAAGCCTTTGACTCGGCCAACCACCAGATCCAGAGCAAACGCGAATATCGGGCTAACTAGTTTCTGCTGGGCACGAGCACGTTCGATCTCGATCGTATCAGGTTTGATCGGCACGTCCGGATTGATACCACCGCCGCTATAGACGACTCGGCCTGCGTCGGTTCGGCTTTCCACACCGGTCGGTTTGACCGGATCAGCCGTGATGTCGCGGAAACTACCGCCCTCTGTGTAATAGTCGTAAAGATTGCCGTTGGAATAATCTCGCTGGATCAACCGCCCGGCCGGTGTTTCGTACTTAGCGATCGTAAGCAACAGCATCGATCCATAATCCAATTGAAAGGGATTTTGAACCAAGCCTTTGCCAAACGTATTTTCGCCGACGATCAACGCCCGGTCGTGATCCTGCAAAGCACCGGCCAGGATCTCGGACGCCGAGGCCGTATTGCGATTGACAAGCACTACTACCGGCGATCTGTCGGGAGTAGGATTATCTGCCCGGTATTGATCAGAAACGCCCTCGATACGGCCCTTTTGAGTAAATACTGTCTGGTCACGCTTCAGAAAGCTGTTTGCCACACGGTACGCCTGACTAACGAGGCCGCCGCCATTGTCACGCAGGTCGATGACGATCTGCTGCATTCCCTTGGCACGCAATTCTCGAGTCGCGGCAACAAATTCGGCATATGTGGTCTGGTTAAATCCGCCCCGCATCGCCAGATAGCCGACACCCGGCCGGATCATATAATACTCACCGATAGAAGGTTGCGATACCGCATCGCGAACTATATCGACAGTCTCAAGTTTGCCGGTCGCAAGACGCTCAACCACAAGTTTGGCAGGAGTGCCCCGCGGGCCGCGAAGAAAATTGCGAACGTCCGCAAAGGGCTTGCCGAGCATCGAAGTGCCGTTTACCTCAACTATCTTGTCACCGTAGCGAAGCCCTGCACGATTGGCCGGGGCACCGTCAAAAGTCGCCTTGATATACGTCGCAATTACTTTGCCGTCAACGTCGCTCAGATCTCCGATCGTGGCTCCGATACCGTAGTAACGCGAACTCTGATCCGTCCGAAACTCCTCATACTCTTTAGCGTCAAAGTAATTAGAGTGGGGATCGAGGGTATGCAGCATCGAATCGATCGATGACTTCATCACGTCATTGTAATTAAGTGCTTTTGCTCCACCGTAGTTTCGTTCGATAAGGGAGAGCGCCTCGGCGATATCCTTTTCGATATCTTCGACCTTAACCACCTTTTTCGGTGTATCTGTGCTCTTTTGCTCAGCGGACCTTATGTTTCCGGAGCGAGAGGATGCCGACGGTGCCTGCCCGAATCCGGTCAGGACAAATGTAAAAATCAGCGTGAATGCGAATATGCTGTTAAATCTTTGTTGCACTAACAAATCCCCCGATCGTTGCATCGCTTTAGAGCGGTTTTTAGCTATCGATAAGAATATCATCCATTTGAGTTCAATGCGATGAGTTTCGTTGCCTGACTTTAGCTTTGAACTATTGAAACTTACGTTCTTTTTGATCGTAATGTTTTGAGTTAAACTTTCAACAGTCAAAAAGGATCCGTAAACAAAGGACATTATTATGCTGAACCGTCTTATTTTCACGCTCGTCTTATGCCTGTTTATCACTGCGGCGGTCTTTTCGCAGACAAAACTGCTTAGGTATCCCGACATACAGGGCGACAAGGTCGTATTTACATACGGCGGCGATCTGTGGACTGCGTCGACGTCCGGCGGAACGGCTATTCGGCTTACATCCCATCCCGGTGTCGAGACCTACGCTAAGTTTTCGCCGGACGGCAAGTGGATCGCCTTTACGGCCCAGTACGACGGTGACGAACAGGTTTATGTAGTGTCAGCACAGGGCGGCGAGCCAAAGCAGTTGACATTTTACCCGTCGCGCGGACCGCTTGCCCCGCGTTGGGGGTTCGACAACCAGGTTCACGGTTGGACCAAGGACGGCCGCATCGTGTTTCGAAGCCTGCGGGACTCTTGGGCGACGCCGATCGCGAGGCTTTATACCGTATCGACCGAGGGCGGTGCGGCCACCGCATTGCCGATGCCTGAGGCGGGATCCGGTGACACGTCACCCGACGGAACTAAGATGGTCTACTCGCCGAGGTTTCGCGATTTCCGTCCGGAAAAGCGTTATTCCGGCGGCCAGGCAAATACGCTTTATATCTACGACCTCTCGACCAACGATGCTAAAAAGATCTCCGACAACCCACGAGCAAGTCGCGATGCGATGTGGATCGGCGGCACGATCTATTACAACTCAGACAAAGACGGCAAGTTTAATCTTTACGCATACGACACCGCCGGCGGTAAGACGTCTCAGGTCACGCGAAATCGCGATTGGGACATTCGTTGGCCGAGCTCGGACAATCTGAGCCGGATCGTTTACGAACGCGATGGCGAACTAGAGATCTTTGACGTAAATTCGAAAAAGGCCACGCATTTGAGCATCAGCGTGCCCGATGACGGTGTGAACCGACGAAAGCGAGTCGTAAACGCCGCGAGCAATATCAGTTCGTATTCACTCAGCCCTAAAGGGGAAAGGGCACTTTTCTCGGCTCGAGGCGACATCTTTTCGACTCCGATCGAGAAGGGCGGCGTTCGAAATCTGACGAGTTCGTCCGACGCTAACGACCGCTCGCCGGCGTGGTCACCCGACGGCAGGCAGATCGCCTTTATCTCTGACAAGTCCGGCGAGGAAGAGATATGGCTCGTCGCCCAGGACGGTTCCTCCAGGCCCGTCCAGATCACCACCGGTGGCAATGCTCAGCGGTATACACCGACTTGGTCGCCCGACGGTAAGAAGATCGCGTTTAGCGACAAAGACGGCAAATTGTATGTGTTAACGCTTGCGTCGAAGCAGATCCAAATGGTCGTCGATGCACCGATCGGCCTTATACAAAGTTACGAGTGGTCGCCAAAGGGCACGTTTATCGCTTATTCGATGCAGCCGCGAAGTGGAATGTCGTCGGTGTACGTTTGGAGTTCGGACGAGAATAAGAGCTATCGCGTAACGCCCACGATGTTCAGTTCGACGAGTCCGACGTGGGACCCGTCGGGAAGCTACCTCTATTTTCTCAGTAATCGGGAATACGCCCCCCAGATCTCCAGTTCGGAGTTTAACTATGCAACAAACCGGATGACCCAGATCTACGCTCTGGCTTTGAAAAAGGATACTAAGAATCCTTTTCCGATAGAGAGTGACGAAGTTGCGGTCACCGAAGAAAAACCAGCCGTCACGCCGACGCCGATTGCTACGCCGGCGGCGGAAAAGATTGATTTCGACGGCATCGAGTCACGTGCCGCCAAGGCTCCGGTGGCGGCCGATAACTACAGCGGCCTCTCGGCGAATAAGGGCAACCTGATCTATAACGTCCAGCCGCCATTCTATTACGGCCGAGCGGCCGAAACATCACCGTCGCTGCGTATATTTTCGCTAAAAGACCGTAAGGAAAGCGTTCTGGTGAGTCCGTCGGGCGGTTTTACGCTGTCTAATGACGGCAACAAGATAATGACCGCTACATCCGGCGGATTTGCGATACTTGACGCGTCACCGGGCGGCGAGCGTTCGAGGAAGCCGGTGTCGGTGGGCGGGCTTTCGGTTGAGATCGATCCCGTCGCGGAATGGAATCAGATATTTAATGAGGTCTGGCGGCGATATCGCGATTGGTTCTACGCCGGCAATATGCACGGATTTGACTGGGTCAAGATACGCGAAGACTACAAGAAATGGTTACCCTATGTCGCTCATCGCTCTGACCTGAATTACATAATCTCCGAGATGTGTGCGGAACTTACCGTCCAACACGCCTATATCGACGGCGGCGACTATAACACGCCGCCGAGAGTGCGAGTGGCATTACCCGGAGCTAGATTTGAAGTAGATAAGGCATCGGGACGTTACAAGATAAGCAAGATATTCGGCGGGCAGAACGAAGAGGATATCTATCGTTCACCTTTGACCGAGGTCGGTAGCGACGCCAAGGTCGGCGACTATGTGATCGCGATAAATGGCGAAAATGTCACCGCGGACCGCGATATCTACTCGTATCTTCGCGGTAAGGCTGACTCGGCCGTCTCTATCACGCTTAACAGTTCGCCGACGGCCCAAGGCTCGCGTACCATTACTTTTAAGCCGGTAACCAATGAGAGCGACCTTATCTACCTCGACTGGATCGAGGCGAACCGCCGCCGCGTCGATCAGATGTCGGGCGGACGCCTCGGATATATCCACGTTCCCGATATGGGAGCACCGGGACTACGCGAGTTTATAAAGTGGTACTATCCGCAACTTAATAAAGAGGGAATGGTGATCGACGTTCGGGCAAACGGCGGCGGTAACGTGTCGCGAATGCTGATCGAACGTCTTCGCCGAAAGGTGCTCGGCGTGAATTACCGCAGAGCGGACGAAGAAGGCGGCACATATCCTGACGGTGCATTCCTCGGCCCGATGGTCGCGATCCTGAACGAAAATTCGGCGTCCGACGGTGATATATTCCCGTATATGTTCCGCGAGGCCGGGCTCGGCCCGCTTATCGGCAAACGCAGTTGGGGCGGTGTCGTTGGCATCACGAATCGGGGCAATCTGATCGACGGTGGCGTCGTCAATGTGCCTGAATCTGCCCTCGCCAACGCCCGCGGCGAATACATCATCGAAGGGTATGGCGTGGATCCCGACATCGAGGTCGAAAACGACCCGCGTTCGGTCATCGCCGGCGGCGATCCGCAACTCGAGCGGGCGGTCAACGAATTGATGAAAAAGATCGTCACACCGGTTAAGCTGCCAAAGCGACCGGCCGATCCGGTGAAGGTGCCGAAGAATTAGGAGAATCGTCGGAAGCGTCTGGAGATAGCGGGTAAGGAGGTATCCTTGATGAAAATTCGAATCGTTGCAGCGATAGCGATCCAACTGCTGCTCACTTTGACGGGAATTGGGCAGAGCGGAAAGATAGGCTCGCCCGTCAAATGGGAGAGATATGGCGTTCCACGAACGGATGTTTCGGTTCTTTTGCCGAAACTCCCGATTCGAATCGATTCGTACAACCCTTGCAATCAATTGGCGTATTCGGAATATTGGGCATACGCCGACAATGCTGCATATGGCATAAGGATCTTCGCGAAATACAAGACTGATCGTAGTTATTGCAAAACTACTGAGGACTTTGGCAAACGCAGTTTTGATGCCAGGATATCAAAATGGTCATCAGAAAAGGATACGGTAGCGTCGGAAACTGAAGTTTTGGGGAGTACCCGCAAGGCTCGGGTATTTTCGTCGAAAGTGCGTCGAGTGTTTATCGTAGACGACCTAAGTAATAATAGATGGATCGAGCTCGAGATCGTTCGGCGAAATGAGAATACTGATCTCGAAGCGAAGTTTGTATCCTCGTTGACGTTTAAGCGGCCGATCTCCGGTATCGACATCGGAGACGGTTCGGCTATTACGCTGGGTGACGAATATACTATTCCGGCCCCCTCTATACCGCCTCCGGTTACTCCGCCGTCAACGCAGATGACCCATCAAGGGAGCGGTAGCGGTTCAGTCACCGGCGACACGGCCGCGGCGTTGCCGTCGGCTAATAGCATTGGATTAATGATCGTCGCCAAACCTCGTCCGAGCTATACCGACTCGGCTCGACAGGTTAATATTCAGGGAACAGTGATCCTGAGAACGACCTTTTTGGCAAACGGCAGTATTGGAGCGGTAAGTGTCGTGAAATCACTACCTTACGGCCTGACGGAGCAGGCGATCGCGGCCGCACGTAGAATAGTCTTTTTGCCCGCGCAGCCAGATGGCGTAAACTTCGCGGTTACTAAGCAGGTGGAATACACCTTTAGCATCTATTAGAATTCATGTCCCAATTACTCGAAGTACGCGATCTTCAGACGCATTTTCCGACGAAAGGCGGCCTCGTCCGCTCGGTTGATGGCGTGAGCTTTGAGATCGGCGAGGGCGAATTGCTCGGCCTGGTCGGCGAATCTGGTTGCGGTAAATCGATCACCGCTTTGTCGATAATGCGTCTGATCTCGTCACCGGGCAAGATCGTTGGCGGCTCGATCAAATTCAAGGGCGAAGAACTGACGACAGCCAGTGAGGAACGCCTGCGAGCGATCCGCGGCAACGATATCGCGATGATCTTTCAAGATCCGATGACGTCGCTTAATCCGGTCTTTACCGTCGGTGAGCAGATCGCTGAGGCGTTGCGGTTGCATCGCAAACTCGACAAAAAAGCCGCGTGGCAGGCGTCGATCGACGCGATGAAGGAGGTGGCGATACCGTCGCCGGAGCGCCGTGCAAACGACTATCCGCATCAACTGTCCGGCGGTATGCGCCAGCGTGTGATGATAGCTATGGCTCTCGCGTGTAACCCCGAGTTGCTGATCGCCGACGAACCGACGACCGCTCTCGACGTTACGATCCAGGCCCAGATTCTCGAACTGCTCGACGGCCTGCGCGTTACGCGCAAACTCGCGGTTCTCCTCATCACACACGATCTGGGTGTCGTTGCCGAGGTCGCCGATCGGGTTTGTGTGATGTACACCGGTAAGATCGTTGAGGAATCTGGCGTAGATGAGCTTTTTGCTGACCCGAAACACCCGTACACTCGAGGCCTTCTGCGTTCGGTCCCTAAATTATCTGAGGCCGGATCGGCCAAAACGGAGCGGCTCAAAACTATCGACGGAACGGTGCCTTCACCGACCGAATTGCCAAAAGGTTGCCACTTTGCTCCTCGATGCGACGATAGGTTCGATGCGTGTGTCATCGCACCCGTACCGCTGATCGATATCGCGTCCGGCCGCAAGGTGCGATGCCTTTTGTACGATGAAGCTCATAAATTCAACGCGGCCCGGCAACGCGTTTTGGCCGAATCGGCCTGATCGATAATGGAAACTGCGACACCGAAGGCAAAAGTTACACGATTGGTCGATGTTCGAAAGCTCGTCAAGCACTTTCCGGTGGAAAATAGTGACGATGTCGTACAGGCCGTAGATGACGTTTCGTTCGATATCATCGCCGGAGAGACTCTGGGGTTGGTGGGCGAGTCCGGATGCGGCAAATCGACGGTCGGGAGGTGCATTCTCCGCCTTCACGAACCGACCAGCGGTGAGGTTCGATTTGAGGGAAATAACATCATTGGCCTGCCAAATTCGGAAATGCAGGCACTGCGGCGTGAGATGCAGATCATTTTTCAGGATCCATACGCCAGCCTGAATCCACGCCTAAGCATCCGATCGATAATTTCCGAACCGCTCAAGATACACAAGATCGGTTCTCGCTCAGAGCAGAACGAGCGTGTCGCTGACCTTCTCAGAAAGGTGGGCCTCGACCCGAAGTATGCCGATCGATACCCGCACGAGTTCTCCGGCGGTCAACGCCAGCGTATCGGCATCGCTCGTGCACTTGCCTTAAATCCCAAGCTTATAATTTGTGACGAACCGGTCTCGGCACTCGACGTTTCGGTCCAGGCTCAGGTGGTCAATCTACTGCAGGATCTGCAGGACGAATTTGGACTGACATATTTGTTCATTTCGCACGGACTTGCGGTGGTCGAGCATATTTCGGATCGCGTTGCGGTAATGTACCTCGGCAAGATAGTTGAGATCTGCGAGGCGAGAGAGTTGTATGAGATGCCGCTGCACCCGTATACCAGGGCTCTACTCTCCGCGATACCGTTCCCTGATCCAAGGCATAAACGCGATCGTATCGTGTTGACAGGTGACGTGCCGACGCCGATCAACCCTCCGTCGGGCTGCCGCTTTCGCACGCGTTGCCCGCTGGCGATCGACGAATGTGCATCAGTATCACCGGAACTGAAGGAGATCACGCCGGGACATTTTGCCGCGTGTATTCGCATTGACGGCTACGACAACGCCGAGCGGACGGCTTGAAAAAACGGAACTTCGATCATCCGGTGAACGTATCTGATGGTGTCGTAACCAAAATCAACCTTTATTGAGGAAAATATGAATCGAATAGCTGGAATTATCATTGCGGCCCTTGGTCTCGTAGTCGCCGTATTGGGCGCAACCAAGATCGTGCCTGGCCTGACCTCGCCCGGCGTATTTATGATCGTGCTCGGTGGGCTAGTCATCGGACTTAGCTTCATAAACAAGCCGGCGGTCGAGGGTGATGTTGAGAGGATGTCAACGGCAAGTAGCATAGTCAATATCTTTTTTGCCCCAAGCGAAGTCTTTCGTAATCTCCGTTGGCACCCGCGATGGCTTGTGCCCATCTTGCTGATGGTCGTTATGTCGGTCGCATACAGCAATCTATTTTCGGCACGCATCGGCATCGATCGGATCACCAACTTCTCCATCGATAAAACGCTCGAGATGCCTATGATCGCCGGTAGCGAAGACGCCAGAAAGAGTGTTGAAGCCGGACGTGTGCAAGCTTTGGAGGATGCCAAAAATCCCGTGGCCCGCGTAGGCCAAGTTGCTGCGTCGTTTGCCGGTTTCACAATCCTCTACGCGATCCTTGCCCTAATATACTTTGTTTTTGCATTGGCGATGGGCGGCAAGCTTAACTTTTGGCAGGCGTTTTCGGCTGCAGTTTACGCGGCATTGCCGATCAATATTATTAAGTTTGTACTCAACACCACGCTTCTATACCTAAAGGATCCGACCGATATTCACCCCATCCTCGGTCAGCAATCGTTGATCCAGGACAATCTTAGCTTCCTTGTTACTTCAGCTGAGCATCCGGTAATTTTTACGCTGCTTGCGTCGTTAAGCGTCCTTGGTTTTTACTGGCTGTTTATGAATGCGATCGGCCTCAAGAACGCCGGCGAGAGGGTTAGCGGAACCATCGCTTGGTCGGCGTCGATCTCAGTCTTTTTGTTCGTTCTACTTTTCGGTATGGCGATGGCGGTGCTGTTCCCGAGTTTTATCAGCTAGCTTTTGGAGCTACTGCAAAATACGACCGCCCGCAGATCTATTCAAGATTGCGGGCGGTTACTTTTTGTGCGAATTGGCATCGGCCACGATATGGAAGTTTACTATTCGTATCGTAGCGATTCGATCGGATCGAGTCGGGCCGCTTTCCAGGCCGGAAACAGTCCGAAGGCGAGTCCGATACCGACGCTTGCGACAAAGCCCGCGATCGGTGCCCAAAGCGGTACATACGAGGGCAAAAACAGACGGACAAGGAGCGTCAAAAGCCACCCAATGAGTAAGCCGACGATACCGCCGAAACCGGTAAGAGTGGCAGCCTCGACCAAAAACTGTAGCAAAATGTCATTTTGACGGGCACCGATAGCCTTGCGGATGCCGATCTCTCTGGTACGTTCGGTCACGGAGACGAGCATAATATTCATCACGCCGATACCGCCGATCATCAGGCCCACCGAAGATATGACCACCATCGCGATGAAAACACCGTTCGTAATGGCCGCAAATTGATCGATGATGCTTGCCGCGGTTTCCATTGCAAAGTTGTTCTTATCGCCAAATTTTACTTGCCGGCGAATTCTGAGCAGATCCTGCACTTGATCTTTTGCGGCGTCGAGTTGACCGTCTTTTGCGATGGCCAGAATGAAGAGATCATCGGCATTCGGCTTGAGCTTGAGTGCTGCCCCCATCGGCATATAGATGACATTTGACTGATCATTATTGCCGCCGCCGCCGCCGAAAAGTTGTTCGCGCTTCTGCAAAAGGCCGATGATCCTGAATTCGGAGCCGCCGATCTCCACCGTTTCGCCGATCGGCGATCTATTCGGGAAATAAGCATCACGGATCGAGTCGCCTACTACACATACATTGGTCTTTGAATCGTTTTCAGCCGGCGAGAACCAACGCCCGTCGATCAGCACCTCGCCCGGAGCCTTTTCAGCATCCGGAAGCGTTCCCTGCAGCTGTATGGACGATGAGGTCTTGCCATTCTTTCCGGTGACGTTGATCTTTTGGCCAAAGAAATTGTTTGTAATATTGAGATACGGAACCGCCGCCTGTAACGAACTCAGGTTGCTTAGGGCCGCCGCATCCTCCATCGTCAGCGGCTTGCGCATACGCTCTTCGCGCGACGGGGAACTGGTGCGGATGCCGATATCCATCTTGTACAGAAATATCGACGTGGTACCAAAGGATTCGACCTGTTTTTCGACGGCTACCTTGATCCCGCTGATCAGCGACGAGATCAGCATCACGGTGATAACGCCTATAACCACACCGATGATCGTCAGAAACGAGCGCAGCTTATTGCTCCGCAGCGTGTCGATCGCCATCTTAAAGTTTTCGATAAATGAGGTTGTTGCGACTACCATTGGATCAATCTGCCCTCAGAGCCTCGATGGGATCCAGACGGGCCGCTTTCCACGCCGGATAAAGCCCGGCGAGTCCCCCGACAACTCCGGAAAATGCAATGGCAAAGAAAGCCGCCAGAAGAGATATCTTAGTCGGAAAAAAGAACGCTGTAATAGCCACGCCGGCGATCTCTGCGATGATGAGCCCGATGATACCGCCCAGAGCAGAGAGCGTGGCCGATTCCAGTAAGAACTGTCTTAAAATGTCCGATTGTCTCGCCCCGAGGCTTTTTCGTATCCCGATCTCGCGGGTTCGCTCGGTCACGGCGACGAGCATAATGTTCATAATTACGATGCCGCCGACTAGAAGTGCGATCGACGGTACCGCCAAAATTACCGTCCCGATCGGCTTTGTAACGCCGCCGATGAGATTTGTGATCGCGTCCGGCGTCAGAATACCGAAGCTATCCTTTTCACCGAAAGGAATCTTTCGCTTGATACGCATAAGCATACGCACCTCTTCGACTGTGTCGGCTACATTTTTTTCATCCTTTGATGTTACAACGAAGTACGGTGCCCGCTGACGTGTCAAACCGCCAAATGCCGACCCAAAGGTCTTGATCGGCAGCGTAATAAAATTATCCTGCGGCTGCCCAAAAACTGTGCCCTTTGCCGTCTGCACGCCGATAATCCGATAGGGAATACCCTGAATGGTCAATTCCTGGCCGATGGCGGATTCACGAGGATAGAGTTTGTTGGCGACGTCCCAACCGACATAGGCGACGCGGGCGCCGTTTGCGTTTTCGGGTTCGGAAAAGAATCGTCCGTCCGCGATGTCAAGCTTGTCGATCAGCGCCGTGACCGGTTCGGCACCGCTGATCTGAACGCTGGCCAGCGTCTCACCGCCGCCCTTGACATCACGACTCATACCGCCCGCTTTGGCACCGATCAGGCCGACGAGTTGAGCTCGTTCTTTGATGAATTCCATCTCATCAAAGGTCAATTCCGTATTTCGCCGCTGCGCTGCGGCGATCGTATCGGTATCCTTGAAATCGTCGAAGCTAAAGCGTCGAACTGTGAACGAATTCGATCCGATACCGGCGAGTTTTTCGTCAACGTACGAGCTAAAACCTTGCAGTAGCGACAAAACGATCATAAACGCAGTGACGCCGATTATCATTCCCAAAAGCGTGAGAAATGACCGCAGCTTATGCGCCAATATCTGGTCGAAGGCAAGTTTGATCGTTTCAGAAAAATTCATCGATACCTTAGCTTATCTAAGTCAAGCGAATGTTACGAGTTAATGCTGTTAAAAGTTTCGATGAATAATGCTCGAAATTCAAACGTAACTGCGTCGATCGACTAATAGCTTTACGATCCCACGCGATCCGCGCGTAGTAATTTGTAAAGAGATGCCAAATGTGAAAACAGTACGATCGGCACGACTATCGTCGGCAGATAAATGTATGGAAAGTACAGAACCGCGCGGTTGGGCTCGGCAATATTCAGGAATTGTATCGACGATGGAACCGACAACGCTGCGATGACCACAACATTTGCGAGTAGCAATATCCCGATGACGTTGAATGCGATCAGCAGGCCTCGCCGTGTCTCGCCGCCGCGAAATGCAAGCCACGCGACGATCGGTGCTGCGATTCCGGATAAGATATCAAAATTTAACCCCTGAAACGTCATCATCCGGGGCACTTGGCCGGCAATACTGAGCCAAAGCAGGACGAGTTCGACCGGAATACGCACGATGTGGAGCAACGTCAGAAGTTTCAGCGGCAAGCGTTCGACGTACGTTCGGTGAAAGGCCGCGATATATCCGAGCACTAACAGCAAAGCCGGCAAGATGCCGAAAAGAAACAGTCGCGGCGGTACCGATGTGAAATCCTCGTAAAACCCTAAAACAGAAAGTGCCGCCTGAAAGAATATCCAGAGCGGCAGAATGAAAATAAGAATTTGTGAGGGTAACAGTCCCAGTCCCGCTTTACGTGTGGCTCTGAGCAGAAACCCGATCGCCGTAAAGGTCGTCAGCAAAAAGACGATCGTTACATATGCCGGAACTGTTTCCATTATTTAATGCGTTCGTCCTTTTCGATCAGTCCGTCGCGGATCGTAATGACGCGATGGGCTCGTTCGGCGATATCATGTTCGTGCGTAACTACAATGATCGTGTTGCCCTCCGCGTGAAGCTTTTCAAATAGGGCCATGATCTCGTAGCTCGTTTTTGTGTCCAGTGCACCAGTCGGTTCGTCAGCAAGCAGGATCGAGGGATGATTGACCAGAGCCCTTGCGATCGCCACACGCTGCCGCTGGCCGCCGGAGAGCTCATTAGGCCTATGCAGCATTCGGTCGCCGAGTTCGACGGCCGCAAGCGACGCCTGAGCCTTCTCTTGCCGCTCGGCCGAACCCATACCTGCGTAGATCAGAGGCAATTCGACATTATGAAGTGCGGTCGCCCTGGAAAGCAGGTTAAAGGTCTGAAAAACGAAACCGACCTCCTTGTTACGAATGCGTGCAAGTTCGTCGTCGGTCATTTCCGAGACGAGATTGCCGTTGATCCAGTATTCCCCTTTTGACGGGGAATCCAGACAACCGATGAGGTTCATCAGCGTCGATTTACCTGAGCCCGACGGGCCGATGATAGCGAGGTATTCGTTGCGCTTTACTTCAAAAGATACGCCCTGCAGAGCGTGCAATTCTTCTGTACCCATCTGGTATGTCTTCCAGATGTTTCGCATCGAGATGATCGAATCCGAAGGATGCGATTCAGGCGATACCGTTCCGTTTTCGTTTCCGTTCTTTTGGTCCATAATTCGTTCCTTGGAAACTACTTAGCGGCTGCACCTTCTTTTTTGGTCTGTCGTTTAACGACTGTACCGTCTTTCAGCGTATTTAGTATCCGGCTCGGTCCGGTTATGACCTCGTCATCGGCTTTGAGTCCGCTGGTTATCTCTCGATCCGACTCGCCGACAATGCCGGTCGTCACTTCGACAAACTTTGCCTTGTTACCTTCGAGTACGTAAACGCCGGTGATGGTCTTGGGCTTATCTGCCGGTTGCGGTGTGTCGCCCTGGATCGTCGGGGCGGGCGATGCGTCCGGTTTCTTTTCGATCACGGCCTGGAGCGGCACTGTGATCACATTAGTTACAGTTTTCGTAGTGATGGTCGCGGTAGCACTCATTCCGGGACGGAGGCCGGTTTTCAGATCTTCCGGCAATTCAGTCAGCTTGATCACGACACGAAACTCTTTGGCTTCCTGCACGTTGATGTTCGTTGAAAGTCCGCCGCTGGTTTGCGACTTGCCGACTGCGAGCGGCGTCTTCTGCAAGACCTCACCGCCGATCTCTTTGTCGCCGAATGCATCCACCTTGACCTTTGCTTTTTGACCGACCTCGACCTTATCGATCTCGGTTTCGTCCACTTTTACTTCGACGTTGATCTGCGACATATCGGCGATCGTAAGCAGTGCGGTCGTCGAAAGTCCGGCAACGGCAAACGTTCCGACTTTGGACGGGATCTCAGCGATCACACCGTTGATCGGTGCAACCTGCAGGGTTTTGTCACGCTGGCTCTTACTGCCACGCAAGGTTGCGGCCTGCTGATTTGCCCTCGACTGGCTACTCTGAACACTGATCGACGCTGTTTCGACGCCGCGCTTGGCATCACGTACTGCAACCGCCTGTTGATTTCGCCGAGCAATGGCTTCGTTAACGCTTAGTTTTGCCGACTCGAGCCTTGCCTTTGCCGTGCGGAGTCCTACTTGAGCAGTTTCGAGGGCGTCCTTCTTCTGGTCATATTCCTGCCGCGAGATCACGCCGGATTCCAGAAGCTGTGCGTTTCGATTCAGTTCGCGTTGGGCGGTGTTGACATCGACCTGCGCACGGTCGACGTCGGTCTGCGACGTTACGACGTTTTGCCGTGCGGTCGTGACCGATGCGTCGGACGCATTCAATCCTTGTTGTGCTTGCGAATATTGATTTTGAGCTGCAGTGACCTGTGTCTGTGATACGCGGACTTCATCTTGTGCAGTCTGATATGCCGCGATCTGCGCGTCCGTATTCGAATTTAATTGGTTTGGGTCGAGTTTAACCAGCGGCTGGCCTTTTGTGACCGTATCGCCCTCTTTTACATAGATCTCTTCGATACGACCCTGGACCTCGCTCGTGAGATTCATAAATTGTATCGGGCGTATTTCACCCGACGATGTCACCGTCGAACGCAATTCCTTACGTGTTTCAAGTTTGACGACCGTGACCTCGGGCGTATCTGTTCGTGTGGCCAGAACGCTGCCCACGATGATGATCGCCAATAAAACAACTGCCGATACGCCGATGATGATCTTCTTTTTGCGGCTCAATGCCATAATCTACACTTACCCTCGCAACTGGTTACTATAATATTTCCGACGGAGCGGACACAATCGAATTGTACTTTCTTTATTTCAGCAATCAGGTATTACGACCATATTTTGCGTCAAGTTTCAAAAAAGTGACACTGCTGCCGAACTAGCAAAATTGCCCTTCGGAACCGTAATTTGATTGTTGACGTAATCCCGCTGTCGATTTACGATTTACGAACATTAAATTACACGCTAATATGTCAATAGTCGAATAAGGCCGTAAGCGTAAAAATTGCGACAATGATCAAATGTCAAAAATGCGGAAAAGATAGCCTGGCGGGATCGCGATTCTGCGATGAGTGCGGAGCACTGCTCATTGAGCCCGTTCAGCCAATAGAGACTCCGCCGTCGGTGCCTCTCTACCAAGCACCGATCACGACCGACGCGCCGCCGCGTGCGGTGAGCGTGACATCAGTTGGCATTCCACCCGTGGATGCGGAAATTCTTTCGGTTGAGCCATTGCCTCCGCCGACGCCTTCAACGGTGTCGGGCACGATGAATGCAAAGCTCGTCATCGAACGCGGTGATTCGCCGGGAATTGAATTTAAGTTTTCGGGGACTGAAGCGATCATCGGGCGTTGGGATGCTGACAATGGGGTTTTCCCTGATGTTGACCTCGACGCTCACGACGGTGAGGCCAAGGTGTCGCGGCGGCACGCCCGTATCAAGTTTCAGGATGGTAAGTACCAGATCGAGGACCTTGGGTCTACGAATGGTACATATGTAAATCGCGGCCGTCGATTGCTGCCGGGTAATTCTCAGGCTCTGGTTGACGGTGACGAAGTTATTGTAGGGAAGACGTTTATGCGTTTTCATATTATTGGTTAATTCTCGTTGGTAAAATTTCCTAATGGCGAACTGTCAGGAATGCAACTCCGAAGTTGCTGACCAAGATACATTCTGTCCGTATTGCGGCATCTCACTGCAGCCTGTTGTCGTGTCCGGCGACGATAGCGTTGATATGGGAAACACGATCGTGATGCAGGCACCGGTCCCCAAAATCATTTCGGACATTGTCGCTCCGCCTCCGGATGAGACATCAGACGTTCCGGACGAAACTTCCACGACGGCGGATGAAACTTCCACGACGGTGGTTGAAACTTCCGACGCGGTGGTTGAACCTTTTGACGCGGCGGATGAACCTTCTGACGCGGCGGATGAACCTTCTGACGCGGCGGATGAACCTTCTGACGCGGCGGATGAACCTTTGGATGTTGCGGATGAGGTCGAAAACGCCGGAACCGCGGATAACGTTCCGGAATTGATGGAGCACGATGAAGCCGTCGAATCCGACGACATGTCCGAACCGGACGAATTTGCCGAGCCGACAACCGATCCGTCGGAGGTCGCGTCGACGCCTCTAGAACAAATTTCTGAAGATGTGCCGTTGCCGAACGAAGAACCTGAGGCCGTGGATTCGCCGCAAGTTGTGGACATCAAGGAACCGGAGGCTTTCGTCATCGAAGATGCCTCCGCCGAACTGTCGGTGGGAGCGTACGATCCTGTCGAGGTGTCTCCCGAAGATCAGCCCGTCCCGGAGATCGACGCCAACGACGCTGAAGCGAAGGTTGTGGAAAGAGTGGATGCGGAAGTTGCGGATTCCGGCGACGCTTCTATTTCTTCCGTCACGGAGCCCGTCGAACTGATCGAACCGGTTGAGGACGAACACAAATATCCGTTTTCACTTGTCGAGTCAGATGTCGTGATCGACACCGACGTCGTGATGTTGTCCGAGCAAGACATTGAGCCCGAACCAACGGAAATCGAAAGTGCGTCGGAGTCGCCCGAATTAGAAAGCAAGGTCGAAGCACCACCCGAAACTGCAACCGACGCGGTCCCGGTCGCAGCGTTCACGGATCCGGCGGCGATCAAAGCCGGAACATCCTCAGGCGACCTTGGGGCCGATAGCAAGCTCTCATTCACTACGCCGAATTTGGAAGCCGGCACGGACGGCAAGCGCTCCGGCCTCAAACCTCTGAGCGAGGGCATTCTCCTAAACGGCCGATACAAGATCGTGAAAAAGATCGGCGGCGGCGGTATGGGAGCCGTTTACCTCGCCGTAGATCAAAATCTGGGCGGGACACAGCGAGCGGTCAAGGAGATGGTCCAATCGCACATCGAGGAGGAGCAGCAGGCCAAAGCGATCGAGGACTTTAAGCGTGAATCGATGATCCTGTCGGCTCTTGATCATCCTTCGATCCCGACAATATACGATTATTTCTTTGATGAGGCAGAGAGCAGATTTTATCTCGTGATGAAGTACATCTCGGGCGGCGATCTGGCCGGCCGTTTACGTTCTGCCCCTGAAGGACGCATCGACGAGCGCACCGTCACAGAATGGGCCGTCCAAGTCATAGACGTTCTGCATTATCTGCACTCGCTGCCGACGACCATCGTATATCGTGATCTCAAACCGTCGAATATAATGATCGACGGCAATACAGGCCGCGTTATGCTGATAGATTTTGGCATCGCACGGTCAATTAACCAAACGCAGGAAAAGGGCGTGACCGCTGTCGGCACAATGGGTTATGCTCCGCCGGAGCTTTTCAGCGGCCAGGTCGAACCCCGTTCGGACATCTATAGTCTGGGCTCCACGATGTTTCATCTGCTGACGGGTGCGGATCCGCAAAACAATCCTCTGCTGATCTTTGATTTCCAAAAGAATCCGCGGCCGCGGCAGATCAATCCACGACTTTCCGATCAGATGGAACGGATCTTGATGCGGGCTGTCGAATACAGTGCTGATGCACGCTTTTCTAGTGCTCTGGAAATGAAACTGGCGTTGCAGCAGCATCTCGAAGACCTCGGTGCGGGCCGTGTCAGCTATGGGATCAGCGAGGCTCCCGCCGCGGTCAGCCTGGCCAATCAGAATGTTTTCTGCGGATTTTGCGGACAGCGGATAGTTGCCACGGATCTATTCTGTGCATTTTGCGGTTCTAAGCAACCGCTGGCTCAGCACGGTGTCCATTCCGAGATATACGCGGCTCGGGCCAACGCCACCGCACGGCTTGTTATCGAGGGCACCAGCCAGCTTGAAATGCCGGCATATATGCTCGACAAAAGCGAAAATCTCGTCGGCCGGCGTGATCCGACGTCGAACATTTTCCCCGAAGTTGATCTTTCTAAGTTTGACCCGCAGACCAAGATTTCTCGTCGTCACGCACGCGTTTGGCGTGACGGCAGTTCATTTCTGGTCGAAGACCTCGGCTCATCAAATGGAACGATCCTTTTAGGCTCAGCGGGCGATGCCCTCAGGCTCACTCCGCATCAGGCTCATCCGCTTGCCAACGGCGATCGGATACGCGTCGGTGATACGACATTGCACTTCATTTTAGGTTAGACAATAATCGTCCAATATGACCACACAGGCATCCGATCCGATCCAGAATATATCCGAAAGCGGTGAGACAATAGTCGCGTTCTCCGCGGAGCAACTTCAGGCTCCGTTTATGCTTCGGGTCGGCGCTTTGTTGATCGACTATATGGCTTTAATGATCCTGCCGGTATTAGGGTTATTTTCAAATAAGACGTTTGGGGATATGAATATCGTCACCGACCGCACGTTGTGGTTCCTGTCGATCGTTTTCTTTTTCTTTAACATCGTCGTCCTGCCGGCTTTCACGGGCCGCAGTCTTGGAAAAATGTTGACCGGACTTCGGGTTGTCAATCGCGACGGCAGTATCCCAAAACATAGGACGATCATTTTTAGGCAGACCATCGGACTGCTACTTACGGCACTGACGCTTGGACTAGGTTTTCTTTTAAGTGTTTTTGGCAAAAGCGGCCGAGCTCTGCACGACCTCGTTTCCGGGACCGTCGTCGTGCACGGCAAACGGCGGATCGTTTAGATATAAATTAGACCAATGGCGCAATTGTTGATCTCGAACGCTGGAGTAGGGGACCAGACGGTGCCTCTCAGTCGACTTCGTACCACGATCGGGCGATCGGCCCGTAGCGATGTATGTATTCCGGACGCATTCGCATCGCGGCTTCACGCGGAGGTCCGCAAAGAGGGCGATTCATATTGGCTGCACGACCTCGGTTCGGCCAACGGAACCCGATATAATGGAAACTTAGTCGCAACGCCGATGCCGCTCTCGGACGGCGGTGTTGTTCAGATCGGAGAAACGACGATAGTATTTTACGGCGATCGGGTCGCCACGCCGTATGTCAGTGCGACGCTGATCGGCGATTCGACATCGGCACTCGACCCATCCAAGACCATTGCTCTATCGGGCAAACGCAATCCGACCACAGAATTTCTAGACTCGACAATGTCCACCCGCACTGATCTGCTGGGTCTGATCAGTAAGGTGGGCGTTGCACTTTTGTCATCAAGCGGGCTCGACGAAACACTTAATCAGGTCGCATCGCTAGTCTTCGATGCGGTTCCGGCCGAGCGCGTAGTGATAATGCTGCGTGATGAGAAGGCGAATGACGGTATGCACATACGTGTCGCTCGCGAACGTGGTAAAGATCTCCCGACCGAGGAGATCCGCATCAGCCGCAACATTATGAATGAGGTCGTCGAGAACGGAAAATCCGTCCTGACGTGCGACGCTCAGCAAGATCCACGATTCGCCAGCCAAACATTGGTTCTGCAGGGAATTCGGTCGGTTCTGGCGGTGCCGCTGTGCGTGGATGAGCGTCACGTTTTCGGCATCATTTACGCTGATTCACCGACATACTCGGCAAATTTTAACGAGGAGCACCTCGACATCCTTACCACTTTGGCATCGGTCGCGTCGATCCGCGTCGAAAACGCGAGTCTTCTGGACGAGCGGATCAATCGCGAACGGATGGAACGCGAACTCGAACTTGCGACAGAGATCCAGCAGCGATTCCAACCCGCCGGGCCGCCGGTTGTCGCAGGATACGAGTTTCAGGGCATCTCATTTTCGTGTTATGAGATCGGCGGTGACTATTACGATTTTATCGAGCGGCACAATGGCAAGATGCTGGTCGCACTCGGTGATGTTTCGGGCAAGGGAACTGCGGCGGCGTTGCTTATGTCGAGCCTGCACGCGGCGATCCACGCCCAAGTCGCGGCAAAGACCCCGCTTGATGAGACTGTCGTCTCGATCAATAAATATCTGGCGGAAAATACACCCGCAAACCGATTTATCACGCTCTTTATCGCGGAACTCGATGCTGTGACCGGTGATCTTACGTTTATCAACGCCGGCCACAATCCGCCCTTGATCGCGCGTGCCGACGGCTCGCTTGAATTACTCCAATCAGGCGGTTTACCGCTCGGGCTTATGAGCTTTGCCGAGTACGAGACCGGCACCGCTCACCTCGATCCGGGCGACGTGCTATTTATTTATTCCGACGGTGTTTCCGAGGCAAATAATCTGAACGAGGACGAATTTGGTATGGATCGGCTCAAGCAGGTTATCAGCACCAATGTCGGGCGTTCGGCCTCGGCTATTCGTGACCGAGTTGAGAGTGCCCTGTCAGACTTTACCGGAACTGCGGAACCGAATGACGATATCACGCTAGTGATCGTCAAACGGAATTTGCAGTCTTCCGCTCCGCGTTAAAACTTGTTGACCAGTCTGCGGAAATAGATTAAAATCTTCATTGGCGTTTCCCATACGCCGTCCCCCGCAGATGCCTCGAAACGCAAAAAAACTCAGTCTCATATACTTTGTCATCGCCACGCTCTTGGTGGTCGGTATGGTGCCGCTTGTCCTAACCGGTTGGCTCTTGTCGAACAAGAGCGGTCAGGAACTGCGAGCGGCCGAAAATCGTTACCAGATACAACTCGTTCAGGAAAAGGCCCGTCAGATCGAGGCTTTCGGCAAACGCAACGGTGATCTTGTTACCGGAATTGCCGACGGAATTGAACTCTCGAACAATTCCGGTGTCTTCCTGGCTCCGGCCACCGAGACAAAACTCGGTTCTATGCTCTCTGCCAATCCGGAAGTGCTGGCGATCTACGTCAAACCGGACGGTGCCGATTCGCTTTCCGTCTTTCGGTCCAACGGTTTGACTCGTGACGATGTCGAAAAACTCGCTTTCGATGCGTCCACTTCCGCCTCCGCCGGCAAGGTCAGTATCGGCAAACTCCAGCCCATCGGTTCCTCAGGTGATCTGGTGATGACCTTTACAACGCTGGCCACTGTACCGGGCGGCAAACACGCGTGCGTTGTGGCGATAACTTCTCTGCGTGATATTGCACGGCTCACGGTGGGCTTCAGTTCATTGAAGGAGCGCGATCTATGGCGTAACGGTCTGCCGATCATTTTTGTCGTGGACGAGGACGGCCGGGCAGTATTTCACCCCGACGCAGGCCTCCAAGCGTCTCGTGAGTCACTCAATGACCTTAAGATCGTCAAGGATTGGCGGGAATCGGGTGCACAGGTCCAGTCGGCCCTTGTGCCGTTCACTGCGGAATATGAAAAGATCTCACACGAGATGATCGGTGCCTATTCGACCGCCCGGATCACCGCGGACCGTTCGCTTGGCGTCATCACGATGCAGGATGAAAAGACTGCTCTGGCGTCTGTCGGCGATATGCGTCTGCAAACCTGGTTGATAAGTTTGGCATTTGCCATATTTGCGCTGATCGCCGGACTCGTGCTGGCGAGGTTCTTGACGGCGCCGCTCCTAACACTTGCTACGGCCGCTAAGAGTATTGCCGCCGGTGACTATTCGACACGTGTTAAGAGCCGCGACATTACTGAGATCGGGACGCTCGGCGATACGTTCAATCTAATGTCGGAAAAGATCGAGGACCAGATCGCAAATCTCGCCAAGGCAGCGGCCGAGAACCGCGAACTGTTCGTCGGCACCGTCAAAGCACTTTCAGCCGCGATCGACGGCAAAGATAAATATACCCGAGGTCATTCCGAGAGAGTTGCACGTATCTCCGTCGCGATGGGCAAACGCCTAGGGATGGGCGAGCAAGAGCTTGATACGCTCCGAATGAGTGCTCTATTGCACGATATCGGCAAGATCGCGATCGACGATTCGATCCTCAAGAAGCCGGCCGCTCTGACCAACGAAGAATACGAGATAATGAAGACTCACCCGCAAAGGGGTTACAAGATAATGTCGCAGATACCGGCGATGAAGGACTTTTTGCCGGGTATGTATATGCATCACGAAATGGTCAACGGAATGGGTTACCCGCAGGGACTCTACGGCGATCAGATCCCGCTCCAGGCAAAGATCATCTCGGTCGCGGATACATTTGACGCGATGACCATCGATCGACCGTATTCCAAGGGAATGGATCTGTCGTCCGCTCTTGCGAGCATCAAGACGTTTATCGACACCCGCTATGACGGTGCAGTGGTCGAAGCTTTGGTGGACGCTTGCAGTGCGGGTGAGGTTGCCAACGGTATAGTCCGCCAGATGGCGGCTATCCGTGAAGCGGAAAAGGAAGAGGCGGCCCAGGCCAAGCTTGTCGCTTAGACTCAACCGATTCACTTTATCAGCTAATGAATACAGAACAGGCACAGGAACAATGGCAGATCGAGACCGAAGGGCAGGTCCGTGATACCAGTTTTGCAGAGCTAACGTCGTGGATCGAGGGCCGGACCCTGCAACGCGGTGACCGCGTACGCAAAGGCAATCTCCGCTGGATCGAGGCCGGTCGTGTGCCGTCGCTCGTCTCGGTATTCAATGCAGTCGAACACGGCCAACCCGTACCGCCGGTCATTTCAACTACCAAATTAGAGCCAACTCGGCTTGCTCCCCAAAATTCAGTCTCGCGGAATATCGCCGCGCCGCAGGAAGTTGCGGAACGAGTCTGCAGTGTCCACGCGGATGCACTTGCGGATTTTGTCTGCGGCACTTGTCACAGTGAGTTTTGCAGAGCGTGTCCTAATTCATACGGCGGAACGGTCAAAATTTGCCCGTTTTGCGGTGCGATGTGTTCGCCGATCGCCGCACCGTTGGTGAACGCGGCGGGACGACCAATTCCGAACGCCCCGGCTGACACCTCTTTCGGCTTCGGTGATTTCGCAAGAGCCTTAGCTCATCCGTTCAAATTCAAGGTCAGTCTGATCGTCGGTGCGTTGATGTATATGGCATTTTCGGTCGGCCAGTCGGCGGTGTCATTCGGCGGCTATGTGCTGATGGGCTCCGCCCTATTCTGCTTTCTGCTGGCAAATATGTTGACGGTTGGCATCCTTACAAACACCGTCGAAAACTTTACGCAAGGCAGATTGGACGCGAACTTTATGCCTTCGTTCGATGATTTCAATGTCTGGGACGACATCGTACACCCCTTCTTTCTCAGTATTGGGGTTTACGTCGTTTCATTTGGTCCGCTGATCGTTGTCGGGATCATCGCGATATTTATGATGATGAATTCTGCTCCGACGGCATTGAACGGTATTAAGAGTGATGCCTCAAGGATCGTCGATCCGGGTCTCCCCTACGCCGCCAACGCCGCCAAACAAAGTGAGCGTGTTCGGGAGATCCTCAAAAAAAATGCCGATGAACAGCAACGTCGTGTCGCGGCAATGAACGATGCGAATGTAGATGCGTCCAAGGTCGAGGAACGGGAAGCGATCGTCGACGCCGACAAATTGAACGCTGATAATCTTGAGGAAATGCAGCGAATGATCGGCCAGCAACGAAAGGCCCAACTCGAATCGGCTCTCGGCAAAACACCCGAGACCGTTGCCGCCGAACGAACACAGTTTCTCAAAAGCCTCGTCGGTTACGGGGCGGTGTTTCTGATCGTTGGCGGGATCGCAATCCTTTGGGGGCTTTTGTATTTCCCGGCCGCGTGTGCCGTCGCGGGATACACTCGGTCATTCACGGCGACGATGAATCCGCTCGTCGGACTCGACACCATCAAGCGTCTCGGCACGTCATATATTCTCATTCTGGTGATGGGTTTGCTCTTGGCAATTGCTGCAACGTTGGTCAGCGGCGTGCTCTCGGTCATATTTTCACCATTCGATCTGCCGTCGATGGGCAATCTGCCCGCCAAGGCAATCGGCAGTCTGTTCGGTTTCTACCTCTCGGTGGTATTTTCGTGCATTATCGGTTACGCACTTTATAAAGCTGCGGATCGCCTAAAGCTCGCCAGATAGACATCGCCCAAATACGCAAGAATTTATCGCACGTTGTTCAGCGTGCGATATTTTTTTATACTCAGTAGTTTGGCAGAGAGTTGGAAACTCGACCGTGTGTGGGTGTTTGGAGTTTTGCGATTCAGGTCGGTTAAAAAGTATATGGCGTTTTTTTGGCGTAGAAAAAAGGAAGACACGTTTTCGAGCTCAGTGCTGGGGCTGGATAAGTCCGTCGAAGAACTGCAGGCTCAGGAGCAGGCGATCGAGCGTGAGATCGGCGTTCGGTTTACCAAGGCGATAGCAAAGACGCGCGATACGATAAATGATCGGCTCGACACGATCTTTGAGGGTCGCAAGCAGATCGACGAACAACTGCTCGACGAGCTCGAGGAGATGCTGATCTCGACCGATATTGGCGTCGCAACCACGATGCAAGTGCTCGACACGATCCGAAAAGGCGTGTCGCGGCAGGAGATCGGCGACGTTGAGGCTCTCAAGCGTGCGATGAAAAATGAGCTCCTCGATACGCTCAAGAATTCGAAAGAACGAGGCGTTGCGGACGAACGTTCGATACCCGAGAATATCAAACCGTATGTGTTGATGGTCGTCGGCGTCAACGGCGTTGGTAAGACCACCACGATCGGCAAACTCGCCCAGCGTATCAAGAATGAGGGCAATGACGTCCTGATCTGTGCTGCGGATACTTTCAGAGCCGCCGCGAGTGACCAGCTTGAGATCTGGGCGGATCGAGCGGGAGTTCAGATCGTCCAGCAAAAGCAGGGAACCGACCCGGCGGCAGTATTGTTCGACGCTCTTGCGGCGGCAAAGGCCCGTGATTCGGACGTTTTGATCGTGGACACCGCGGGCAGGCTGCATAACAAAGCTCATCTGATGGCTGAGCTCGAAAAAATGAAGCGGATATCAGCCCGTGAGGTGGAAGGTGCACCGCACGAGACGCTGCTCGTCATCGACGCGGTTACCGGCCAAAACGGACTCGAGCAGGCGAGGCAGTTCACCAAGGTCGCGGACGTGACCGGCATCGTGCTAACAAAACTAGACGGGACCGCCAAGGGCGGTATCGCGATCGCCATCGCCAAGGAACTGAATTTACCGATCCGTTATGTCGGCATTGGTGAGCAGGTTGACGACCTTATGGTTTTCGACGCCGAAAGCTATGTAAACGGTCTTTTCAATTAGCATACAGCACGTTTTTTTCCCGATCGGAGTATTGTGACCGAAAGCGACGACATACAATATCTTTTGCGAGCACTGGAACTCGCGTCTGACGGCAAAGGCCTCGTCAGCCCCAATCCGCTCGTCGGTTGTGTGATCGTGTCTGCCGACGGCAAGGTGGTTGGCGAGGGAACTTACACGCTTGACGGCCTTGTTCACGCTGAGGCCATCGCGCTTGAGCAGGCCGGTCCGGACGCGATCGGCGGCACGGCGTACGTCTCGCTCGAGCCGCACGACCATCACGGTAAGACGCCGCCCTGTACCGAGGCTCTGATCAATGCCGGAATTCGGCGGGTCGTTTGCCCGATCGAGGATCCAAATCCGCTGGTCTCAGGCCGCGGTTTCGACCATCTTCGAGGGGTCGGAATCGAGGTTGTCGTTGGCCCCCTGGCGGCGGAGGCGGCAAAGATCAACGAGAAATTTATCGTCTGGCATCAGCAACAGCGGCCGTTTGTACATCTTAAAATGGCGATGTCGCTCGATGGCCGGATCTCGGTGGATTCGAGCATCTCGACCGCACTTTCGGGGGAAGATGCCCGCGGGCGCGTTCAAGAACTCCGTCACGAACACGATGCGATCCTGATCGGCGGCAATACTGCGGCGGTCGACAACCCCAGCCTGACCGACCGCAGCGGCAAACCGCGTCGGCGTCCGCTCGCTCGTGTCGTATTGGACAATCGGCTTCAGATCCCGCTTAGCTCAACGCTTGTAACGGCCACGGCCGACGCACCGACAATCATTTTCACTAACAGCCGTGACCACGCCAAGATCGAACATTTACGTGCTAACGGCGTCGAAGTCATCGAATTAGAATTGGGCGGCCGGGACCTTTTGGCGGTGCTTGCAGAATTGCGCCAACGGGATATTCAAAGCGTTTTGGTCGAAGGCGGGACTGAGATCGCCGGAGCATTCGTTGACGCACGACTCATCGACAAACTTACATTCATCGCCGCTCCGCTCATCATCGGCGGACGTGAAGCTCCAACTGCCGTCGGCGGAATGGGCGCCGATTCGATCGCTTCAGCCTTAAAGCTCCACGACGTCCGCGTTACCCAACTCGGTGACGATATCGAGATCACCGGCCACGTCAGGGCTGCATAAAGCCCAGATCCGTCTGAGCAAAATTGGTCAGGTTCGGGAAAACGTATCCCATATCTGCCTGTTCCAGTCCAAACCACTTCGCCAAGGTACCTGCGTATTGCTCGACGCCGGTCGTCGGTATCCAACGGCCACGAGCGTTCGAGCCGATATCGGCGTCATCGGGGCCGTTTAGTACGAGCGAAGGGAACGGTGAACCATTTGTTGTGTTAACGCCAAAAAAATCGCCCCCCAACACGCCATCGCCGATCACTAAAGAGTGATTTGCCCACGCGTGATCGCTACCGGCGTTGACACCCGACCCGGCCGGATTGAAGGTTCGTCCAAAATCAGAAAGTGTAAACTGCGTCACCTTATCTCCGAGTGATTGTGCCGACATTTCGTCGTAGAACGAACGGCACGCCTGACTTAACTGAAGAAAGAGCGAGGTTTGCGCCACAAGTTGGGTGCTATGGGTATCAAATCCATCGACCGTACAGAAAAATATCTGCCGATTCATATTTAGGGAAGCACGATTCTTTATCAACCGGGCGATCTGCTTCAATTGGTTGCCAATGTTCGAGTTTGGAAACGCGACAGTCACATCCGAACTGTTATTGAGCGACGCGGCAATAGCCAGAGCCTCGCGTTGGACCGCGTTCGCGGCAGCGTCCATATCATTTGTCGACGTTAGGCTATACCCGCCGCTGATCGCCGCGTAGCGAGCATTTGCCGCGGCCGTGCCGTTAAATCCGGTCATCGCCAGAATGCTCCCGAGCGGTGTCGGTGCCGGGCCGATGGCCAACGGCAGAAGCTGTTCACCGATGGTAAAGATGGGCTCACCGGCGATCGAGTTCACCGTCGGGAGCAACCGTTGTGGATTACTCGAATCCGACATACGGTCAGACATTCGCCCGCCCCAACCCGACATAGTGACATCGCCGGCACTCGCGTTCATCTGCTGATTGGATTGATCAGTGTGAGAAAATAGCTGCAGCGGACGCGGCACACTGCCTGACTGATACTCCGCACGGGTCATAGGCCTCACCAATGTCCCCACATTGGTTACCGCTGCCATTTTGCCGTTTGCCCAGAGCGGATGGATCCCGGGGTTGATCCCGCCGGTGACCGTACCCAATGACGGATGCAATCCGTACGTCAGCCCACCGATACGCGGAACGGCGATCGGTAGCAGTGACCCTTGCGGCAGTGCCAGACCTTGTGCCGACCGAGCGGCACTGTATGCCGAATAGTTGCTAATACTCGCGTCGTTATGATTCGGCACGATCAGATTATTGCCATCGTTTCCACCAACCAAAAATATGCATACGAGGGCTCGATAGTCTGACGGTACCGCATTGCTACGTCCTTTAACGCTACGCTGGGCTAGAGCGGACATACCATTGAAATAGCCCGACTGGGTCGCAAGTGCCGTCATACTCAGGGCAGTGGCCGATCTGCACAAAAAATCTCTGCGTGACTCTTTCATATATTTACTTTTGTACCTGGTATTGTGAGGAGGCCGCGATCAAATAGACGGCCGTCTTGACCCGTCTTATGCTATCTGCGGCAGAAACTGCCTGAACAGCGGACAAGATCAACGCCCGGTGTTCCGGCGTCAGCGTGCCGTGCATCATCTTGGTATTAAGTGCATCGACAAGTTGTCCGCCCGTGGAGTCTCCTTGGGCGATCGGAATCAACTCGGTATAGTCGAGCGAAGTACCGCGAAGAGCATCCGTCGCATTCGCCGTCAGCCCTTCAAACCCCAGAATATAGAGAAAATTGGTTCGCTTAACTGCTGTGCCGCTATTAAAGAGCTCAAACTCCGGTGCGTTGATCGTCGTCCCGGGGATCGTATGATCCGACTTAAAATAGTTGAATACCGTCGGCGAATTGAACGGATTCTGTCCCATTGCCGTTATAAACGAACTTACACCGCCATCCGATGGGTCGATGCCGTTATATGCCTTTGCAGGAAACAGGCGCCCAAGATTTGTAAGCAATTGGACGGGCTCACGCAATTTGCCATATCGTGGGGCTGTCTTGACGTCACCCCGAGCCTCCGGGTCGAGCAATATCGCCCTGATCACGCTCTTCATATCGCCGCGCGTCCCCGAACCATTGTCGTTGAACGCCGCGGCAACGCGAGCGACGTACGCCGGTGACGGGTCACTTGTGACCATTTGCTGGATCAGCAACTTGCCGATGAACGGGCCAAGATTCGGATGGGCAAATATATTGTCAAGAGCGTCCTTGATCGAAGATTCGGCGTACGCCCGGATCGCAGCATCGTTTGTGCAATCGGGGCACGCCGGGATCGACGTGACCGGTGCTCCAGGATACGCCATCAGTGTCTTGGCACTCAGATCGTGATTGGCCGGGATCAACACCATCGGGTCTTTGTAATTGACGATGCCGGGCGTGGCATTTGCACACGCGGCCGTGTTGCAGTAAGTCCAGCCTGTAAATACCCTTGCGAGATCGTTGATGACCGTCTGATCGAACGTCGGGATCGCCCGGTCCTGCCCGTCGAGTTTCCGTGTGCCGTCCTGATTCAATTGAAATAGTCCTATCGAAAAAAGTTGCAGGATCTCGCGCGGATAGTTTTCGTTCGGATTATTTTTGGTGCTCCGAACCATATCCAGATAATTGCCCATGGTCGGGCTCAGCGTGACATCGCCCAACAGATCGCGGTAATTGCCAAATGCACCATTGGTGAGGACTTTGTGATAAGCGATGGCGTGGCTGGATTGCTGCGTCGTCGTCCCCGAAGTGACCAGGATCTGGCTCAGAGCCCAGGCCGTCCGATGACGTAGTTGTGCATCACCGTAAAATGCCTCACGAAAAAACCACTGCTGCAGCGGGATCATCGAATATCTGTCACGAAAGCAGGTCGGATTAGTTCCGGACTGGCAATCGGTCGGCGGCGAGGTCGGCATCTGCGGAGGGTCGGGAAACGGGATGTATGGATAAGGTGTCTCAAACTGCTCAACGAGCCACGTTCTGAGTCCGATCCGCCTCAGTCTTGCATCCGTCGCCGACGTTGGCCCGAAGGTGGCCTGCTCGAGAAAGCGTGTACGGTCAGCCGACCAACGGTATCCGACAAATTCAGCTGCAGGTGCGGTGTTAGTTCCCAATTCGGGAGCCGGACCGATTTTGCCGCCTTTAGATCCGAGAGCGATCTTTAGCGGGTTGCTGGCCATTCCGCGCCAAGTAACGTATATCCAAGAGTCTCCCGAATCGACAGGCTGGCCGCGATAGCCGTTGACATCCCAAATGCGAATGCTCAACGCGATCACGTCGCGGGCAGTCGGCAGGATCTCATCAGACTGCAACTCAAAGGTGCGTCCGCTGGGTTGCTTTAGATAGACGCGGAATGCATTTGCTCCCTCACCGTCGATCAGCGGTAGCCGTTTGAGGAATAGTATTGCTCTCGCGTCGCGTCCGGCGGTAAAGACATCCTTTGGAGCCTTTGGGTTGCGTCCCGGGTATGCCGACGGATCGATTGCTGAAACACGGCCCGATCCCGCCGAACTTAGCAGAACAGGTGCGGGAGAATTTGGGTTTAGATCATCCTGTGCCGCCGCAGTTACAACTATGACGGCAAACAGAAACGCCGAGGTAAACAAACCTTTCATATTCTTGAATATCGAGCTAAATTATCGCGATTTACGCCTGTAAAGGATGCTAGTTCATCATTCTAGCCGAATTTGCCGGACAATCAAAGAAGATTTCCGGCCGAGTCCGACCGGTAATCCCAGTTGCGACGTTGAATGTCGGCCGCCGCCGCCTTAAAATCAAGTCCGATGAAACAGAAATGGGGCAATTCGGGCCACCGGGCAAAGAGATCGTTCGGGCAAAACTTTTTGGTTGATGAAAGCGTGGTGCGGAGCATCGTCGCCTCGCTGTCCCTCCGGCCTGGCGAGAGCATCGTCGAGATCGGTCCCGGCCGCGGCGCGTTGACCGCCGAATTGCTTGAAACGGGAGCAGACGTAACGGCGATCGAGATCGACCGCGACCTTCACCCGCTGTTGCTTGAGAATTTTGGCTCAAGATCAAACTTTAAGCTTATTGCCGACGACATCCTGCAGGTGGATCTCAACGAACTTTTATCAAATATCGACGCGAGCGGTAGCGTAAAGATCATCGGCAATCTCCCTTACAATATTTCGACGCCGATCCTGGAAAGGGTAAGTAAGGCTCGACATAATTTTTCGCGTGCGGTATTTATGTTTCAGCGTGAGGTGGTCGAGCGTATCACGGCCCGGCCCGGCGAGAGTGAACGCGGCTATTTCTCAGTTGTGATCGAGGCGGCGTTTGAAAGTGTGGCTCTATTCGACGTGCCGCCCGAGGCATTTTCGCCGCGACCGAAAGTCTGGAGTTCGATCGTAAGGCTCACGCCCAAACCCGCGTCCGCCGCCGACGAACCGCGGTTTCGCCGCCTGATCAGTATGGCATTCGCCCAAAAGCGGAAGACGCTGCATAACAATTTGAAGTCCGTAATGCCCGACGCCGATTCCGCACTCGAAACGGTGGGGATCGATCCCGGTCGCCGCGCCGAAACGCTGACGTTGGCCGAGTGGGTGGAACTCTACCAGGTTGTTGAAAAAAAGTCCTAAGTCTCCATAGAGATTCTACGGAAGTTGATAACCCGGCGCCGGGAGATCGCCGTCAACTCCAAATGCAGTGATCAGAATGCCCTGGGTTGAGCGGTTAACGTACCACGTTCCGGTCGACGGACGGAATACCGCCGCGTCCGCTTTGCCGTCACCGTCATAGTCGCCCGGTGCGGGCAGATCGGTCGATGTTCCGAACGGCACCGCGTAAAAGCTCAGGTCCTCGCTTCTAAGTACAAACCATTCACCGCTCGACGGTCTCCAGAAAGCGATGTCGGTCTTGCCGTCGCCGGTATAGTCCATCGCGGCGGGTATGTCGCTTGAAACCCCGAATTGCGTTGCCAAAAGCCCGGCAGATGAGCGGTCGATCCACCACTGTCCGACTGAGGGACGATAGATAGCGATATCGGTCTTGCCGTCATTGTCGTAATCACCGACCTGAGGAATGTCCCCGCTCGCCCCAAATTGCCGGATAATCGTCCCTTGCGAACTAGCCTGTATGAACCACGTCGCGGTCGATGGGCGAAATACAGCGACATCGGCCTTGCCGTCCGCGTCAAAGTCCGCCGGTGTCGGCACATCGCCCGACGAACCGAAGGGAACCGCGTAGAAACTGTTGTCTTCACTTCTTAAAATAAACCATTGGCCGACACTTGACCGCCAAACGGCAACATCTGTCTTGCCATCGCCGGTGAAATCGGCCGGGACGATCTCGTCCGTGCCATTTCCGAACTGCATTCCGACAGTTTGGTTGTCAGAGCTTCGCGTAAACCACCACTGCCCATTCGACGGCCGAAATAACGAAATATCGGTCTTGTTGTCCCCGTCAAAATCAACGTGTGCCGCCGAATTCACGGCCGTGGATTCGCCAAATATAGTGAATGAGAAAATACGGGAGACCGAAAATCCGCCCGTCGCACCGGTGTCGTCTATGTACCATCTGCCGAAAAACGTCTCGCCGACAAGTGCCGGATCATCCGGGATCGCGATGATCGCCGAACCAAACCCGCCGCCCGGGCCATTGCCTTGCAGGTTTATCGTCTGGCGAATAAACGATCCGCTTGCCGGGATCGCTACGGTTCCCGGATCGGTCGAATTGATAACGAGCGTCGCCGTTGCTCCGCCAAGTGCGTTCGCGACGGCGACGGTAAATGCCGGATTACCCACGAGCGGAGGTTCGACCGCTACCGGTTGCGGAACTTGTGCACCGCTGCCGGCGACACCGGTTCCGGTCAATTTTGGGACACGGTCGGTCTCCGAGTACAATGTCGGGCGATCAAATGGCGGGAGCTCGGACGCGGCTCGCGGATCGGTGTGTGGGCGACGCAAAAAAGCTACAATATCCGCCTGTTGCTGGGCACTTAGTCCACGTGGGCGAACATTTCCATCCTTGTTCGGTGCATTGAAATCACCGCCGCGGTTGTAGAAGGCCACAACTTCATCCAGCGTACTAAACCGCCCATTGTGAAAAAACGTTCCCCGAAGTTCCACATTTCGAAGGCTCGGCGTTCGAAAACGGCCGAGGTCAGCATTATTTCCGGTTACCTGAAATCGTCCGGTGTCGTCATTCGTGGGCCGAACGCCGATGTATCTGAAACTGTTGTCGCTGGTCAGCGATCCGGCGTGGCATACCGCACATTGATTGCCGACAAATAGGTTTCGACCGTTCTGCTCCTGCTGGGTCAAGGGCGTGATGCCCGCGTTTGCGATGTCCAAAGGCGTTTGATCTGTGTATAGCGTTCGCTCATAGGTGGCGATCGCCAAGGCGATCCCGACGGGCGTCACATCCGGTGAACCAAAAACTTCTCTGAAGAGCTCAGGGTAGCTGCGGCCATTGATCCACGCTGTCAACGGGGCGGGCACGTTACTCGCAACCGCAAGCGGTTTGGACGAGGTGATCCGTGCAGCAACCTGATTCCAGTCCCGTCCGGCGTGAGACATCTCGGTCGGATTGGTCGGCGGACCCAAGATTTGGCTTTCGAGAGCACCGCCGACCTGTAGGATCACAGCGTTGGTGATCGGATCGCGAAATTGCTGCGTCGCGCGGCCATCCCAGAACATCACCGGGGAATATCCCGCGTTCAGGTACGACATCGAACTGCGGCCCGTAACCTGTTCTTTGAGGCCGAACAGGGAGGAAAGTGCGTATGTGCCATCGGCGTTGACCGTCGGCACTCCGCGCGAAGCGACAATATCGTCGGCGTTGCCAAAGAGTTGATCGAGTCCCGGATTGGTCGATGTCGCGGGTGTATTGCGAGCTCGCAGGTCATCGCCACCGCCCGCCGGCGTGTGGCAAGTGCCGCACGAAACCGTCCGGGTTGAGGATAATTGCTCATCCCAAAAGAGAGCTTTGCCGAGATAAACTTTCGATGCCGTGATCGGGTTTGCCGGGGGAACTGGCGGTGGCTCCAGCGGCGGTACCGGCCCTTGCTGTGTTGCGTTTGCCCTCGATCCCGAGTCGCTGGAGCTCAAGACACTGACACCCGAAGCGTTCTCAGCCCTTACCCAATAGAAAAGCGTCTGTCCCGGGGCCGCGGCCATATCCAGAAAGGTGTTTGCGGGCGTAGTTCCGACCTCAGTGGCGGTCGCGGCATTATCCAACGTATTTCTAAAGATGCGGTATGAGGTCGCCCCGCGGATCGCATCCCACTCGACGCGCACCTTGTTGTTGTATTTGTTGTCCGATGCGATGATGCCGGTCGGAGCCGAAAGAGAACTGCCGCCGCCCTGGCCCGAAACGGCGCCCGAGTTGTAAAGGCTTATCCCTGCGCATCCCATAATGAACGCGCTACACACCAATATTTTAATAGCTCTCATAAATAGATCTTTGGGTTTGCACTCACCGTCCACGGAAATCCTACCCAAATAGATGTCCAAAACGTGTCTTTATCTGATTCCTGCAGCGAAACAGACGTGATTTTAAGTTGCTTGGTGAAATTCCGATCATCTCGGCCGCCTCATTCAAGCTGTAGTCTTGCGAATAGACCAACGTCATCGCGATCCTGTCTCGAGCGTCGAGCGAGGACATTACTTTTTCAGCAAGTTGATGTGCGGTCAACGTTGCCTCCACGCTAGGTTGCCGTCCATCGACCACCGTTTCGAGATATTCATTCTCGTCGTCGCTCATCTCGGTGAAGAGGCTCTCGCCTTTGCGTTGCCGGCGGCGATACTCGTCATAACATACATTTACAGCGATCCGCGATATCCACGCCGGAAACGAATTATCTTCGCCGCCGCGATAATCCTTGAGCGAAAAGTACGTTTTCGTGAACGCGATCTGGACGAATTCCTCGATCTCACTACGCTCGCGGAAATATCGCCCGATTATTCGTGCGACCGGCTTTTTATACTTTTCAAATAGCTCACCAAAAGCGCGTTCATCGCCCTCGAGAACGCGGTAGACAATGGATCCGTCCGTCACCGGCGAATCGTCGTTAAGATCAGGCGATAGGGCTTTAGGCTCTGTCTGCAAGCTGATTTTTATAACCTCTTCAAACATTAACTTCAAGTCGAGCCCGACGTTTAAGTGCCGCGGCGGATATTGTCTCTCGATCAAGAGTGCCTAGTTTTCGATCTTGTAGCCCGCCGGCACGGAAAATAGCTCAGCTGCGGGTTCCGTTCGCTTGATATTGATCAACCTGAATATATGCTCTCCGGCCAGTGGGTCAAGGTGCCTAGACATCACCACTACCTGCAACTCCGGCGAAAACCATTTCTCCGAGATCACCTGGATCGGTTTATCATTGCCGATCTGACCTGCGGGTATCTCCATCGTCGTTCGAGTGCCTTCCACGCGAACGCCTTCGATGTTTTTCGTTCCAAGCGACTCGGTTTTGCCACTGTCATCCTGCTCCGGTGCGAGTGGCCCGGGGCGGCCGTCAATGCGGTGCTTGCGAGCGATCTTGTTATTTGCATCTAAAAAGATCTGAAGTTTTAAGTTCAGGTCGTTTATAAAGACAAGCATTTGCGGTTTGTTGTCGTTTCCGACAACTTCTACACCGGCAAGCACCTCAAATGGCTGTTCGCGACGGGTCCGCCCTTCAGAATCACGATAGATCGCACCATTTCGCTTTTTGGTCACGGTCGTACCGTCGAAAAGCCGCTTTGTATCCTCGATCATCGAATCAGCCGAAAACGGCTGGCCCTTGACAAGTTTGTCGCCAAATCTAAGCTCGGCACCGAGAAATTCGGCATTTGGCGGCATTCCCGGACGACGCGGTGCAGGAGGCCGACCTTCACCACGATCGGGCGGCACCGGAGGCCGTGCTTCGTCCGACGAGAGGATCCCATCGTGATTCGAGTCCATTTCGCTATATCGGAGCCGTACTGCCTTTTCAAAATCTGACCTCGGAACATTGCCACCGGTCCTCAATAGTTCGTCAAAAAAGAATGGCGGCAGCATCGCCTTGCCCTCCCCGCCGGGACGCCGCGTGCCGTCATTCGGCGGCATCGAACCGCGTTCGCCGCGCTCGATCGTGCCGTTTACGTTTTGATCAAGGCCGGTGAATGTCCGTTCGATCGCGGCGGCAAATTCCTCGGCATCCAGACTGCCGTTCTTATTCGTGTCGTGCGGCTTGATCCATTCGCCTCTCGGCGGCCCGTCAGGCCTTACCGGTCCCATCTCGCCGGGACGTCCACCTCGACCGTCACGCGGCGCACCGATATCGCGCGGCGGGCCTTGGGGACGCGGTGGACGTTGTGCGAATGCGAATCCGCTAAGGACCAAAACTACGGCAAGTGCGAACAATTGATTCGATCTCATATCTAAACTCCTAAATCCGAACGACGTTTATCTTATAAAACGTATTGCGTGGGTCTGACCATCGTCGCCGATGACGACCTCGGCATCGACCATACTGGTCGGTTTTTCGACCGAATTTACAAGCCCGAGGGTGACCATCATCTCACTCGGCACCCTTACGCGGACCAATTGTCCGCTTTCGGGGTTGCGTGCATAGGTTAGGGCGATAAATTCGGACTTGATAGCGGCCTTTTCCACCGCAACCATTGAGCTTTTCGGTCGTGGCCCGGGGGTGCGAATGGTGCGTGCGGCGACGGTCTTGGCGGGTGTCTTTGGCAATTCGGGCTCGTCGCCATTCGTAGAAAGTGTGACGGGCAATGCCTGCTCGGGAGCGTTCGTTGGCGAGACCTTTGTCACCACCGACAAACCATTCTGCTGCAAACCCGCCGTCTCCGTCGGACTCAATGCCGGACGGAATACAAAAATCGCAGTAACGACAGCAACAGCAGCGATGGTCGGCACTCCGATCATCAGCCAACGCCGAAATGTTTTGACCGGCGGCCAGGGCATTTTTGCGGCGGCCTTTTCGTCTCGGACACTACGCTGAATATTCCACCAGAGCGTCGGCGACGCAGTGATATCGTCGATCAATGCATCGTCGGCCGAGGCTTCGGCCACTAGCGTTTTCATCATTTTGTCGAATTGCTCATCTGAAAGCTGTCGTTTCATAAGTGTGACCCCAACTTTAGTTGTCAGGTAAAAGACGCGCCAAAAAGCGGTATGGTTTCAGCTTTATAGCTGGCCATACCGCATTTTATATTGTTGGAAC
>Ga0209476_10000148_pt1 | contig 47628 bp, 37 predicted proteins | sample KloWWTrecipitate_FD_187179 | JGI IMG/M metagenome (GOLD analysis project Ga0209476, IMG submission 187179) | Active sludge microbial communities from Klosterneuburg, Austria, studying microevolution and ecology of nitrifiers - Klosterneuburg... | ecosystem: Engineered > WWTP > Aerobic digester... | reverse complement strand
CGAGCAGGCGCTCCTCCTGCTCCTTCTTCGTGATGTGCAGGAAGTACTTGAGGATGATCGTGCCGTGCTCGGCGAGCAGCTCCTCGAAGTCGCGGATGTGGCCGTAGCGCTCCTTCCAGACCACCTTAGGCGCGAGGTCGTGCACGCGCACCACCAGCACGTCCTCGTAGTGCGAGCGGTTGAAGATGGAGAACTCCCCCAGCCGCGGCGCGTGGCGGTGCACGCGCCAGAGGAAGTCGTGGGCGCGCTCCTCGGGCGTGGGCACGCCGAAGGAGGTCACGATGACCCCGCGCGGGTTGAGGCAGCCCACCACGTGCTTGATGGCGCCGTCCTTGCCCGCGCTGTCGCGGCCCTGCAGCACCACCATCACGCTGTTCACCTTCGAGCCGAACATCGCGTCCTGCAAGTCGAAGAGCTCCTGCCCCAGCGTCGCGAAGCGCTCCTCGGCCTTCTCCCGCGTCATCCCCTTGGGGGGCTCGGCGGAAATGCCGTCCAGCCGGACCTTCGCGCCCTGCCTGTCGAACACTTTCATGGCTTCCTCCCTCAGTCGGCGAATCCCGCCACGCTCTTGAGCGAGCCCTGCAGCACCCGCCCGGTCCGGGCGCGGGCGCCCCGGTAGTTCTCGATCTCGGGCCCCGTCACGGTGACGAACGATACCTTGTCGCCGCGCCCCTTGCCCTTCACCTTGAGCGGGCCCGCGACGACCTGCGCGCCGAGCAGCGCCTCGCCCTCGTGCAGCCGCATGAGGATCACGCCCTTGCCGCCGCCGGAGAGCTCGTTGACTTCCTCCAGCGGGAAGACGAGGAGCCGCCCCTCGGCCGAAAGCGCCGCCACTTCCGCCGCGCCCTCGCGGATCACGGCCGGCGCGAGGCACTTCTCGCCCTCGCCCACGTTCATGAAGGCCTTGCCGGCGCGCTGGCGCGTGACGAGGTCCTTCAGCTGGCAGCGCAAGCCCGTGCCGGCGGTGGAGGCGAGGAGCAGGCGCGTCTCGGGATCGCCGGCCAGCACGCCCACGATCCGCGCCCCCGCGAGGTCCACGAGGGAGGTCGCCGGCACGCCGTCGCCCTTGCCGCCCGGGATGTCCAGCGCGCGCACGCTGAAAGTGCGCCCGCTGGCCGCGACCAGCACGATGGGGTGGACGGTGCGCGTCTCGATCACCGCGAGCGGGCCGTCGCCTTCCTTCCACGAGAGCGTCGTCGCATCGACGCCGTGGCCCGTGCGCGTGCGCAGGAACCCGTTGCGCGAGCAGATCACGGTGATGGGCTCGTCCGTGAGCTGCTCCACGGGCGCCGCGGAGGCGCGCTCGGCCGCCTCGATCGTGGTGCGGCGGCGGTCGCCGAACTTCGCACCGTCGGCCGTCACTTCCTTGATCGCGAGCTTGCGACGCGCAACCTCGCTCGCCAGCAGCTTCTCCAGCTCCGCCTGCTCGGCGCGCAGCTCCTTGATCTCGCGCTCGATGCGGATGCCCTCGAGCTTCGCGAGCTGGCGCAGGCGGATCTCGAGGATGTCCTCGGCCTGCCGCTCCGAGAGCGAGAACTTCGCCATGAGCTCCGCCTTCGGCTCGTCGGCGTTGCGGATGACCTTGATCACCTTGTCGATGTTGAGGAAGGCGATGAGCCGGCCGTCGAGGATGTGCAGGCGGTCGACGACCTCGCCCTGCCGGTGGCGAAGCCGGCGCTCCAGCGCCTCCAGCCGGAAGGCGGCCCACTCGCGCACCCAGTGCGCGAGCCCCGCCTGCCGCGGCCGCCCCTCGCGGTCGATGGCCACCAGGTTCACCGGCGCGTTCGATTCCAGCGAGGTGTGCGCGAGCAGCAGGTTCATCATCTCCTCGGGCGCGACGCGCGAGGTCCGCGGCTCGAACACCAGCCGCACGGGGTGCTCGCGGTCGGAGTCGTCGCGCGCGCTCTCGAGCACGCCAAGCACCGCCGCCTTGAGCGCCTGCGCCTCGGCGGAGACCGCCTTCTTGCCCGCGCGCGGCTTGGGATTCGTGAGTTCCTCGATCTCCGCCAGCACCTTCGCGGCATTGGTGCCGGGCGGCATCTCCGTCACGGCCACGCGGTACTGGCCGCGCGCGAGCTTCTCCACCGACCAGCGCGCGCGCACGCGCACCGACCCGCGGCCCGTCTCGTAGGCCTTCGCGATCTCCTCCGGGGGCGAGATCACCTGCCCGCCGCCCGGGAAGTCCGGCCCGGGGATGGAGGCGAGGATCTCCGTGTCCGCCGCCTTCGGGTTCTTCAGCGCCACGATGCAGGCCTCGACCACCTCGCCCATGTTGTGCGGCGGGATCTCGGTGGCCATCCCCACGGCGATGCCGGAGGCGCCGTTGAGGAGCGCGATCGGCAGGCGCGCCGGCAGCAGCCGCGGCTCCTGCATCGAGCCGTCGTAGGTGGGGATGAAGTCCACCGTGCCGCGCTCGAGCTCGGCGAGGAGGATCTCCTCGGCGAAGGCCGTGAGCCGCACCTCGGTGTAGCGCATGGCCGCCGCGCCGTCGCCGTCGCGCGAGCCGAAGTTGCCCTGCCCCTGGATCAGCGGGTAGCGCAGCGTGAAGTCCTGCGCCATGCGCACCGCCGCCTCGTACACCGCGGAGTCGCCGTGCGGGTGGAACTTGCCGATCACGTCGCCCACGATGCGCGCGGACTTCTTGAACGGCGCGTCGTGGCGGTTCCCCAGCTCGCGCATCGCGTAGAGGATGCGCCGCTGCACGGGCTTCTGGCCGTCCTCGACGGCCGGCAGCGCCCGCCCCTTCACCACGCTCATCGCGTAGGCGAGGTAGGCGCCCTCCGCGAACTGCGCGAGGGGGATGGTGCCGTCGCCCTCGGGCGGCGCGCCGCCGGGCGGCTTCGCGGGCGGCGGCGGCGAATCGAACAGATCAGGGGTTTTCGTATCGAGCATCCTGGAACTCAGCCTTTCAGCCTTCAATTTCCTCCGTGTTCCTCCGCAACGGAGGAACACGGAGGAAGGCGATTCAGATATCGGCCTCGACGAGGTTGCCGCGCTCCTCCATCCAGCTGCGGCGCGAGGCGGCCTCGCCCTTGCCCATGAGCAGCGTGAAGACCTTGTGGGTGTCGGCGAGCACCTCGGCGCTGACGGTGAGCGGCAGCAGGCGCCGCGTGTCGGGGTTCATGGTGGTCTCGCGAAGCTCCTCGGGGTTCATCTCGCCCAGGCCCTTGAAGCGGCCGACGTGGATGGCGCTCTCGCGCACCTTCTCGTCGGCCAGCTTCACGAGGATCGCGTCGCGCTCGGCCTCGTCCAGCGCGTAGAGGCGCCGCTCGGGGCGGCTCTTGCCCTGGGCGTCGGCCTTAACGCAGTAGAGGGGCGGCTGGGCGACGAAGACGTGCCCGTTCGCGAGCAGGCCGGGGAAGTGGCGGAAGAAGAGCGCGAGCAGCAGCGTCTGGATGTGCGAGCCGTCGACATCGGCGTCGGCCATGATGATGACCTTGCCGTAGCGAAGCCCCGCCAGCGCCTTCGCCGAATCGCCGAGCGCGTGCGGCTCTATGCCCAGCGCCACGGCGATGTCGTGCACCTCGTTGTTGGCGTAGATCTGCGTGGGGTCGACCTCGAAGGTGTTGAGGATCTTGCCGCGCAGCGGCAGGATCGCCTGGAAGTGCCGGTCGCGCCCCTGCCGCGCCGAGCCGCCGGCGGAATCGCCTTCGACGAGGAAGAGTTCGTTCCTTCCGACCTCCCCGCTCTCGCAGTCCGTGAGCTTGCCCGGCAGCACGGCCACGCCCGAGCTGCGGCGCTTCTCGGCCGCCTTGCCCGCCTTCTGGCGGGCCACCGCCGCCTTGATCGCGAGCTCCGCGATCCTGCGGCCCTCGTCCACGTGCTGGTTGAGCCAGGCGTCCAGCGGGTCCTTGAGGCGCGAGGCGACGAGCTTCACGGCGTCGCGCGAGTTGAGCTTGGCCTTGGTCTGCCCCTGGAACTGCGGGTCGAGCAGGCGCGCCGAGAGCACGAAGCGCAGGTTCTTCCACACGTCCTCGGTCTGCAGGTTCACGCCGCGCGTGAGCAGCTCGTGGTGCAGGCAGAACTCGCGGATCGACTCGAAGACGCCGCTCTTGAGCCCCGACTCGTGCGTGCCGCCCTCCACCGTGGGGATGAGGTTCACGTAGGACTCGCCGCCGCCCCCGCCCTCCACCCAGCAGAGCGCCCAGGCCGCGCCCTCGCCCGTGGCGAACTGCGCGTCGCCCTCGGCCACGTAGGACTGGCCGACGACGATCGAGCTCACCACGCCCTCCTCGCCGGCGAGGCTCTCCTGCAGGTAGGCGGCCATGCCGCCCTCGTACTTCCACTCCCTGGACTCGCCCGTGGCCTCGTCCACGAGGCGCATGGCGAGGCCGGGCAGGAGCACGGCCTTGGCGCGCAGCAGGTGCTCGAGCTCCGGGCGGCGGATCCTGTCCGTGTCGAAGTACTTCGCGTCCGGCCACGCGCGCACCCAGGTGCCCGTCTGCCTCGCGGGGACGCTGCCGGCCTTCTTCAGCTTCTCGACCGGGAAGCCGTCCTCGAAGGCGAGGCTCCAGAGGGCCCCCTCGCGCTTAACGCGCACTTCCAGCCGCTTCGAGAGCGCGTTGGTGACCGAGACCCCCACGCCGTGCAGGCCGCCGGAGAACGCGTAGGCGGCTCCGCCCGCCTTCTTGTCGAACTTGCCGCCGGCGTGCAGGCGCGTGAACACCACTTCCACCGTGGGCACCTTCTCCTCGGGGTGCGGGCCCACGGGGATGCCGCGGCCGTCGTCCTCGACGGAGACGGACTTGTCGGCGTGCAGCGTGACGGTGATGCAGGAGGCCGCGCCGGCGAGCGCCTCGTCGGCGGCGTTGTCGATCACTTCCTGGATGATGTGCAGCGGCGTGTCGGTCCGGGTGTACATCCCCGGGCGTTCCTTGACGGGCTCGAGGCCCTTCAGGACGCGGATGCTTCTTTCGTCGTAGCGGGAGGCCATGCGGGAGGGATTCGTTGCAGCGAATCCTCCATTCTACCTTTGGACGTCGACCACCTTCACGCGGACCTTTCGCTCCTTGCCGTCGCGCAGGACCGTGAGCTCCGCCAGGTTGTCGATGCCGGCGCGGTCGAGCTCCGCGGCGAAGGTGCCCATCGCCTCCACGGGCCGGCCGTTGACGGCCACGATCACGTCGCCCACGTCGCCCGTGCGCCGGTCCACGGGGACGAGGCCCGCGGCTGCGGCGGGCGAGCCGCGCATCACCTCCGCGATCACCACGCCCGATATGCCGGCGCGCGCGACGATCACGGGGTCGACGGCGCGGATGCCGATGCCCGGCAGCGGCGCCTTCCCGCGCGCGATGAGCTGCGGGACGATGCGGTTCACGAGATCCACGGGAATGGCGAAACCCACGCCGGAGGAGCCGCCGGAGGGCGAGCGGATGGCGGTGTTCACGCCGATGAGGCGCCCGGCGCTGTCGAGCAGCGGCCCGCCCGAGTTGCCGGGGTTGATGGCGGCGTCCGTCTGGATGGCGCCGGCGATCTCGCGATACTCGCTCGTGGGCAGGTGCCGGTCCAGCGCGCTCACGATGCCGGTGGTGAGCGTGCGCGAGAGCCCGAACGGGTTGCCGATGGCGAAGACGGCCTGCCCGATCCTGAGATCGCGCGAGGTGCCCACGGGAATCGGCCGCAGCCCCTTCGGCGGGTTCACGAGCTTCACCACGGCGAGGTCGTAGTCCTCCGAGAAGCCGACCACCCTGGCGGGGATGGGCTTGCCGGCGTCCAGGCTCACCGCCACGCTGCGCGCGCCCGCGAGCACGTGGAAGTTGGTGACCACGTGGCCCTCGGTGTCCCAGACGAATCCGCTGCCCGCGCCCTGGGCGAGCCCGGCCGTGAAGAGCCCGGTGCGCTCGAGGCGCTCGGTGGTGATGTAGGCGACCGACGGGGCGGAGGCGTCGAAGAGGCCGGCCAGCGCCTGCTCGTGCGGCAGCAGCGGCCCGCGCGGCGCGACGGCCCGCGGCTCCGCCGCGCCGTTCTTCTGCGCCCAGGGGGCGAACGCGACCACCGCGGCGAGCGCGGCGGCGGCGAGGAGGACGGGCTTCTTCATGGGACGCATTCCGGGAAGATGGACCCCGGGAACATCGTGGCGGTTCCCGCCGCCTTCAACCCCGTCAGGGAAGCGGCGTCGACTCGAAGGCAGGCAGGGCCTCGGCCTGCGTCCCGTAGCGCACCAGCGCCGGGAACTTCCACGCCGGGATGAGCTCGGCGTTGTAGTACTGCCCGAAGCGCCACGCGACCGCGGTGACGACGTCCGCGGCATTGGGGCCCTCGCCCTGCAGCCACGGGTTCGCGCGGCCGGCGGCGTCCTCGAGCGCGGCATAGGCCACGAGCGCCTGCCCCAGCACGCGCTCGTACCAGGCCTCGTGGCGCTTCTCCGGCGGGCGCTGCTCGCGCTCGTAGACGAGCGACACGCCCTTGTCGCAGGCGGCGAGCGCGAGCCCGGTGATCCGCAGCGCCTCGCGCCTCGCGTCCCCGGCGAGCGGCATGAGGCGCCTTTCCGGCGGCACCAGGCCCTCGAGGTAGTCGAGGATGAGCGTGGAATCCATGAGCACCGTGCCGTCGTCGCAGACGAGCGTGGGCGCCTTCACCACCGGGTTGATCTCCCGGAAGCGGTCGAAGTTGCGGAACACGGACACCGACTGGTGCTCGAAGGGGATTCCCATGAGCTTCATCGAGATCGCCACGCGGCGGACGTAGGGGGAGTCGAGCATGCCGATGAGCTGCATCGCGGCCTCCGGGTCGGGAAGAGGCCGCATTCTGCCGCATAATCGGCCGCGTGAAGAAGCTCCTCATCGTGTGGTGCTCGACCACCGGCGGCACGCGCCAGATGGCGGAGGCCGCCGAGCGCGGCGCGCAGGAAGCGCTCGAGCCCGGCGACGCGGTCGAGGTGCTGCGCCTTCACGCCGCGCAGGCCGGCCCGGCGGACCTCCTCGCCGCCGATGCGGTCGTGCTCGCCACGCCGGAGCACCTGGGCTCGATGGCGGGCCCCATGAAGGATTTCCTCGACCGCGCGTACTACGCGTGCCTCGACCGCGTGAACGGCCGGCCGTGGGCGCTTCTCGTCTGCGCGGGCACGGACGGCGCCGGCACCATCCGCCAGTCTGAGCGCATCGCCACGGGGCTTCGCCTCAGGAAGGCGGCCGTGCCCGTGCTCGTGATCACGCACGCACAGACGCCTGAGGCCATCCTCGCGCCGAAGACGATCGGGGCGGCCGATCTCGAAAGGTGCGCGGCGACCGGGGCCACGCTCGCGGCGGGGCTCGCCGCCGGGATCTGGTAGCGGCGCCCCTAGCCGCGCGCGCGCAGCCGCCGCAGGCGCTTGCGGATGGCCTCCAGCATCGTGAGATTGCGCTGCAGGTCCTCCTCGACCGTCACGATGGTGCGCTCGAGCGCCGTGCACTCGACGATGATGCGGCGCCACTCGAGGGGGTCGCGCGTGTCCTCCGCCCGGTGTTCGAGGGCGTCGAGCTGCAGGCGGAGGTGGTCGAGGTTCATCTCAGAAGCGCGCGTTGCCCGGCGTGCGCGGGAAGGGGATCACGTCGCGCACGTTGGCGAGCCCCGTCACGTAGGCGACCGTGCGCTCGAAGCCCAGGCCGAAGCCGGCGTGCGGCACGGTGCCGTAGCGGCGCAGATCCCGGTACCAGCCGTAGGCCGCCGGGTCCAGGCCGCCCGCGGTGATGCGCGCGTCCAGCACGTCGAGCCGCTCCTCGCGCTGGCTGCCGCCGATGATCTCGCCGATGCCGGGGGCCAGCACGTCCATCGCCGCCACCGTGCGCCCGTCCTCGTTCAAGCGCATGTAGAACGCCTTGATCTCCTTCGGGTAGTTCATGAGGATCACCGGCTTGCCCACGTGCTCCTCGGCGAGGAAGCGCTCGTGCTCGCTCTGGAGATCCATGCCCCACTTCACCGGGAACTCGAACTTGCGCTTCGTGCCCTCGAGCGCCTTGATGGCCTCGGTGTAGTCCATGCGCACGAACTCGGCGGCGACCATGGACTCGAGCTTCGCGATGACGCCCTTCTCGATCCGCTCCTCGAAGAAGGCCATGTCGTCGGGCCGCTCATCCAGCACCGCCCTGAAGACGTGCTTGAGGAGCGCCTCGGCGAGGTCGGCGTCGTCGGCGAGGTCGGCGAAGGCGATCTCGGGCTCGATCATCCAGAATTCCGCGAGGTGGCGGCTGGTGTTGGAGTTCTCGGCGCGGAAGGTCGGCCCGAAGGTGTAGACCTTCGAGAGCGCCTGGCAATAGCTCTCGACGTTCAACTGCCCGGAGACGGTGAGGAAGGCCTCCTTGCCGAAGAAGTCCTTCGAGAAATCCACCTTGCCCTCCGCCGTGCGCGGGGGGTTCGCGAGGTCCAGCGTGGAGACGCGGAAGAGCTCCCCCGCGCCCTCGGCGTCGCTCGCCGTGATGATGGGCGTGTTCACCCACACGAAGCCGCGCTCGTGGAAGAAGCGGTGGATCGCCATGGCGAGCGTGTGGCGCACGCGCGTGCAGGCGCCGATCACGTTGGTGCGCGGCCGCAGGTGCGCCACCTCGCGCAGGAACTCCATCGTGTGCGGCTTGGGCTGGATGGGGTAGGTGTCGGGGTCGTCCACGCGGCCCACGACGCGGATCGCCTCTGCCTGCATCTCGAAGGGCTGGCCCTTGGCGGGCGAGGGCACGATGCGCCCCACCGCCTCCACCGCGCAGCCGGCCGTGAGGTGTACCACCTCGGTCGCGTAGTTGGGGAGCGTGCCGTTCGCGACCACCTGCACCGGGTGGAAGCACGAGCCGTCGGAGACGTGCACGAACGACAGGCCCGCCTTCGAATCGCGGCGGGTGCGCACCCAGCCGCGGATCGCGACGGGCTCGTCCGCCGGCGCGGCGCCGGCGAGAATGGCCTTGCAGGAGAGGACTTTCATGGGGGGGTGGGCGGTTTTCCGAAAACGCGATTCTAGGCGAAACGGGGGGCGCCTCCCCTACCGGGGTGCGGTGATGACGTTCTCGCCGCGCTCGAACACCACCTGCGCGCGGCCGACGATGAGCGGGTCGAGCGGCCCGATGATGTCGGGGTTCTTGCTGGCGTAGGGGAGCCGGTGCAGGAGGTAGCGCATGGCGGAAAGCCGCGCGCGCTTCTTGCAGTCGCTCTTGATCACGATCCACGGCGCGTCGGTCGTGTCGGTGTGGAAGAACATCGCCTCCTTGGCCTTGGTGTAGTCGTCCCACTTGTCGAGGGAGGCCTTGTCGATGGGCGAGAGCTTCCACTGCTTGAGCGGGTGCACCTCGCGCTCCTTGAAGCGGCGGCGCTGCTCGCGCCGGCTCACGGAGAACCAGAACTTGAAGAGGTGGATGCCCTGGCGCACGAGCATGCGCTCGAACTCGGGCGCCTGGCGCATGAACTCCTGGTACTCGGCGTCGGTGCAGAATCCCATCACGCGCTCCACGCCCGCGCGGTTGTACCAGCTGCGGTCGAAGAGCACGATCTCGCCGGCCGTGGGCAGGTGCTCCACGTAGCGCTGGAAGTACCACTGCCCGCGCTCCTCGATGGTGGGCTTCTCCAGCGCGACCACGCGCGCGCCGCGCGGGTTCAGGTGCTCCATGAAGCGCTTGATCGTGCCGCCCTTGCCGGCGGCGTCGCGCCCCTCGAAGATCACCACCACGCGCTGCCCCGTCTCCTTCACCCAGGACTGCAGCTTCAGCAGCTCCACCTGCTGGCGGTACTTCTGCCGCTCGTAGCTCTTGCGCGAAAGCAGGTTCTTGTACGGGTAGCCGCCCTCCTGCCAGTTGTCGGCGAGCTCGCGGTCGGCCTTGCGGCGCGCGAGCTTGTCCAGCCCCTGCTGCTGCTCCAGCACCGAGCGCAGGATTCGCGCGGCGTCGCCCGGGTTCACGCCCTCCAGCAGGTCGCGGATGGCGCCGGCGGTGACCTCGTCGGCGGCGGCGCCCGCCGCTTCCGTCGCGAAGGCCTCGATCGCGGCGGCGTCCAGCACCGGGGCGGTGTCGCCCTCCTCCGCGCGGCGGACGGCGTCCCCGCGCGGCTTGCGCGGGCGCGGCGGCCTCGGGGCGACGACGGGCTGGACCTTCCTGCGGGCGATCACGGGGCGCTTCGACGGCATGAAGACCTCTCTTTCGGGCTGGCGGGGAGCCGATATCCCCGTATACCACGGCCCCGCCGCGAGCCCCTGATCGCCGTCAACCGCCTCAGTCGGCGTGCGCCGCCTCCCGCGCGCCGATCTCGCCCGTCACCGGCCCGCGGCCCGAGAAGCGGTCCAGCGCGAGGTAGATGACCGGCGTGATGTAGAGGGTCACGGCCTGCGAGAGGAGCAGCCCGCCCACCACCGCGAGCCCCAGCGGCTGGCGCAGCTCCGCGCCGGCGCCCAGGCCCAGCGCGATGGGCACGGCGCCCATGAGCGCCGCCGACGTGGTCATCATGATGGGCCGGAAGCGCAGCAGGCACGCCTCGCGGATCGCCTGCGCCGGCGCCATGCCGTGGTTCCTCTGCGCGTCGAGGGCGAAGTCGATCATCATGATGGCGTTCTTCTTGACGATGCCGATCAGCATCAGCACGCCGATCACCGCGATGATCGAGAGATCCATGCGGAAGAGCCAGAGCGTCACCAGCGCCCCCACCGCCGCCGAGGGCAGGCCCGCGAGGATGGTGATGGGGTGGATGTAGCTCTCGTAGAGCACGCCCAGCAGCACGTAGATCACCAGCAGCGCCGAGAGCAGCAGCCACACCTGGCTCGCCTGCGAGGCCTGGAACGCCGCCGCGTCGCCACCCCAGCCGGTGAGGATCGAGGCCGGCAGGCTCGCCTCCGCCTTGAACCGCTCGATGCGCCGCGAGGCGTCGCCCAGCGATGCCCCCGGCGCCAGGTTGAAGGCGATCGTGATCGCCTGCAGCTGCCCCTGGTGGTTGATCGCCACCGGCCCCACGCGCCGCTCCACGCGCGCGATCGACGACAGAGGCACCATCGCCCCGCCCTTGCCGCGCAGGTGGATCTTGGCGAAGGCGCCCTCGTCGACGCGGTCGGCGTCGGATGCCTGCAGGATCACCTTGAAGGAGTCGGTCGCCGTGAAGATGGTCGACACCTGCCGCTCGCCGAAGGCGCTGTAGAGCGCGGTCCGGATGTCCTGGATCTCGACCCCCAGCTGGTTGGCCTTGTCGCGGTCGATGTCGAGCTTCGCCTGCAGCCCGCGCATCTGCGCGTCGCTCGTCACGTCCCGGAAAAGGGCGTCGGCGCGCATGCGCGCCATCACCGCGTCGGCCGCCGCCTGAAGGCCGGTGTCGTCGACGCTGCGCAGCACGAACTGGTAGCGCGACTTGCTGATGCGCCCGCCCAGGCGCAGGTTCTGGATGGGGTTGAAGTAGACGCTCATCCCCGGCAGGCGGCGCGTGGCCGCGCGCAGCTCCTCGATCACCTTCTCCATGGGCGCGCGCTCGCCCCGGGGCTTCAGGTTCACGAAGAGGCGCCCGCTGTTGCCCTCGGAGGCGTTCACGATCACGGTCTCGATCGCCGGGTGCTCCTGCAGGATCCGCCCCACCTCCTGCAGCCGCTGGGTGAGCGCCGGGAAGGAGATGTCCTCCACCGCCTCGGCCGTGACCAGCACCTGCCCGAGGTCCTCGGTGGGGAAGAAGCCCTTCGGGATGGCCACGAAGAGCGCGACGCTCGCCACCAGCGAGCCGGCCGCGACCGCGTGCACGACGAAGCGGTGGGCGAGGCACCAGTCGAGCGTCCGCGCGTACATCGCGTGCGTCCAGCGGTAGATCGCCTCGAACCACGCCGTCCACCTGAGCGACGGGTCGTCCGCCCGCTCGCGCGTGAGGAAGCGCGAGGAAAGCATGGGGATGAGCGTGAGCGAGACGCCCGCCGAGACGAGGATCGCGAGCGAGACCACCACCGCGAACTCGTGGAAGATGCCGCCGATCACGCCGGGCATGAAGAGAATGGGGATGAACACGGCGACCAGCGAGAGCGAGATGGACACGATCGTGAAGCCCACCTCCCTCGCGCCGTCCAGCGCCGCGCGCATGGGCGGCACGCCCCGCTCCACGTGGCGCACGATGTTCTCCAGCATCACGATGGCGTCGTCCACCACCAGGCCCACGGCGAGCGTGATGCCCAGCAGCGACACGTTGTCGAGGCTGTAGCCCAGCCACTTCATGAGCGCGAGCGTGCCGATGAGCGAGATCGGCAGCGACAGCGCCGGGATGACGGTGGCCACCGGCCGGCGCAGGAAGAGGAAGATCACCGCGATCACCAGCAGCACGGTGATCCCGAGCGTCACCTTCACGTCGTGGATGGCTTCCCGGATGGGCTGCGAGCGGTCGTTTCGGACCAGCAGGTTCACCGAGGCCGGCATCTGCGCCGCGAGTCCCGGGATGGCCGCCTTGATCGCGTCCACGGTCGCCACCGTGTTGGCGTCCGGCTGGCGGCGGATGGAGAGCGTGATGGCGCGCTCGCCGTTCAGCCAGCTCGCCGTGCGCAGGCTCTCCACGCTGTCCTCGACGTCGGCCACGTCCTGCAGCCGCACGACCTGCCCGCCCGGGAGCGTCGCCACGATGAGCGGCGCGAACTCGGCGGCGCGCCGCATCTGCGGGTTGGCCTGGATGGCGAGCGCCTGGCGCGGGCCCTCGAGCGTGCCCACCGGGGTGTTCGCGTTGGCCGCGCGAAGCGCCTGCGCGATGTCCTCCATCGTGAGGTTGCGGGCCGCCAGCGCGTCGGGGCGCGCGCGGATGCGCACCGCGAAGCGCTTCTGCCCGTTGATGCGCACCTCCGCCACGCCCGGCAGCGTCGAGAGCGTGGGCGAGATGAGGTTGGTCGCGAAGCCGTCGAGGTCGGAGAGCGGCATCGAGGGCGAGGTGAGCGTGGCGAAGATCACCGGCGAGTCGGCCGGGTTCACCTTGCGGTACGAAGGCGGCGAGGTCATCTCCACCGGCAGCTCGCGCTGCGCGCGGAAGAGCGCCGCCTGCACGTCCACCGCCGCCTTGTCGATGTCGCGGTCCTGGTTGAACTCCAGCGTGACGGAGGTCGCGCCCTGCGTGGAGGACGAGGTGATCACGTCGACGCCGGCGATGGTGGCGAACTGCTTCTCGAGCGGGGTAGCGACGGCCGAGGCCATGTCCTCCGGGCTCGCGCCCGGCAGGCTCGCATAGACGGATATCGTGGGCGTGTCGAACTGCGGCAGCGCCGCGATGGGCAGGTCGCGGTAGGCGATGAGGCCGGCCAGCACGCACGCGGCCGACAGCAGCACCGTCATCACCGGCCGGCGGATGAAGGGTTCCGAGAAGTTCACGACGGCGCCTTCGCCCCGCCCTTGCCGCCTTCCTTGCCGACCGCGGCGCCCGGCAACGCCACCGTGCTCCCGGGCCGCAGGTTCTGCGCGCCCTCCACCACCACGCGCGCGCCGGGCGCGACCCCGGTCACCGCGGCGAGGCCCTCGTCCAGGTGCGCCACCTCGACGCGCGCCACGCTCACCTTGCGGTCGTCTCCCACCACGAAGACGAAGCGCTGCTCGGGCCCGGTCTGCACGGCCTGCACGGGCACGACGGACGCCTGCGCGATCGTGCGCGGCGCCACGCTCACCGCGACGAACATCCCCGGCCACAGGCGGCTCGCGCGGTTGTCGAAGCGCGCCTTCACGCGGATGGTTCCCGTGGCCGTGTCCACGGCGTTGTCGACGAAATCGACGCGGCCCGTGAACGATTGGCGCCCGCCGTCAGGCGTGGCCTCCACGGTGACCGGGCCGGCCGCGAGCGCGCGCTGCAGGGTGCCCAGCTCGCGCTCCGGGAGCGTGAAGGCGACCTGGATGGGGTCGACCTGCGTGACCGTCACGAGGACCGTGCCGTTGGGCTGCACGAGGCTGCCGGCGCGCACGCCGATGGCGCCGGTGCGCCCGGCGAAGCTCGCGTGGATGCGCGTGTCGCCCAGCGCCACGCGCGCGGCCTCCACCGCCGCGAGGTCGACCGCGAGCTGGCCGCCGAGCGTCGCCACCTGGTTCTCGGCGGCATCCAGCGCCGATTGCGAGATGAACTTCTGCGCGAAGAGCTGGCGCTGGCGCTCCAGCGTCCGCTTCGCGTTGGCGAGGTCGGCGCGGTCCTTCGCCACCTGCGCCTCGGCCTTCTTGAGCGCCGCCTCCTCCGCACGGGCGTCGAGCGTGAAGAGGAGGTCGCCCGCCGCGACCGACTGCCCCTCGCGGATGTGCACCTCGCGCACCGTGCTCGTGATGCGCGGGCGGATGTCTACGGACTGGAGCGCCGACACGGTCCCGTTGGCGCGAAGGCGCACGGGGAAGTCGCGCCGCTCGACGGTCGCGACCGTGACCGGCACCGCGGCGGGGCCGCCCTTGGCCGCCGCGCGCGGCGCCTTGTCCTCGCGCGAGAGCCACCAGGCGAGCGCGCCGGCGAGCGCCGCCAGCACGACGGCGGCCGTCATTGCGCGGCGCAATGGGGAGGCGCTCCGGGAGTTCACCATGCGCCGATCATACCTGTCGCGGCCGGCGCCTCACTGCCACGAGCCAAGCGAGAAGCCGATGCCGTAATAGGTGCCGAGGTGGTTGTAGTCGATGAGGCTCTCGCCGTAGCCGCGGAAGAACTGCAGGTGCAGCCGCAGGTCGCCCGTCCAGGGGCGCGAGAAGGCGAGGTCGGCCTGGATGGCGCCGCGGTTGCGGTCCCCGCCGCGCAGCGAGTGGCGCCCCATGAGCGTGAGGTGCGTGCGCGGCGTGAGGGCGAAGCGCATCGTGAGGTCCGCGCGGCCGAAGTGGTCGGCGATGTCGGGGTTGTCGTCGTCGTTCTCGCGGACGTGCCACCACGCGCGCAGCTGCGCGTTGGCGGTATCGTCGCCGACGTAGGCCTGCGCGATCACGCGGTTCCAGCTGCGCGAGCCGTCGCCGCCGCGGCCGTTGGAGTTGTGGTTCACCGCGACGCCCAGGTTGCGCACGAGGCCGCCCCCCGGCAGCGCGTCAAGGAGCTGCGGCCGGAAGGTGTAGGTCGCCTGCGGCTCGTAGCTCGACTCGCGGAAGGGCCGCGAGCCCTCCGCGTTCCAGAGCTGCCAGTGCGAGACCTGCGTGTACTCGAGCCACAGGTCGTCGTCGTGCGTGAGGAGCGAACGGGCCACGCGCTTGCGCAGGTCGAGGCGGAACTTGGCCTCCGTTGGCTGGCGGTCGCGCTCGGTGACGGGCGGGCGGGTCGGGCTGGCGGAGACGCGCGACGGGTTTCGCGAGTGGAAGGCGGGCAGGAAATAGTTGAGCTGCGTGGCGACCGCGTAGTCGTCGGTGGGCGCGAGCTTCACCGGCTCCTGCTCCTTTCCCGCAACCGGCGCTGCAACAGGCGCCGCGACAGATTGCGTGCCCAGCAGGCGCGCGAAACACGCGAGGCGATCGGCCTTCCCCGCCTCGCCCGGGTGCGCGGCGTTGCAGCGCTCGAAATCCTCCGGCGTGGCGGCGGCCGCCAGCGCGGGAAGCCAGGCCGCGGCGAGCGCCGCGAGCGCGCGCCGCATCAGCGCGCGGCCGCCACCACCATCGCGGTGGCCACCGTCACCTTCTTCGCGTAGGGCACGTGCAGGAACTCGTTGGGGCCGTGCGCGTTCGACCTCGGCCCCAGCACGCCGGTGACGAGGATCTGCGCGTCCGGGAACTTGGCGCCCAGCATGCCCATGAACGGGATGGTGCCGCCCTCGCCCATGTAGGCCGCGGGCCTGCCGAAATTGGCCTGCGAGGCCGCATCGAGCGCGGCCGACAGCCACGGCGCCACGGCCGGCGCGTTCCAGCCTTGCGCGGCCTGGTCGTAGGTGAAGCTCACCTTCGCGCGGTAAAGGGGGTCGGCCTCGAGCGTGCGCTTGAGCTCCGCGGCGGCGCCGGCGGCCGGCACCAGCGGCGGCAGCCTGAGCGAGAGCTTGAGCGTCGTGAACGGCCGCTGCACGTTGCCGGCGATGTGCGTGGGCGGCAGGCCGTCGGCGCCGGTGACGGCGAGCGCCGCGCGCCAGGTGCGGTTCAGCACCACTTCCACCGGGTCCTTCGTCACGGGCTCGGCGAAGATCGAGGCGGTGGCGGGGTCGTCACAGCACGAGGAGGCCCACGGGAAGCGCTTCCAGGTGGCGTCGCCCAGGATCGCCGCCGCCTGCCGCGCCTGCTCGAGGCGGTCGGCCGGGATGTCGCAGTTGAACGCCGCGGGCTTCACCACGCCGGTGCGCGAGTCGTCGATGCGGTCCAGCACCTGCCTCGCGATGCGGAAGGACGAGGCCACGACGCCGCCGGCATCGCCCGAGTGCACGCCCTCGTCGAGGATCTTCACCTCCAGCGTGCCGTTCACCAGGCCGCGCAGCGACGTGGTGACCCAGAGCTGCTCGTAGTTGCCGGCGCCGGAGTCGAGCGCGACCACGAGCTGCACGCTGCCCATGCGCGGGGCAAGGAGATCGAGATAGGCCGGCAGGTCGTAGCTGCCGCTCTCCTCGCAGGTCTCGATGAGGCCCACGCAGCGCGGCCGCGCGACCTGCTCCGCGTCCAGCGCCATCACGGCCGAGAGCGCGGCGAACACCGCGTAGCCGTCGTCCGCGCCGCCGCGGCCGTAGAGCCGGCCCTCCTCCATCACCGGCTCCCACGGGCCCAGGCCCTCGCGCCAGCCCGTCATCTCGGGCTGCTTGTCGAGGTGGCCGTAGAACACGACCGTGCGGTCGGCCGGGAGCCCGCCGGTGGCCGGAATGTCGAAGAAGAGCACCGGCGTGCGGCCTTCGATGCGCACGATCTCGACCGCCATCCCCGCCACGGGCTGGGCGCGCACCCACGCCTCGGCCTGCCGGATGGCGCGCTCGATGTGGCCGTTCTGCGCCCACTGCGCGTCGAAATGCGGGCTCTTGGCCGGGATGCGGATGTAGTCGACGAGCTGCGGGACGATGTCGGCGTCCCACTGGCGCTCGATGCGGGCGGCGAGCGGGGCGGCGGCGACGGCGGGAATGTTCGGGCGGGCGGTCATGGCGGGCATCCTTCGTCTGCGGCAAACCGGCATTTTACCCCGCGCCCCCGGGCCGCCCGGTTATGCTTGCGGCCATGCCGACGCTGCCGTGGATCGAGATCCTCATCGCGCTCTATGTCGCATGGGTGCTGGGCGCCTCCGCCACGCTCCTCACCCAGCGCCGCTCGCCCACGGCCACGCTCGCCTGGCTCCTCGCCTTCGCGGCGCTGCCGGTAGTCTCCGGCGTCTACTACCTCGTTTTCGGCCCGCGCCGGCTGCGGCGGCGCAAGCTGCGCTACGGCCGCGCGCAGGAGGCGCTCGCGAACGAGGTGCGGCAGTACCTGCGCAGCTCCTGCTGCCAGGCGCCCGCGGCGCTCACGCCCGAGGCCGCCGCCATCGCCGGCGTGATCGCGCGGCTGGGCCAGGGCGGCCCCACGCTCGCGAGCGCCGTGGACATCCTCGAGGAGGGCGACGAGTTCCTCGCGGCGCTGGAATCCGCCATCGCCGGCGCGCGCGACCACGTGCACGCCGAGTACTACATCTGGGCGCCCGACGGCGCCGGCACGCGCATCCGCGACGCGCTGGCCGCCGCCGCCCGGCGCGGGGTCGAGGTGCGCGTGATCTTCGACGCCCTCGGCTCGGGGGACGCGGGCCCCGCGTTCTGGGCGCCGCTTCGCGAGGCGGGCGGCACGGCGCTCGCCTTCAACCCGGTGCGCCTGTCCTTCGCCAGCCTCAACTTCGCCAACTTCCGCACGCACCGCAAGATCGTGGTGGTGGACGGCACCCTCGGCTTCGTCGGCGGCAACAACCTGCACGACCCGGTGAGCCGCGCGGCGAAGGGCGGCGAGGCGTGGCGCGACGTGCACGCGCGCATCGCGGGCGAGCCCGTGCGCCGGCTGCAGCGCCTCGTCCTCGAGAACTGGCTCTACGCCGGCGGCAAGGTGCCCGGCGACCTGGGCAGCGTGAAGCGCTTCTTCCCGCCGGCCATGGCGACGACGGGCCAGCCCGTGCAGATCCTCGCCTCGGGGCCGGACGACGAGGACGCGCCCATCCACGCCTTCTTCCTCGCCGCGCTCTCGGCCGCCCGCACGCGCGCCTGGATCCAGACGCCCTACCTCATTCCCGACGAGCCGCTCGAGAGCGCGCTTCGCATCGCGGTCCTGCGCGGCGTGGACGTGCAGGTGATCGTGCCGCGCGTGGGCGACTCGCGCATCGTGAGCGCCGCCTCGCGCACCTACTGCGAGGCGCTCTCGCGCGCCGGCGTCCACGTGCTGGAGTACGGCCCGCCCATGCTGCACGCGAAGACGATGGTGATCGACGACACCGTGGCCGTCGTCGGCACCGCCAACCTCGACAACCGCAGCTTCCGGCTCAACTTCGAGGTCGCCGCCGCCTTCTACGACCGCGGCGTCATCGGCCAGCTCTCGCGCCGTTTCGAGGCCGACCGCGCCGCGAGCACGGATTTCGCGCGCCGGCGGCGCGAGGGGTCGAAGGTGCAGGCGATGCTGGAGTCGCTCGCGAGGCTCTCGTCGCCGGTGCTCTGAGCGCCATTCCGCCTCGTAACGCCGTGCAGGGGCCGATGCGGCTCCGGGACGCACCTCCGCGTAGAATGGGCGCCTCTCCCTCCGACCGACGACGGCGCGCACGATGAAGCTGACCGACCTGCACAAGAACAAGGGCCTCAAGATCGAGGGCGACGCGCGCCGCGGCGGCGCGCCGGACCGCTTCGGCAAGGGCGCGGCGCAGTTGCCCGACCGCAAGGAGCAGAGGAAGCTCGACGCCGCCGCGGGCCTCGTCCCGTTCGCCTGCAAGCTGCACGGCGACCTCGTGAAGGAGGTGCTGGCGCGCGCGCAGGCCGCGGGCGCCGGCCTCAACGAGACGGTCGCGGAACTGCTGAAGAAGGGCCTGGCCGCGAAGAAGTAGCGCGGCACCCATGGCCCTCAAGGCGACCATCTTCAAGGCGGAGCTCGCCGTCTCCGACCTCGACCGCGGGCATTTCGCCACGCACGCGCTCACCATCGCGCGCCACCCGTCGGAAACCGACGAGCGGATGATGGTGCGCGTGCTCGCCTTCGCGCTCAACGCCGACGAGCGCCTCGCCTTCGGGCGCGGGCTCTCGAGCGAGGGCGAGGCCGACCTCGCGCTCACCGACCTCACCGGGGCCATCGACCTCTGGATCGACGTGGGGCTCCCGGACGAGCGCGACCTCCGCAAGGCCTGCGGCCGCGCCTCCCGCGTGGCGGTCTACGCCTATGGCACGGGCGCCGCGACGTGGTGGAAGCAGAACGCCGCGGCGCTGGCGCGGCAATCCAACCTCGCCGTCGTGGAACTGCCCGTGGAATCCACGCGCGCCATGGCCGCGCTCGCCGCGCGCACGATGACCCTGCAGTGCACGATCCAGGACGGCCACGTGTGGCTCTCCGGCGCGGGCGACCCGCTCGCGATCGAGCCCGTCTTCCTGCAGCGCCCCGCCCGGGGCTGATTCCCGCCCCGGCATCCCCCGCCGGCCACCGCCCGGGCAGGCCGACACAATCGTTCACAAAGCCGCTTCGCGTCCTTGCCGATCATGGCGTGGCACAGGCGGGCATCCGCCCGCCGTCCCCATCGACAAGACCATGAACAACAAAGACATTGCCGGCACGCGCGCAGCTCCCTCCCCGACCGCCGCAGCGCCCTTCGTGGCCGCGGCGCTCGCTTTCCTCGTCCTCGTCGTCTCCGCCTTCACGGCAGCCACCGCGCAGGCGGCCTCGCCCCTGTGCGCCTCGAAGGGCAACAACCAGAACTACGAGTGGGTGACGCGGGTGGCCATCAACGGCACCTCGGTCGCGATCCCGAAGACGGGCTACCACGACACCACGGGAGCCGCGATCGCCACGCTGCAGGCCGGCCAGTCCTACCCGGTCGAGGTGGACGTGCGCACCGACGGAAGCGTCTACAACGAGTACGTGAAGTTCTGGTTCGACCTGAACCAGGACGGCGCGATCCAGGACGGCGCCCTCAACGCGAGCGAGCTCGTCTACAGCACGAACGCCTCCTTCGCCACCTTCCGCACCTTCACCGGCACGATCACCATCCCCACGACCGCCTACAACGGCCCGATGTACGTGCGGATGATCATGCAGTACGCCGCCTCGCCCGCGCTGTGCGGCACCTACACCTACGGCACGACCGTGGACCTGCTCGTGAACATCACGGGCGCAACACCCAACCCCACGGCACCCGCCGCGCCCACCGCCGTGACCGCCGTCGCGGGCAACGGCTCGGCCACCGTGAGCTTCACGCCGCCCTCGGGCTCGATCTCGAGCTACGTCGTCACCTCCTCGCCCGGCGGCATCACCGCCACGGGCGGCGCGAGCCCCATCACCGTGACCGGCCTCGCCAACGGCACGACCTACACCTTCACCGTCGTCGCCAAGGCGAGCGCGACCGTCTCGAGCGAGTCGTCCGCGCCCAGCAACCCCGTCACGCCCGGCGCGCCCGTCTCGGTCTCCGTCTCGCCTGCCTCCCCCGCCGGCGGCACCGTCGGCGCGGCCTACAGCCAGGCGTTCGCGGCGAGCGGCGGCACGGCGCCCTACGCCTATGCCGTCACCGCCGGGTCGCTGCCGCCGGGCCTCGCGCTCGCGGCCAACGGCACCCTGTCGGGGACGCCGACCGCCGCGGGCTCGTTCGGCTTCACGGTGCGCGCGACCGACGCGAACGCGCAAGCCGGCACGGTCGCCGCGAGCCTCGCCATCGCCAAGGCCGCGCAGTCGATCTCCTTCGCCGCGCTTCCCGCCGTGCCCCTCGGCACCGCGCCCTTCGGCGTGGCGGCCACGGGTGGCGCCTCGGGCAACCCCGTGTCCTTCGCCTCGCTCACCGCGGCCGTCTGCACGGTGGCGGGCAACACCGTCACGATCGTCCGCACCGGCACCTGCACGATCCGCGCGAGCCAGGCCGGCAGCTCCGACTACCTCGCCGCGGCGGATGCCGACCAGTCCTTCGCCGTCACCGGCCCCACGGTCTCGGTCTCGCCCGCGTCGCTGCCGGCCGCCACCTTCGGCAGCGCCTACGGCCAGTCCTTCTCCGCGTCGGGCGCCGCCGCCCCCTACTCGTACGCGGTCACCGCGGGCGCGCTCCCGCCTGGGCTCGCACTCGCGGCCAACGGCACGCTCTCCGGCACGCCCACTGCGGCGGGCAGCTACGCCTTCACCGTCACCGCGTCGGACGCGTCCGGCGCCTCCTCCGGCGGCCCGTTCACCGGATCCGTGGCCGCGAGCCTCGCGGTGAACAAGGCCGCGCAGGCGATCACTTTCGGCCCGCTCGCCAGCGTGGCGGTGGGTGCCGCGCCCATCGCGCTCGCCGCGACGGGCGGCGCCTCGGGCAACGCCGTCACCTTCGCCTCGATCACCGCTTCCGTCTGCACCGTGTCCGGCAACGCCGTGACCGTGATCCGCACGGGCGCTTGCGCGATCCGCGCGAGCCAGGCCGGCAACGCCGATTACCTCGCCGCGGCCGACGTCGACCAGGGCTTCACGGTGAGCGGCCTTTCCGTCTCCGTCTCGCCGGGCGCGCTGGCCGGGGGCACCTACGATGCCCCGGTGCTGCGCCTCTTCTCCGCCACCGGCGGCAACGCGCCCTACGCGTACGCAATCACCGCCGGGGCGCTCCCGCCCGGCCTCGCGCTGGCCGCCGACGGCACGCTCTCCGGCACGCCCACGGCGGCCGGCACCTACGGGTTCACGGTCACCGCCACGGACGCCTCGGGCGCCGGCATCGGCGGGCCTTTCGCGGGCTCCGTCGTCTCCGGCATCACGATCGACAAGGCCGGGCAGGCGATCGCCTTCGGCGCGCTCGCCGGCGTGCCGGTGGGCACGGCGCCCTTCACCGTTTCCGCCACGGGCGGCGCCTCCGGCAACCCGGTCGCGTTCGCCTCCCTCACCGCGGCCGTCTGCACGGTCTCCGGCAACACCGTCACCGTGATCCGCACCGGCGCGTGCACGATCCGCGCGAGCCAGGCGGGTGACGCCAACCACCTCGCGGCAGCCTCCGTCGACCAGGGCTTCACCGTGAGCGGGCTCACCGTCGCGGTCAGCCCCGCCACGCTTCCCGGCGGCACCTTCGGCACGGCGCTCTCCCGCGGCTTCGGCGCGAGTGGCGGCAACGGCCCCTACGCCTTCGCCGTCACCGCCGGCGCGCTTCCGCCCGGCCTCGCGCTCGCCGCCGACGGCACGCTCTCGGGCACACCCGCCGCGGCCGGCGCCTACGCGTTCACGGTGACCGCCACCGACGCCTCCCCCGCCGCGATGGGCGGGCCGTTCGCCGGTTCCGTCTCCGCCGCCATCAACATCGACAAGGCCGCGCAGGCGATCGCCTTCGCGCCGCTCGCCGACGTGAAGGTGGGCAGCGCCCCCATCGCGCTCTCCGCCACCGGCGGCGCCTCGGGCAACGCCGTCACCTTCGCCTCGCTCACCGCACCCGTGTGCACGGTGTCGGGCAACGCGGTCACGATCATCCGCACCGGCGCCTGCGCCATCCGCGCGAGCCAGGCCGGCAGCGCCGACTACCTCGCCGCCGCCGACGTCGACCGCGGCTTCACGGTGCAGGGCCTCACCGTCGCCGTGGCGCCCTCGGCCCTCGCCGCCGGCACGCACGACGCCGCCTACGCGCAGGTGTTCTCCGCGAGCGGCGGCAACGCCCCCTACGCCTACGCCGTCACGGCGGGTGCGCTCCCGCCCGGCGTGACCCTCGCCGCCAACGGCACGCTCTCGGGCAAGCCCGCCGCGGCCGGCACCTACGCCTTCACCGTCGCCGCGACGGACGCCTCCGCCGCCGCCATGGGCGGGCCGTTCAGCGGCACCGTCGCGGCGAGCCTCACCGTCGAAAAGGCCGCGCAGGCGATCGGCTTCGCGCCGCTTGCCGACGTGAACGTGGGCAGCGCCCCGGTCGCGCTCTCCGCCACGGGCGGCGCCTCGGGCAACCCGGTCACCTTCGCCTCGCTCACGGCGCCCGTCTGCACCGTGGCCGGCAACGCCGTGACGATCATCCGCACCGGCACCTGCGCCATCCGCGCGAGCCAGGCGGGCAACGCCAACTACCTCGCCGCCGCCGACGTGGACCGCAGCTTCGCCGTCAAGGCGCTCGTGGTCGCGGTCTCGCCCGCGACGCTTCCCGCGGCGACCTACGACAAGGCGTTCGCGCAGGCCTTCGCCGCCACGGGCGGCAATGCGCCGTACGCGTTCAGCGTCGACGCGGGCACGCTTCCGCCCGGCGTGAGCCTCGCCGCCAACGGCACGCTCTCGGGCAAGCCCGCGGCGGCCGGCACCTACGCCTTCACCGTCTCGGCGACGGACGCCTCCACCGCCGCCTCCGGCGGGCCGTTCTCCGGCACGGCCGCGGTCACCCTCACCGTCGACAAGGCCGCGCAGGCCATCACCTTCGCCGCGCCCTCGCAGCGCACGCTCGGCAAGACGGCGCCCTTCGCGGTCTCGGCCACGGGCGGCGCCTCCGGCAAGCCCGTCACCTTCTCCTCGCTCACGACGCCGGTCTGCGCCGTGTCGGGCGCGACCGTGACGCTCTCGGCCGCCGGCACCTGCACGCTCGCCGCCGACCAGGAGGGCGACGCGAACCACCTGCCCGCCCCGCAGGTGAAGCAGTCCTTCGCCGTCGTGCACAACGCGCTGCCCGATCCGATCGCGATGGCTTCCGTCACCGGCGCGCCCATCGCCACCCGCGTCGCCGCGGTGCCGTTCACGGTGATGGGCGTCACCGCCCCCGTGGCCATCGCCGTCGTGAACGGCGAATACGACATCGGCTGCACCGGCGCCTGGACGAGCGCGCCGGGGATGGTCTCGGACGGCCAGCCAGTCTGCGTGCGCCAGCTCACGGCACCCACTCCCGTCACCTCCGCCGTCACCGTCGTGAATGTCGGCGAGGCGACGGCCACCTTCACCACCACCACGGACAAGGCCACGGCGCGCGTCGAGGTGGCCTCCTCCGCGAATCCGTCGCGCTACCGCGCCGCGGTCACCTTCACGGCCACCCTCGCGGGCGACTTCGACGCCCTCACGGGGAGGGTCGCCTTCACCTACGGCGGCAACGCGCTCCTCGGCTGCGAGGCGGTGGCGGTCGCCGCGGGCGAGGCCTCCTGCACCACGCGCGAGCTTCCCCCGGGCGTGCGCGAGCTGCGCGCGGCCTACTCGGGCGACGCGAGCTACCACGGCCGGTCCGCGGAGCCGCTGCGCCACTACGCGAAGGCGGACCTGCGCTCGCAGTTCCGCGACCTGCTGGGCGACGGCAACCGGGACCTCTTCCTCGAGACCGGCGACGGCGGGCTCATCGCGCAGGTCGTGCGCGGCAACGTGGCCGGCGAGTCGCAGCGCCTCCTCGCGCAGGGTTCCGGCTGGCATGTCGCGCACTTCGGCGACTTCAACCGCGACGGGCAGGCCGACCTCGTCGTGCAGCACGACAACGGCGAGACGCAGGTGTGGCTGATGGACGGCACGCTGCCTTCCGCGAAGGCCGGCCTTTCCGGCGCGCAGCCCTCGCTTCGCGTGGCGCTGGTGGGCGATTTCGACGGCGACGGGCGCGACGACCTCCTCGTGCGCAAGTCTGACGGCACCTACGCCGCGTGGCTGATGCTGGGCGCGCAGGCCGACGCCCGCATCGACCTCCCGCAGGCCGGCAAGGACCTCGTGCCGCTCCTGGCCGCCGACTTCGACGGCGACGGGCACGACGACCTCGTGCTCGCCCACGCCGACGGCAGGATCCGCGTGCAGCTCGTCCGCGCCGGCGCCGCCTCGCGCTTCGCCGACCTGGCCGCGCCCGGCGCGGGCTTCACGGTCACCCACGCGCCGGACCTCGACGGCGACGGGCGCGCCGACATCCTCTGGCGCGGCCCGGCCGGCGAGATCGCGGCGTGGCTCATGGACGGCACTCTCGTGCGCGAGCGCGCCGGCCTCGAGGGCGCGGCCGGCTGGCGCGTGACGGACGTCGCGGACTTCGACGGCTCCCGCACCGACGACCTCGTGCTCGTCGGCCCGGAAGGCGAAGTGGCCGTGTGGCTCATGGAGGGCGCGGCCCGCTCCAGCCGCCTGGTGCTGCGCGAGAAGAGCGCGTGGACGCTGTGGCAGGTGGGCGACCTCGATTTCGACGGCCTGCCCGACCTCGTGTTCGCCAACGAGGAAGGCGAGCTCGTCGCGTGGCTGGTGAAGGCCGGCCGGGTGGCGAGCCAGGGCGTGATCTCGGGCCCGTCGGCCTGGCGCGCGATCCCGTAGCGCGACAACGGGTGCCGTCTCCGGCCGGCATTCGCCTGCAAGGGCGGGTGCCGGCCGGTCTTTTCGGCGGGCCCCGTCGCGCGGACAATGAACGATCTTGCCCTGCCCATGCTCCTCACTTTGACCCTGCCCTCCGCCTGGCTCGCCGCCTCGCCGGCCTGGATCGTCGCCCTCGCCGCGGCGGCCCTGCTCGCGGCGTGCGGCCCCGCGGTGCCGAAGCTTGCGAGGCTGGACGGCGACGCCGTGGTGCTCGCCTTCGGCGACAGCCTCACCTTCGGCACAGGGGCCTCGCGGGAGCAGTCCTATCCGGCCGTGCTCTCGCGGCTCATCTCGCGCAAGGTCGTCGGCGCCGGCGTCCCCGGCGAGGTGTCGGCCGAAGGGCTCGCGCGGCTGCCGGGCGTGCTGGAGGAGGTGAAGCCGCAGCTCCTCGTGCTCTGCCACGGCGGCAACGACTTCCTGCGCAAGACCGGCGAGGAGGCGGCCGCGGCGAACGTGCGGGAGATGATCCGGCTCGCGCAGTCGCAAGGGGTGTCGGTCGTGCTCGTGGCCACGCCCAAGCCCGGCTTCGGCACTTCGCGCGTGCCCTTCTACGAGGCCATCGGCCGCGAGCTGGGCATCCCCGTCGAGGCCGACATCCTGCCCGACGTGCTGGGCGACCGTTCCCTCAAGAGCGACCTCGTCCACCCCAACGCCGACGGCTATGCCGAGATCGCCCGCGCCATCGAGAAGCTGCTCCGCAAGGCCGGGGCGATTTAGGGACAGGTTTTGGGGACGGTTCTTCAGAACCGTCCCCAAAACCTGTCCCCATTGACTTCGCGCGACACCGCCCGCATCTGGAGGACACCGGGTATTTGAAGGGAGCAGGGATGCTGTTCGGCGCCATCGTGGTCATCGCCCTGCTCGTGGCGGGCTGGATCGCCTTCGGGCCCCGCCTCGTCGCGCGCAGGCGCCGGCGCGTGGCGGCGCAGCCATTCCCCTCGGCGTGGGCGCGGATCCTCGACGAGCGTGTCCCGGCGGCAGGGCGCCTGCCCCCCGCGCTGCGCCGCCGCCTCGAGCAGGAGATGCAGGTCTTCCTCGCCGAAAAGGACTTCCACGGCTGCGACGGCCTCGCCATCACCGAGGAGATGCGCGTCACGATCGCGGCGCAGGCCTGCCTGATGCTCCTAGGCCGCCCCGGCCACCACTTCCCTCGCCTGCGCCAGGTTCTCGTCTACCCCGCGCCCTTCGTCGTGCGCCGCGAGCGCCGCAACGCCATCGGCCTCGTGGAGGAGCACGACCGCGTCCACAGCGGCGAATCGTGGTCGCACGGGCAGGTCGTGCTCTCGTGGCCGGACACGCTGGAAGGCGGCCGCGACCCGGCGGACGGCCGCAACGTCGTCATCCACGAATTCGCCCACCAGCTCGACCAGGAGAAGGGTCACGCCAACGGCGCCCCGGACATCGCCGGCTTCCATCGCCACCCGCGCTGGTCGCAGGTGATGGCGCAGGAGTACGGCGTGCTGCAGGAGCGGCTGCGCAACGCCGAGCCCGTGCTCCTCGACCCCTACGCCGCCACCGACCCCGCGGAGTTCTTCGCCGTTTGCTCCGAGGCCTTCTTCGAGCTGCCGCACCACCTGGCGGCGTGGCACCCCGCGCTCTTCGAGGAGCTGGCGCGGCTCTACCGCCTCGACCCGCGCGCCTGGGCCTGAGCGCGCGCCCTAGAGCCGCATTTCCAGCCGCAGCGCCGTGGTGAGGTGGTTCCGCGCCGTGCTCGCGAGCACCTGCCGCTCCTGCGCCGTCGTGTAGCTGGAGAAGGTGTTGAACTCCCGCGGCTCGGGCGAGGTCACCGAGAGCCGCAGCCGCGTCGCGCCGTCGATGTGCCAGATGGCGTAGGCATCGAGCACCGACTTGCGGTCGGTGCGCTCGAGCTGCTCGACGGTGGCGCGCGTGTCGTAGGCCGGCGTCCAGTTGAGGGAAGCGCCCACGGAGAAGGGCCTGCCGCGGAAGCGGTAGTCGGCGCCGAGGTTGGCGGTCATGTCAGGCTGGCTCGCGAGGCGGTTGTCGGGCCCCGGCACCTCGTCCACGCGCGAGCGGAACACCGACACGTTGGCGCGCACGTTCACCGCGGGCGAGCCCGGCAGCACCTCGTCCATGCGGAACTTGGCGTCGAACTCGACGCCGCTCGTGCGCGCGCGCCCGAGGTTCTGCGGGCGGCTCACCCAGCGCGGCACCGGCGCCCAGGAGACCTGCTCCAGCTCGGTGACGCTGCGGATCACGTCCTTCAGCCGCCGCGTGAACAGGTTCACCGACACGACGCCGTTCATGGGCAGGTAGCGCTCGAAGGCGAGCTCGAGGCCGTGGGCGATCTCGGGCTTGAGCCCCGGATTGCCGGCCGCATCCGGGCTCACCGCGGTGTTGGTGCCCGGCACGGGGTAGAGCGTGGAAAGGCGCGGGCGCGCCACGAGGTTCTGCGTGGTGGGCGGGCGGTAGCTTTGCGTGAGGCTCGCGCGCACCTGGTCGCGCTTCGGCGCGTCCCAGCGCCACACCGCGTGCGCGAGCGGGCTCGTGACGAGGCTGCGGTTGCGCACGGGGTTCGCCGGCGTGTCGCTGCGGGTCACGATCTCCTCGACGCGCACGCCGAGCGAGGTGGCCCAGTTGGGGCCGGGGTCCCACTCGTCCTGCAGGTAAAGGGCGTTGCGGCGCACGCCCACGTCGAAGTCGGCGCCGAACTCGGCGAGCGGGTCCACGCCATCGAGCCGCGTCACGGGCGCCTCGCGGCGGCGCGTGCCCTCCCACTCCACGCCCGCCGTGGCCTTGTGCGTCTCGCCCCAGTTGCGCGCGAGCTTGGCCGCGGCGTTCCACGAGCGGTCGCGCACGTCGGTGACCGTTTCCTGCAGCAGCGCGCGCGCGCCCGTGGCGTCGAACTGCTCCAGGCGCGAGGTCCCGTCGACGGTGAAGGTGCCGGCGCCGGCGCGAAGCTCCGTCGTGGTCCCGGGGCCGAGCCTTCGCGTGAGCATCGTCATGAAGCGAGCCGCACGGAAGCGGCTGTCGCTGCGCCCGTTGCTCGTGGCGTAGGGCGCTTCGCCCACGGGCTGGTCGAGGCGGCCGCGGGAGGCGCTCTCGTTCTCGTGCGCGACGACGAAGGGCTGGAAGCTCGCCTGCTCGCCGGGGCCGAGGCGCCACTGGAAGCGCGAGGTCATGAAAAGGTGGTCGCCGCGCGAGACGCTCGTGCCCGTGGTGCGCTGGTCGAGGGTGAGCGCCTCCGACGGCAGGGCGGCCGCGGTGCGCTCCTCGAGGGTCTCGTCCTCGCGGCTGCGGCGGTTCACGGAAAGCGTGAGGTTGTAGCTCCCGGCCTCGGAGAAGGTGCCGTTCCTCGTGACCGACCCGTTGGAGGCGAAGCGGCCGTTCTCGAGCTGGGTGCCGATGCGCAGGTCGTGGTGGCGGCTGCGCAGCGCCTCGCGCAGGACGATGTTGATGGTGCCGGCGATGGCGCGCGCGCCCGTTTCCGCGGTGGGCGCGCGCAGGATCTCGATGCGCTCCACCTGGTCGGGCGTGATCTCCTCGATGGAGAAGCCGGGCGGGATGCGCTCGCCGTTGAGGAGGATCTGCGTGAAGCCGCCGGCCATGCCGCGCATGCGCACGGGGCCACCGCGCCCCGGACGGCCGCCCTGCGTCACGCCGGGCAGGCGCCGCATCACGTCGCCGAGGTTGGTGTCGCCGTACTGCTCGATCTCGTCGCGGCCGATGACGATCTTCGCCGCGGTGGCGTCGCGACGCTCGGTCGTGGTCGTGCGCTTCTGCGTCACCTCGAGCGACTCGACCTTGGCGGGCTCGTCCCTGGGTCTCTCGGCAGGGGGCTGCTGGGCGTGGGCGGAGGCGCAGGCCATGGCGGCGGCGAGGCAGGCAAGAAGTCTCATTGTCTCCATCTCAAATTCGGGGACAGGTTTTGGGGACGGTTCTGAAGAACCGTCCCCGATTGGTGTCCCTAGATCCAGCCGCCGCAGCGCGGGGCGCCGCAGCGGCAACGAAGGCGGCCGTCGTGGTGGCTGGGGCGGTAGTCGACGGTGAGTTCCTCGCCGGCGGCGATGTCGCGCAGGGCGTAGAACTCGGCGCGGTCCCTCGTGCGGCGCATGAAGGTGTTGGGCGCGCAGGAGTGGTTGATGAAGCGGAAGCCCGTGCGCATGCCCCGCGCGTCGATCGCCGTGCGGTCGAGCTCGACGATGGCGACGATGCGAAGCCCCGTCGCCCGCCGCCGCGCCTCCGCGAGCGGGATCACCTCGCCCTCGAACTCGCCGATCTTGGCGCGCCGCGGGATGGCGCAGCCGGCGAAGAGCCCGCGCCCGGTGATGGGACTCGGGCCCACCACGAGCGCGTCGTGGTAACGCGACGAATAGGCGATGCGCCTCATCGCGCGCCCAGCGCCCGATCGGCCGCGGCGAGGCTCCGCCGCAGGTGCGGCGCCACGGGGCCCGCCGCCGCGAAGGCCGCTCGCGCCTCGTCGGCCAGCGCCCGCGCGCGGCTGCGGTCACCCGTGGCCGCGAGCGCCCTCGCCAGATCGGCCCGCGCGCCCGCGAGCACCGGCGACTGCGGATGGTGCCGCGGCGCGAGCAACTCGACCGCCGCGCCGAAGCGCGCGACCGCCTCGCCCGCCTCCCCGCGCTGGAGGGCCCGCTCGCCCCGCAGGCTCTCGAGCTGCGCGAGGAATGGCGCCTGGAAGGCCTGAGTCGATGCCGGCAGCGCCGCGAGCGCCGCCGCCACCGAATCGATCTCGATCCCTGCCTCGTCGGGCCGGCCCGCGTCGAGCAGCACCCGCGCCAGTGCCAGCCGGCCGAGCTGCGCCTGGGTCGCGAGTCGCCCGGCAGGGCTGCGGTCCGCCTCGACCACGCGCCGCAGCTCCGCGATGGCCGCATCCCGCCGCCCCTGCCACGCCTCGTTCACGGCGATGAGGCGCCGCATCGCCAGCACGTCCGGCGCCGCCGCACCGCCGACCGCCTCCGCCGCCGCGCGCGCACGCCCGAAAAGCGCCGTCGACCGCGCGTAGTCCCCCTGCGCCTGCAGCACGTAGCCCAGGCGGCTCGCCCCGCGGTTGATGGAAGCCGGCGCCGTGGCGACGTCCAGCACTTCCGCGAACGGCGCGTAGGCCGTCTCGGCCACCTCGCGCGCCCGCGCGAGCTGCCCGTGGTCGAGGAACGTCTGCGCGAGGAAGGCGCGCGCCGCGCCCGCGAACTCCGGGTCGATGTCCGCACCGAATCGCGCGAAGTTGCGCTCGGCCTGCTCGAGGACGCGGATCGCCTCGGCGCTCTCGCCCGTGCGCCCCATCAGCAGGCCCGCGTAGATCGCCGTGCGCGCCCAGCTGAACGAATCGCCGCCCGCGAACCGCTCGATGATCGCGAGCGCCTGCCGCGCGTGCCCGAGCGCCCGCGCCCACTCGTCGTTGCGCATGAGCACCTCGGTGAGGCGCGTGTGGATGGCGGCCTCGAGCTTCGCCGCATCCCCCGGCAGCGCCCGCGCGATGGGCAGTGCCGCGTCGAAGGCCGCCTGCGCCGCGGCGATGTCCCCGCCGAAGCCCTGCGCGAGGCCGAGCATGATGAGCGCGTTCGCCTCGGCTTCCGTGCCCGGCGACACCTCGCGCAGCAGATCCGCCGCCCGCCGCGCGTCCTCGACGGCCCCGCGGCCGCCCGTCATCACGACCCGGTGCATGGCGCGCTGCGCGAGCGCCTCGCCCAGCACCGCGCGCGCCTCCCGGCCGCTCGCGCCGTCGAGCGCGGCCACGGCCGCATCGAGGAGCTCGCCGCTGCGCTTCATGTCGCCCGTCTCGCCCGTGGCCAGGGCGAGGCTCACCTGCGCGCGCATGCGTTGCGCCAGCGGCGCGCCGCTCGCGGCAAGCGCCTGTGCCCGCGCTTCGGCGATCTCGCGGGCCTGCGTCGTGAGCCCGAGGTCGTAGAGGAGCTGGCCCAGCGCCTGCCGAAGCTCGTCCTTGATCTCCGGCTGGTCGTCGAAGCGCGACGGCAGCGCCTTCGCCGCGTCGGTGAGGACGTCGGCGATGGGCCGCTTGCGCCGCAGCGAGGCGTCCTCCTGGTTGATGCTGCCGGCCGTGAAGACGCTGAGGAGGAAGTCCTTCACGGCGGCGGTCTTGGCGGCCTCCAGCCGCGCCTGCCGCGCCTGCCAGGCCGCGACACCCGTGCCCGTCACCAGCGCGACGGCGACGGTGGCCCCTGCCCCCGCCGCGAGCGCGTTGCGCCGCAGGAACCGCCCCGCGCGGTAGGCGAGGCTGTCGGGCTGCGCGAGCACCGGCCGGCGCGCGAGGAAGCGCTCGAGGTCGTCGGCCAGCTCGCTCGCCGTGGCATAGCGTTCCTCGGGCCTCGCCTTCATCGCCTTGAGGATGATCGCGTCGAGGTCGCCGCGCATGCGCCCCGCCTCGCGCGCCCGGGCTCCGGCCGCCGCGCGCCGGCTCGGGCGCACGATGTCCGCCTCGACGATCGCCTGCGCGACGGCCTGCGCGCCGCGGCCGCGCAGCGCGTAGGGCTTCTCCCCGCACGCGACCTGGTAGAGCACCACGCCCAGCGAGTAGATGTCGGTGGCGGTCGTGAGCGGCTTGTCGAGCACCTGCTCGGGGCTCGCGTAGTCGGGCGTGAGGGCCTGGCCGAGGACGCGCGTGAGGTCGGCGACGCTTGCCTCGCCCGCGCCGGCGAGGAGCTTGGCGACGCCGAAGTCCAGCAGCTTCACCGAAGGCGCCGCGCCCCCGGTGGTGACGAGGATGTTGCCGGGCTTCAGGTCGCGGTGCACGACGAGGTTCGCGTGCGCGTGCGCCACCGCGCGCGCCACCTGCGCCATGAGGGCCACGCGCGCCTCCAGCCCCACGGCGGGGTCCGCGCACCAGGCGTCGATCGGCGTGCCGGCCACGAACTCGAGGGCGAGGTAGGGCCGGCCCTCGGCGTCGAACCCGGCCTCGTAGAGCCGCGCGATGCGGTCGTCGTTGAGGGAGGCGAGGATGTCGCGCTCGCGGGCCATGCGTTCGGCGAGCCCGCGGTCCAGCAGGTGCCGGTGGGGAAGCTTGAGGGCCACCTCGCGCTGGAAGGCGCCATCGGCGCGTCGCGCGAGCCACACCGTGCCCATGCCGCCCTCGCCCAGCGGCCGCACGAGCGCCCAGGGGCCGACGCGGTCGCCTTCGCCGGGCTGTCCTGCGGCGGTGGCCGGCCCGCCCTCGCCCAGCTTGGGCAGCGTGCGCAGGAAGTCGGCGGTCTCCACGCCCGCCTCGCCGTCGTCCCGCAGGTGCTCCCGCAGGTAGGGCAGGAAGGCCGCGTGCTGCGGCGGCAGGGTGGCGATCCACCGTTCGCGCTCGGGCGCGGGCAGGTCCTGGGCCTGCCGCAGCAGGCCGTCCAGCGTCTTCAGCTCGTCGATCGAGAAGGCCATGCCGGACTACACGGATTCCCGGCGCGCGGGCGGACAGCGGCTCACCGGCCGAGCGCCGCGGCGAGGAGCGCGCGGGCGCGCTGCCAGTCCCGGCGCACGGTGCGGTCCGTGACGCCGAGCGCCGCCGCCACCTCCTCCTCCGTGAACCCGGCGAAGTAGCGCATCTCCACCACCTGCACCAGCCGCGCGTCGACCTGCGCGAGGCTCTCCAGCGCCTCGTGGACGCGCACCAGCTCCGTCTCGTCGCTCGCGAGGCGCTCGCCGAGGTCGGTGTCCAGCGAGACGTGCGGGGCGCCGCCGCCGTGCATCTCCGCCGCGCGCGAGCGCACGATGTCGATCACGTGCGTGCGCATCGCGTGCGCCGCGTAGGCCATGAAGTGGCCGCGGCTCTCCACCGGCAGCTTCGCCATCCCGGCGAGCTTCAGGTAGACGTCGTGGACGAGGGAGGTGGTGTCGAGCGACGGCCCGCGGTGCGTGTCCGCGAGGCGGGCGCGGGCCAGGCGCTTCAGGTCCGGGTAGCACTGGGCGAAGAGCGCGTCGCGCGCGGCGGCGTCGCCCGCGCGCAGGCGCTCGATGAGGTCCTCGGGGGCGTCGGGGGCGCTCGCGGTCACGCGCGGATCATATCAGCGGGCGTCGCGCGTCACGCGCCAGGCGATCGCGGCACCCGCGGCCAGCATCGCCGCGCCCACGAAGAACGCCATGCCCGGCACGTGCGCCGCGCCGTCGTTCGCGATCGAGTGCGCGAACACCTGCGTGAAGAGCGTCGGTCCGATCATCCCGGTGATCGCCTGCATGGCGGAAGTCGCGCCCTGCAGCTGCCCCTGCTCGGATGGCTCCACGCGGCGGCTCATGAGCGACTGCGCCGACGGCCCGCCCAGGCCCCACAGCGCCATCACCGGGATGCCCGCGAGGAAGAGCCAGCCCGTGGGCGCGGCGCCGTAGATCGCCATGCCGGCGGTGCCGAAGACGAGGCCCGCCACGAGCGCGCGCCGCTCGCCGAGGCGCTTCACCACGGGGCGGATCAGCCCGCCCTGCACCACCATGGAGGCCACGCCCACCGCCGCCAGCACGAAGCCCACCGCCGTCTCGCCCCAGCCGAAGCGGTAGCCCATGTAGAGCACCGTCACCGCCGGGAACACCACGTGCGCGAGCTGCATGAGGAAGAGGACGGCCGCGAGCCCGGTGAGCTCCGGGTGGGAGCGCAGCAGCCGCAGCGACCCCACCGGGTTCGCGCGCTTCCACGCGAAGGCGGCGCGCTTTTCCTTCGGGAGCGACTCCGGCAGGACGAACCAGCCGTAGCAGGCGTTGGCGAGCGCGAGGCATCCCGCCACCCAGAACGGCAGGCGCGGGTCGATCCCGCCGAGGACGCCGCCCAGCGCCGGGCCCAGCGTGAAGCCCAGCCCGAAGCCCGCGCCGATGATGCCGAACGCGGCCGCGCGCTTCTCCGGCGGCGTCACGTCGGCGATGTAGGCGAAGGCGGTCGAGACGCTCGCCGCGGTGATGCCCGAGATCACGCGCCCGACGAAGAGCCAGGCGAGGTTGGGGGCGAGCGCCATGAGGAAGTAGTCCAGCCCCAGCCCGAAGCACGAGACGAGGATCACGGGGCGGCGCCCGAAGCGGTCCGAGAGCGCGCCCAGCAGCGGCATGGAGAAGAACTGCATCACCGCCCACGCCGTGCCGAAGACGCCGTAGACCGCCGCGGCGCGCGCCGTGTCGCCGCCCTCGAAGCTCTCCACGAGCTTGGGCAGCACCGGGATCACCACGCCCATGGCGACCACGTCCACGACCATGAGGGCGAAGATGAAGGCGACGGTGGCGGGGCGCGCGGACATGGATGGGACCAAAGGCCCGGGAAAAGCGGCGAGTCTATCCGAACGGGCCACCGCCGCCGTTACGGCGTTGCGCCCCGCAATCGGCGCGCGGCTTGATCCTCGGCAAGTTTCGGCGGGAGGCGGCGCGTAAATTGGACTCGGGGGATTGTTCCCCCGGGAGAATGCGATGAAGACCCCGAATCCGCATCGCCACATCCACATCGGCGAGGCGCGCCACGAGCAGCTGTACGCGCCGCGCCACGAGGACCCGTACCTCGACGCCGGCAAGCCCCCGCAGGACGCGCGCTGCCCCGAATGCGGCGCCATCTTCCACAAGGGCCGCTGGGCCTGGGGCCCGGCGCCCAAGGACGCAATGCCGGTCACCTGCCCGGCCTGCCTGCGCATCCACGACCGCTTCCCGGGCGGCTACATCACGCTCCGGGGCCCGTTCGTCGAGGCGCACCGCGACGAGCTGAGGAAGCTCGTGCAGGCGCGCGAGGCGCACGAGAAGGCCGAGCACCCGCTCGAGCGCGTGATGGACATCGGCGAGCGCGCCGGCGCGCTCGAGATCACCACCACCGGCAACCACCTCGCCCGGGCCATCGGCAATGCCGTGCGGGCGGCTTACGACGGGCACCTCAAGGTGCGTTACGAGGCCGACGAGAACCTCGTCCGGGCGGTGTGGACGCGGTAGCTCGCATGCCGCGCTGAAAGGTCGTCGCGGCGGGATTGCCCGGGAGATGCCCCTCATTCTCCTGGGCAATCCCGCCGCGGCTTTCCTTTCACGCGCTCGCGCGCTCCCTCTCGCGCCACACCTGCCGGAACTTGCCGCTCACGGGGTGGGCGGCGATGGCGCCGGTCTCCACGCGGATGGCGATGCCGGCGAGCCCCTGCCGGGCGAGGAAGCGCGCGAGCGCGGCCTTCACGCCGGCGGCGGCCTCGCGGCCGCGGCGGCCGGGTTCCAGGCGCACGCGCAGCGCGCGCGGGCCGGACTGCACGACCTGGAAGCGGTGCTCGCCGGTACCCTCCTCCACCGCCGTGCAGAGCGCCATCGGCATCACCTGCACGTCGCGGCCGCGCGCGTCGTCCAGGCGCAGGATCTCGTCGCGGCGGCCGTCGACGCGGATCACGGGGAAGGGACTGCCGCAGCCGCAGGGCTTCGAGACCCGCGTCACGCTGTCGCCCAGCTCGTAGCGCACGAGCGGCTGCACGTGGTTGGCGAGGTTGGTGAGGAGCACCGAGGCGGAGGGCGTGTCGGGGCCCACGGGCCGGTAGTCGGCGTCGACGGGCTCGAGCACCACCCAGTCGTCGTTCAGGTGCAGCGAGCCACGCGGGCACTCGAAGGCGATGTTGAGGAATTCCGAGGCCCCGTAGTCGCCCGCCACGCGGCAGCCGAAGGCGCGCTCGATGTGGTCGCGCGCGATCGGCGCCAGCCACTCGCCGCCGTACCAGAGCACCGAGGGCGCGATCGCGAGGCGCCCCGCGTCCTTTTCGTGGGCGAGCGCGCGCAGGACGGTGGCATAGGAGGCGACCACCGTCGGCTTGAAGCGCTCCAGCTCGTCGCAGATCTCGCGGATGGGCGCGGTCACCGGGAAGACGCGCGCGTTGGCCTCGAACCACGGGTGCAGCGCGCGCAGGCGCTCCCAGCTCACGATGCCCGCGAAGTGCCCCTCGGTCGCGGCGATGAGCGCGTAGCGGTGGCCGGAAAGCGGCTGGTTCCAGTTCCACGCCGGGGCGAGCGCGCCCAGCCGCGTGGCGCCCAGCGCGTCGTAGACCGCGAGCGCGTCGGCGTCGTGGACGATGAGCCCCGGCACGCCGGTCGTCCCGGAGCTGGAGAAGACGGCATAGCGGCCGAGGTAGGACTCGCCGATGCGGCCGAGGTCGCGCGTGAAGGCCTCGACGCCCTTGCGCGTGACGGCGGCGTCGGTGACCCAATCGTCGAAGCGCGCCATGAGCGCGGCCTTGTGGACCGGGGGCAGGTCCTCGAGCCGGCAATCGTGGCGGGGCACGGCGCCCCAGTGCGCGGCGTAATAGCGCGAGTGGCGGCGCGTCCACGCGAGGAGACGCGCGAGCCGCTCGCGCGCGAGCCGCTCGATCGCCACGCGCCCGGCCGCCTGGGTCCAGCCCGCGTCGGTCGCGAAGCTCGCCCACCGCCACATCGAATCCAGGAAAGACCACTCGCCGGGGTGCACGGCGAATCCTCCGGGTGACGCCCTTCCCCTACTACTACGCCTTCTTCCGCGGCGCGGCCCCCGGTTGGATCAGGAAACCCGAGAAAGGCGGGCGCGCCGGCGGGTTACCCCCGTGGGCGGCGCTCCACGCAGTAGGCGTAGCCCAGCGAGGCGAGCTCGGCCTGGGTGAGGCTGTCGGAGCGGTTGGCGGCCTGGATCATGTAGGTGGCCACCTGGGTGCCCCAGCTGTCCGAGGGCTTCTGGATCCCCTGCTCGAGGTCCTTCACGCCGCGGCGCTTGGCGCCCTCGATGAGGCTCGCGACCTGCGAGGTGGTCTGGCGGCAGGCGCGCTTCACCTCCTCGGAGGCGGCCTGGGCGGTGGCGGTTTCGGGGGCGAGGGTGGCGGCGAGGGCGGCGGCGGCGGCCAGGGCCTGGAGGGTCTTCATGGACGGTTTCCTTGTCGGTCTGCGGGGCGTGGAACGGCGGATTCTACCCGGGCCGGGCCGGCGCGGTTTACGATAGGTCATGGCAAGCAAAAAATCCCCCGCCCGCGCCGCCGCCCCCCGCGGCGAGCACGCAACCCCCGTCTCCGAGCGCATCCGCGCGCGCCTGCGCAAGGCCCGCGAGCGCCACCACGCCAACGACAACATCTCGGCCTACATCGAGCCGGGCGAGCTCGCCCAGCTGCAGGAGGAGGTCGAGGCGAAGATGAAGCGCGTGCTGGAGTCGCTCGTGATCGACACCGAGAGCGACCACAACACGCAGGAGACCGCCCGGCGCGTGGCGAAGATGTACGTGACGGAGGTCTTCCGCGGCCGCTTCGTGCCCGAGCCGCCCGTCACCGAGTTCCCCAACGTCGAGCGCCTGAACGAGCTCATGATCGTGGGGCCCATCACGGTGCGAAGCGCCTGCTCCCACCATCTCTGCCCCATCATCGGCCGCGTGTGGATCGGCGTGATGCCCAACGAGCACTCCAACCTCATCGGGCTCTCCAAGTACGCGCGCCTGTGCGACTGGGTGATGAGCCGGCCGCAGATCCAGGAGGAGGCCGTCACGCGCCTGGCGGACCTGCTGCAGGAGAAGATGCAGCCCGACGGCCTCGCGGTGGTGATGGAGGCCGACCACTTCTGCATGCAGTGGCGCGGCGTGAAGGACACCGACTCCAAGATGGTGAACAGCGTGATGCGCGGCTCGTTCCTCAAGGACGCGAACCTGCGCCGCGAGTTCCTCGCGCTGCTGCAACGGAAGAACGCCTAGTACCCCGCCCCGGAGAACAAGAATGCTCGTCCGCCTCCTCTACGCCAGCCATTCCGCCAAGCCCGTCACGCAGGACGTGATCGAGTCCATCCTCGAGCAGTCGCGCAAGCACAACCCGCGGCTGGGCATCACCGGCATCCTCTGCCAGAGCGGCAACACCTTCCTGCAGGTGCTGGAGGGCGGGCGCACCGCCGTGAACCAGCTCTACAACGACATCGTGCGCGATGCGCGGCACAAGGACGTCGTGGTGCTGCACTACGAGGAGGTCGGGCAGCGCAAGTTCGCCGGCTGGACCATGGGCCAGGTGAACCTCGCCAAGGTGAACCCGTCCACCCTCCTCAAGTACTCCGAGACCACGGCGCTCGACCCCTACGCGATGTCCGGCGAAGCGTCGATGGCGCTGCTGGAGGAGCTCATCGCCACCGCGCAGATCATCGGCCGCGCCACCTGAGGCCCGTCGCGTGGGGCGGGCCCTCGGGATCGCGTGGTACGCGTTCGTCCTGGCGGCCGGCTCGCTCCTCGCGACGTGGTCGTGGCGGAGCGATTTCGATTCCGCCTTCGGCGCGGCGGTGCGCCTGGCCCTGTGGGGCACCACCACCGTCGACGACTTCCGCAGGTGGCCCGGCAACGATCTCGCGCCTTCCGCCTCGCCCCGCCTCTTCCCGCGCCGGGCGCAGCCGGCGCCCCCGCCCGAGGTGGAGCTCCTCGCCGGCAAGCGCCAGCCGCTCGCCGCGGCCCTCGAATCCACGCGCACGCTCGCCTTCCTCGTCCTGCGCGACGGGGAAATCGTCTTCGAGTGGGGCGGCGAGGGGCGCGCGCCGCGCGAGCCGTCGCAGTGGTTCTCGGTCAGCAAGTCCGTCCTCGCGACCCTCGTGGCGATGGCCGTGGACGACGGCATCCTCGCCTCCGTCTCGCAGCCGGTGACGGACCTCGTGCCGGAGCTCGCGCCGCACGGCTTCGGCGCCGTGACGCTGCGGCACCTGCTCGACATGACCTCGGGGATCGACTACGACGAGAACGACAACCCGTTCGGCGAGCACGTGCTGATGAACTACACGCCCTCGATCGAGCGGCAGGTCCTCGGCTTCCGCCTCGCGGAACCGCCCGGGACGCGCTGGTCCTACAAGTCGGGGGACACCGCGCTCCTCTCCCTCGCGCTTCGCCGCGCGCTCGCCGCGCGCCGCGGCCCGGGCACGACGCTCACCGCCTACGCGCAGGCGCGCCTGTGGACGCCGCTGGGCATGGAGCACCCCGGCACCTGGTCGGTCGACCAGGAGGGTGGCCTCGAGAAGGCGTGGTGCTGCCTCGCGGGCTCAGCGCGCGACCTCGCGAGGATCGGGCTGCTCTACCTCGCGCGCGGCGCGCCCGGCGGCACGCGGCTCCTCGCGCAGCGCTGGGCGGACGAGGCCTTCGCGCCGATGCCCGACGCGGGGGAATGGCGCGCGCACCGCTTCTCGTGGTGGTCGGCGCGCCCGCAGGCGCAGGGCATCCTCGCCATCGGCAAGGACGGCCAGTTCCTGCACGTGGACCCCGCGCGGCGCACGATCATCGTCCGGCTGGGGCGAAGCCAGGGGGACGCGGGTGTCGGCCGCTGGGCGGCGCTCTTCGAGACCCTCGCCGCGCACCCATGGTAGCCGCCCGCCCGGCGCCTTGACCGGCATCAACAGCCGCCCGGGCGCCGGGCGGAAACTGGAGGCACGGAGGACATCGCCATGCCGGCCTCCCGCCAGCCCGAGTCCCTGAAGCCCGAAGCGCTGCGCCGCGCCTGCGACCCCGCGGGCCTCGCCTTCGCCACCACCGCCGAGCTCGAGGATTTCACCGAGATCCTCGGCCAGGCGCGCGCGGTCGAGGCCATCCGGTTCGGCGTGGGCATCGAGCGCGACGGCTACAACCTCTACGCGATGGGCCCGGAGGGCATCGGGCGCCACACGATCGTGCGCCGCTTCCTCGAGCAGCGCGCCCCGCAGCGCGATACCCCGAGCGACTGGTGCTACGTCTTCGATTTCGACGCGCCCGACCGCCCGCGGGCGCTGGAGCTCCCGGCCGGGTCGGCCACGCGCTTCCGCGACGACATGGCGCGCCTCGTGGAGGACCTGCGCACGGGCATTCCCAGCGCCTTCGAGACCGACGAGTACCGCACGCGCCTGCAGGAGATCGAGAGCGAGTTCGAGCACCGCCACGAGGCCGCGATAGAGGCGATCGGCGAGAAGTCGAAGGGCCAGGGCATCGCCCTCGTGCGCACCCCCTCGGGCTTCGGCTTCGCGCCGATGCACAAGGACAAGGTGATGAGCCCGGACGAGTTCCACGCGCTCCCCGAGCCGAGGCAGAGGAAGGTGCAGGAGGCGATCGCCGCGCTGGAGCAGGAGCTCTCGCGCGCGCTGCACGAGGTGCCGCGCATGCGCCGCGAGGCGCAGCGCAAGGTTCGCGAGTTGAACCGCCAGGTGATCGGCACCACCGTCACCGGCCTCATCGAGGAGCTGAAGGCCGCCTACGTGGCCCTCGCGCCCGTCGTGCGCCACCTCGAGAGCGTTCACGAGGACGTGCTCGACCATGCCGAGCACTTCCGCCACCCGAAGGAGGGCGAGAGCCGCACGCTGTTCGGCATCCCCATCCCCGAACCCGAGGCGGAATCCCCGCTCGGCCGCTACCAGGTGAACGTGCTCATCGCGCACGAGGCCGGCAGCGGCGCGCCCATCGTCCACGAGGACAACCCCACGCACGACAACCTCGTGGGCCGCATCGAGCACCAGGCGCAGATGGGCACCCTCGTCACCAACTTCATGCTCATCAAGGCCGGCGCCTTCCACCGCGCCAACGGCGGCTACCTCGTGCTGGACGCGCTGAAGGTCCTCACCCAGCCCTACGCGTGGGAGGCGCTCAAGCGCGCCATGCGCTCGCGGGAGATCCGCACCGAGTCGCTGGGGCAGGTGCTCTCGCTCGTGAGCACCGTCGGCCTCAAGCCGGAGCCCATCGCCTTCGACCAGAAGGTCGTGCTCGTGGGCGACCGGATGATCTACTACCTCCTGCAGGCCTACGACCCGGAGTTCCCCGAGCTCTTCAAGGTGGCGGCCGACTTCGAGGAGGACATCGCGCGCACGCCGGCGTCCGACCTTCTCTACGCGCGCGTCGTGGCCACCATCGCGCGGCGCGAGAAGCTGCGTCACGCCGATCGCGGCGCGGTCGCCCGCCTCGTCGAGCAGGGGGCGCGCGCCGCCGGCGACGGCGAGCGGCTCGCCGTCGGCATGCAGGAGCTGGTGGACCTCCTGCGCGAGTCCGACCACTTCGCGGCGCAGGCCGGGCACGCGGTGGTGGAGGCCGCCGACGTCGACCGGGCGCTGGAGGCGCGCGAGGAGCGGCAGTCGCGCATCCGCGAGCGGCTGCGCGAGCAGATGCAGAAGGGCACGCTCCTCATCGACACCGAGGGCGCGCGCGCGGGGCAGGTGAACGGGCTCTCGGTCGTGCAGCTGGGGGAGTTCGCCTTCGGCATGCCCAGCCGCATCACCGCCCGCGTGCGCCTCGGCGGCGGCGGCATCGTGGACATCGAGCGCGAGGCCGAGCTCGGCGGGCCGCTGCACTCCAAGGGCGTGATGATCCTCTCCGGGTTCCTCGCGGGGCGCTACGCCACCGACCGGCCGCTCTCGCTCTCCGCGACGCTCGTCTTCGAGCAGAACTACGGCGGCGTGGAGGGCGACAGCGCCTCCTGCGCCGAACTCTGCGCGCTGCTCTCGGCGCTGGCCGAGGCGCCGCTCGCCCAGTCGGTCGCCATCACCGGCAGCGTCAACCAGCACGGCGACGTGCAGGCGATCGGCGGGGTGAACGAGAAGGTCGAGGGCTTCTTCGACCTGTGCCGCGCGCGCGGCCTCACCGGCGCGCAGGGCGTGATCATCCCGGCATCCAACGTGCGCCACCTGATGCTGCGCCGCGACGTGGTGCAGGCGGTGGCCGACGGCCGCTTCGCCATCTTCCCGGTGAGCACCGTGGACGAGGCGCTCGCGATCCTCGCCGGCGCCCCGGCCGGGGAGCGCGACGCCCTCGGGCGGTTCCCCGCGGGGAGCCTCAATGCGCGCGTCGAGCAGCGCCTGGCGGGGTTCGCCGAGCGCGTGCGCACCTTCACGGCGGGGCCGGCCGGCCGCAAGGGCTGGCGCCGCGCAGGCAGGCCGAAATGAAGGCGCGGCGCATCGTCGTGGGCCTTGGACCCGCGCCGCAGAGCCGCGCGGCGCTGGAGGCCGCCGCCGCCATCGCGCGCCTGCTCGACGCGGAGCTGGACGCGCTCTTCGTGGAGAGCGAGGCGCTGCTGCGGCTGGCGGGCCTGCCCTTCGCGCGCGAGGTGGGCTCGAGCTCGGCGTCCGCGCGCCCGCTGGACGCGGCCGCGGTCGAGCGCGCGATGCGCGCGCAGGCCGCCGAGGCGCGGCGCCTGCTGGCCGGCGTGGCCGACCCGCGCGCCGTGCGCTGGACGCTTCGCGTGACGCGCGGCGCGGAGGGCGAGCAGCTGCGCGCGGCCTCCTCGGGCGCGGACCTCGCTGTCGCAAGCGTCACGCGCTGGGGCCCGGAGGCGCTGGCACTCGCGCAGGGCGCCCCCACGACGCTCCTCGTGGTGCCGCGCACCGGGCGCTTCAGCGGCCCGCTCGCGGCGGTGTGCCCCGTCGCCGTCGATCCCGGCCAGGCCGTGGCGCTGCTGCGCAGCCTCTCCAGCGCCGTGGGCGGCGGGCTCACGCTCCTCGTGACGGGAGAAGACCTCGCGGCGGCGGGCCATTGGTGCGAGGAGGCGGGCGCGGCCCTCGACGCCGCCGGCCTGCGCGCGCAGCTCGAGATCGTCCGCGAGAGCCAGCCCGAGGCGCTGCAGGCCGCCATCGAGCGCCTCGCGCCGCGCGCGGTGGCGGTCCTCGCGCCCGCCGCCGCGCCCCGCTAGCCGCTTTTCCGCGTGGCCCGGCATGCCATGCGATTCTTGCCAGCGGATAGTTATACTAGGCTGGACGGTGACTAGTATAACGGCTATACTAGGTCATCGCGAAACAGGTATAGCAGGATGCCAACCGTGTTCAGCACCCCCCTCAGCACCGCCGCGCAGGCCGCCTACGCCGAGCTGCTCGAGGTGACGCGGCACCAGGAACTCTCGCGTTCCGTGGAGAACCTGAGCGGCTCGTTCAACCGCAAGATCGTCAAGGGCGCGACCTACTGGTACTACCAGTTCACGGAAAGCGCCGGCGGCGGCACGCGGCAGATCTTCGTCGGCCCCGACAGCGACAAGACGCGCGCGCTGGTGGAGCGCGCCCGGACGAAGAGCGCGGCGCGGCTGGACGCCATGGCGAAGGCGGCCGCGACGCTGGGTTGCGCCTCGACCACGCCGGCGCACTTCCGGATCGTGCGGCGCCTCAACGAGATCGGGTTCTTCCGCGCCGGTGGCTTGCTCGTGGGCACGCACGCGTTCCTCGCCTACGGCAATGCCCTCGGCGTCGCGTGGGGCGACCTGGCGCGGACGCATGACATCGACTTCGCCCATGCCGGCAACTCCATCGCACTGGCGTTGCCCGCGACGCTCGCCATCGAGACGCGAAGCGCGATCGAGAGCCTGGAGTCCGGATTCCTTCCCGTTCCCGGGTTCAACCCGGGAGACGAGACCGCATCCTTCGTGAGCAAGGTCGACAAGCACCTGCGCGTCGACTTCCTTGCGCCGATGGTCGGCGGCAAGTCCGATGTCTTCAGGCACGAAAGCCTTGGCGTGAACCTGCAACCGCTGCGTTTCCTCGAATTCGTCCTCGAGGACATCGACCAGGCCGCCGTCCTCAGCGCGGTCGGCGCGGTGATGGTCAACGTGCCCGACCCGGCACGCTATGCGCTCCACAAGATGCTGGTCTACGCCGAGCGACGCAACCGCAACCCGCAGAAGGCGATGAAGGACCTTCGCCAGGCGGCCGCGTTGGTCGAGGCGCTGGGTACGATTCGTGCCGATGCGGTGGAGGAACTCTGGTGCGACCTGCTCGAAAGGGGCGCCGGCTGGCGGGATCGCGCACGGAAGGGCCTCGTCGCCCTCGAGGAGATCGCGCCCGGGCTCGGTCTCGTGAAGGCGATGCGTGTCCGCCTTGCGGCCTTCACCGCCACGGGCAAGGCGCGCTGAGCCTGCTCGAGGCGGCACCGCTGCCTGAATCCGCCAGCGCCGCCCGGCGCGTCCCACCCGGATGCCAATCGCCGGGAAGGACACGATGGAAAGGACCACCCTCCGGGCCGCCGCCGCGGCCACCCTGCTGCTCGCGCTCGCCGGCTGCGACCTGCGCTACGCCCTGCTGGGATTCCCGCAGCCCTCGGTGACGGTGTCGGCGGCGTTGCCGCTGGAGCTCGCCTACCGCGAGGCCAGGGGCGGGCTCGTCGTGCTCACGGGCCGCGTCGACGGCCGCGCCGACGTCGACTTCATCCTCGACACCGGCGCTCCGGTTTCCGTGCTCATCGACGGCTCGCGCACCGCGGGCCTCGGCCTCGACACCCGCGACGCGCGCCCTCTCGGCGACCCCGACCATCCCGCCACGCCCATCGGCGTGATCCGGGGCGGCTTCGCGTTCGACTTCGGCGGCGTGGCGCTCACCGGCCTCACCGCCGTCGTCGTGCCGCAGGCGGCGATGCCCTGCAGGGAGCGCTTCGAGGAGATCGGCTTCGGCGGCGTGATCGGCGCGGATCTCTTCCGGCGCTTCGTGGTGGAGATCGACACCGCCGCCCGTCGCGTGCGCCTGCACGACCCGGCGCAATGGCGGGCGCCGGCGCAGGCCTCGCCGGTTCCCATCGCCTTCCGCGGCGGGCACCCCTTCGTCGAGGCCACCGTCACGCTCGCCGACGGCCGGGAGGTCGCCACGCGCATGAACGTCGACACCGGCATGAACCGCGAGCTCACGGTCACCACCGGGGGCCACCCGGCGCTCGCGATGCCCGCGGACGGCAAGCCGCGCAAGTCGTGCCTCGTGAACGGCACGCGCGAGGAGCGCGACGGGCCGCCGGTTTCGGTCACGCTGGGCACGGCGACCGCGCGCGCGGAGCGCCCCGTATACTCCGCGGAGCCGAACGCCGCCGACGGAGGGCGGCACAGCACCATCGGCGTGGGGCTCTTCAAGGGCCGCCGGCTCGTCATCGACTATCCCGGCAGCCGCCTCTTCATCCTCTGAGGGCGATCCCGCCGCCGGCCCCGCGCCCGGCGCTTCGCCCGGACGCCACCGCGTGGGATCGATCGAAGTCAGCGAGAAGGACGGCGTGCGCTACCTGCATTTCGGCTCGGCGCTGGTGCAGGGCGCCATGCGCGTGGCGCGCCCCTGGTCGCTCGAGCTCGAGTACACGCGCGAGATGCTGCTGCCGCTCCTGCTTCGCCCCGGGCGCGCGTGGCCGCGCACCGTCCTGCAGGTCGGGCTGGGGGCGGCCTCCTTCACGCGCTTCCTGCACCGGCACTTCCCGAAGACGCGCGTGACGGTGGTGGAGATCTCGCCGGCGGTGGTCGCCGCCGCGCGCCTGTCGTTCAGGCTCCCCCCGGCATCGCGCCAGCTCGCGATCGAGATCGCCGAGGCGCACGAGTGGCTCACGCGCAGCGAACGGCGCTTCGACCTCGTGCTCGTCGACGGCTTCGACGACGAGGGCAACGCCGGCATGCTCGAGTCGGTGCCCTTCTACGCCAACTGCCGTCGCAGCCTCGCCGAGGGCGGGATGCTCGCCGCGAACCTCCTCACGCGCCGGCGCAGCGTGGCGCCCGTCGCGCGGCGGCTGCGCGAGGCCTTCGACGGGCGCGTGCTCCTGCTGCCGCCATGCGGGGCGGGCAACACCGTGGCGATCGCCGCCGCCGATGCCGACCCCGTGATCGATCCCGCCCGGCGGCACGAGGCCGCGCTCGCCCTGAAGGCGCGCACGGGCCTCGACTTGACGACGACCCTCGACCGGCTCAGCCTGCGCTGACTTCACCGCCGGAGAATTCCCATGCGCCTCGCCGCCCTCGCCGCCTCGCTCATCCTCCTGCCGGCCTTTGCCCAGATGCCGCCCGACCCGGCGGCCCTCATCGCCGCGCAGAAGGAAGCGATGAAGGCGCTCGCCCCCATGAACGGCGCGTGGCGCGGCCCGGCGTGGACGCTGCAACCCGGGGGCGTGCGCATCACGCTCACGCAGACGGAGCGCGCGGGCCCCTTTCTCGACGGCGCGGTGAAGGTGGTCGAGGGCCGCGGCTACCGCGATGACGGCACCGTGGGCTTCAACGCGCTCGGCGTGATCTCCTACGACCCGGCGCGGCAGGCCTACACCATGAAGTCCTGGGCCATGGGCCGCACCGGGGAATTCCCCCTCGTGGTGACCGCCGACGGCTTCCAGTGGGAGATGCCCGCCGGCCCCGGCGCGATCGTCCGCTACACCGCCACCGTCAAGGGCGATTCCTTTCGCGAGGTGGGCGAGCGCCTCGTCCCCGGCCAGGAGCCGCAGCGCATCTTCGAGATGGACCTGAAGCGCGTGGGCGACACCGACTGGCCGGCCGCCGGGCCCGTCGCGCCGCGCTGAGCCGCGCGTTTCACCCGCAACACGCCGCCCTTCGTCGCCGCGCGGCGGCCGCCCGTCGGCTGCAGCCGTAATCCGCGCGCGCGCGAAAGAGAAGTGGCTCACAGCGCCGCGCCCCGGCCGCGTGGAGACTGGCCCCATCGAAGACACGAGGCCCCGCGCCTGGCGGGGGGACGACGATGGGCAAGCTCGCAGGCAGCGAATGGCTGGCGAAGACGCTGGTGTTGCAGGCCAACCTCGCGGAGGGCCGCGAGGCGCTGCACGCCGCGGGATTCGAGCCGGCATTCTTCGACTGCGTGACCTGCATGACCTACCCGTCGCGCCATGCCGACGGGTCGCCGGCCGCGGGCCACGTGCTGGACGGGCTTCCCGACGAACTGGTGGTGGTGCGATCGGACTGCGGGCGCGTGCTGGCCGCGCGCGCGAGCCTCACGCCGGGCTACGAGCGCAACGGCTATTTCTACACGCTGGCGTCGGCGCAACGGGCTGTCGCGGAGTGGGGCTGCCTGGCCTGAGGCGAGTCCCGGCGGAAGGCTGTACCCTGTACGCCATGGCTCGCCACTCACCTCCCGCCTGGCTGCGCGCCGGGCTCGCCGCCGTGGCAGCGACCGTCGGCACGGGTTGCGCGTGCGCCGAGGCCCTGCCCGAGAGTCCCGACTCCCACGAGATCGCCGCGCTGGAGCAGGCGTTCTGGTACTGCGACTACGCCGCCACCACCGAAGGCGTGCTCGCGACCCCCATGGCCGCGTGCCAGCACGCCACCAACGAGCTCAAGGCGCGCAAGCCCGGCGGCAGCTTCAGGGCGATGACGGCGTGGTGGCAGCAAAGGAAACGGGCCGAGCACGCGCGGCCCGGGCGCGAAGCTGCCCGCAGCCGCCCTCCACGTCCTGGCCTGCCGAATCCCGCAGCTTCGTGAGGATGCCGCGCCGGTTCAGGCGCGCGACGATCCCGGCCGTGCGTTCCGCGCCCACGCGCGCGTGGCCCGTCCCCTCGACCGGGTTGAAGCGGATGAGGTTCATCACGGCGTACTTCCCCGCGAGCAGGCGCGCGATGCCCTCCACCTCGTCGTCTCCGTCGTTCACGCCCGCGAGCAGCGTCCACTGGTACTGGACGGGATAGCCCGTCGCGCGGGCGTACGCCTCGCCGCGCTCCACGAGCTCCGCCGGGTCGATGCGCGGGGCGCGCGGCAGCAGGCGCTCGCGCACCGCGGCGTTCGTCGAGTGGAGCGAGAGCGCCAGCGCCGGCTTCACGGGCCCGCGCGGCAGCCGCTCGAAGGCGCGCCGGTCGCCCACGGTCGAGAAGACGAGGTTCTTGTGGCCGATGGCGCCT
>Ga0209476_10000147_pt1 | contig 47737 bp, 18 predicted proteins | sample KloWWTrecipitate_FD_187179 | JGI IMG/M metagenome (GOLD analysis project Ga0209476, IMG submission 187179) | Active sludge microbial communities from Klosterneuburg, Austria, studying microevolution and ecology of nitrifiers - Klosterneuburg... | ecosystem: Engineered > WWTP > Aerobic digester... | reverse complement strand
GGTGGATACTCAAGAGCTCGGGCGGTTCTTTCGCCACCCAATTCGGCCAACCGACCGACAAGGCCGTTCCCGGAGACTTCACCGGTGACGGCAAGACGGATGTCGCATATTGGCGGCCATCGACCGGGCAGTGGTTCGTGCTTAGGAGCGAGGATCTGACGTTTTATGCGTTCCCCTTTGGCACCATTGGCGATATTCCGGTTCCCGGCGACTACGACGGTGACGGCAAGACCGACGCCGGAGTCTATCGCCCCTCGACCCTCAATTGGTACATCAACCGCTCCACTGCCGGCGTCCTGATTCAGCAATTCGGAATCGCGGGCGATACGCCGCTACCGAACGCGTTTGTCAGATAACGTGTTGAAATATCGGAGTTTGGTGTGAGTAAGGGCCGTGAGCAATCACGGCCTTTGCCGTTCGTCAGATCTTTTAGAAGCCTAAACTCTGTTCGATGGCTGCAAAGCGTGGATCTCGGCGGACGGCGTCCCATTGAGGATCGAATTTGAGATTTACCGACCAACGCTCACGGTGCTCGACCGAGCGCCGGAGGAATTCGAGGGTTTTGTCGGTATCGCCGACACGGACTGCCGCCATCGCTTTGACGTAGTTGGTCCAGAGCTTATCGAAAGGCGCCTTTTCGGTTTGAGAAAACTTGAGACGCCACAAACCATCCCAGCCTCCGGCCGCAAAGGCGTTGCGTTCCGCTTCGACCACCGACTCCGGGTAAAAGAGCGAATCGAGCTTGACTATGGCCTCATACGCCTCAGGGATCCGGCCCGAATGTTCGAGTGCGATCCACCGGTAAGCATATCCGTAGGCAAAATTCGAGTCGAGCTCGAACACCTTTTGAGTCTCTTCGGCCGATCGGTCATATTGTCTGTTCAGGTAAAAAATAGCGGCACAATCGGTCGGGATGATGGGTGAAGTCGGATCCAGATCCTCGGCCCGTCGGGTTTCGGCGAGTGCCTCGTCAAAGCGGCCAAAAATTGTAAGATATTCGCCATACCATTGGTGCGCGGTCGGATAATTAGGCTTAAGCTCGATCGCCCGCAAAAACTCACGCTCTGCCTCGGGCCAGTTGCGATCGTAAAACGCGAGTGCGTACGCAAGTGATGTGTGGGCTTCGGCAAGCCCCTCATTTAACCGCAAAGCTTCACGGCTCGATTCACGCGCCTTTTGAAACGCCTCGGCCGCGTCCATACCGCCATATTCAGCGAGCAGTTCGTAGGCATCGGCCTTGCCGGCGTAGGCGAGAGCAAAGTTGGGATCGAGTTTGATCGACTGGTCAAAAAACTCGTTGGATTGCTTGAGGCTGACCGACGTTCGCATATTCCAAAAATGTCGGCCGCGCAGGTACAATTCGTACGCCTTTGCGTCATTGGTCTCGGGCCGCGTAAGGGACGAGCGTTCGGAGTCCGACAGCCCTTGTATCAGGTTGGCAGCCACGTTCGAGGCGATCATATCCTGGATGTAGAGCAGGCTATAATCTTTTTCGTCAAAGCTACGCGACCAAAGGATCTTTTCGTCGCGAGTTTGAACGAGCTGGACAGTGATCCGCAAATGATCTCCGAAACGCTGGATCGTCCCCTCGACAAGATCGTCGACCTTTAACCTTTCGCCGATATCGCCGGTCGATGACGTTGCCCGCAGGATCGAACTCGTCGGGCGCACGGTCAATCTCGGTATTGTACCGAGTCGGGTGGTCACCGCATCGGTCAGACCGACGACCATAAATTCGTCTTTTGGGTCCTGTGTCAGATTGCGAAATGGCAAAACGGCAATAGTCGTGTCGCGTTTGGCGGCGGTAACGATGCCCTGTGCGGCATCGCGATTTCGCCCCCAATACCAGACTCCGGCGACGCCGAGTGCGACGACGACCAACGAGAGCACCGCGACCAAATATTTCGCACGACGCGATGGGTTGCTAGGCTCACCCCTTGATTCGAACCCGTCGATGGCTAACCGCGACTGCGTGATCTTTTCAACTACCAGATCGCCTTCGAGAACGCTGACATCTGCATTAAAGCGGTATCCGCGGCGAGGAATGGTCTCGATAAATTCCGCTCCATCCGCGTTGAACACCTTTCGAAGGTTATGAACGTGGATCTTCAGATTGCCCTCTTCGACAAAGCTTCCGGCCCAAACATTGTCCATCAGTTCATTCTTTTCGAGGAGATGGTTGGGATTTTCGACCAAGAAGAGCAGCAGTTCGAATGCTTTTGGCGGGATCGGCACGATCTCGCCGGAGTCGCGGCGCAGTTGTTTTTCCGACACATCCAGCCGAAATTCGCCAAACTTGTAAATCGGCGTCTGTGGCTTCATTAACTTAACCGCAATATTAACCAAACATTAACCGAGCCTTAACTACAACAACACTTAAATATCACACAATTGCTTTCGTTGAAAGAGCAATATGAAGACATCACACTTCGAAGTCACATTCGAACAGCGCGAGATCTGGCGCGTGAGACGCGCTGACGGTACCGGATCTCACAGTTGCTCGGTGTGCCCCGACGCTTCGCCGATGATTACGGCCGAAAATGCCGCCAAAGTACTGCGGCTTAGCACGCGGCAAATATATCGGTTGATCGACGCCGGAGCCATCCATTACTTCGAGACCGAAAACTTGCAGATGCTGGTCTGTCTTGCATCACTTTCAGAGTGGAATGCCGGCGGCAATGTGACCACGCTCGCGGCAATCAACGCGGAAAAAGGCTTAGAGGGGAGAAGGTTAATATGAAGACGAAAACGTTGGTCGCATCGCTTGCGGTGATATTCGTTATAGTTAGTTTTGCCGCTAAGGCTCACGCCGGTGCGACACTCACCGTAAATTGGGTCGGACCCGGAAACAATTGCGACAGCGTTTTGACGCTTGAGGAAGCCGCTCTTCTCGGTGAAGGGACGATGTCGCGAGCCCTCTCGACCGGAGAGAAAAATCAGATAAGCGGGGCAACCTTTGTACCGGCTTTGCCGGGGCCATGCGGAGCTTCGTTGTGGCTCGCCACGGCAGGAGTCGGGATCAATTCGGCTGACGATATCGTTTTTGCGAGCGGAATGACCGTGCCGATCAACGCGTCGATCTCGCTTGGCCAAAACGACGACATCGACGGGACGACCGGTACCAGCAAGATCATCCTCGACGGCACCGGACTCGGCTCCGGTTATTGCGGCATCTATATGTCCACATTCTCGGGTTCACAGATCCGCAATATGGAAATTCGCAACTTTCCGGCCTGCGGAATTCACGCTTTTGCCACAAGCGGAGCCATCTTTGAGGGCCTCGATATACATAACAACGGCACGTACGGCATCGACCTTGGCTACCAGAGCGGATCGCCGACCACAAATTCCCGAAACACTCGGATCGGCGGCGACCAACCGCAACATCGCAATCGGATCTACGCGAATGGAGCGAGCGGGATCAGGATCGAATCCTCGCCCGTCGGCGACCGATTTCCGGATCAGGGAATCGATATACTCAACAACCTCATCGGCACCAGCGATGGCGTGACCGACAATGGTAATGGCGGGCCGGGCATAACGCTCATAAACACGATCGGAGTCGTGATCGGCGATACCGGCGGCACGACCAAGAACGTGATCAGCGGCAACAACAGCGACGGTATTTCGATCATCGGCGCCGGGGCCGTCAGCAACAGGATCATTTGGAACAACATCGGCACTAACGAAAGCGGCGGCGGCGCACTTGGAAACTCATTGAGCGGGGTCGCTTTCTCTCAGGGTGCAGGCGACAGCGCGGATTTTATCAACAGCACTATTAACCGTGTCGGACTGCCTGGTTTCGGCAATGTGATCAGTTCAAATGGCGGCTATGGCATATATATTTCTGATACCAACACGTCAAACAACGTCATCCAGAGCAATCTGATCGGCACCAATCCGGGCGGCAACAGCGATCTCGGCAATGCTCTGGCGGGAATCTATTTCGGAAACGGAACGTACGATAATCAGGCAGGCGGTACCGGGACGGGTGAAGGTAATCTGATCGCATTTAATGCTCTCGGCATCAAAGCGGACGCCGGTATTCGTAACGCATTCAGACGAAATCGTATGTTCTCCAATGACGGTATGGGCATTGATCTGGCTCCCGCCGGTGTAACGCCAAATGACGCCGGCGACGGCGACAGCGGCCCGAACAATCTTCAAAATTTCCCTGTAATTACGTATGTCAACGCTCAGGCAAGCTCAGTATCGCTCAGTGGCACATTAAACTCGACGCCTAATCAGGCCTTTACGCTCGAGTTTTTCGGCAACGACGGCGTTGATTCAACCGGTTACGGCGAGGGCAGATACTTTCTCGGGGCGACGACGGTAAACACCAACGCCGCCGGAAACGCTACGTTTACAGGGCTGAATTTCACGGTTGCGCGGAGCAATGTGAGCTCCTGGGTGACCGCAACGGCGACCGACGTCAATGGCAACACATCCGAGTTTTCCTTGGCAAAGAATGCCTGCGGCAATATGTTATTTAGTCCAACCGACATTTTGGCACCACTCGGCGGCGGACCCGGCAATTTTACGGTCATCTATTCCAGCGGTTGCTCCTCGTACTCCGCCCAGAGCAATGTCGCATGGATCAACGTCACTAGCGTGCTGGGCGGCACCGTAAATTATACGGTCGCGGCAAACCCGAGTCCGCCGCGTGACGGCCTGATCAATATCACATATAACAACGGGACCGGAACGGCGGTACAGAGCTTTTTGATCTCGCAAAATAATGGCTGCACATATCCCCTCAGCCACTCGACTGCGAGCTATCCCGCGAGCGGAACGCCGAACGACGGGATGTCCGTGGGGACCGGAGCAGGTTGCCAATGGACAGCAGCCAGCAATGCGGCCTGGATCACTGTGAGTTCCGGGACGAACTACACCGGGCCGGCGTCTGTCACGTGGGCCGTGTCGGCAAACACGGGTCTCGCAAGGCAAGGAACGCTGACTATCGCCGGACAGACGTTTACTGTTAACCAAGCGGCACCGTCAACCAAGACGCCTTTCGATTTTGACGGCGACAAGAAGACCGACATTTCGATATTCCGGCCCGGACCCGGCGAATGGTGGTACCTCAAGAGTTCGAACGGCGGCAATTATGCGACGCAGTTTGGCACATCGACCGATCGGCTCGTCGCGTCGGATCTTACCGGTGACGGCAAGGCGGACATCGCCTTTTGGCGACCGTCAACCGGAATGTGGTTCGTACTCCGCAGCGAAGATTCGACGTTCTATTCGTTCCCGTTCGGATCAAATGGCGATATCCCGACGCCGGCCGACTTTGACGGCGACGGCAAGGCCGACGCTGCTGTTTTCCGTCCTGCAACGGCGACCTGGTACATCAGCAAGTCAACCGGCGGAACGACGATCCAGCAATTTGGCCTGACCGGGGACCAACCGGTCGCGGCGGATTACGACGGCGACTCGAAAGCCGACATTGCCGTTTGGCGTGCCTCACTCGGACAGTGGTGGTGGATCAAGAGCTCGAACGGAAGCTCCGGTGGACTGCAGTTCGGAAACCCGACCGACAAGGCGGTCGTCGGCGACTATACCGGCGACGGCAAGGCCGATTTTGCACTATGGCGGCCATCCACGGGATTCTGGTTCATTCTCCGAAGCGAGGATTTCTCGTTCTACTCATTCCCGTTTGGCTCGACCGGCGATACGCCGTCGCCGGGTGACTATGACGGTGATGGAAAGTTCGATGCCGCTGTCTTCAGGCCATCGACCGCAACCTGGTACGCAAGCCGCTCGACCGCCGGCACGCTGATACAGCAATTCGGCATCGCGGGAGACCAACCCGTGCCGAGTGCGTTCGTACGCTGACGCTTTTACGGAACGCGGCGGTTACAATGGGAGGCGTCGTAATCTGAGACCGGCCGTAAAATCACCGCCGATAGATCGAGCACAGCAAAGCACCCCGCGGCTTAACGGTTACGGGGTGCTTTTGTCGGACGCCATTTACTGGAAAAGTCTATTGAAAAGTCGTATTTATATAATGTATAGTCAGGTGTCACGGCGCTCATATCTTCTTAACTGATCCGAATGGTCTGATACGAAATAAATGTCTCTAAAATATAAGTTCTTTGGCCTTGTGGCGGTTTTGGTTTGTGTGGCGGCGGGTGTTCTGTTTTACGCCGGCAATTCGCAGGCCGACCGTTTTGATTATTGGGTAACTGTTGATAATGCTGAGCTTTCGCATATTCAAAAGTCGCTCGGTACGGACGAAACGCGGCTTAGAGATATCGATGTGCGCACCGTCAAAGACGGCATCGCGGTCGTTCGTTTGAACGAAGCGCAGATGGAGGCGCTGTCGAGGTCGATGCACGAGAGCTTTCACAAATGCAGCGGCTATATCGCCCATCCGACCGAGGAAGCCGCAATTGCCTCCATCGATGAGCTAAAAGCCGTTAATGCACAGCAACAGTTGATAGCCTATACGATCGACAATGCGGCGGTCGTCAACGCGATGCACGCCGAGGCCAGCGAACTTCAAAATCGCCAGACGATCCTCGACCTTTCGGCATTTCCCAATCGCCGCTATAACCAACCCAGCGGAACCGAGTCGGCCAATTGGATCAAGAATAAATGGACGACTCTCGCCGCCGGACGCAACGACGTAACGGTCGATTTTTATACGCATCCGGTCGCGACCTCGCCTCAGCCGTCGATCATTATGACGATCCAAGGTACGACCTTGCCGAGCGAGATCATCGTGCTCGGAGCTCATCAGGACTCGATCAACACCGGCGGCCAGACTCTCTCAGCACCGGGTGCTGACGATGATGCGTCGGGTATAGCGTGTCTGACCGAGACGATCCGCGTGATGATGGCAAAAAACTTTAGGCCCAACCGCACCATCAAGTTCATGGCGTACGCGGCCGAGGAAGTCGGGCTTAAAGGCTCGGCCGCTATCGCCACCGAGTATAAAAACGCTAACGCTAACGTCGTCGGCGTGATGCAGATGGATATGACGAACTATAAGGGCACGCTCGGCAACGACATCGTCATTTTCACGGACTATACAAACGCGGCCCAAAACCAGTTTGTCCGCGATCTGATCACGGCATATCAGCCGACGATGGTCGTCGGGACGTCCACCTGTGGCTATGCTTGTTCGGATCACGCCTCGTGGCACAACAAGAGCTACCCGGCGTCGTTCCCTTTTGAATCGACATTCAACGACGACAACGCCGCCATTCACTCGGCGAATGACAAGATCAACCTGAGCGGCGACAACGCAAATCACGCTCTGAAATTTACCAAGCTCGCACTGTCGTACGTCGCCGAACTCGGCAAGGGTTCATTTGTATCGACGCGGCGATCGCCGTTTGATTTTGACGGTGACGGTAAGACGGACCTTTCCGTTTTCCGCCCCGGCCAGAACGAATGGTGGTATGCCAAGAGCAGCAACGGAGGCAACGGAGCGGCACAATTCGGCGCCGCGGGCGACGTCTTGACGCCCGGCGATTTTACCGGTGACGGCAAGGCAGACCTCGCGTTTTTCAGGCCTTCGACCGGATTTTGGTACATTCTCAGAAGTGAGGATCAGTCATTTTACGCATTCCCCTTCGGCAGTAGCGGTGATGTGACGATGCCGGCGGATTTTGACGGTGACGGTAAAGCGGACGTAGCGATTTTTCGTCCGTCCACCGCGACGTGGTATATCAATAAGTCGTCCGGCGGCACGACGATCACCCAATTCGGTGCAAACGGTGACGCCCCGATCGCCTCGGATATCGACGGCGACGGCAAGGCAGACATCGGCGTGTACAGACCCTCGGTATCCGAATGGTGGATCGCCCGGAGCACCGGCGGACTGACGGCGTATCAATTCGGCCAGACGGGCGACCAAGCGGTCACGGGCGATTTTACGGGTGACGGCAAGGCAGACCTTGCGTTTTTCAGGCCGTCGACCAGTAGTTGGTTCGTGCTCCGGAGTGAGGACGGCAGCTATTACTCATTCCCGTTCGGTTCCGGTACAGACATCCCGGTTCCCGGCGATTATGATGGCGACGGCAAAACCGACGCAGGTGTATTTCGGCCGTCCAACTCGACGTGGTACGTCAACCGCTCGACCGCCGGCACGCTGATCCAACAATTCGGCCAGACGGGAGATCTGCCCGTCCCCAACGTGTTTGTGCGGCAATAGTGCCGATTATAGAAATAGAAATGGCTCGCCGATCTCCGGCGGGCCAATTTTTTTTGGTCGATGTATATTGGTTTGCCGATCGCTCTAGCTCGTAAAGAGTGGTTCGTGCTTTTCGATAAATGCCTTGAGCTCGGGGATCTTCCCGACGTCCGCACCGAACGAACGGGCGGTGGCACTCATCTCGCCGTAGATGCCGAGGCTTTCGTCGAGCAGTTCGCGGGCTTGCGTCCATTTTATCCGATCACGCTCTTTAACGGCGATCAGGCCGAGTACTTCGCCGACTCCCTGTAATGAAACGGACAGCTCGCGACGCAGTTCCAGATTAGTCGGGTCGGCACCGGCTAATTCACGATTTATGTTCAAAGCCGCTCTGTGCTCGTTGAGAGCCATAGGTAGGTCGTTTTGCGAGCGAAACACCAAAGCGATCTTGTTGTGACTGATGGCGATATAACGCTTGGCAAGCGTCATTGTCGGATCCTGCTTAAGTGCCGCCTCGCGCATCGCGAGCGAGCGGCGCAATAGTTTTAGTGCCCCGGCAGCATCGCCCGCTTTGACACGCAGATCGCCCGCCGTATCGAGACTGACGGTCAGATCCCCAAAAGCCAGTACATTTGTCGGATCTGCGGCAAAGAGCTTTTCGCGAGCGGCAAGGGCATTATTTGAAAGCGAAGTCGCCGCGGCGAACTCACCGAGTTGGATGTGAGCGTTTGCCGACAGATCATCGAAGATCCCGCCCATTCGCGGCAGATCTACATCATTCGGACGACCGGCCATTAAGTCCTTAACGATCGTTCGGCCCTTATCAAACTGCTCTATCGCCTCCCTATATTTTCCGTCGGAGTGTAAAACCCGCCCGATCTCAGAATAGGAAACGTAACGGTCACGCTGAAACCTGTTATTTGCCGGTTGCGACGCGGCCAGACGTTCGCCGATGGCGAGTGACGCCTGAAAGTTATTGATCGCCGCGGCTAATTCGCCCGTTTTCGCTTTGATATATCCGACGCGTTCATAGCTGACCATTAGACTCTCCAAAATTAGCGGGTCATCGGCGCTTTGATCACGCAACTCTTCGCGCAGCTTTAAGGCTCTTTGGTAATTTGCAGATGCGTCTGGCGTGTCGTAGCTTGCCGCGAGATACATATCGCCGAGCATATCGTAGTATTTTGATAGATTTATTTTATATTCTTGGTTAGTCGGGTTGCGACTGACGAGCTTTTCGCCGATATCAATGGATCTGCGAAAGCTCAGGATGCCGCCGGCGACATCGCCGACGTTTGCAAAGTACGGATGGCCCTGGATCTCACCGAGTTTGCGATAGGACTCTGCCAATTCGTTTTGCAGCGAATCATCGCCGTCAGATTCCTCCGCCAAACTATTCAGAAACGGCAATGCCCGGTCGATCACCAGTTTGCGAGCCGGTGTCGCCCCCTGCAAATTCCGGATCGCATCATCAAATTCAAACAAAAATGAATTGGACAGTTTCCGAACATCATCGAAACGCCGCTCGGATTTATCGCGCTCACGCCGGGCGACGATCGCTTGCCACGACGTGACCGACGTTGCAAGCAGTAGCGTCAGCACTATAAAGGATCCGGCAAAGACCGCGGTAGAATGGCGTTTGACGAACTTACGCGCCCGATAGGTTCGCGAATCCGCGGTTGCCGTCACCGGCAATCCGACCAAATTTCGCCGGATATCTTCCGCAAGATCCTGTACCGATGCATATCTCCGCTCGGGTTCCTTGCGGAGTGCTTTGAGGATAATGTTGTCGACGTCGCCCTTAAGATATCGAATGTCGGCTGGCGAAATGTGGAATTTGCCCGCTTCCATTTGCGGTTTAACATCGTCATCGACAGTGTGTCTGGCCAACGGCCAACTTGGCTCACCGCTGATGACCGACGACGGGCGAACCGGTGCTTGCGTCAGAACCTTATTGGTGATCTCCGTAAAGTTGCGGGTCTGTGACCTGAATGGCCGTGTGCCGCTCAAAAGCTCATATAAAACGACACCGAGCGAATAGACATCCGCCGAAGTCGTAATTGGCATGCCATTTAGCTGCTCGGGCGAAGCGTATTCCGGTGTAAAGATCCGGGCTTGTGTTGCCGTATTTTCGGACTCGGTCTCGAGCAGTTTGGCAATGCCGAAATCTAGCAGCTTCGGCGTCCCGTCGTTTGTAATTAAGATGTTCGACGGCTTGAGGTCACGGTGGACGATCAGGTTTTGATGCGCGTAACTTATTGCCGAACAGATCTGGCGAAATAGTTCGAGGCGTTCCCTGGCACCCATTCGTTGGTCATCGCAATATTCGAGCAGCGGCAATCCCTCGACGTACTCCATCACGAAATACGGCAGTCCATCATCGGTTTGGCCGGAATCGAGCAGACGTGCAATGAACGGGTGAGTGAGTCTTGAGAGTATCCGTCGTTCCAGCAGAAAACGTTTAAGGATAGCTTCCGTATCCATTCCCCGTTTGATCAGTTTGATCGCGACCAGTTGGTCAGAATCCTCTCTTCCGGCCAAATAGACCAGGCCCATTCCGCCGGCACCGATCCTTTTTTTGATCCGGTAATGACCGATCGTCTTGCCGAGATACTCGTCACTCGCGTCATCTATGGCAATGCCTTGCTGAACCAGAACGGGTTTATCAATGAAGCCTTCGGCTTGCTCGTGCGACGCCAGCATCTTCTCGACGGCGCTTCGTATTTCCGGCCCGGTCGTATCCAAAACCGCACTGCGTTCCGCTAGCGGCAGTTCGAGAACGACCCAAAAAGTATCCTTGATCTGTATCCATTTTGCCGTGTCCATTGCTTTTCAATCAACTACGCGGAAAAGAGTGTCGAATCGGTTCATTTGCCATCGATCTTTTGATGGAGCCAGGCACGAGCAATGATCCACTCGCGCTTTACGGTGGAGGGCGACAGACTCAGAACGCTCGCGGTCTCCTCGATCGTCAAGCCGGTGAAGTATCGGAGTTCGACGATCCGGCACTGCTGCGGGTCAAATTCTTCGAGCTCTTTCAAGGCATTGTCGAGTTCGAGCAGGTTTTGATTCATCTCCACGGAGATCTGCGGGGCATCATCCAACGAAACTTTTTGGACACCGTGCTTTAATGACATCCTTTCTCTGGCGGCGTCGATCAGTATCCGCCGCATCGCCTGGGCGGCGATGGCGAAGAATTGGCCGCGATTTTCCCAATCGACGGCCCGCTGATTTGTTAGTTTGAAGTACGCTTCGTGGACGAGTTCGGTCGTTTGCATTGAGACCGCGTACTCGCGGCGAAGAAAGCTCGAAGCCAGACGACGGAGTTCGTCATAAACGATCGGCAAAAGCCGATTCAGCGCAGCTTGATCGCCGGAGCTATCCCCTTGTCCGATCTGCTGCAAAAGCTGGGTGACTTCATTCGCCATAAGAAAAAGATTGACCCGATTTTATCAGATTTCTCGCGTAGTTGGGTGAAGTAAAAATTTGCGTTTCCCAAATGAGGAATTATGAATGATCTGAGATACGTCCTGTCGAGAGCCTTTCGGAATCGAAACCGTCTAAGAGTTATATTTTTTGCGATGACCTTAGCGGTGACCTTTATCGCGATCGAGAGCGGAGTTGCTCACGCCCAGACGACTGCATTCACATATCAAGGAAAGCTGACCGACACTGGCATTCCGGCAAACGGTCAATACGATTTGAAGTTGCAGCTCTTTGACGCAGCGACCGGCGGCACGGCGTACGTAACGGTTATGGACCTGCAAGATGTCGTTGTGACCAACGGTATCCTCACAGTTTCGCTCGACTTCGGCTCACTCCCGTTTCAAGATCAGGTGGACAAGTGGCTCGAGATCGCCGTTCGCCCGGGAGCAGGCACAGGCGCATACAACACTCTCACACCTCGACAACAGATCAATACGGCGCCGTTTGCTATTCAGGCCAATAAAGCTAGTGAAGCACAAACTGCGGATGCGATGTCATCCGTTTGCAACCAATGTATCACTGATGCACATATCGTTGGTCTTGACGGCAACAAGGTATTCGGAACGGTTGCGAATGCAGCGAATGCGATGAACGCGGCTACCGCTCAAACCTCAGTTACAGCGCAAACGGCAACCACAGCAATAAATTCCAATAATCTGGGCGGAGTTTCGGCGGGAAATTACCTTCAGGTTAACGGCAACGGCTCTCAACTTACAAATGTCGTTGGAACATTCAAGTGGAATGTCATCGGGGGCGATCAGCAAGCCGAAAGAAATAACGGGTATCTGATCAACAGCAACAGTCTGGTAACAATAAACCTGCCGACGGCGCCGCAAATAGGCGACATCATTCGCATAGCGGACGCGGACACGGACCCTGCAGGTTGGCGGATTACGATAAATGCCGGGCAGACAATTCTTCGCCCGCTCTCGACACAATCAAATCTGCCGTGGACACCGCGGGAAGCGAATCGAGATTGGGCCTCGATCGCGTCATCGGCAGATGGCACGAAAGCGGTTGCCGTCGCTTACAATGGAAAAATTTACACTTCAACTGACTCGGGGATGAACTGGATTCCGCGCGAAAGTGACCGACAATGGCGTTCGGTCGCGTCATCGGCCGACGGCACGAAATTGGCTGCGGCCGCGGAACTTGGACAAATTTACACGTCCGTTGATTCGGGCGTAACCTGGATCCCTCGCGAAACCGATAGAAATTGGTTTTCGGTCGCATCATCAGCCGACGGCACGAAATTGGTGGCGGTTGTTTTATTCGGACAAATTTACACGTCCGTTGATTCGGGGCTAACCTGGACACCGAGGGAAACGAACCGAGGTTGGTATTCCGTCGCGTCATCGGCGGACGGCACGAAATTGGTTGCTATTGTTGGGGGCGGACAAATTTACACGTCCGTTGATTCGGGCGTAACCTGGACACCGAGGGAGGCGAACCGAGGTTGGAAATCCGTCGCGTCATCGGCGGACGGCACGACGTTGATCGCGGCTGGTGAAAACACGAATGTCTACAGGTCGACTGATTCCGGCGTTTCTTGGGCCGGGACATCTACCCCTATCAAAACGTGGAATGGAGTTGCTTTATCCGCGGACGGCACGAAAATGGTTGCCGTCGCACAAAACGATTATATCTACACGTCACTCGACTCCGGCATTACCTGGATTCAGCAACTACCCGTTCGATTTTGGGGGTCAGTAGCGTCATCGGCGGATGGCAGTATTTTGTTTGCCGGAACGGGCGGCGGACAGATCTACGTCAACAACTCGAGGGCAACGACAGAAATGACCGGCGGGAGAGGAAGCTCGGTTGAACTCGTTTATCTCGGCGACGGTAAGTTTTACATCCTCAATTCGCAGGGTAGCAACACCGGCTTTTAACTGGTGTGAGATTGAACAATGAGCACGGTCTATGCCGTTTGTTGACCACAGTTTATAAGAACAAAGATCGGAGGACGAAGTAGATGAAAAGAGTAATATTTTCGATGGTCATTATATTTTCGCTCGCCATTTCGGCGGTTACGATCTATTCGCAAATCGCGTCGGGTGGTAGCTACGCCTTGACGCAGGCTGTGGTTTCAAGCGGCGGTGGTCAGTCAAGCGGCGGCACGTTTGGCATTACCGGAACGACCGGACAACAGGCCGCTGGGACGACATCAGCGGGCGGTCCGTTCGACGTGCACGGAGGTTTTTGGCAGGGTGATCTCTCGCCGACCGCCGCCGGGGTTTCGATCTCGGGCAGAGTCCTGACGCCGGACGGCAACGGGTTGCGAAATGCAATGGTTTACCTTAGCGACCGAACAGGTTTAACCCGTATGACGCGCACCGGATCTTTCGGCTATTTCCGCTTTGACGATATCGAAGCCGGACAGACTGTCATCCTCAGTGTCCACTCAAAGCAATTTCATTTTACGCCTCAGTTGGTGAATTTAACTGACAATTCTGCCGATATAGATATCATCTCGAGCGAACCGAATAGACAGTAATTCACAACACTTACGAGCTTTGCGACAAGCCGGACCATGGCGATTTGCGGTTTCCTGAAGCAAGTGGACTGTGTTGCGATAAAAAAAATGAACCAGTTCGATCACAAATACCGCGTAGTTGTTTGGAAGTGAAAAAAGACCGTTCTAGTTTGAAAATATTTGGGAAATCCAAGGAGAATTTATGAAAAAAGTATTACTGACTCTATTGATCTCTCTCGTCGCCGCACATCTGGTCGCCGCTCAAAACAAGCCGGACCGAAAGGCGGACCGCGATGGCGTTAAGGCCGAGATCGCCGATGCAAAAAAACAGATGCAGGATCCCATTAATGCATTGCTGACCGTGGCCGGAGTGGGCGAGCCGGATTCGTTTGGAAAGAACGTATTATTTCTCGGCAGCGCCTCGACCGGCACCGTGTATTCCTATTTCAGTTGTGACCCTGCTGTATTGCTCAGCGACCACGGCATCACGCTCGGCCCCGATGACCGCTGTTTCACGCACACCGTGGGCACGACGACATCATCGGCGACATTTGAAGATATCGGCCGGATCACGATCCCGGGCAGATCAGCTGAGAACGTCATCTACTTTATTCTGAACAACACGATGACCAGCGAGGTCGAAAACACATATTCCAATGTATTGCCGACATTCGTTCGCTACACACCGACACTGCGGATCGAGAGTGACGCACTTAATGACCCGACAGCGGTGGACCCAACCACCGGTGCTCCGCTAAACGGCGTACTGACGGTATCGGCCTTCGGCACAAAAATAGCCAACAAATCGGTCGTAGCGGGCGAATTTGACTTCGGTTACGACGCCTACAGTTCGGCTGCGACTCGCGGGTTTGCTCGCAGCTATTTTGCCGATCTCGGACTGCCGCAACCGGTCATCAATCGCCTTTACCGAAAGCCGATGACCATCAAGCTTGGGATGAAGGTTTCTGTGAGAAATATCGCACTCGCCCAGTTTGCCTACACAATGCGGCTAACCGGCAATTGAACTTCGGCCAAATTCCGGGTATTTGAACTACGGCAGATACACGGCAAAGCGAAAGGCGGGCAGTCGTCCGCTTTTCATTTTCTTAAATAGTGAGTCGATATATTGAGCCTATTTTGAACGCTATTTCGCGTAGTTTGTCTGAGACACTAGTATTCTATGTCGATCTTTTTCCTCGGAGACATTCCAATGACCAACGAAATTTCGAGCCGTTACCCGACAATCAGTCTTATTATCCGCGGTTCACTTCGAATCGCAGTAGTTGCCGCAGTCTTCATTTTCGCCGCTTCGCCGGCGGCCGGACAGAGTGCTAACGATGGTTTCAATCCAACGACCGCAGCCATAAACGTGAATGCCTTTGCGATCAGAGCGGATGGCAAGATCTACGTAGGCGGCGGATTCAATACACTCGGCGGCCTTTCCCGAAAGAGCATCGCACTTTTGAATGGCGACGGCTCAGGCGATCCGACTTTCGCCCCGATCGGAGTCGAAAGTGGGGGTTTTGTCGGACAATTATATGCGGTCGCAATTCAGGCCGATGGCAAGATCGTTATCGCAGGCACATTTGACAAAGTAAACGGCGTGGCTCGTTCAAACATAGCCCGGCTCGATCAATTTGGTAATCTGGACGCGACGTACGCGCCGGTCGTCGACAGCACAATTTTCGCTCTCGATGTACAGAGCGACCAAAAGATCGTCATCGGTGGTGCATTTACATCTGTAAATTCCACCGGTCGAAACCGACTCGCCCGTCTGGAAACGAATGGGACGCTCGACGCCGGTTTTGATCCGGCACCGAATGCGACGGTTCGAGCGATAAAATTCGACGCTGCAATCAATCGAGTTTACGTTGCCGGCGATTTCTCGGTGATCGGCGGAGTTACGCAACCGGCGGTTGTCCGCCTTTTTCCGTCCGGCGCCGCCGACACATCGTTTGCGCCCACCAGCCCGGGCCTCGGTTCTGCCCTCGCGATACAACCCGACGGCAAGGTCATCATCGGCCATTCGAGCGGGGTTTTCCGCGTAAATCGTAGCGGGTTGACCGACCCTGCATTCTCGTATTCGACATCCTCGTGGGTGAGCACTATCGCGATCCAATCCGATGGCAAGGCGGTGATCGGCGGATTTATAACTGCCATCGGCGCGGTCCCCCGCAATAAGGTCGCCCGCTTTAACGCCAACGGCACACTCGACCTCGATTTCGATCCGAACGTGACGGGTTCGCGGTTGGATGCTCTCGCCGTCCAACCTGATGGCAAGATCCTCATCGGGGGAGCATTTACGGCGATCGGTAGCACTAGCCGTTTGGGGATCGGCCGGGTGTATCAAGACGGCACGCCTGACGCGAACGCCACCGCGGGCACAGCATCGGTCGATGGTCCGGTCGCGGTCATCGTGCCCCTGCCGCGTCTCGACCAGACGATGATCGGCGGTAACTTTGCAAATTTTGACGGAACTCCGATGGCGGAAATTGCCCGCGTAAACTCCGCGGGTAAGCGTGATCCTGCATTCACTGCTCCGACTTTTGCCGGTGGATGGGTCAACTGCATTACACTTGACATCGCTGAGCGTTACTTAGTTGGCGGCGAATTTACTACCGTCAATGGAAATGGCAGCCGCAAGTATCTGACGCGTATAGGATCGATAGGCAATGTCGATACGTCATTCAATGTGGACCTCAACGGCCCGGTTTACGCCGCAGTGGTCCAACAAGATACCAAGATCATAATCGCCGGGTCGTTCACGACCGTTAACGGGACGGCGAGAAACCGCATCGCGAGAATCAACGTTGACGGCACGCTCGACTCGACGTTCAACCCAAATCTCGATTTCTGGGCGTACCGATTGGTCTATCTTCAAAACGGTCAGATACTTGTCGGCGGCGAATTCACAACGGTCGGCGGCGTGGCTCGGGTGGGACTTGCCCGACTCAATAACAACGGAACGCTTGACACCACCTTTGACGCGGCTCTCGCAGGAATAGTGCCGACCGTAAACGAGATGTTGCTCCAACCGGACGGCAAGATCCTGATCAGCGGCGGCTTTACGTCCGTCAGCGGAACCGGGAGATCGTATATCGCACGCCTCAATTCGACCGGTTCGCTCGATGCGACTTTCACTACCACGCTGGACTCGGTCGCACTGTCGATGGCGGTTCAAGCAGATGGCAAGATCATGCTCGGGGGCAGGTTCTCCGGTATCAACAGCGTCGCTCGGGCATACCTCGGGCGGGTGAATGCTGATGGTTCGCTCGACACATCATTTACGGCAAACGCCAACGACGTCGTACTGGCGATGGCACAACAGAGCGATGGCAAGATACTCGCTGGCGGCTATTTCACAACCGTCGCCGGACAATCACGCAATCGATTTGCCCGGCTCAGCATTCCAACGCCGGCGGTCGAGACCGTTACTGCCACGCCGACCCTAGTCAAGTGGACGCAGGCAGGTTCGGCACCGGCATTTACCAGAGTGGATTTTTACACGGCACCTGATACCCAATTGTGGCAATTTGTCGGGGCGGGCGTTCGCGACGTAGTGACCGGCAGTTGGAGTTTAAGCGGTATCGACACGACCGGTGGATATCTAATGGCCCGCGGATACCATCGCGACTTTTCGAGCCGCCGAGGTGTTGTCGAGGTGATCAAGTCGGTGCCGACGATACAAGCGTTGTTCAAAACGCCGTTCGATTTTGACGGCGACGGCAAGACTGACCTCTCGATTTTCAGGCCGGGACCGGGCGAGTGGTGGATATCAAAGAGTTCGAATGGCGGTAATTTTGCGACGCAGTTCGGCACATCGACCGACAAACCGGTCGCTGTCGATTTCACCGGCGACGGCAAGACGGATGTCGCGTATTGGCGGCCTTCGACAGGATATTGGTTTGTGCTGCGAAGCGAGGACTCGACGTACTATTCGTTCCCGTTCGGGGCGAACGGCGATATACCGGTGCCCGCGGACTATGACGGCGACGGCAAATCGGATGCGGCGGTCTTCAGGCCTCTGGCCGCAACGTGGTATATCAGCAAGTCGAGCGGCGGCACGACCATCCAGGGATTCGGCGTGGCAACCGATCTGCCCGTTCCCGGCGACTATGACGGAGACGGCAAGGCCGATATCGGCATCTATCGTCCGACGGGAGCCAACGGTGCGGAATGGTGGATATTAAAATCCGCGGGCGGCACGTTCGTAACACAGTTTGGGGCGGCGACCGACAAGGCTGTTCCGGGTGATTACACAGGCGACGGTAAGACGGATGTAGCGGTCTGGCACCCGGCAACGGGGCTATGGAGTGTCCTGCGAAGCGAGGATCTAACGTATTACGCGTTTCCGTTCGGCTCAAACGGCGATTCGCCAGTTCCCGGCGATTACGACGGCGACGGCAGGACGGACGCAGGTGTTTTCAGGCCGACGAACTCGACGTGGTACGTCCAACGCTCGACCGCCGGAGTTCTGATCCAGCAATACGGCCAAGCGGGTGACCTGCCGATACCCAACTCGTTTGTGCGTTAGGATGGTGGGAGCACCTTACTTGGTGTAGGTTAACTTCTCGTTTTCGAGTTCGGTGTTGAGGTCGCCGTCGGCATCACGAAGCGAGTTTTTAGCTTTTAGTTCCGCAACGATGGCGATCGCTTCGTCGATGTGCTCAAGGGCACCCGGGCGGTCGCCCTTTTTGTTGAGCGCCTGAGCGAGTAGGCGGTGAGCGAGCCCGAGATCGTAGAGATAAGTGGTCGTGCCGGGATCGTTGGCGACGATCGGGATCAGTGTCTTGATGGCCCGGGCCAAGCGTTCCGCGGCTTGATCGTATCGTGCGAGCCCGATCTCGCCTCGGCCGATCTCGGTCTCATAGGCAGCGATGTTTCGCTTGTATTCGTTATTCTCGGGCTCTTTGGCGCTTAACGCAGCCATAACTTCGACCGCACGATCGCCGGAGGCGATCGAACGCGGAAGATCGCCCTCGAGGCGGTAGGCCCGCGCGAGATTGAAATGCGACACGGCGAGATCGTAGGCGACGACACCGTTTTCGGGCTCGTGGGCGAGAGCCTTAGCCGGAAAGTCGATCGTCTTTGCGCATACGTCGACGGACTTTTCGGTCTTGCTGTTGTTGACGTAAACTTCGCAAATGATGCTCTCGGTCAGCCAAGCGGCCCGCTGCACGCGGAAATCTTTAGGAAACTGAACTGCCAGTTCTTTGCTGACGCCGACCGCCATATTCAGGTCGGCAATGGCACCGTCAAAATCGCCGAGAGTGGCCTTGGCCTGGCTCTGACTGCGGATAAGCCGTGTCAGGCTCTTTTTGAGATCCGGATTCTCGGGGTCGCGGCTACGGAGATCGCTGATGATCGTGAATGCCTCGTTATACAATGCAAGCGCCTTTTCCGCCTGATTGTTAAAATTCGGTATCGCTGCGTAATCGATCAATAGGACCGCGAGCCGATTTTTGGCCTCGACGAGATCCGGTTGGGCGGCGGCGAGTTGGCGGCGGAGTTTGAGGCCGCTTTCAAACATCTCGGTCGCCTCATTGGTCTGGCTGTTATTCCACAGCGTGCGGGCCGAGACGTAGTAATTATTAGCAAGTTGTTCTTTCGCTTCGATGTCGGCGGGCGAGGCGGCAAGCACGGACTCGCGCAGGCGGCGGGCCTTTTCGTAGCTGATGAGCCCGGCGTGTGTATTGCCGAGGCTCGAATTATTTAATGCTCCCTGAACGTCGCCAACCTTTTCGTAGGCAGTGGCGAGTTCGGCCTGCAGTTCGAGGTCGCTGCCGGCCTCGGCCGACAGGCTGTCGAGATACTCGAGCGCGTTTTTGACGATCGCCTCGCGGGCCTTGAGCGAGCCTTCGAGATTCTCGATCTCGGGATAAACGTCGAAAAGATATGAGTTTGCCAGCTTACGGACATCATTGAACCGCTTTTCGGCACGAGAGCGTTCGGCACTCGCGACGCGAGCCTGCCAGAGCGTGGTGCCGACGCCGCCGACAACTGCCAGCAAGATGACCGCTGCGGCCAGCACACCGAGGCGATTGCGTCCGACAAACTTAGTGACGCGGTACGAGAATGTATTTGGCCGGGCCGTAACGGTCAGGCCGTTCAGATGGCGGCGAATGTCTTCGGCGAGATTGCCGGCGGACGAATATCGTCGTTCGGGTTCCTTTCGCATCGCCTTGAGCACGATATTGTCCAGGTCGCCGCGGACGCTGCCGGCTGACAGTGTCCAAGATGTTGGTCCGGTGTGGCGGACATTTACGGGCTCTGTCACGTTGCCGGGAACGGACTTGGCGTACGGTTCGGACGTCATTTCGCCGGTATGGCGGTCGATGACGCTCGACGGCAGCATCGGTTCGTGCTCGATGACGGCACTGTAAATTTCGCGAAGGTCATTTTCCTTGCTCTCAAATGGCCGATGTCCGCTGAGCATCTCAAAGAGGATCACGCCGAGGCTATAAACGTCGGACAGAGTGGTCACGCTCTTTTTCTGTAACTGTTCGGGCGATGCGTATGATGGCGTCATCAGACCCATTCGGGTTATGGTCGCCGAATCGGCGTCATCAATACCCTTGGAGAGAATCTTTGAGATGCCGAAATCGAGTAATTTAGGCACGCCGTCGTGCGTGACCATAACATTGGACGGTTTGAGGTCGCGGTGGACGATCAGATTTTGATGGGCATAGTCGACCGCCCCGCAGACCGTTCGAAATAGCTCGAGCCGAGCGTTGAGATCGAGGTTCTTGACGCGACAGTATTCACCGATCGGAAGTCCATCGACGTACTCCATCGCGATAAACGGCACGCGGTCTTCGGTCGTGCCGGCGTCGAGCAAACGAGCAATATTCGGGTGTTCGAGTGAGGCGAGGATCTCACGCTCCTGCTCAAAATGACGCCGGAGTGCGCTCGTATTCATCTCGCGTTTGAGCAGTTTAAGAGCGACGCGTTGCGTAAACTTGCCATCCGTGCGTTCGGCCAGATAGACGGCACCCATACCGCCGTGGCCGAGTTCGCGGACGATCCGGTACGCTCCGACGGTCTGCCCCGACATATCGCTCTCGTCATCATCAATGAAATTCTTGGCAAATTCGACCGCCGACAACTGCATCAGCCCTTGGGCGTCATCCTCAAAGGCCAACAGAGCATCGACCTCGGCACGTATCTCAGGCTTAAGCCCGCCAGCATCGAGAAAGATCGCCCGCTCCGGCGGAGCCAGATCAAGCACCTCGTCAAGAATCGCCTTTACCAATGGCCAATTTTCCGCACTCATAATTTTTAAGCCTGATTCCCTGTTCGAATATGAATGCGTAAACGGATGAATTATAGCGACATTGTTTTTAGCGGGGGACGTATATTTTCTCAACTGCCTTGCGAGATCTCGCGATAGAGCCAGAGCCGGGCTGATTGCCATTCGCGCAAAACCGTTCGTTCGGTGGTCCCGATCGCTTCAGCTATCTCACCATTGGTCATTCCACCAAAGAAACGCATCTCGACCACCTTGGCCTGACGCTCGTCAATTGCCGCAAGGCGGTCAAGCAACTGGTCAACCACTAGGATCGAATCGGCACGGTCCTCGACCGGTATATCGACATCGTCGGTCGAGAAATGAATAGGATTATTACCGCGTTTGCCCGCCGCGTGCAGGCGGGCGTGATCGACCAGTATCTGGCGCATCAGCCGCGACGTAAATCCGAAAAAATGTCCGCGATCCTGCCATTGGATGCCGCCGGCATTGCCGAGCTTGAGAAATGCCTCGTGGACCAGAGCGGTCGGCTGGAGCGTGTGGTTAGACCTCTCACGCGACATTAAAAAGCGGGCCTGGCGCTTGAGCGTACCGTACACCTCGCGCAAGAGAACCTCGCGGGCCGCATCGTCGCCGTCGCTCCATTCGTGCAATATCTGTGTGATCTCGGGGGATTGGCCGTCACTCATATACTGTTTATGTCGGTTTCCTTTGATTTATTATATTTTATATCAATAAATACCTAATTCAAAGAAAGTTTCTGAAGTTGCCCGCTCGGCATTGACACTCGGTCGTGATCTATCCGGCAATTCGGCCAGGCCGGCGATATTCCGCTTCCCGGAATTTTTGTGAGGTGACAGCCAAGCGGCAATAATTGAAAGTGTATGGCGAGGTTGATATTATAGGGTTTTGGGGATACTGATCGGGAATCGTTGTTGGATTCCGCCACGCGATCGTCCGAGTTGCCACCTTGCCGATCAGTAATTGCACAACACATACTTATTTCGCGATGAAGTTGCTTTTACATCGAATCGTATTTGCCTTACTTTGCACTCTGCTGGCGACACTTGTTTTTACATCGGCAGATGTTTACGGACAGGCTACCGATCTGAAAAAGGGTGTCGCCGGAACCGTCTTGACCGAACGCATTAAAACCCTCGTCAAAGTGAAACGCGAAGGCTCGCCGCTGGTGCTATTGACGCCCACGGATCTGGCGGGCATTCCGAACGGAATTCTGAGTATTGCGGCCGGAGACCCCTGCGACACTGCGGTTGAAACCTCATTAGGCTCGATCAATTACGGTATTATTAACCAGAATGACTGCCAACTGCCGGATAATTCATACGCCGACTTTTATGTGTTTAACGGCGTGCAGGGACAGGTAGTGCCGATATTTTTGAGTTCCGCAGAATTTGATACCTACTTGGGTATCGCGAATGAATCCGGCACTTTGACTCTCGAGGACGACGATAGCGGCGAGGGCACCAATTCCTACCTGTTGGCAACACTTCCGGAAACGGGCCAATATGCCATTCTCGTCAACACTGCGTTCGCCAACCAATTCGGGATATATACGCTAAGTCTGAGTTCGACGCCTTATTGTGCTTATTCGCTCAACCCTGCGGGTGCTCAGGTGCCCGGGGCGGGAGGTACATTTGGATTCGGCGTTACGACCCAGATAGGTTGCGGCTGGCAACCGTTTACCCAAAATTTCTTTATTGACGTGCAAACGCCCGGTCAGAATGGGCCCGGAAATGCAACGTACACAGTCACGCCGAATGGGCCGTCGCCCCGTAGCGGCACGATAACCGTCGTGCCCGGATATTCGCCGGCCCCAACGCAGAATCTCACGTTTACCGTCGATCAGGACGCTCTGAACTGCTCATATTCTATCGGCACCACATCGATCGATCTGCCGGGTGCAGCGTACTCCGGTAGCTTTGCGATATCGGCACCGGCGGGGTGCTTCTGGTCATCTCACTCAAATGCCTGGTGGATCACATCTAATGCGGAGGGCCGCGGCGACGGATCCGTAATCTTCTCGGTCGGTGCAAATAACGGTGCGGACCGTAGCGGCACTATCGATGTTGCGGGGCGGACGTTTACCATTTCGCAAAGTGGGATGAACTGCACATACGCGTTTTCACCGACTACCCTAGTCGTGGATCGCATTGCTCAGGACGGGATGATAACGGTCTCGACCCAACCCGGATGCACGTGGAATATATACCGGGAATCGTGGGTCTCGGTCAATAAGGTCGGCATCGGCCCGGGTACGGCGACGTTCCACGTTTTTGTCAATCCGCAGGGCACTAACCGTTCGGATAACATTTCATTTAATGTGGTCGGGACCGCGGGTTCGGCAAACATCCCGATCACCCAAACGGCAACACTAAGCCGCCGCTCGACATTTGACTACGACGGCGACGGTAAGACCGATCTATCGATATTTCGGCCTAACGTCGGTGAATGGTGGTATGCAAGAAGCAGCGACGGCGGCAACGGCGTGGCGCAATTTGGCTCATCGACGGACGTGATCACACCGGGCGATTTTACGGGCGACGGCACGACGGACATAGCTTTCTGGCGACCATCGACGGGCGAATGGTTCGTTTTGCGGAGCGAGGATTACTCATTCTATTCGTTCCCGTTCGGAACCAGCGGAGACACTCCGGTCCCCGGCGATTACGATGGTGACCGGAAGACCGACGCAGCCGTTTTCCGAGACTCAACCGCAACTTGGTATATTTCAAGATCAGCCGGTGGCGGAACAGTTATTAAGGCATTTGGAACAACCGGGGACAGGCCGGTCGTTGCTGATTTTGACGGCGACAGCCGTTCCGATATCGCCATCTTTCGGCCGTCAAAAGGCGAGTGGTGGTACGCGAAAAGCAGTAGCCCGAATACGGTCGCACTACAATTTGGCCAAGCCGACGATCAACTTGTGCCCGCCGACTACACCGGCGACGGCAAGATGGATGTGGCATTTTTTCGACCGTCGACCGGACAATGGTTCGTTCTCAGGAGTGAGGACTTGACGTTCTATGCGTTCCCGTTCGGGTCGAGTACCGATCTGCCGGTGCCCGGCGATTACGACGGCGACGGCAAGGTCGATCCCGGCGTTTTCCGGCCGGCCTCGGCCAACTGGTATATCAATCGCTCGACTGCCGGCATCCTGATACAGCAGTTCGGCATCGCCGGCGACGTGCCGGTGCCGAACGCGTTCGTGAGATAAGCTCTCGAGCGGATGTGGCGTTGACCGAGCGTTCTGAGGAAGGCACACGACTGACGTCCCACCGGGTATGAACACGCGTTAAGGGCCTTGTCCAAATCGGGGCAAAGCCCTTTTTGTCTTGCGGTTAGCCAACACCTTTAGTGCATGTAGACATTAACGTCGGAAAGCCCAAAATCGCTGCCGGCTCGAATGGTCTGTGGAAACAAATAATTTGATTGCTTAGTATCGGACTTCTGTGATATTGTGCGAAAAAGTACGTCAAACAGTTTGCAGAACAATCTCGGCGCAAATCTGCGAAATTGCCGTTCAAGGTTTTTGTAAGGATCAAGTCTTACACTCTTAAGCTTGGAGGAGGCAGTTCATCATGTTACTTTCTCGCCGCCGTTTTCTTAAAACTTCAATTCGCGTCTTTGCATTGTTATCGCTCTCGGCCGTGCCCGTCTACTACGTCGATCCCGTACGGGCTGACGGCAGCATCGGCAACGTTGCGGCCGGCACTAACCCATTTGTCGTCGCGGTCAACCCAATATCGAACAAGATCTATGTCGCTAATAACGGCAGCAACACCGTGACCGTGATCGACGGCACTAACAATTCGACCGCGACGATTGCGTCCGGCTCTAACCCGTGGGCTTTGGCGGTCAACCCGTTGACGAACAAGATCTATGTCGCCAATTCAGGGAGCAACAACGTAACTGTCATCGACGGCACGAACAACTCGACAATGACAGTCGCGGCCGGTTTTACGCCCTATGCCGTGGCAGTCAACCCCGTGACCAACAAGATCTATGTTGCTAATTATGACAGTAATAATGTGACGGTGATCGACGGCACTAACAACTTGACGACGGTTGTCGCGTCCGGCAGTGGCCCGTGGGCCGTTGCGGTAAACCCGGTGACGAACAAGATATATGTAACCGATCGCGGGAGCAACAACGTGACTGTCATTGACGGAACGGACAACTCATCCGCGACGGTTGCAACCGGCAGTACCCCTTATGCTGTAGCCGTCAACCCGGTGACGAACAAGATATATGTTGCTAATTTCAGCAGTAACAACGTGACTGTCATCGACGGCACTGACAATTCGACCGCGACGGTCCCGGCCGGCAGTGGCCCGGCGGCTGTGGCGGTCAACCCGGTGACGAACAAGATCTACGTGGCCAACTACACAACTATCGGCAGCGTGACGGTCATCGACGGCACCAATAACTCGACAGCGACCGTCGCGGCCGGAACACTCTCTCTTGGCGTCGCGGTCAACCCGGTAACGAACAAGATCTATGTCGCGAATGCGAACAGCAATAACGTGACGGTGATCGACGGCACTAACAACTCGACCGCGACGGTAGCGGCCGGAGTAGGTTCACGGGCCGCAGCAGTCAACCCGGTGACGAATAAGATTTATATCGCTAATTACTTCAGTATCAACGTGACAGTGATCAGCGGCGACGGCAACTCGACGGCGACCGTCGCTGCTGGCACTACTCCATCTGACGTGGCGGTCAACCCGGTAACGAATAAGATCTATGTCGCTAATTTTGGCAGTAACAATGTGACTGTCATCGACGGCACTAACAATTCGACCGCGACGGTCGCGGCCGGCACCCAACCTGTTGCCGTAGCCGTCAACCCGGTAACGAACAAGATCTTTGTCACCAATTTAGGAAGTAATAACGTGACTGTCATCGACGGCACGAACAATTCGACCGCGACGGTAGCGGCCGGCACCAATCCGAGGGCGGTGGCGGTCAACCCGGTGACGAACAAGATCTATGTCAGCAATGGAGTAAGCAATAACGTGACAGTGATCGACGGCACTAACAACTCGACCGCGACGGTAGCGTCCGGCACTGGCCCCTATGCCGTAGCCGTCAATCCGGTGACGAACAAGATCTATGTTGCGAATCAGAACAGCGCCAACGTGACGGTCATCGACGGCACGAACAACACGACCGCGACTGTCGCGGCCGGCACGACTCCCATCGCATTGACGCTCAACCCGGTGACGAACAAGATCTATGTTGCGAATGAGAACAGCGCCAACGTGACGGTCATCGACGGCACGAACAACACGACCGCGACGGTCGCTGCTGGTTCGACCCCCTTTGCCGTGGCAGTCAACCCGGTGACGAACAAGATCTATGTTGCGAATCAGGTCAGCTCCAACGTGACGGTCATCGACGGCACGAACAATTCGACCGCGACGGTAGCTGCGCCTTTTACCCCCTATGCGGTGGAGGTCAACCCGGCGACTAACAAGATCTATGTTGCTGATTTAGATAGTAATAATATGACGGTGATCGACGGCACGAACAACTCGACTTCGACTGTTGCGGTCGGATCGTTTCCCAATCTCTTTGCGGTCAACCCACTGACGAATCAGATATATGTCGCCAATCGAACCGGTAACAACGTGACGGTCATTACTCCGGCCCCGACCAACGCGATCCCTCTCAATACGGCCATCACGCCGCTTGCCGGAATGACAACGTCGAGTTACGCTCCGACGTTTACGATGACGGCGACATCTACATATTCGCCGACCGCACCTCCGCCGCAGAATATCTATTATCAAGTGGACACGGCGAACGGAACGTGGAGCAGGGCAACGAACACGGGCAGCACGTCAACGACCGTCACCGCGACCGCCCAAACCGGCGTGCTGCAAAACGGCCTGCACACGATCTACTTTTTTGCCTCGGACGGCTCGGACGGAACTTCGATAAACCCCAACCGCCCCGCCGAGAGCGGATATCGCTCAATTTGGGGCCGTATGGGCTTTACGAAGACGTTTGAAGCCCTCGCCCCGGAATCAAGCCCAGTCATCGGCGGCATCAACTCGTACATCTTCCGGGTTATAGCATCCCCGACCGCCGCCGGCGTGACCGTCGCGGGTCGCGTCACCACTGCAAACGGCATCGGCGTCAGAAATGCCGTTGTGCAGTTGACTGACAGCCTGGGAGCCACCCGCCGTGCGGTCACTAGTGCATTCGGCTATTACCGCTTTGACGACGTCGAGGTCGGCGGGACCTACACCGTCGCGGTCGCGAGCAAGCGGTTTACGTTCATCCCGCGGATCATATCCCTGAATGACGCGATCGAGGATCTCGATTTTGCGGCTCAGTAGGCTACGTTTCGCAGGTAACTAAAGGCCCCGGGTTTGAATGCCCGCGGCCTTTTTTGTCTTACTTTTAAACCTCGCTATAGCTTATGCAGGCGTCAGTTCGGATCATCGAACGGCATCATCACTGCGGCGATTTTGACGGCGACGGCAAGGCCGATCCCGGCGTTTTCCGGCCGACCTCGACCAACTGATATATCAATCGCTCGACTGCCGGCATCCTGATCAATCAGTTCGGCCAGACCGGCGACCTGCCGGTGCCGAATGCGTTTGTGAGATAGCGTCGTTTGAGGTTTGAATCACGGCCCGTTCCGGCTATCGGCGCGGGCCGCTTTTTTGTAGTGAGAATATATTTGCACTATGTGACGCCAGTCACATATATTGCCTGAAACAGGCATACGATGGAGTTAAATAACATCGGCGCAATATGCAGTTTCGCCGGGGCGAACAAGGCCGCGAGTTAACGCAACTTCCGGTCGGGGTCACTAGCTCCAAAAGCATTCCAGCCGTCCCGGCCGGGAAACGGTTGGAGGTATGAGTCGCCATGTTGAAAAAATATGCAAGTTCAAATTTCCGTCGGATCGTAGTCATTATCATCGCGGCAGTAGCCGTATCGCTCTACCTTATTAACGCCGCAGGCTCGGACGCTGCGGCTTTCTCATTTGTGAGTGACGACGGGCGAAAGCTTTCGCCCGCACCCGAAATAACGTGTGCTCCGCCGCCGACGGGCCTTGTCAGTTGGTGGCCCGGAGATGACGATACCAATGATCAGACGGGTTCAAATCACGGCGTTATTGTAAACGGCGCTACATACGTTGCGGGCAAGGTCGGACGAGCGTTTGATTTCGGCGGCAATACTGATTACGTGCAAGTCGCGGCACCGACCGGACTCCCGTTGAGCAATGCACCACGCACGATGATGATGTGGTTCAAAACGCCGACGACTTGGGGCGATACCCATCAAGTAATAATGCAGTACGGCGGCAATGCACAAGGTTCCAAGTTTGGCCTTTTCACTCCAAATTACTACAATCGTGCGCTCTCATTTTGGGGCGAAAGCGCGGATCTGGCCGGAGCCACACCATTGCAAAATGATACCTGGTATCACGGAACGGTCACATATGATGGAAACGTGATCACGCTTTTTCTGAACGGACAGCTCGAAGCGTCACACAGCTTTGGTCTTAATACCCAACTAAACGCGGGCGGCTTTATCATCGGCCGAACCGGGCCAGACAATATCACTTCTGAGTGGAACGGATCCGTTGACGAAGCGATGATGTTCGATCGTGTTCTTACTCAAACCGAGATCCAAGCCATATATGATGCGGGTTCGGCGGGCGCTTGCCGCTCGTGTACTCCGCAGGCTGCCGACATAATTTCGCGTTGGGGAGCGGAAAACAATTCATTAGACGCTATCGGTCTGAATAATGCGGTTCTTAACGGCAATACAAATTTTGTGTCCGGAAAGGTCGGGAACGCGTTCAACCTCGATGGCAGCGGCGACTTTGTACAGGTTGCCGTTCCAAACGGGTTACCGCTTGGCAACGATGCACGCACGATGGAACTTTGGTTTCGCACGCCGATCGATCTGTCGGTATCAACTGAGGCCGGAATAATTCAGTACGGAACTGCCTCTACCGGCAGTATGTTCGGACTGATCACCTCGGGAAACGCACCGGGCAAACTGTATTTTTATGGACACAGTGCTGATCTGGCCGGTACCACGACGATACTGCCGAATACCTGGTATCACGCGGCCGTAACTTTTGATGGGACAACTCTCAAGCTTTATCTGAACGGACAGTTGGAAAATCAGGCTGCAATGACGCTTAACACCGTACTTGAGAGTCACGGACTGTCGATGGGCTATCGGATCGGCGGGGCATATTGGAATGGACAGATCGACGAACCGGCGATCTACGGACGAGCACTTACGGATACCGAGATCCGATCTATTTATGACAGCGGTAACGCAGGTAAGTGCTCTGCCTGCTCGCCGGCACCAACCGGGCTCGTAAGCTGGTGGCGGGGATCAAACAATGCTATCGACATTATCTCGGGCAACAACGGCACGTTGCTCGGCGGTGCGGGCTATGCCGACGGCAAGGTCGGCAGGGCTTTTAGCTTTAACGGCACGACCGCAACGGTCGACGTGCCGGATAATAATTCTCTCGACGTCACCACAGAATTTTCGTTGGCCTCGTGGGTCAAGCCTGAGGTCATCCCGACATACCCGAACGGGGCACTGGTGATGTCAAAGGTGGGACCGATCTCAAATCTCAACGGGTATCAGTTAACGCTGACCAACATTGAAGGCGTCAATAAGATCTGGTGCGGCTTTAACACCGGCGGCGGTTGGCCGCAATATACGGCGACGGGCGGTTCGGTGCCGATCGGCGCTTGGACACACGTTGCCTGCAGTTACGATCACGATACGCTCAGAGTTCTGCAGGACGGACAGGTTGTCGGGTCAACACCCATCGGCCCGGTCACGGTCATTAATACATCGTCAAATCTCAAACTCGGCAGCGACGATGTCGGTATGCAGTTTTACAAGGGACTTATCGACGAGGCGATGGTGTTTAATCGTGCATTGACGACGCCTGAGATCGCCGAGATCTTTAACACGGGCTCGACCGGAGTATGTATCCCGAACCTGGGACGGGCATACGTGCCGAACTCAGGCGATGCAACCACATCGGTCATCGATATTGCGACCAGCAGCGTCGTCGCGACGCTCACAAATAGCGCAATGCCCCAGCAATCGTTTGTAACGGTAAGCGACGACGGTTCGCGGCTTTACATACCGCAGGTGTCGTCGGGTAATATTTCGGTTTTCGATACGGCGAACGATTCGTTGATAAATACGCTGACCGTTCCAGGCACAGTACACGGTGTGGCGGTCAATCCGGCCGGCACACGGATCTACGTGACGGAGCGCGATGGCAGTAATGTCCGTGTTCTCGACACAACGACGGGTGCGATACTTGCCACGATACCGGTCGGTTCTAATCCGTTTGCGATCGCGGCAGCTCCCGATGGTAGACACGTTTACGTAGGAAATTACGGCGGAACGGTCTCGGCCATTGACACTTTCGACAACAGTGTATTCACGATCCCGGTTGGCGGCATCGCCTACGGCGTCGCGGTCTCGCCGGACTCGTCAAGGGTTTATGTGTCGGTAATGAGTGCAAACAACATAGCCGTGATCGACGCCGGGTCAAATGCAATAATTGCCAACATTTCACATCCGACCCCGCGAGTCATCGCGGTAAACGCCGCCGGTACGCGGGCCTATGTCGCCGGTGGTTCGACCGACGTACTCCAGATCGATACCGCAACTAACCAAGGCACTCTCATTCCGGTCGGCCGCTCGACCGAGGGCATCTCGGTAAGTGCGGACAGCACCCGCATCCTGGCGGCCGCGGCGACATCAAACACGGTTGTAAGCATTAACGCGGTGACACATTCGGTCATCGATATTCCGGTCGGCAGTTCGCCGTATGCAATGGGAACGTTTATCGCTCAACATATCGGCGCGGCCGCCGCGACGCCGGGGTGTGCCGCCCGTCCGACAGGAATGAACGCGTGGTGGCGAGCACAATCAAACGCTCTCGACCGTCTAAAACTCGACCACGGCACGCTTCTCAACGCCGGCGGCTACTCGGTCGGAAAAGTCGGTCAATCGTTCAATTTTCAAGGCGTGTCAAATTCGGGAGTAACGATTCCCCACAGCACCCAGCTTGGTGTAAATTCGACCGGTTTTACGAGCGAGTTTTGGATGAAGAGCAACGGAGCTCAGCCCGAATCATTGTCGTCCATTATTGATAAATCGCACGGTTTTGCCGACTCTACCGGATGGGTATTCACCGCGTTTTCGGGCGAAGGTGGTGTTGTTCACTTCGCTATTGGACGAGGCGGTGCAGGAACGTCCGACTTTGCGGAGGTTGTATCGATCGCCAATGCTCTCGACGGAAATTACCATCACATTGCCGGGGTTTGGGACGGTGCCAGCATGGCGCTGTATGTTGACGGATCTTTTCAAGGTTCAACCCCAATGACTACGCCTGCAAATAACACGAGACCGCTGAATCTTGGCTTTGCCTGGGGCGGCGGGTCACCGACGAGATACTTTAACGGAAAGATCGATGACCCGGCAATATACCGCCGGGCATTGGCCGCAAACGAGATCAAGGCGATATACCAGGCCGGCAATCTCGGCAAATGCGTCGGTACACAGACGATGGCGGATATGGACGGTGATATGTGGTCTGATCTGGCGATCTTTCGCCCGAATGGCGCAAACGGTGCCGAGTGGTGGTGGCTCAAGTCGACCGGCGGCAACGGTGCCGTGCAGTTTGGTGCCGCGGCCGATACGATCGTCACCGCCGACTATACCGGCGATGGCAAGACGGACATTGCTTTCTGGCAGCCTTCAACCGGATTCTGGTATGTACTGCGAAGCGAGGATGTCACATATTACGCCTTTCCGTTCGGAGCTTCGGGCGATATTCCGACTCCGGCTGATTTTGACGGCGACGGAAAGGCCGACCCGACAGTTTTCAGAGCGTCGAACACGACCTGGTACATCAGCCGTTCGACCGGAGGAACGGGCATCACACAGTTTGGTGCTGTCGGCGACAAACCTGTTATCGAAGATTACGACGGCGACGGAAAGGCCGACATCGCGGTATTTAGGCCAAACGGGACGGGAGGTGCCGAATGGTGGATAATGCAGAGCTCGGGCGGCGTTTTTGCCACACAGTTCGGCCGACCGACCGACCGTGCCGTGCCGGCCGACTACACCGGCGACGGCAGGGCCGACATCGCCTTTTGGGATCCGGCGACCGGATATTGGTTCATCCTCCGAAGCGATGATTACTCATACTACGCTTTCCCGTTCGGTGCGGCGGGCGATCTACCCATTCCTGCTGACTATGACGGCGACGCCAAAGCGGACGCCGGAGTTTACCGACCGGCGACGTCCAACTGGTTCATAAGTCGTTCGCGGGACGGTCTGCTGATCCAACAATTCGGCTCGGTCGGTGACGTCCCGGTGCCGAACGCATTTGTCAGATAGCGTCAATATGTAGTCTTGGCACCACGACAATGCCCGCCCCGAATTGGGGCGGGCATTGCATCGTATTGCAAAACTCTTCGCAGAATGTGACGGCTGTCACTGCGATCATTTGAAACAAGACTACGATCGTTTTGGTTATCCTCGGCATTTACGAAGCCGATATCATCGGCTCAGACGATATGCTCGGTCGTGACATTTCACGTCGGCAAACGGCAAATCGATGATGTTTTATTGCTCTTATCTTAAAGCCGAAAACCTCGACGCAAGATAATTTAAGCCGAAAAATTGCTATTACCGAGCGAAGCGTCTGTGCTAGGATGGGACGTTAGCTCAATTATTTCGTTATCTACCGTCGAACACGGATCCGCGTCGGGTCCATCCAAATCCGGAGGTTGCAGCTCAGATGAAAACAAGAGGGATCAAGATCGTCTGCCTATTGGTTTTTACGGCGATCGGCGTTGTTAGTCTTATGACGGGCAATGGGCTTGTCGAGAAAGTAAGTTCGATCTCGTCAGGGCCGCCCGCCGGATTTTCGGGTGCTCCGGACGAGAATAATTGTGCGGCGTGCCACTCCGGACCGACGCCGAACGGGCAGTTTGAGATCCTCGATGCACCGACCTCATACCGGCCCGGACAGACTTACCAATTGCGGGTCCGTCATACTAATGCCGATGTGACGCGCTTGCGTTGGGGATTTGAGATGACGGGACTTGCCGGGCAGACTGCGGCAGGTACTTTCGGGAATCTTGGAGCAAACACTCAGGTCTTATCCGAAGACGGACGCACATACATCGAGCAGACACTTGCCGGCACGTTTACTGATCAAACCGGAGGAGCACTTTGGACCGTAAATTGGATAGCTCCCGCGGCAAACCTCGGCCCTGTGACGCTCTACGCCGCCGGAATCCAGGCCAATCACGCCGGCGGCCCGAGCGGGGACCAACCTTACACGACCAATGTCACAATGGCCGCACCGCCCGCGACAGCCTTTGATTTTGACGGCGACAGCAAGTCGGATGTTTCGATATTCAGGCCTGCAGCCGGTGAGTGGTGGGTGTCCAAGAGCAGTAACGGAGGGAATTTTGCGACGCAATTCGGTTCATCGGCGGACAAGACGGTACCGGCCGATTACACCGGCGACGGTAAGGCCGACATCGCGTTTTTTCAGACGTCAACCGGATTTTGGTACGTGCTGAGGAGCGACGATCTTACATTCTATGCGTTCCCGTTCGGCACCGGCTCCGATGTGCCTGCTCCGGCGGATTATGACGGCGACGGCAAGGCGGACGCGGCAGTATTCAGGGCGTCCACCGCAACCTGGTATATCAGCAATTCCGGCGGCGGCACTACCATTCAGCAGTTCGGTTTGACGACCGACCTGCCCGTCCCGGCGGATTACGACGGCGACGGCAAGACGGATATTGCCATATATCGGCCAACCGGAGCGAACGGCGCCGAATGGTGGATACTTAAGAGTACCGGAGGTTCGTTCGCGACACAGTTCGGACTGCCGACCGATAAGGCCGTTCCGGGCGATTACACCGGCGACGGCAAGGCCGATGTCGCATACTGGCGGCCATCGACCGGCGAATGGTTCATACTCCGAAGCGAAGACCTGACATTCTACGCATTCCCGTTCGGGTCGGGCACCGACGCGGCAGTTCCGGGAGATTATGACGGCGATGGTAAGACCGACGCGGCCGTTTTCCGCCCGTCCAGCTCGACCTGGTACCTCAACCGTTCGACCGCCGGAGTGCTGATCCAGCAGTTTGGCCAGAGCGGCGATCTACCCTTGCCGAATGCGTTTGTGCGATGACCTAGACGCAGAATTCGGAGCGCGGACAGTTCCCTGGATTACTTGCACGACCGCATACAGATGAGAATTTGGGGGTTGTGGGAGTGAGGCCGTCTGTGCCGGACGGCCTCGGTCTGGTCTTACAGTGCAACGGTGGGTCAGCGGAAGTTCGAAGATCAAAACCGTGCTACGACGCCGACCTTTGCAGATCGCGGCGAGCCCGGCGAAATATTATTGTTGCCGTCAGCGTTGGCAAAATAGCGAACGTTCGTCAGATTGTCGATATTTGCCTGCAAACGCCATTTCTCGTTGATATTGTAATAAACCGCCGCGTCCGCCCGAAAATATCCCGGCAAGACGACCGTATTGTCGATCGCCGCAAACATATCCGAGCGATAGATCAGTCCGATGCCTGCACTCAAGCGGTTCGTAAAGGAGTATTTATTCCACCACGAAACGGTATTATGCGGCACCTGAGCAGCCTGTTTGCCTGCGGCAGCACTCGCGGTGGCAGATGTGATGCGTGCATTCTGCCAGGTAAATCCGCCCGATGAAACCCATTTTGGCGAAAAGCTACCGGTGACGCCAAACTCAAATCCCTCGCTCCGTTGACTGCCGGTCTGGATGATCGCCGTCGGGTCATTGGGGTCGACCGAACGTGTGTTTGTACGATCGAGCCTATAAATGGCCGCCGTCAGGTAAAGACCGCGGGCGAGATCCCACTTGGCTCCGGCCTCGTAATTCGTAAACTGCTCGGGCTTGACCTGCTGAGTGATGTTTGTAAGCGATGCGAACTGATCGCCGGAACTTGGCAGAAACGACACGCTATAACTCCCGTAAAGCGAGAGTTCGGCGAACGGTTTGATTACAGCACCGAATCGCGGGCTAACGAGACGATCCACGCGACTGAGTGATGACGCCGTGCGGTCGTTAAAATACTTGAGCCCAAAATAGTCAAAGCGAACACCGGCGATAAGCTGCAAATAGCGCGAAACCGCGATCTGATCCTGAATATACGCGGCACCGAGATAGAGCCTGAGATGATTGTCGGCGTCGGTCGCACTCTGGCGAAATGTGACCGGCATATTGGTCTGCGGCCGATCGTATGCGACTTGCGTTGACGTCGTCAAATTATTGAAATATCCCGTTTGGCGAAAGTTGCGCGTCCGCTGAGTGCCAAACTCGGTGCCGAACGCAAGCGTGTGACGGATCTTGCCCGTTTTGACATCGTATATCAGGTCAGTCTGGTTAAAGAGATTGCGGCGATGGGCCGAGTTGTTGTAGGCCGAGAGCGTAACCAGCGTTTTAAGTGCATTGACCGCACCCGGAACGTAATTTTGATAAAAGCGTTCGTAGTCGCCGTAATTAGTACGATTACGGACGATAAGCCTGCCAAAAACTCGATCGATAGATGCCGTAAAAATATTAACGTCGGCTTTAACGCGGCTGTTGTCGGGGTCGCCGTAATATGTCGAGATCGGAACGTCCGCAGGACGACCGGCAAACGAAGATATCCCGCGATCGGCGATGCGGCGGTCGCGTAGATACTCATAGCCGAGCGTTATACGAGTTTTGTTGTCGGGCAGAAATGTGAGCGTCGGGTTGATGCCTACACGGTTTGAATTTACAGATTTGCGAAAGCTGTCCGCACCCTCGTAAAGGCCATTGACGCGAAGAGCTAACCGTTTGCCAAGCGGTTGATCGATGTCCGCTGTAAACCGGCGTTGAAAGTACGACCCAAGGCTCGCCGTGAAATCACGGATCGGCGTAAATCCGGCCTCTTTCGTGACCCGATTGATCACGCCGCCGCCACCTCCACGGCCAAAGACCATTGCATTAGACCCACGGATCGTCTCGACACGGTCGAGATTATACAGATCGCGATAGTACTGCACATCGTCGCGGACGCCGTCACGGAAAAAGTCAGCACTGCTGCGATTACCGCGAAATATCACATCGTCGCGATTATTCTCGCCCTGATGGGCAGAGACGCCCGGCACGTATCGAACGACATCCGCAATGCCGGACATCATCTGGTCACGCATCTGCTCGGACTTGGTGACAGTGACCGACTGCGGCACGTCGCGAAGCGATGTAAAGGTCTTAGTGGTCGATTGGATCGCAGCCACCAAATATATCGGGCTGTCAGAAACGGTCACCGTCGCCTCTGCCGGCCCAACCTCGAGTACTATCGTACCGAGATCGACATTACCGCCGCTCAGGCCGATCCGGCGGACATCGCCGCTAAATCCCGACGCGGAGATCCGAAGTTCGTGAGCACCGTTTGAAAGTGCGATCGAAAATCGACCCTCGCCATCGGCCGCGGCCGAAACCGCATCCGAACTCACCGCCGCCCCGGCGATCGACGCCCCCGAACGGTCGACGACCACACCTGTGACCCGATTTGAACCAACCTTATTCTGTGCCGACAATGCCGACGCGATCGCAATGATCAATAAGGCAGCGACGGTAGATCGGCTGATAAGTGTTCGGTAATAATGCGGACCTTTGGTAATATGCACCAGCTGGTTAAATGTTGCCTGAAGGATCTGTCTGAATTTCATAATTTGTACTCTGAGACTCCCTTGCCGCCGATGGCCACGCTAGCCGCTAAAAGCGAATGGACTAAGCAGATTGACTTGGGACTATCGATTGTCGATCTCTTATTGAAAGCGACTTTCATTTGCAATACTAATCAGGAGCGGCAACGATTGTCAACCCTTATGAAGATTTTTTGTGAGGTCACGTCGGCCAGGCGCCTTCGGAGATGAACCTCGCAAGCGGCGACTCGTGACGCGGTCTCGGATGAATGGCCGCATCTCTAAAATACATTTTCCAGATGTGACCGCTGTCACAGATATTGCCTGTAATAGGCATACGATGAGATTAGATACTATCGGCGCAATATGCCGTGTTGTCGGTGGCGATGAAGGTTTGGAGGTGCAGTTTTTCTCCTCTTCCTAAGCACATATACCAAACCCTTTCAGCTATCCCGGCGAGAAGCGGTTGGAGGTATAGCCGCCATGTTGAAAAAAAATGTTCATTCGAAAACCAGATCATCCGTTTTAATTAAAGTCGCGGTCTCGGCCGTGCTAATTTCTTTAATATTCGCCGCAGGCTCCAGGGTCGCGGCGTTTTCGCCAAATGCCGCGATCCACGACCTTATCGCTGCCGCGTGGGGCGAACAAAAACTATTCTTTCCTTCCCTTCGACCATCGCCGACCGCACCTTTGCCGACGGGCGAAAGGCCGCTGGCCGGCACGATCAGCCTGACATCATTTGCGAGCACCTACACGCAGAATTTTGACACTCTTGCCAGTTCCGGCGACACGAACACCTCCGTACCTGAGGGTTGGGCGTTCAGTGAGGCGGGCACAAATGCTAACTCCACGTACAGAGCCAGAGCCGGCACGGTAACGACGGGCGACACCTATAGCTGGGGACAGGACCTCTCGTCCGACCGCGCTTTCGGCGGATTGCTGAGCGGAACCCTGATACCGACGGTCGGAGCGTCGTTTACCAACAATACCGGCGCGGTAATGGCTTCGCTGACTTTAAGCTACATCGGCGAGCAATGGAGGCTCGGCGATGGACCGCGTTCGGCAGACCGGCTTGACTTTCAATACAGTACCGACGCGACGAGCCTGACAACGGGCACATGGACCAACTACGATGCACTTGATTTCAGCTCACCGATCTACGACACATCGCCGGCAGCTTCGCTCGACGGCAATAGTGCCGCGAACCGATCGGCTATCAGCGGCACGATCAGCGGACTCAATATCGCAAATGGTGGCACGATCTGGATAAGGTGGAACGACTTTAACGTATCGGGAGCCGATGACGCCCTCGGCATCGACGATCTTGCGGCGAAGGCAAATCCGATAAATGCAGTTGATCTGAACGTTGATCTCAATTCGGCGACCGAAACGGGTGCGACAGCGGTGACGGTAACTGCAACAGCGTCAGACGCGGTGGTCGGACAGCAGTCGGTCAACCTTGGAGTTTCCGGCACAAACATCACTGCCGGCGACTATACACTGAGCGATACGACGATCACGATCCCGAATGGGCAGACTTCCGGAACGGTGACATTTACGATTCAAGACGATGCGACATTTGAGGGACCCGAGACCGCCACGCTGACGATCAGCAACCCGACGTCGGGCATTTCGCTTGGGGCTACGACAACGCAAACCATCGACATCGCCGACAACGACGTTATGCCGTCGATCTCGGTCGGCAACGTATCGGCCGTAGAAAGCATTGGTGACATTAGCTTTACAGTGACACAATCGGCGGTCAGCGACCTCGCAACAACGTTTAATTACTCGACCGCAGATATTACGGCAACTGCCGGGCTCGACTATACGGCCGTCTCCGGAACCGCAACGATCCTTCCGGGAGCGATCACGACGACGATCCCGGTGCCGATCCTGCCCGACGGTATCACCGAGGCTGACGAGACCTTTCGGTTGACGATCGACACGCCGGTCAATGCATCGATCGCGAGCGGAACTGCATTGGCCACGATCATCGACGACGAAACCTTTTACGTCGACAACACGAACGCCCTTTGTTCGAACTCTGGTCCGGGTGTCACGCGGGAGTTGCCGTTCTGCACGATCACAAAGGCTGCGACGGTTGCCGCCGCCGGCAATACCGTCTACGTGCTTGCCGGAATGTATGCCGAGACCGTATATCCGAACAGCGGTACCGCCGGGCAACCTGTCACATTTCATGCTGACGCGGGCGTTACGGTGACCGGCGACCCAGGCGGTTTCGGCAGTGCCTTTGCAATGGGAGCCAAGAGTTATATTGTAATCGACGGTTTCAGCATCACAAATACCCCTTACAAAGGCATTTACGCCGACGCATCGGATCACCTGACGATCATCAACAACCACGTCAGCAACGCGGGCGTGACCTCGCCCACACACCCATACGAACAAGGCATCTATCTGAGGGGAACGACGTACTCGGAGATCTCGGGCAACACGACCGATCACAATACGTGTATCGGCATCAGGCTCGTGCTGAACAGCGACCACAATCTGGTCAGCAACAACATTTCATTTGCTAACTTTTCGGTCGTCGAGACCGATGCGGCCGGTATCGAACTGACCGGTTCGAGCTACAATACGGTCATCCACAATGTCGTTTACAGCAATGAAGACAGCGGCATAAACGTTTACGTCCACGATCTTGGGGTCGCATCGAGCCATAATCTGATCGCCGGCAATCTCAGTTATGAGAACGGCGATCACGGCATCGATACCAACAATTCACCGTACAACACCGTCATAGGCAATACTGCCCACGGCAACGGAACGGTCGGCATCAATTTTGAGGGCGAGCCGGCAACGGGTTCGCATCACGCCGTAATTCGCAACAACATTAGCTCACGTAACGGTTACACGCCGCCGACCGGATCGTTTGGCGGAAATTTGAGGGTCGACACGGCATCGGTCGACGGTACAGTTTCCGATTACAATGTTTTCGACATCGGAAATGCGTCGGTCCAGATCATCTGGAACAACGTCAATTACGTTTCGCTAGCGGCACTGCAGGCGGCGTTTCCGGCACAAGAGTTGAATGGCCTCGAAGGCGATCCGCTGTTTGCGGATCCGGTGCCGTCGGTCCTAAGGCAGGACGGCGTACCATATTTGGGAACGGCGGCAGTTGGCGACTATCACGTCTTGAGCGGCTCGCCGGCGATCGACAGTGCCGATTCCGACGCGACCGGCGAACCGGCATTTGACCTTGACGGCAAACCGCGGATAGACGATCCGATCGCAGCTAATACCGGCGTCGGCACGCGCACCTACGATGACCGCGGTGCTTTCGAATATCAACCGCCGCCATCTATCGAAAAGGCGTTTGGAACACCCGATCTCGATCTCGGTGCCGCGACGTCGCTGACCATAACGGTCACAAACCCGCATTCGTCTGAGGCTCTGACCGGCGTCGGTTTTACCGATACGATGCCGGCCGGCCTGACAGTTTCGGACCAGACATCGTCGCAATGCGGCGGTACGCTGAACGTCGCGTCAAACGTCTTAACGCTGACGGGAGCGTCGATCGCGGGCGGCGGTTCGTGTGTGATCGGCGTGACAGTCACCGGAGAAACGACCGGTGTAAAGAACAACGTTACGAGCCGCGTCACATCGGCCAATTTCGGCATCGGCAATACGGCATCGGCGACCGTTTCGGTCTACGACAACCGGCCGCACGCGGCGTTCAACGCGATGCCAAACCCGGCGGCCTGCGGTCAGCCGGTCGCCTTTGACGCAACCGCTTCGACCCATGGCCACCCGGGCCGTACTATCACTTCGTACAGTTGGGATTTCGGCGACGGCCAGACCGGCAGCGGTGCGACACCGACACACGCTTACTCTGCCTACGCGGTGCGGACCGCGTCATTGACCGTCACGGACGACAACACACCACCCCGAACCGACACCGTTTCGCACGACGTGATGGTCAGCCTCGGTAACGGCAACCCTGTCGCAGTTCCCGGCGGGCCGTACTCCGGCGGCTATCTTGCACCGGTAACATTCGACGGCAGAGGCTCGTACGACCCTAATGAGTCGTGCGGCGACCGGATCGTACGGTACGAATGGCTTCTCAATTCGACATCCCCGCTCGGTGAGGGCCCAACGCTCGTTCCGGATTTAAGCGCCTTGGCGATGGGTGCAACCCACACAATAATGCTGCGGGTGACCGACACCTTCGGGGCGGTCGGCACGGCAACGACGACACTCTACATACCATATCCGCCCTCGGCAGGAATCTATGCCGACACCGAGACGCAATTGGGAGCAAACCTCAACGTCACTCCGACTGTCGCTCTTCAGAACGCGACGCGAGCCACGGCCACGACCGACACCAATTTCAAGGGCACGCTCGCGGCCGATCCGGTGACGGGCGTGGTGCGTGTGACCAACGCGTCCCCGGCGGGGTCGTACATCGTTACGGTCAAGGCTTTCGGCCCAAGCGGCACGGCGGCCAAGACGTTTACGCTGACGGTTACGAACGGAACGGCGTGCAACGGGAATATCGGATTCACATCGCCTGCGAGTCCTGAAAAGCCCGTCGGGAACACTCCCGTATCCATAGCGGTCGGCGACTTCAACGGCGACGGCATTCAGGATATGGTGACGGTGAATGTCAATTCGAACAACGTCTCGGTCCTGATCGGAGACGGCAGCGGCGGATTTGCGGCGGCGGTCAATTATGGCGTCGCGTCGCTCCCCAAGGAAGTTGCGGTCGGCGATCTCAACGGCGACGGCAAACAGGACCTCGTCACCGCGAACATTGGTTCATACAACATTTCGGTTCTGCTCGGCGACGGAGCCGGGGGTTTCAGTGCGGCCTCGAATTACGGTCTCGGAACGACGCCGGTCTCGGTTGCGATCGGCGATCTCAACGGCGACGGCAAACCGGATCTGGCGGTCGCTGACCCGTGGGTAAACAGTGTCTCGATCCTGCTCGGCGACGGCAGCGGCGGATTCTCGGCCCCGGCGAATTTCAGCGTGGGGTCAGCACCATTTTCGGTCGTGATCGGCGATCTCAACGGTGATGGCAAACCTGACATCGTCACGGTTAACTCTGCTTCGAACAACGTCTCGGTCCTGCTCGGCAACGGGTCGGGCGGTTTTGGTGCCGCCGCGAATTTCGGCGTCGGATCAAACCCGTATTCGGTCGCCGCGGGCGATCTCAACGGCGACGGATTTCAGGACATCGTCACCGCTAACTCGGCATCGGACAACGTCTCGGTCCTACTCGGCAACGGGTCGGGCGGGTTTAGTGCCGCCGTGAATTTCGCCGTCGGATCAGGGCCCATTTCGCTTGTGTTGGGCGATCTAAACGGTGACGGGAAACCGGATATCGCCACGGCAAATGAGATCACGAACACGATCTCGGTTCTCACGGGGACCGGCACGGGGAGCTTTGGGGCTCCGGTGAATTTCGCCGTCGGGTCGGATCCTTATTCGGTGACGTTCGGCGATCTCAACGCGGACGGCAAACTGGACGTGGCGACGGCGAATCGCGCGTCAAACGATGTGTCGATCCGTCTGGCTGTGTGCACGCCGGTGGTCGATCTGTCGGTGAGTGCGAATGCGGCAAGCGCATCTGAAGCGGCGGCTACGGTCGTAACGGTAACGGCGACGGTGTCCGATCCGGTAACCGGTGCTCAGACTGTTGATCTCGAAGTCTCGGGATCGAATATCACGGTAGCCGACTACACGTTGACTGGTACGACGATCACGATTCCCGATGGAGAAACCACGGGATCCGTGACGTTCAAGGTGGTCAATGATCTGATATACGAGGGCACCGAGACCGCGATCATGACGATCTCGAATCCGTCAATCGGTATCGCTCTCGGCACGACCTTGACGCAAAACGTTGTCATCACCGACAGCCTGCAGCAAAATTACACGATCACGGCGTCGGCCGGCCCGGCCGGCTCGATAACTCCGAGCGGAGAGGTCACCGTGAACACAAACTCAGGGCAGATCTTCTCGATCAACCCGGATGCCTATCATCACGTTGCATCAGTGCTCATCGACGGTGTTCCTTACGAAGGTCCTCTGCCCGGCGGCACATATACGTTTACGAACGTGGTATCCAACCATACCATCGCGGTAACCTTTGCGATCGATACCTACACGCTGACGTATATGTCGGGCGGGAACGGCTCGATCACGGGGGCTTCATTGCAGACGGTCAACCACGGAGCGGACGGCTCGACGGTCACGGCGGTGCCGGCGACCGGTTACCACTTCGTCGACTGGAGCGACAACTCGACCCAGAATCCGCGAACAGATTCAGGCATCACAGCAGATATCTCCGTGACCGCGAACTTCACGCGAAACGAGTACACGCTGACGACGACCGTGGTTGGCTACGGTGTTGTTAACCGCAGTGTTGCCGGGCCGTATTATTACGGTGATGCGGTGACACTGACGGCGGTGCCTGGATCAACGCACTGGGCGTTTTCCGGCTTTGGCGGCGATCTGACGGGAACGACCAATCCTCAGGACATCGCGATCAATGACAACAAAAGCGTGACGGCGACATTTGCCCTTATACCTGAGGGATACGAGTCAGACGTCACACCACGGCCTACGGGTGACAATGTGATCGACGTTACCGATTTTACGATGATCGGGCGCTTCGTGGTTGGCCTTGAGACGCCCGATCCGTTATACAACGAATTTCAGCGGGCTGATTCGGCTCCGAGAGCGACCAAGGGTGACGGATTGCTTACCGCTGGCGATTATGTCCAGGCGGGCCGTTATGCCGCCGGTCTGGATATGTGGTCGGGGGCCGGAGGCGAAACATTGGCCAGCCTGTTCCCGTTCCAGGAAATGACCAAGGGACAAGACGATAGTCAACAGACATTGCAACCGCGTATTCTCCGGGTGGAAGATGTGTCGGCAAGCCGCGACAGCACGGTGACGGTTTCGATCAGCATCGACGCCCAGGGCGACGAGAACGGCTTTGGATTTACCATCAGCTATGACGGTACCATCTTGAGCAACCCTGTTGTCCTGACCGGTGCGGATATGCCGGGAACCCCCCCGATCGTAAACAGCCTGACAGCAGGCAAAGTCGGCGTAGTGACGGCTATGACGACAGGAACTACAATTCCATTCGGAACTCGTGAGATCGTCAAGATCCGGTTCAACATATTGCCGACGGCATCCGGTGGGCCGACATCGTTAGCCTTTACTGGAGCACCGCCGGTGGTCAATCAGGTCAGCAGTGCTGCTGCCGAGGCATTACCGACGACATTCAACGCGGGTACGGTAACGATCCTTGCCCCGACTGCAGCCGGAACGTCGGTCGGCGGTATCGTGCTGTCGCCGGGTGGCCAGGCGGTCAGGAATGCCCGTCTGTCAATGACGGATCAGTCAGGAATGGTCAGAACGGCCATTTCGAATTCGTTCGGGTTCTTCCGATTCGATGATGTGACGGTCGGCGAAACTTATGTACTCAACGTGCGGTCAAAGAGCTATGTCTTTGCTCCGCAACTCTTAAATGTCACCGACGAAGTGACCAATCTGATCGTTGTGGCTGAGCCGTAAACGTGGCAATGATGCGGATTACCGGCTGAGGCGTTAAATATCGCCGCAGACGCAACGCAAGAAAAGAGGAGGCCTTGCGGCCCCCTCTTTTGTGTTTGTATACCGATGTGTTTACGGCAGAGGTGTTCCGACCAGATCGAGGCCGGTAATGTTGAGATTGGCGTTAAAGTTGACCGATATGAACGAGTAACGCTTCGACGAAACGCCCACCGAATAGCCCGGCCCGGCCGGAACATTTTCAAATCGGTAATAGCCAAGCGGCGAGGTCAGCGTCGCTCGCTTCAACACTCCGGTATCGGTCAGAACGACCGCTGCATTTCTGACAGGCTGGCCGTTGGTATCGGTGATGCGCCCCTCTAAAAAGACAAACGAACCCGCGGCGGCAAAGACCGTTAAACGGTAGTCCGTCAGGTTCGAATTAGGTCCGGACGTCGATGTGATTCCGAAATTGAAAACTCCGAACACTGTCGGCGTACCCGCGAGCGACGTTGCCGCCGCGGGGGCGAGGGCCGTCGTTAGCAGGATTGCGTTTGGCAGGGCACCTGACGTAATCGCTTGAGTGAACAGACCGTTATTGGCGGTCAACTGGAATCCGTACAAAGAGTTTTGAAGTCCTGAAGGCAGGACTGCGACGTACGAACCGCCATTGGCCGAGTTGTTTAATTCGAGTGAGCCGATATCAACAACTCCAACGCGACCTGCACCACGCTGGTCGAGCGTTATGGCAGCCGCCGGATTCGTCCCCGTACAGGTCAAGGTCAGCACACATCCCTGAGCAGCATTGACTGCCGGCGAGGCTGAGGTCAGTGCAAACGTCAAACCGTTACCGCCATAGAAACCGAGCGGTGCGAGTAGCGGATCGGTATTTTGCAGGTCCGATCCGACCCAACCGCCGGATAGCCCGACGACACCGATGATGTTATTGCCGTTTGAAACAAACGTGCCGGTCGCATCGACCGACGCCGCCGTTCCGTTGTTGCCGGCAATGATCGAATTGCGGATCGCCGCAGTCGCCGTAGTTGCGTGTATGCCTCCGCCATTATTGGTCGACGTATTTCCGGCAATGGTCGAATTAGTGACCGTCAGAGCGGCTCCGTTAAAATAAATGCCGCCGCCCGAACCGCCGGTGGCGGTATTACCGCCGATGGTCGAATTGGTGATGAAAACGGTGCCGTTGGCCTGGAGAGCACCACCACCGGTGCTGGTCGAAGCACACGTGTTATTGGTGATCGACGTATTAATGACGTTGAGCGTCGAACCTGAGAAGTTCTGTCCGCCGCCACCGGCTCCGGTTGCCGAGTTGTTATAGATCCACGAATTGACTAACGTGGTCGTGCCGTTGGTCGCGGTGTTAAAGCCGCCGCCATTAGGAGCCGCGTTGCCCGTGATGATAACGCCGTTAAGCGTCAGGTTTGCTCCGGTGTTATATACCGCACCGCCGCGTCCGGTGTTTGTCGTTCCGACACCGTTGCCCTTGGTCAAGCGGATGCCGCTGACGGTTGCGACCAGGCTCGGGCTCGCAACAAGAATGCGGGTCGCATTGTTGCCGTCGATCGTCACCTTGTCGGCTCCCGGTCCGATTATATTGAGTGTTCCGCTATTGTTGAGGACTAGCTCCGTATTGGCCAGAAGGATCGTCTGCGGTGTTGCGAAAATCACCGGATCAAAGTTGATCGTATCATTGGTGGTCGCAACGTTGGCCCTCGAGATGGCACCGCGAAGGCTGCAGTCGTTGGCCGCTGCGGTACAAGCATTGGCCCCGGCAGAGTCGTCTGTTCGGTCGACCGTGAGCGTTAGCGGCAGCACCTGGAATGTACCGAGCGTGCCCGAGGCGACAAAGTTTCCGATAGTATCGGCAACCTGCGATGCCTGCATCACGACCGAGTACGTGCCGTTGTCAGCCGCATCCCACGATCCGCCCGGAGGTATGATCGAGTAAGTTGCAATTCGCGGAGTGCCGTTGGTATTCGTGTCCACACTGACGAAGGTCGCCGGTGCCGAAAACGCTAATGGCCCCGTCACGATCACGTCATTGCTGTCGAGCGTCGAAACGTTGATCGCGGTGTTGTCCGCATAAGTCACGGTAAATATGTAACTTGTGCCACCGGCCGTATTTACGCCGGCCGGCGTCGAGGTGGCCGTTGGCGGTATGATATCGGACGGGATGATCGTATCGGTGTCGGTCGCCGAGTTATTGCCCGGTGTCGGGTCGCTTACTCCGCCCGCTGTGGCAACCGTTGCAGTGTTAACAAGCGAACCGGTCGCCGCAACATTGATCGCAGCAACCGCCGTGTATATCACTGATCCGCCTGCGGGCAGACTGACCGTGTCATTGATATTGCCCGAACCCGAAGCGGTACATGTGCCGCCGCCTGCTCCGACGCAGGTCCAGGTTACTCCGGTGATCGCCGCGGGAAATGTGTCCGCGACGGTCGAACCGGGTGCGTTACTAGGGCCGGCATTGGATGCCGTGATCGTGTAGGTCGTCGAAGTTCCTGCCGTTACCGAGGTAACGCCATCCGTTTTTGTGATCGAGAGATCGGCCGACGCTGAGATCGTATCGGAATCGGTCGCTGAGTTGTTGCCCGGTGTCGGGTCGGTGACGCCGGCCGGTGCAGCGACAGTCGCCGTGTTTACGAGCGAGCCTGTTGCCGATGCCGATATCGCCGCCGAGACGGTGTAGGTTACCGATCCGCCCGAAGGTAGATTGACCGTGTCGTTGATGTTACCCGAACCTGACGCGGTGCAAGTTCCGCCGCCTGCTCCAACGCACGTCCATGTTCCGGTCAATGACGCCGGGAATGTATCTGCGACAGTTGCTCCGGTCGCATTGCTCGGGCCCGCGTTTGATGCGGTGATCGTGTAGGTCGTCGAACCGCCTGCCGTTACTGTGGTGACACCGTCGGTCTTGGTGATCGAGAGATCGGTCGACGCTGAGATCGTATCGGAATCGGTCGCTGAGTTGTTGCCCGGTGTCGGGTCGGTGACGCCGGCCGGTGCAGCGACAGTCGCCGTGTTTACGAGCGAGCCTGTTGCCGATGCCGATATCGCCGCC